>Ga0079223_10001258_pt1 | contig 14857 bp, 10 predicted proteins | sample Stecom2011_FD_75072 | JGI IMG/M metagenome (GOLD analysis project Ga0079223, IMG submission 75072) | Agricultural soil microbial communities from Utah to study Nitrogen management - Steer compost 2011 | ecosystem: Environmental > Terrestrial > Soil > Agricultural land | place: USA: Utah... | reverse complement strand
TCAAAAGAGGGCTATCGCCGTTCCAACAGGAGCGAAAGCACCGGTGAGGATGCACCGCGTGGTGATTACAACCGTAACAGAGGAGAGGAGAAGTCAGACAGGAGAGGAGAGAGACCTTTCACTCAGCGTGAACGCTCATTTGATGCCGATAAAACAGGGGAGAGACGTTCCCATGACTCCGGCAATAAACCGGAGAGACGCCCCTATGATTCAGGTAGCAGACCGGAGCGACGCCCCGGTGACTCTGACAGAAGGCCGGAGCGACGCCCCTATGATTCCGGCAGCAGGCCTGATAGACGCTCTTCCGGCTCTGACAACAGACCGGAACGACGTTCATTCGATTCAGGCAGCAGGCCGGAACGACGCCCCTATAACCCCGACAGCAGGCCTGATAGGCGCTCTTCCGGCTCTGACAACAGACCGGAGCGACGTTCATTCGATTCCGACAAACCGCGCGATTATAAAAAGAGAGACGACCGTAAAAGGGGGGATGCACCTTACGACAGTAAGAAAAAAAGTGACGGTGCAGTTAGAGAGTTGAAGCTGAGTCGTTTTCCAAAGAAAAAAGAGTGAGCCGCCGCGATACCGCAGCAGCTGTTCAGATGTAACGGTGCGATCTTCAACTATTGCGGGCGACTACAAGCCTGTCTCTTTCGCCAGCCTCAGCGTTGCTTTGCGGTCGGTCTTACCGCTTCCGGTGAGTGGAACAGCGTTTACCGTAAAGATGTGCAACGGTTGCTGATAACGGGGGAGGATCTGTTCCACGGCCTTTCTTACAGCCTCAGGGTCTGCCGCCGGCTCAATCAGCAGCACGATGGCTTGTCCCAGCTTCGGATGGGGCAGTGAGGTAACCGCGTAGTTGCCTTTAATGAAAGGAGCCAATTTTTCCTCCACCTCTTCTGATTGTACCTTGATGCCCCCGCTGTTGATCACATTGTCTCTTCTTCCGATAATACGAAATGTACCCTCTTCTCTGATCACTGCTAAATCGTTGGTGACGACCTGCTCATCGGCCACCAACGGCACATGGACTGACAGTGTGTTCTCTTCCGATACGCTTATTCCGACACCTGGCAGCGGAGTGTAGCAACGCTCTGCTTCGACACCGTTGATGCGGCGCAGTGCAATATGGGAGAGCGTCTCGGTCATCCCGTAGGTGGAGTAGATCGCGTTGGGGAACCCTTTCAGTGCCTCTGCCAGCTCCTTGTCAACGGCTCCTCCGCCGATGATAAGCTGTCTGATTTGAGATAACCGTTGTTTTTCCTCATCGCTTTGAAGAGAGTTATAGACCTGCAGCGGCACCATCGCCGCAAAATCGAAAGGCAGCACATTCTCCCCGGGTGCACGCTCCGCCAGCGGATGACCGGACGGCACCGCCGGGTAGAGATCCAGGCCGGCATAGAGGGCCCGCACCACCATCATCTTCCCCGCGATATAATCGAGTGGCAGGCAGAGCAACGCCCTGTCGCCTCTCTTCAGCTGAAAGAAATCACAGGTCATCCGCGCGCTCTGCAGCATCTGTTCCTTACGTACGGTGATCGCTTTCGGCAGACCGGTTGATCCCGATGTATGCAGACGGATGGTGGAGGAAGGTGAGAACCACTCCTTCAGAAAGAGAGAGAGCTGATGATGAAAGGGTGTCTCCGACGCAAAACCTGCCGGTGGGTTCCTCAGGATCTCATCGCGGCTATAGGTGATTCCTGAGATACATAGTTCATCCATATTCGTTATTTTCTATTATTGTGAAGCACCTTCCGGTCATCCTGCGGACGAAATGCTCCGGTGATGTCATGAAAAGAGCACACCGTCGAAGTCAGGTAAGAACCTGTCTGTTATCTCAGGGAAAACAGCCCCGGGATGAAACCACAACCGATCACCCCTGATCTCCAGCGGGAGAGGGATATTGTTGCTGTAGAGGGTGCCGGTACCCAGTCCCTGCGGTAACGGGTTGCCGAGCGTAGCGCACCATTGCGCGATGCTGTTCAGTCCGATGTTCGACTCCAGGGCGGAGGTGATCCACCATCCGATATGCAACGATTCAGCCAGGGTGATCCATTCGCTGCAGCCGCTGATGCCGCCGTGCAGGGAGGGTTTCAGGATGATGTAGTGCGGCCGTATAGCCTCCAGCAGTCTTCTCTTCTCGCCGGGATCACTGATGCCTATCAGCTCCTCGTCCAGCGCCACGGGCAGGGGGGAGGAGGCACACAGACGGGCCATCTCCTGCCATTGTCCCGCACGGATGGGTTGTTCGATGGAGTGGATCTCCAGTTGAGCCAGCCTCTCCAGCTTTGCCGCGGCGTCACTGCTGCTGAAGGCACCGTTGGCATCCACGCGCAATTCCACTTCGTTCGCTGCATAGCGACTGCGGATGATGCGTAACAGTGTCAGCTCCTTTTCAAAGTCAATCGCTCCGATCTTCAGTTTGACACAATGGAACCCTTTTGCCAGAACCGACTCAATCTGCTGCAGCATCGAAGGATAATCGCCCATCCAGATCAGGCCGTTGATGGTGATGCCCTCTTCCCCACGGCTGAAAGGGGTGTCCCACAACTGCCAGGAGCGCTGCTGATAGTGCCACAGGGCCGTCTCCAGCCCGAAGAGGATGGAGGGGTGATTGCGCAACAGCTCGCTATCCGGCTGTTGCTGTTCCTCCATGATCCGGCAGAAGTGGCTGAGTGTCTCAGCATAGCGGTCGTTGTAGTCGCAGCTCAGGTCGGGCAGTGGTGCACACTCGCCGATACCGATGTGCGAGGGATCGGCCTTGTTTCGGAGTAGCACATACCACACCCTGTGTTCACGGTAGACACCTCTCGAAGTGCCTGCCGGCTGTCTGAGCCGAAGCGTGTGGGGGATGATCTCTATTCTGAACATGAATCATTATGCAGGTTTCTTTGGTTGTATGTGACCGAAGAAACAATTCCGGAAATACAAAGTATTGTTTTAGGGCAGTTTGGGAAATTGTCTGAAGTTCGGCTTTCGTTTCTCCAGGAAAGCCTGCTTGCCCTCCTGCGCCTCGTCGGTCAGGTAGTAGAGCATGGTGGCGTCACCTGCCAGCTCCTGGATGCCCGCCTGTCCGTCCAGCTCGGCATTGAGCCCCGCCTTGATCATGCGCAGCGCCAGGGGGCTGTGCTGCATCATCGTCTCAGCCCATTCCACCACCTCGTCCTCGAGGCGGTCGAAAGGCACCACCTTGTTCACCAGCCCCATGTCGAGCGCCTCCTGCGCGTTGTACTGACGGCAGAGGAACCAGATCTCACGGGCTTTCTTCTGCCCCACGATGCGGGCCAGGTAGGAGGAGCCGAAGCCGGCGTCGAAGCTGCCCACGCGGGGTCCTGTCTGTCCGAAGATGGCATTGTCGGAGGCGATGGTCAGGTCGCACACCACATGCAACACATGCCCTCCACCGATGGCGTAGCCGTTCACCATGGCGATCACCGGCTTGGGGATGGAGCGGATCTGCTTCTGCACCTCCAGCACACTGAGACGCGGTACGCCGTCCTTGCCGATATAGCCGCCTTTCCCCTTCACATTCTGATCACCTCCCGAGCAGAACGCCTTGTCGCCGGCACCGGTGATCACGACCACGCTCACCTCCTCCATCTCCCTGCAGAGGCGCAGGGCATCGCTCATCTCACCGGTGGTGGTGGGGGTGAAGGCGTTGCGGTAACGGGGACGGTTGATCGTGATACGTGCAATGCCGTTGTAAAAATCAAAGAGAATATCTTCATATTCCTTTATCGTTCTCCATGCTCTCGTTATCATTGTTCTTTTTTGTTTTTTTGTTGTTGATAATAGGATTCGATCACTTCTTTGTTCTCTTTCGCGGAGGTGAACACCTCCAGAAGAACAGGTTTATCCCCCCCGGGGTTCATGAAGACAGGCATCTTCTGTTGCAGCTCCTCACTGCTGCGGGCGGCAAGATAGCGCAACCCCTGTTGCTCAGCCCAGGCCTTTGCCCCGGTGGTATGTGCCGCCGCAATGTAGTCGTTGAGTGCTTCCGAACTGTTCAGTCCCGGTAGCGTGTGGAAGATCTCACCGCCGCCGTTGTTGTTCAGCAGTATGCGCAGGTTGGGAGAGAGATGTCTGTTCCAGAGGCCGTTCATGTCGTAGAAGAAGCTCAGGTCGCCGGTCAGCAGGAAGGTGAGCCGCTGCGAAGCCGCTGCATACCCCACAGCCGTGGAGAGTGACCCCTCAATACCGTTGGTACCCCTGTTGCAGAAACAATGGACCGAAGAGGGCAGGGCGAACAGTTGCGACAGATAGACAGTGTGGCTGTTGGCCAGCTGCAGCGTGGCATTGGCCGGTATGCTGCGCATCAGTGCCCCCACCGCATAGAGGTCGGAGAAGGCAGCCTCCGGTATAGTGACGGAGGCACAGGCACTCTTCCAGGTTTCAGCGAACGCGAAGGATACGTTATCGGGTGTTGTAGATGCTTTAGTGGGCAGAGATGCAGGATTATTGGATCGCGTTGAGATCATACCGGAGGGATCTTCCGCCAGATAGCGAAGGAATGATTCATTGTCGCTTCTCACAATGTCGGTCACCTGTTGGTAGGTGTCGATGACCTCACCCGAGGGTGCGATATGCCACAGCTCACCGATCGCGGCAGTGCGGATAAACTGCTTCAGTCGTTTGGAGACGATATGTCCGCCCAGCGTGATCACCAGCCCGGGTGTCAGCGCCTCGAGCTCCTCCTCTGTCGCTCTGCGGAGCAACGCGTCATAGCGAAGCGTCTCCCCTGCCTCCACGTTGGAGAGGTGATCTGCCACCACCACCACGTCCTGTTCCTTGCGAAGCTTCTCCAGCAGGTGTGACAGCCCATTCTCCGGCGGCAGCTGGCCGACGATGATCATCCTTTTGGTAAATCGTGCGAACCGTTTGCTGTATGCTCCTTCCTCACTGATGCCATATGACTGCTTCGGCCGGCGGATCAGACGCACAGTGGGGAGGGTGGGAGTGGTGAACCCGAAGAGTGGCTCGGAGAGGGGGATATTGATATGGGCAGGGCCCTTCTCAATATTATCGAGGCTGAGGATCGCCTCGTTGATCAGCCGGTTGCAATACCACTCCTCCTCACTGTCGCTCACCTGCGGCAACTGCACCGCATGGCGTACCATGCGACCGAACATGCCGGCTTGCGGGATGGTCTGCCCGTCCATCTGACCTATCCAGGCAGGGGGACGGTCGGCGGTGATCACCAGCAGCGGCAGCTGTCGGTAATAAGCTTCGGCCACGGCGGGAGCCAGGTTCAGCGCAGCCGATCCGGAGGTACAGCATACCGCTGCCGGCTTGTTGAGGGCCTCTGTCACTCCCAACGCGAAAAAGCCCGCGCTCCTTTCATCCACGACGCTGTAACAGGTGAAGTCCCTGTCTGTCGCCAGGGAATGGATCAGCGGTGCATTGCGTGAGCCGGGAGAGAGAACGACATGCGTGATCTCATGTGCCTTGAGCAAAGCCACCAGTTGCAGAACACTTTTTTTATCTGAATACATTGCGCTCTTTTATTTAACGATACTAGCCATGGTCTTGAGCTTCTGCTCCGTCTCCTTCCATTCATCCCTGCAGGTGGAGGAGGGTAGCAGGCCGCTGCCGGCGTACAAAGTAAGCGAACTTTTTCCAATAAACATACAGCGGAGGTTGACATACAAATTTGTTTCTGCCCATGGATCCAGCATACCAAGGAAACCGGTATAATAACGCCGGTCGTACCCCTCCTGTTCATTGATAAACCGAAAGGCCTCCTCCTTGGGTAGTCCCGATACTGCCGGGGTGGGGTGGAGCCTCTTTAACAGTGTGCCTATTTTCGGATTGTCGGGCAGTGAGAAGCTGAAGTCGGTCCGCAGATGTGCCAGCTTGCCTGCTTTGATGGTATAGGGACCATTTATCTCCGCCGCGACCTGGAAGGAGGTCAGCTGTTTCAGCAGGTAGGAGGTGACCAGATGCTGCTCGCGTAGGTTCTTGTCATCCCAGGAGATGTTTCCTGTATTGGGAAACCGTGTGCCTGCCAGTGCTACCGTCTGCCATCCGCTCCCTGACCCTGCCAGGAGTATCTCCGGAGTGCTGCCCAGCCAGGTGCCGCTTTGGGGTGTATGGAAAAGGAATACGCAGGAATGGGTGTACTTCTCTGCTGCCCTGAAAAAGGAACGTCCAGGCGAGAAGGCTTCTTCTCTCCCTATTGTCTTGCTTCTTGAGAGCACCAGTTTTTTTATCTCACCTTTCAGCAGCGGTGCGTGAAACTGCTGAAACAATCGGCTGTATGCTGCTTTATCGATGTTGTTGAATCTCTCCCCCTTTACCTCCGGTCGTCTCTTCCCGATGATGGTTCTATCCACCTCTGTGAGATCGGTGCAGTCGGCCCGTATTACTATGAGCGGCGACCCGGAGGAGATGCGGAAAGGAGCAATCACAAACCCGCTCTCTCCGTCTAACGCCTCCATGTCATTATAGAGAGCTGCTGCCCCCGATCGCTGCATCACGAACCGTGGGGAGGCCTCCCCCGGCAGCCTGTAAATGGCGAAGCATGTATCCTGCTCAATGAGCGCATCCAATAGCTGATGCCTGTTGCCGGTGCTCATCTCCTCTTCAATATGCTGTTCGTCACCCTGACAGAGGAGACCAGCCTGCCTGCAGAAGTGAAGATATCCACATTCCATAGATGTGAGGAGCGCCCCCGGTGAATGATGGTTCCCACGGCATGCACCTTGTCACCCTCTTTGGCGGAGGAGAGATGGTTACAGCTCACCTGAACGCCTGCCGCCACCTCATCCGGCTCGCAAAGCATCATCGAGCCCTGTCCTGCCACTGATTCTGCCAGTGCCAGGGCCGCTCCGCCGTGCAACAGGCCGAAGGGCTGGCAGGTACGCTTCTCTACCGGCATCACTGCCTCTATCCTACCCGGGGAGAGAAGGGTGAACGCTATCCCCAGCGTTCCCATCAGCGTCCGGCTGTTGGCAGCGTTGATCTCTTCTGCTGAAAAATCCCTCTCTGCAGGGTTCTGACTCGATTGGTTCATGCAACGATCCTTTTTCTATCCTGCAAAAATAGTGATTCCCTTCGCATGAACCTCTTAAGATATATTAAAAATTCAACTTTCGTATGTCATACGTTTACAGCTAAATCTTTCAACTGTCGATGTTTCGCGACCCCTGGATGCACGCGATCGCTAAAAGAGAAGAACTCGCTTCGCTTCAAACAACTCCTCTTTTTATCGCTCTTCGCGAGCAACGGGTGCCCCGCTAAACATCGAAATGTCTTATATTTAGCTGTATGTGTTTTGCAGGGATACAAGCGAAAGATGAACTAAAAAGAGACCAAATCGGAGATTCCGTTCTCATTGAAAGCCTCGATGGCGAAAAAATAGTCCACCCCTTTGTTGAGTGCCCTCAGCTCATACGCCGATGCATCATAGATCATCACCGAATTGTTCAGCTTGTCCGGCTCGATGCCCCAGTAGAGCACATAACCCATCGCATCCTGCACCGGCTCCCAGCTGATGTCGGCATTGCGGGCATCAGCCTGTCGCTCTACCCGGAATGAGGTGGGCGCGGCAGGTTTTTCACCGTTGCCGTTACCAAACACCCGGAACTCACCGATGGCCAGATAGCGGTTGGGGAAATATCTGTTGGTGAAACGGATGAACCTTCCTTCTGTCGCCTGTTCCAGCTCGATGTAGGCGTGGGGTCTGTCCTCGCTGTTCTCTGAAAAGTCGACTGTGGTCTGCCACTTGGTGCCGTCGACCGAGGTCTCTATAGTGAACTGCTGCCGCAGGGTGTCGGGTTTGCCGAAGATGGTGGCGTTGAAATCCTGGTAGTTCAGCTGGAAAGCGCGGAGGGTCATCACCCTTCCCAGATCCATCTCAAACCAGAGGGTGTCGCTGTTGCTTTCGGCCACCCAGAGGGTGCGGATATGCTCATCGTTGATCATTTCGATGCCATAGTCGGCAGCCTCCTGCTCCGGCATATATCCTTTCTCATGCTCGTCCGCCACGTTGCGCTGCACGCCGGTCAGCACCGAGTTGCTCTTCACCGGCTTATCTTTCGACAGCAGCATCCATCCGGTGAAGCGCTGCTTGTGATCCTCCACCTCCATATCGGGGAGGTAGTGGGGGTAATCACCATAGGCGGTGTTGACATACATCTGCCCGTTCTCCTCAAAGCCGGCGGGGTACATGCCTAACCTTCGCTCGAACTTGTAGTTGACCGAGATGGCCATGGTGGAGAAGTGCCAGTGGTTGCCGTTGTTGTCCTTCACCGCGCTGCCGTGTCCCGCGCCGTTCAGGAAGCCACCCGGCTTGTAGGCTACCGGGTTGTAGGGGGCATAGGTGAAGGGTCCCAGGGGATTGTCGGCGGTGTAGACGCCGTCGGCATAGATATTCCACTGCGTGCCGGGGGCACCATACATCAGGTAGTAGGTGTCGTTGTGCTTCACCATCCAGGGTCCTTCAATGAAGGGAGCCACGTCGGAGCGGTGATCCTGTCCGAAGCGCTCCCAGCCGTGGTTGTCGGGGTCGAGACCGAACAGGTCCACCTGCTCACCCTTGGGGATGTAGTAGTTCTCCGGGTCGAGCTCGACACCCCTGATGGGCCACAGGTTGGATGACTCCTCATAGAGGTAGACCCGTCCGTCGCTGTCGACAAAGATATTGGGATCCTGGATCCCGCCGGGAGGGTTCAGCACCGCGTAGTTGGTCTGCCAGTCACCCAGCGCGGGGTTGTCGGTCTCGATGATGGGACCTCTGCCCGAGGGATCACCGTAAGCCAAAATCTTGCCGTCTCTCACAGCAGCGGCGGGGGCGTTGGAGCCGCTGAAATACCAGCTCTGCGGGCGGATAAAGCGCCAGTGGCCCATATCCTCCGATTCCCAGTAACCATGGGAGCGGGTGACGAACATGTAGTATTTTCCCCTGAAGTTGACCACCGCCGGGTCGGCGCCGGAGCGGTAGGAGACATCCCTCTCCGCGCGGTAGTGGGACATATAGGTGTAGTCGATGTCGATCGGGTTGCAGTAGGTGGTCTGGCTTCTGACGGCAGCTGCCCGGGTGTTGCCGTCCGGATGTAGATCACTGCCCTGTGGGTGATGGTTACAGGAGAGATGCATCATCGCTGTCAGCAGGATTAGCGGGAGGATGGCACGTTTTATAGTAGGTCTCATTTTTTTCCGGGTTTCAGATGATCTTCGGGCAGCTCATACTGCTCCTGCAGTCTTATCAGCTCTTTTCTCAGCCCACGGGTGATCTGCTCTGTTCCCCTCTTTCCGTAGATGTTGTCGGTTTCGTATGGATCGTTCTCCAGATCATAGAGCTCCCAGTGCTGCTCTCCGTAGAAATGAATCAGCTTGTAGCGTTCTGTCTTCACGCCGTAGTGGGCACGTACGCTGTGGAAGCCGGGAAACTCATAGTAGTGGTAGTAGAGCGATCTCCTCCAATCGTCGGGTGTTCTGCCTGTATCGGTCAGCTCCCTGAACGACTCTCCCTGCATATCGTCCGGTATGGCAATACTACAGTAGTCGAGGAGGGTGGGGGCAAAGTCAATATTCTGTGTCAGCCCCTCCACCTGCGTGCCGGGTTGGATATGGCCTTTGTACTGCATCAGCAGGGGCATTTCGAACGACTCCTCATACATGAACCGCTTGTCGAACCAGCCATGTTCACCCAGGTAGAACCCCTGGTCACTGCTATAGATGATGAGGGTGTTCTCGTCCAGTCCTGTTGCCTCCAGGTAGTCGAGCAGCTGCCCTACGCTCTCGTCCACCGCCCTGATGGTGGCGAGGTAGTCCTGCAGGTAGCGCTGGTACTTCCATTCGGCTATCTCCCTTTCTGTCATCGGCGTGGTGTGGAAGGCATTGTTGCGCTCCCGGTAGGCATCAAAGAAACGCTGCTGTTCACCGGGTGTCATGGTCCCCAGGAAGGCATGGGGCCACGGGTCATAGAGCAGGCTGTCGCTGTCGACGCCGGTCACCATCTTCAGATCATGCCCCTCGTACATGTCGCGGTAGATGTTCATCTCCTGATGTTTTGCCGCAAACCGTCCCTCGTACTCATCGAAGTAGGTCGCCGGAAACGGGAAAGTATTATCCTCGTAGAGATTGTAGTGCCGCTCTGCCGGCACCCAGTTACGGTGGGGTGCCTTGTGGTTCATCATCAGGAAGAAGGGCTTCTTCTCCTCTCTTGTCTGCAGCCACTGTTTGGTGAAGGTGGTGATCAGGTCGGTGACATAACCGGCATACGCCACAGTGTCGTTCTCAGTGATGAAGTCGGGGTTGTAGTAATCCCCCTGGTCGTTCAGGATCATCCAGTGGTCGAAGCCGGTCGGCTTTGAGATAAGGTGCCACTTGCCGATCAGCGCTGTCTCATAACCGTTCTCCTGCAGCATCTTGGGGAGTGTCTGCTGAGAGCCGTCGAACGCCCTGTTCCAGTTGGCCAGAAAACCGTTCTTGTGGCTGTGCTTACCGGTGAGGATGCTGGCACGGCTGGGGCCGGAGATGGAGTTGGCGCAGTAGTTGTTCCGGAAGATGGCACCGTCACGGGCAATCCTGTCAATGTTGGGCGTGGGTGCCAGCTCCGATATGGGATGCCCGTAGGCACTGATGGCCTGTGTGGCATGGTCATCGCTCAGGATAAAGATGATGTTGGGGCGCTGCTCTGTTTGCTGTGCCATCGCCGACAATGCCGACAAAGTCAGTGCCCCTATTGTGAGATTTCTCTTCATTGTTGCATTGTTTTACTCTTTACTCTACTGCGAAAGTAGCTTCATTCTCGTTGTCATCGGAATGTTGTGCAACCCAAAGTCTGAAGTTGCCCGGCTCCGTTTTTTTCTTCATATCAATACCGTAGAAGGCCAGCTCTTTGGAGCGCAGATCAAAAGTGACCTGCCTGACCTCACCCGCTTTCAGGGCTATCTTCTGAAAACCTTTCAGCTCCTTCACCGGACGGGTGACACTTCCTACCAGATCGCGTATGTAGAGCTGTACCACCATCTCACCATCCACGGCACCGCTGTTATGTACAGTGGCAGTAACGGTGATCTTATCATCGATTGCTTTCATTGATGATTTGTCTAACCTCAGATCACTGATCGCATAAGTTGTGTAACTCAGGCCATACCCAAACGGATAGAGGGGGGTGATGGAGGCGTCGAGGTAGTTCGATTTATAGTCGATGGTTTCATCGGTGAGATCTACCGGCCTGCCGGTATTCTTCCGGTTGTAGTAGATCGGCAGCTGCCCTATGTTTCTGGGGAATGACATCACCAGGCGAGCCGAGGGATTGACATCACCGGCGATCACGTCGGCAATGCCGTAGCCGGCCTGTGTGCCGGGAAACCATGCCTGCAGGATCGCAGCCATCTGTTCATCTTCCCACGACAGATCGAGGGGACGACCGCTCAGGTTGATCAGCACGACTGGCTTGCCGGTCTCTTTCAGTGCCTCCAGCAGCTGGCGCTGTGCCTCCGGCAGGCGTATGTCTGTACGTACGGCTGCCTCGCCGGACCAGTGGAAGCTCTCACCCACCGCCGCGATCACTATATCAGCACTGCGTGCAGCTGATATGGCCTCAGCAATTTTAGCCGGAGAGGTTTCAGAAATGGCTGATCCTTCCGCGTAGAGCAGGTTGACACCACTATCCTTGTATTTCTCGGTGAGTCCTTCGAGGATAGAGACGCTCTTGTTGCGATCGCCAAGCCCTGCCCATTCGCCGTTGAGATTAATTGAGTCATTCATCAGCGGGCCCACAAGTGCAACTGTGATCGCTTTCTCTTTGCGTATGGGAAGAATATTCTCTTCGTTCTTGAGCAGTACCACCGAGGAGGACACCGCTTTGCGTGCTGTCTCCATAAATGCGGGTGTCATCGTGTTTTCCTTTGCCCTTACTTCATCGAGATAACGATAGGGATCATCAATTAAACCCAGCAGGAACTTCATCTCAAGGATACGACGTGTCGCGTTGTCAATTGTTTCTTCGGATACTCTGCACTCCTCAACCGATTGGGTGAGGTACTTGATAAAGGTGGCACCGGTCATGTCCATCTCTATGCCGGCGTTGACAGCCAGCTCGGCGGCATGTTGCTCATCTTCCGCCACGCCGTGTGGTACCAGCTCATTGATGCCGGTGTAGTCGCTGACAACAAAGCCTTTGAATCCCCACTCATCTCGCAGTATCTCCGTCATCAGCCACCGGTCTGCGGTCGCCGGCACCCCGTTGATCTCGTTGAAGGAGGCCATAAAGGTTCCCACGCCCGCCTCCAGTGCTGCCCTGTAGGGAGGGAGATAGATATTTCTGAGTGTGTGCTCCGATAGCTCGGCCGTGTTGTAATCCCTTCCCGACTCGGCTGCACCGTATGCTGCCAGGTGTTTCCCGCAGGCGAGCAGCGTGTGCAGCGCACCCAGTGATGCACCCCCTCTGCCACCCTGAAAGCCGATCACCCTCGCCTCGGCGACCCTGTTGCCCAGGTAGGGATCCTCTCCTGCACCCTCCATCACGCGTCCCCAGCGGGCATCGCGGCCGATGTCCACCATCGGAGCGAAGGTCCAGTTGATCCCATCGGAGGCAGCCTCGATGGCGGCAATCTCCGCTGTCCGCTGCATCAATGCCAGATCCCATGAACAGGCTTCTGCCAGAGGAATGGGGAAGATGGTCTTGTAACCGTGGATCACATCCTGTCCGAACAGGATGGGGATGCCCAGGCGGGTGGAATCGACCGCTATTTGTTGTATCCGGCGGATCCCCTCCACCGAAGTGGCGTTGAAAATGCTCCCTATCAGACCTTTATCCAGGTAGGGCTTGAAGTCGTCCGACATCACCGGGCCGGTGATCGACCAGTTGGCGGAGAACTGGGTCATCTGTCCGATCTTCTCCTCCAGGGTCATCAGTCTCAGGAGTGAATCGACCCGTTGCTCTATCTTTTTGTCTCCGCTGAAACTGTTCCATTTGTCAGGACTGGTTGAATCTTTCCATCCTGAGGCGTATACGGTGAGGATGAATAATATTGTAGAGACCAATAGTGTGACTTTTCTCATTTTCGTTTTATCTGTTTATGGCGTATATGTAAATCCCAGTTTCTGTAGTCCCTCCTGTATCTCCGGTGCTCCCATAAACAGGTTCCAGAGTAATCCTGTGCGGTGATTCTCTATCATCGGGGCAATGGTGAGCTGGTCAATGGCCAGGTATCGCTGCGGATACCAGTTGCTCTCCATGCTGAAGGCATCATAAAAACCATATTTCCCCCATATTTTATCACCCAGATTAAAATAGAAGTGATTCAATGCCTTCATTGACTCTTCAGGGGTATAGGGAAAGCTCGACAAGGCTGCTGTAGGTGTGATCACACCCTTGTCGTTCTCCATCGGCTTGTGACCGGCATATCCGTCCACGGAGTAGCTGGCTGTCAGTCCCCAGCAGGCGTCGCTGTACCCTTCAAATCCCTTCGGGTTCTGCATACAGTAGGCGTGGTTGATCAATGCCTGATTGCGGTTCAGATCCCAGTAACTGGCATACCGGTCGGTCAATCCTTTCGGACTGAGTCCGATGTAGGAGTAATGCGCCCAAAATAACGGGCCTCCATACTGTTCAGCTCCGTTATGCTTGAGAATCAGGGGGTAGCCAAAAGCGATGTTATCGCTTTTTATCTCACCACCCCGTGCCCATCCGTTGTGGTAGGCCGTTGCCGGTATGGGGTAGGTGGGTGATGAGGCTGCCAGTATATAGGTGATAAGACACTCATTGTACCCCTCCAGCGGGAAGTTCATCTCCCACCCGTATTCAGGGCTCCAGTGCCAGTAGAGCACATCCTGGCCGTTCAGGTACCAGTCCCACTCCATCTCTCGCCAGAGCATGTCGATCTTCTGTGCCAGCTCTTTCTCATTTTCATTCCCATTTTTAAAATATTCCCGCACAATGAGCAGCCCCTGCATCAGGAAAGCGCTCTCTACAAGGTCACCCCCGTTGTCTTTTGTGCTGAATGGTTTGGCTTTTCCCGTGGGGCCGTCTATCCAGTGGGACCAGACACCATGAAACCGGTCGGCCCCAGCCAGATAATCGGCTATCTTGTGCAACCGTGCCACACCCTCCACACGCGGAATAAATCCCCTTTCAATGCCTGTTACAAGTCCCGCAATGCCAAACCCGCTGCCGCCGGTGGTGACCACAACTGCATCGTTCTGAGGGTATTCACCGTCTATATGGATGCGCTCCGGCGCCAGTCCCGAGGTTGGCTCGGCACCCTCCCACATGTAGTTGAGATGTGTCTGCTGGATAAAGTCGAGAAAAGCATCGTCAGAGGCAAATCCGGTTGGTCGGTCGTCATTTTCCTCCTTCTCTGCCGGCTTTTCATCTTTGTTCTCGCTGCAGGTGGTGAATGACAACAACACGAAAAGAGTGAACAGTAACCATATATTTTGTTTCATATATCATTTTTTTGTGAAGTGCATGGAACCTGGACAACCATTTTCTGCCCCTGTTCCATGCAGGTAATTATTCAGCAGCCATGCTCTGGATCATGGATGCAGTCAGCGCCTTGTTGTATATACGCAACTCATCAATCAGACTATTGTCGGAGAGGTGTCCCCACTCATTGAATCGTGGTGCGCCTGATCCGATGGACATGATATCACATCCGTTCCAGCTGATGTCAGTGAACTCGGTGACCTTCACTGCCACGCCATCCATATAGAGGGTGGCCTTGTCCGATGCCAGCACCAGGGCGATATGTACCCATCCTGCTGTAGCCGGATCGAGGTCCGCCAGTGTCCCGCCATCGACCCACTTGTCCGCTGTCCCGTTGCCAACATTGGCTTTCACCCGCTGCATGTCACCGGCATTCTCGCGGAAGATACGTATGCCGGCAGTGCGGTTGTTCTGTGC
>Ga0079223_10001257_pt1 | contig 14860 bp, 9 predicted proteins | sample Stecom2011_FD_75072 | JGI IMG/M metagenome (GOLD analysis project Ga0079223, IMG submission 75072) | Agricultural soil microbial communities from Utah to study Nitrogen management - Steer compost 2011 | ecosystem: Environmental > Terrestrial > Soil > Agricultural land | place: USA: Utah... | reverse complement strand
ATGTTCAGGAACCATAGCCGAAACCTCCGTATCGTGTTAGTGTGGATACCAACATCATACAGGGTTTCTGGCTGTGGTTCCATTCATTTCTTCGTGTTGCATTTCATTCTACAATGAGCCTTTTTAGATCGGCTGCAAATAATGATTGACAAGCCCAAGATTTTGGTGTATTGTAACAGAAAGAATGATGGTCCTTTAAGTTGGCACTGAGAGGCTGGCAAGGAACGGGTGATTTTGTGTGCTTCTTGTCCGCGCTTTGCGCCAGCAAGAAGCATTTTTTTGTGAGGGGAGGGAAGCTTATTTTGAGAGAAAAGGCCCAAATCCTTGATACAGAACAGATTCGCAGGGCGCTCACGCGCATCGGCCACGAGATTATCGAACGCAATCGCGGTACTGAGAGGCTCGTCTTGATCGGTATTCGTACTAGGGGTGTACCCTTGGCGGAACGTTTGGCTCAGATTATTAAGGAGATAGAAGGGGTGGAAATCCCCGTGGGAATGCTCGATATTTCCCTGTATCGCGACGACCTGTCCCTTACTTCGGAGCAGCCTGTGGTTAGCCACACTGCAGTACCGGTGGGTGTGGAGAAGAAAACGGTAGTACTAGTGGATGATGTTCTCTTTACCGGCCGTACTGCCCGGGCAGCCCTCGATGCCATAATGGATTTGGGCAGACCAGAGCGGGTCCAGTTGGCTGTATTGGTTGATAGGGGCCATCGTGAACTACCCATCCGGGCAGACTATGTGGGGAAAAACCTTCCCACCTCCATGCGGGAGATTGTTGCTGTGCGGTTACGGGAGATTGACGGAGAAGAACGTGTGGTTATTTTAGAGGAGTTGGAGAACCGAAACCTTTAAACGAGTCCAGTGAGACTTCAAAGGAGGAAGATTAATGGGTCTGCAAACAGCAGTCAAGGAAAACAAGCTTTCTATTGGTCAAAATTTAGCGTTAGGCTTTCAGCATGTGTTCGCCATGTTTGGTGCCACAGTTTTGGTCCCCTTACTCACAGGTCTGGATCCGACAGTGGCTTTTTTTACGTCTGGAATAGGTACCCTGCTGTTCATGGTGCTAACTAAATGGCAGATTCCCGCTTACTTGGGTTCCTCGTTCGCGTTTATTACTCCCATCATTTTGTTGGCAAGGAATTTTGGAATGCCCTATGCCATGGGTGGAGTGGTAGCGGCCGGGTTTGTCTATGCCCTAGTGGCCTTTATCATTGCGAAAATCGGTACTGAATGGATAGATCGGGTCCTACCGCCCGTTGTAATCGGTTCGGTGATTATGGTAATTGGTCTAGGACTTGCCTCCCACGCTGTACAGAATCTGGCTGGCCTGGTGGAAGGCGCCTCACTGGCTGACCCCAATGTCCAGGTGGCATTGTTTACTCTGGCTGTAACGGTTATCGGCACCATGTTTTTCAAAGGATTCTTTGCAGTTGTACCCATTCTGATAGGTGTTGTGGCAGGCTATCTTTTTGCGGTCCTGCGGGGTATCGTTGACTTTTCCTTGGTGCAACAGGCTGCTTGGTTTGGGATACCCAACTTCTCCCTGCCGAAATTTAACACAGCCGCAATCTTTACTATGCTGCCGGTTGCTTTAGTCACGATAACAGAACACTTAGGTGACGTGGGTGTTTTGAGTACTATTGTGGGTAAAAACTTCTACCGGAAGCCTGGCCTGCACCGCACCTTGCTTGGTGACGGTTTAGCCACCTCGTTGGCTGGCTTCCTCGGTGGCCCCCCGAACACCACTTATGGGGAGAACGTTGGTGTGCTGGCCATCACAGGCGTCCACAATGTTTCGGTTGTAGCTACTGCGGCGGGCATTGCAGTTGCCATGTCCTTTATGCAGAAAATGGGTGCTTTGGTGCGCACTATTCCCGATCCGGTTATGGGTGGGGTATGCGTTGTGCTGTTCGGTGTAATTGCTGCCTCCGGGATCAGGACGCTCGTTGACGCCGGAATTGACTTCGGTGACAAACGCAACCTAGTTATCTCTTCAGTGATTCTGGTGTTGGGTATCGGTGGAGCAGAGCTCAGCCTAGGCCCAATCACACTCCCCGGCATGCCCTTAGCCACATTGGTGGGGATAATTCTCAACCTGGTCTTACCCCATACTAACGGGGCAGAAAAATAGCATTAGGGACCTAAACGCCAAGAGGAGCCACGACGGCTCCTCTTTATTGCGTAAACCGGGCAAAGCGATGGGACAGGTATTTGTCTAGTGTTTCGGAAATACTGGCACAGTTGATGTGTGTTCTTTGGTTGTTGCCTAGAAGAATCGTCGGGTGTCCTCTTACCTTCCCATTTGTTGATTTGGCCCGGTTTACGTTTGCTGCGATTCCCCTAGGCCCACTAAACAAATGGGTTCACCCTAACTGTAGTGTGTTCCCTGAGGGGGAGAGTTATACGCGGTTAGAGGAAAAATTTCGCGATGCCCAGCAGTGCGATAATTAAACCGGGCATCCAGCGAAGTTTATGACGACTATCTGCCGCGACTGACAATTTTTGGCCTGCCTTCAAGCCTTGACTGATGAACACAAAACTGGCTGCCATAACAGAGAGGGCGGTGGGATAGGGGGGAAGCCGCAGCAGAGCCGCGGCAATGCCTGCAGCCAGTGCATCTAAAGCTAACACTCCGCCCAAGACGATGGCTTCCGAAGCGCTGATGTCTTTGCTCTGGTCACTGTCGGCAGCAAGCGGTTCAAAAAAGACCTGTATGATCAGGCCTAAAACGGGGATGCGGAGGTTGAGGAGCATCGTTTCCCTTTCTGTGGCACGGTAGTTACGCCAGATGTTGTACAGTCCCAAGAGGATGAAGATCAGTCCCCCCATTATGGCGTTTAGTTTGGGGGATAACAGTCGTCCTAACAGCTGCCCGAAGAGCATACTGAGGAAAATGAACAAGCCCGATACTATGCTCAGCACCGCTTTTGGCCACAGTGAGATTGTAATTCTATTCATACCATAAGTAATACCGATGGCGAAGGCATCGAAACTGACTGCTATCGCCAGAAAGATGACTGATAGAACAAGCATTGGACCAGCTCCTTCCATATTCAGTTTATGATATGGCTTGGGGGGGAAAGGTGTGCAGTGCTGGTCTAAAAGGGCAACTAGCGCTTGACAGCGGCGGGCAAAGATGGTAATATTTTAGTTGCTTGGGGCGGCATAGCCAAGTGGTAAGGCAGAGCTCTGCAAAAGCTCCATCCCCAGTTCGAATCTGGGTGCCGCCTCCATTTTTATGTATTTTTGTGTAATTAAAGGCGATGGGGGGGTTATTCGTGGCTAAGAATAAGAGAGGGAAGAACATTAAAGCTCCAGGCTGGAGAGGAACTTGCCCCTCGTGCAGCAAAACAGGCGTTAAACTGCTTTGGGAAAAGGGAGATTTCAAAGTCTGTAAAGCATGTGGTAAATAACAAAAAAACGGCTTAAGCCGTTTTTTTAATGCAAACGATAAAAAGAAAAGGCCCGGGAATCCGGGCCATTCTGTTCTTATCTCGAGTAAAACTCAACAATTTCTGCTTCGTTAATGTCGGGGCTGAGCTCATCTCTGCGTGGCAGACGGATGAATGTGCCTGTCCTTGTGTTCTCGTCAAAGCTGAGATATTCCGGTAAGCTGGGACGAACGGACAAAGCTTCCTCGACTACAACCAGGTTGCGGCTCTTTTCCCGCAGGCCAATGGTGTCATTGACACTCACTTGGTAACTGGGGATATCTACTTTCTTGCCGTTCACGGTAATATGGCCGTGGTTGACCAACTGTCTGGCTGCTGCCCGGGTACGGGCGAGACCGAGCCGGTAGACCAAATTGTCCAGACGGGACTCGAGCAGAATCATGAAGTTTTCGCCGGTGATGCCGGGCATTTTTGCCGCTCTGTTAAACAGATTCTTAAACTGCTTCTCATTCAATCCATAAAGGAAACGCAGTTTCTGCTTCTCCTGCAGCTGCAGACCATAGTTGCTGAGCTTGCCGCGGCGACCTTGACCGTGCTGCCCCGGCGGATAGGGACGTTTACGCAGTTCTTTGCCTGTTTCACTCAAAGAGAACCCTAAACGTCTGCTGATTTTCCACGTTGGGCCTGTGTAACGTGACATTTACTTCTCTCCAATCTTAATCAGTTAAATGGTTTTGCCAAAGCAGCCGCGCTTTGAAGTTTCCCTAACTAGGATACCACATTTTGAAAGTTTTGCAAGCAGAATTTACTCGTTTTTCGGACAGACTAGTTCTTTAGGAGGGGTTCACCATGCGGAGTATGTGGAGGGGGTCCATTTCCTTCGGCCTAGTCAATATTCCGGTCAAGATGTATGCGGCCACTGAGGAAAAACAGATCCGGTTCAATCAGCTGCACAGCCTCTGCCATTCCCGTATTAGATACGTGAAAGTCTGCCCTACCTGCGGGCGTGAAGTGAATGAGGATGAGATAGTAAGGGGTTACGAGTATGAAAAGGGGCGCTATGCAATTTTCAGTAAGGATGAACTGGAGAAATTCCAGAGCCGCTCTACAGGTACTGTTGACATTATTCGCTTTGTGGCCTTAGAGGAAATTGATCCCGTTTACTTCAATAAGATATACTACTTAGAGCCGTCCGAAACGGGGGGTAAGGCTTACCTGCTCTTAAAGGAAGCCCTTTCCGCTGCGGGAAGAATTGCGGTGGCCAAAATCACGATTCGTTCCAAGACTTCGTTGGCCGTAATCCGCATCTTCGGCGAAGTACTCGCCCTGGAGACCATTTTTTACCCCGATGAAATCCGCCCAACCGAACGCCTCCAGGTCGGTGCGGCGACTCCCTATACTGAAAAGGAATTTGAAATGGCAGTGTCCCTGATCAACAGCCTGACAGAACCCTTCCGGCCGGAACACTACACTGATGAACGTCGCCAGGATATGCTGGAGCTAATTGAAGAGAAAATTACAGGCAGGGAAGGAATTGCTCCAGAAACACCTGAGCAAGAACCTCCCATGGACCTGCTCGCAGCCCTGGAAGCATCGTTGCGGGAAGCCTCTCAGGGTATGGGTGAAGGCGTGCGGCACTAATGTTGCCGCGTTACCAGCCCATGTTGCCGGTTGACGAAGAACTAGCTGATGGAAGTGGGTGGGTGCATGAAATAAAGTGGGATGGCTACCGCGTGCTAGCTTACTGCGCAGATGGGCATGTGAAGTTGGCAAGCCGTAGGGGTAATAGCCTCAATAAGAGGTTTCCTGCTGTAACTCAGGCCCTAACCATTTTTCCAGACAGAGCCGTCTTAGACGGAGAGGTGGTGGCGTTCGACCGGCAGGGAAAGCCGAGTTTTTCCTTACTGCAGAAGTCCAGGGATTCTGTTCTATCCCTTCGTTTTGTGGTCTTCGACCTATTGTACCTCCGAGACAGATCCCTATGTTTCCTGCCTTGGTATGAGCGCCGGGCTCTGTTGGAGGAGGAGTGTACAGGTTTGCCCCTGGTCCTCGTCTCACCCCTGCTCTTTAAGGATGTTGAATCCAGCCTCAGTTTTGTGAAGGAACATGGTTTGGAGGGGATTGTGTCAAAAGCGGAGGATTCACCTTACCTCCCCGGTCAGCGCTCGAGATTTTGGCGAAAGAGGAAGTTGATACGGACAATGGATTTGGTGGTGATGGGGGTGAATGCTGTTGGGAGCCGTATCCGGTCCTTTGGGGCCGGTGTATATGACACGAAAGGAAGGCTCCTCTTTCTCGGAAATGTGGGGAGCGGCCTAAACCAAAACGATCTAGATTTTTTGGCAGATGCGGTTCCCCTTCTTGCATTGGAACCCCCCCAAGTAGGAGATTCTTCGTTCATCCGGTTTAGACCCCATCTAGTAGCTGAGGTGGAGTGTTTGGAACTCACTGAACAGCTGCGCCTGCGCCATCCTGTGTTCAAACGCTTCCGCTTTGACAAAAGGGCGGAGGAGTGCAGATTGGAGGATGATGGGCCGTGACTCAAAGGACAAGGGTAGCCGTTGATGGGCGCCCAATTGTACTGTCTAATCTGGGTAAGGTTCTGTGGCCGGAAGTGGGTTATACCAAGGCGGATCTACTCGCTTACTATCAGTCAATGGAGGCTTGCCTCCTTCCCCACTGGCGGGGACGGTTCCTGACGGTAACCTGTTATCCCCACGGGGTGACAGGGCAGTACTTTTATCAGAAGAACGTCCCGGCAGGCGCACCAGAGTGGGTGAAGACCAAAAAGCGCAGGGAAACGGAATACGTGGTGGCGGACAGTTTAAGCACCTTGATTTGGCTGGCCAACTCCAACGCAGTGGAGTTCCACCTCAGCCTTGATCGGACAGAAGGGGTTGGAGTGCCCAATTTCGCGGTCCTCGACTTGGATCCAACCGCGCCGGCCGGGTTCGGGGAGGCGGTGGAGGTGGCCAAGCACTTGCGGGAGCTTTTGGAAAAACTCCGCTTGCGGGGATATCCCAAGCTGTCTGGTGCCAGCGGACTTCACATCTACATACCTTTAAAGGCCGAATATGACTTTACGCTAACCCAGAGGTTGATCCGTCTGATAGCGGATACTATGCTGAAGGCCTATCCCCGGCTTGTCACGGTGGAGCGGCTGATCAAGAATCGCAGGGGTATTTACCTAGACTACTTGCAGAATGATCAGGAAAAGACTATGATCGGCATGTATAGCCCAAGACCCACACCGGGAGCCACAGTCTCTACTCCGATAACCTGGGAGGACTTGGAGTATTATCCGCCGCAGGAGTTTACTATCAAAACGGTCCCCCAGTGGGTAGCTGAGAGGGGCGATCTATTTGCCCCGGTGCTGACTGACGGGCAATCGCTTGAACATGTAATCCCTTATTTGGGGTGAAATAGAATAAGATTGTTGACTCCGGTAAAATACTATGTTATACTTCATACGTCAAGCAGAAGCCACCGCTTCTCACCTTGTAACTGATGTGTTCACAAGGTTGCCCACATTTGTGTTTGCGCATAGATTGTTTTGTGTAGACCTTTCGGGTTGAACGGGTGGCTTGTGCCGTCCGTTTTTTTGTTATTTCAACTTATTGGAGGGGTGACACCATTAGCAGAGAGTTAAGAGTGAACAATGAAATCCGGGCCCGTGAAGTGCGGGTGGTGGATGTCAACGGGGACCAATTAGGAATCATGAGTGCTCGAGATGCTTTAAACGTAGCTGGGGACCGGGGTTTAGATTTGGTTGAGGTTGCACCGAACGCCAAACCTCCTGTTTGCCGCATTATGGACTATGGAAAACATAGATATGAACAGAGCAAACGGGAAAAGGCTGCTAGGCGCAAACAGAAAGTGATCAATGTCAAGGAAGTTCGTATGAGTCCTAAAATTGCTGATCATGATTTTCAGGTTAAGTCCCGGGCAGCCGAGAAGTTTCTGCAAGCTGGTGACAAAGTAAAGGTCTCAATACGTTTTCGGGGCAGGGAAATTGTTCATTCTGATTTGGCCCGGGCCAAATCAGAATGAACAATTTCCCTGCCCCGAAAACGTATTGAGACCTTTACTTTGTCACCAGCTTGCAGAAACTTCTCGGCTGCCCGGGACTTAACCTGAAAATCATGATCAGCAATTTTAGGACTCATACGAACTTCCTTGACATTGATCACTTTCTGTTTGCGCCTAGCAGCCTTTTCCCGTTTGCTCTGTTCATATCTATGTTTTCCATAGTCCATAATGCGGCAAACAGGAGGTTTGGCGTTCGGTGCAACCTCAACCAAATCTAAACCCCGGTCCCCAGCTACGTTTAAAGCATCTCGAGCACTCATGATTCCTAATTGGTCCCCGTTGACATCCACCACCCGCACTTCACGGGCCCGGATTTCATTGTTCACTCTTAACTCTCTGCTAATGGTGTCACCCCTCCAATAAGTTGAAATAACAAAAAAACGGACGGCACAAGCCACCCGTTCAACCCGAAAGGTCTACACAAAACAATCTATGCGCAAACACAAATGTGGGCAACCTTGTGAACACATCAGTTACAAGGTGAGAAGCGGTGGCTTCTGCTTGACGTATGAAGTATAACATAGTATTTTACCGGAGTCAACAATCTTATTCTATTTCACCCCAAATAAGGGATTACATGTTCAAGCGATTGCCCGTCAGTCAGCACCGGGGCAAATAGATCGCCCCTCTCAGCTACCCACTGGGGGACCGTTTTGATAGTAAACTCCTGCGGCGGATAATACTCCAAGTCCTCCCAGGTTATCGGAGTAGAGACTGTGGCTCCCGGTGTGGGTCTTGGGCTATACATGCCGATCATAGTCTTTTCCTGATCATTCTGCAAGTAGTCTAGGTAAATACCCCTGCGATTCTTGATCAGCCGCTCCACCGTGACAAGCCGGGGATAGGCCTTCAGCATAGTATCCGCTATCAGACGGATCAACCTCTGGGTTAGCGTAAAGTCATATTCGGCCTTTAAAGGTATGTAGATGTGAAGTCCGCTGGCACCAGACAGCTTGGGATATCCCCGCAAGCGGAGTTTTTCCAAAAGCTCCCGCAAGTGCTTGGCCACCTCCACCGCCTCCCCGAACCCGGCCGGCGCGGTTGGATCCAAGTCGAGGACCGCGAAATTGGGCACTCCAACCCCTTCTGTCCGATCAAGGCTGAGGTGGAACTCCACTGCGTTGGAGTTGGCCAGCCAAATCAAGGTGCTTAAACTGTCCGCCACCACGTATTCCGTTTCCCTGCGCTTTTTGGTCTTCACCCACTCTGGTGCGCCTGCCGGGACGTTCTTCTGATAAAAGTACTGCCCTGTCACCCCGTGGGGATAACAGGTTACCGTCAGGAACCGTCCCCGCCAGTGGGGAAGGAGGCAAGCCTCCATTGACTGATAGTAAGCGAGTAGATCCGCCTTGGTATAACCCACTTCCGGCCACAGAACCTTACCCAGATTAGACAGTACAATTGGGCGCCCATCAACGGCTACCCTTGTCCTTTGAGTCACGGCCCATCATCCTCCAATCTGCACTCCTCCGCCCTTTTGTCAAAGCGGAAGCGTTTGAACACAGGATGGCGCAGGCGCAGCTGTTCAGTGAGTTCCAAACACTCCACCTCAGCTACTAGATGGGGTCTAAACCGGATGAACGAAGAATCTCCTACTTGGGGGGGTTCCAATGCAAGAAGGGGAACCGCATCTGCCAAAAAATCTAGATCGTTTTGGTTTAGGCCGCTCCCCACATTTCCGAGAAAGAGGAGCCTTCCTTTCGTGTCATATACACCGGCCCCAAAGGACCGGATACGGCTCCCAACAGCATTCACCCCCATCACCACCAAATCCATTGTCCGTATCAACTTCCTCTTTCGCCAAAATCTCGAGCGCTGACCGGGGAGGTAAGGTGAATCCTCCGCTTTTGACACAATCCCCTCCAAACCATGTTCCTTCACAAAACTGAGGCTGGATTCAACATCCTTAAAGAGCAGGGGTGAGACGAGGACCAGGGGCAAACCTGTACACTCCTCCTCCAACAGAGCCCGGCGCTCATACCAAGGCAGGAAACATAGGGATCTGTCTCGGAGGTACAATAGGTCGAAGACCACAAAACGAAGGGATAGAACAGAATCCCTGGACTTCTGCAGTAAGGAAAAACTCGGCTTTCCCTGCCGGTCGAACGCCACCACCTCTCCGTCTAAGACGGCTCTGTCTGGAAAAATGGTTAGGGCCTGAGTTACAGCAGGAAACCTCTTATTGAGGCTATTACCCCTACGGCTTGCCAACTTCACATGCCCATCTGCGCAGTAAGCTAGCACGCGGTAGCCATCCCACTTTATTTCATGCACCCACCCACTTCCATCAGCTAGTTCTTCGTCAACCGGCAACATGGGCTGGTAACGCGGCAACATTAGTGCCGCACGCCTTCACCCATACCCTGAGAGGCTTCCCGCAACGATGCTTCCAGGGCTGCGAGCAGGTCCATGGGAGGTTCTTGCTCAGGTGTTTCTGGAGCAATTCCTTCCCTGCCTGTAATTTTCTCTTCAATTAGCTCCAGCATATCCTGGCGACGTTCATCAGTGTAGTGTTCCGGCCGGAAGGGTTCTGTCAGGCTGTTGATCAGGGACACTGCCATTTCAAATTCCTTTTCAGTATAGGGAGTCGCCGCACCGACCTGGAGGCGTTCGGTTGGGCGGATTTCATCGGGGTAAAAAATGGTCTCCAGGGCGAGTACTTCGCCGAAGATGCGGATTACGGCCAACGAAGTCTTGGAACGAATCGTGATTTTGGCCACCGCAATTCTTCCCGCAGCGGAAAGGGCTTCCTTTAAGAGCAGGTAAGCCTTACCCCCCGTTTCGGACGGCTCTAAGTAGTATATCTTATTGAAGTAAACGGGATCAATTTCCTCTAAGGCCACAAAGCGAATAATGTCAACAGTACCTGTAGAGCGGCTCTGGAATTTCTCCAGTTCATCCTTACTGAAAATTGCATAGCGCCCCTTTTCATACTCGTAACCCCTTACTATCTCATCCTCATTCACTTCACGCCCGCAGGTAGGGCAGACTTTCACGTATCTAATACGGGAATGGCAGAGGCTGTGCAGCTGATTGAACCGGATCTGTTTTTCCTCAGTGGCCGCATACATCTTGACCGGAATATTGACTAGGCCGAAGGAAATGGACCCCCTCCACATACTCCGCATGGTGAACCCCTCCTAAAGAACTAGTCTGTCCGAAAAACGAGTAAATTCTGCTTGCAAAACTTTCAAAATGTGGTATCCTAGTTAGGGAAACTTCAAAGCGCGGCTGCTTTGGCAAAACCATTTAACTGATTAAGATTGGAGAGAAGTAAATGTCACGTTACACAGGCCCAACGTGGAAAATCAGCAGACGTTTAGGGTTCTCTTTGAGTGAAACAGGCAAAGAACTGCGTAAACGTCCCTATCCGCCGGGGCAGCACGGTCAAGGTCGCCGCGGCAAGCTCAGCAACTATGGTCTGCAGCTGCAGGAGAAGCAGAAACTGCGTTTCCTTTATGGATTGAATGAGAAGCAGTTTAAGAATCTGTTTAACAGAGCGGCAAAAATGCCCGGCATCACCGGCGAAAACTTCATGATTCTGCTCGAGTCCCGTCTGGACAATTTGGTCTACCGGCTCGGTCTCGCCCGTACCCGGGCAGCAGCCAGACAGTTGGTCAACCACGGCCATATTACCGTGAACGGCAAGAAAGTAGATATCCCCAGTTACCAAGTGAGTGTCAATGACACCATTGGCCTGCGGGAAAAGAGCCGCAACCTGGTTGTAGTCGAGGAAGCTTTGTCCGTTCGTCCCAGCTTACCGGAATATCTCAGCTTTGACGAGAACACAAGGACAGGCACATTCATCCGTCTGCCACGCAGAGATGAGCTCAGCCCCGACATTAACGAAGCAGAAATTGTTGAGTTTTACTCGAGATAAGAACAGAATGGCCCGGATTCCCGGGCCTTTTCTTTTTATCGTTTGCATTAAAAAAACGGCTTAAGCCGTTTTTTTGTTATTTACCACATGCTTTACAGACTTTGAAATCTCCCTTTTCCCAAAGCAGTTTAACGCCTGTTTTGCTGCACGAGGGGCAAGTTCCTCTCCAGCCTGGAGCTTTAATGTTCTTCCCTCTCTTATTCTTAGCCACGAATAACCCCCCCATCGCCTTTAATTACACAAAAATACATAAAAATGGAGGCGGCACCCAGATTCGAACTGGGGATGGAGCTTTTGCAGAGCTCTGCCTTACCACTTGGCTATGCCGCCCCAAGCAACTAAAATATTACCATCTTTGCCCGCCGCTGTCAAGCGCTAGTTGCCCTTTTAGACCAGCACTGCACACCTTTCCCCCCCAAGCCATATCATAAACTGAATATGGAAGGAGCTGGTCCAATGCTTGTTCTATCAGTCATCTTTCTGGCGATAGCAGTCAGTTTCGATGCCTTCGCCATCGGTATTACTTATGGTATGAATAGAATTACAATCTCACTGTGGCCAAAAGCGGTGCTGAGCATAGTATCGGGCTTGTTCATTTTCCTCAGTATGCTCTTCGGGCAGCTGTTAGGACGACTGTTATCCCCCAAACTAAACGCCATAATGGGGGGACTGATCTTCATCCTCTTGGGACTGTACAACATCTGGCGTAACTACCGTGCCACAGAAAGGGAAACGATGCTCCTCAACCTCCGCATCCCCGTTTTAGGCCTGATCATACAGGTCTTTTTTGAACCGCTTGCTGCCGACAGTGACCAGAGCAAAGACATCAGCGCTTCGGAAGCCATCGTCTTGGGCGGAGTGTTAGCTTTAGATGCACTGGCTGCAGGCATTGCCGCGGCTCTGCTGCGGCTTCCCCCCTATCCCACCGCCCTCTCTGTTATGGCAGCCAGTTTTGTGTTCATCAGTCAAGGCTTGAAGGCAGGCCAAAAATTGTCAGTCGCGGCAGATAGTCGTCATAAACTTCGCTGGATGCCCGGTTTAATTATCGCACTGCTGGGCATCGCGAAATTTTTCCTCTAACCGCGTATAACTCTCCCCCTCAGGGAACACACTACAGTTAGGGTGAACCCATTTGTTTAGTGGGCCTAGGGGAATCGCAGCAAACGTAAACCGGGCCAAATCAACAAATGGGAAGGTAAGAGGACACCCGACGATTCTTCTAGGCAACAACCAAAGAACACACATCAACTGTGCCAGTATTTCCGAAACACTAGACAAATACCTGTCCCATCGCTTTGCCCGGTTTACGCAATAAAGAGGAGCCGTCGTGGCTCCTCTTGGCGTTTAGGTCCCTAATGCTATTTTTCTGCCCCGTTAGTATGGGGTAAGACCAGGTTGAGAATTATCCCCACCAATGTGGCTAAGGGCATGCCGGGGAGTGTGATTGGGCCTAGGCTGAGCTCTGCTCCACCGATACCCAACACCAGAATCACTGAAGAGATAACTAGGTTGCGTTTGTCACCGAAGTCAATTCCGGCGTCAACGAGCGTCCTGATCCCGGAGGCAGCAATTACACCGAACAGCACAACGCATACCCCACCCATAACCGGATCGGGAATAGTGCGCACCAAAGCACCCATTTTCTGCATAAAGGACATGGCAACTGCAATGCCCGCCGCAGTAGCTACAACCGAAACATTGTGGACGCCTGTGATGGCCAGCACACCAACGTTCTCCCCATAAGTGGTGTTCGGGGGGCCACCGAGGAAGCCAGCCAACGAGGTGGCTAAACCGTCACCAAGCAAGGTGCGGTGCAGGCCAGGCTTCCGGTAGAAGTTTTTACCCACAATAGTACTCAAAACACCCACGTCACCTAAGTGTTCTGTTATCGTGACTAAAGCAACCGGCAGCATAGTAAAGATTGCGGCTGTGTTAAATTTCGGCAGGGAGAAGTTGGGTATCCCAAACCAAGCAGCCTGTTGCACCAAGGAAAAGTCAACGATACCCCGCAGGACCGCAAAAAGATAGCCTGCCACAACACCTATCAGAATGGGTACAACTGCAAAGAATCCTTTGAAAAACATGGTGCCGATAACCGTTACAGCCAGAGTAAACAATGCCACCTGGACATTGGGGTCAGCCAGTGAGGCGCCTTCCACCAGGCCAGCCAGATTCTGTACAGCGTGGGAGGCAAGTCCTAGACCAATTACCATAATCACCGAACCGATTACAACGGGCGGTAGGACCCGATCTATCCATTCAGTACCGATTTTCGCAATGATAAAGGCCACTAGGGCATAGACAAACCCGGCCGCTACCACTCCACCCATGGCATAGGGCATTCCAAAATTCCTTGCCAACAAAATGATGGGAGTAATAAACGCGAACGAGGAACCCAAGTAAGCGGGAATCTGCCATTTAGTTAGCACCATGAACAGCAGGGTACCTATTCCAGACGTAAAAAAAGCCACTGTCGGATCCAGACCTGTGAGTAAGGGGACCAAAACTGTGGCACCAAACATGGCGAACACATGCTGAAAGCCTAACGCTAAATTTTGACCAATAGAAAGCTTGTTTTCCTTGACTGCTGTTTGCAGACCCATTAATCTTCCTCCTTTGAAGTCTCACTGGACTCGTTTAAAGGTTTCGGTTCTCCAACTCCTCTAAAATAACCACACGTTCTTCTCCGTCAATCTCCCGTAACCGCACAGCAACAATCTCCCGCATGGAGGTGGGAAGGTTTTTCCCCACATAGTCTGCCCGGATGGGTAGTTCACGATGGCCCCTATCAACCAATACAGCCAACTGGACCCGCTCTGGTCTGCCCAAATCCATTATGGCATCGAGGGCTGCCCGGGCAGTACGGCCGGTAAAGAGAACATCATCCACTAGTACTACCGTTTTCTTCTCCACACCCACCGGTACTGCAGTGTGGCTAACCACAGGCTGCTCCGAAGTAAGGGACAGGTCGTCGCGATACAGGGAAATATCGAGCATTCCCACGGGGATTTCCACCCCTTCTATCTCCTTAATAATCTGAGCCAAACGTTCCGCCAAGGGTACACCCCTAGTACGAATACCGATCAAGACGAGCCTCTCAGTACCGCGATTGCGTTCGATAATCTCGTGGCCGATGCGCGTGAGCGCCCTGCGAATCTGTTCTGTATCAAGGATTTGGGCCTTTTCTCTCAAAATAAGCTTCCCTCCCCTCACAAAAAAATGCTTCTTGCTGGCGCAAAGCGCGGACAAGAAGCACACAAAATCACCCGTTCCTTGCCAGCCTCTCAGTGCCAACTTAAAGGACCATCATTCTTTCTGTTACAATACACCAAAATCTTGGGCTTGTCAATCATTATTTGCAGCCGATCTAAAAAGGCTCATTGTAGAATGAAATGCAACACGAAGAAATGAATGGAACCACAGCCAGAAACCCTGTATGATGTTGGTATCCACACTAACACGATACGGAGGTTTCGGCTATGGTTCCTGAACAT
>Ga0079223_10001256_pt1 | contig 14862 bp, 11 predicted proteins | sample Stecom2011_FD_75072 | JGI IMG/M metagenome (GOLD analysis project Ga0079223, IMG submission 75072) | Agricultural soil microbial communities from Utah to study Nitrogen management - Steer compost 2011 | ecosystem: Environmental > Terrestrial > Soil > Agricultural land | place: USA: Utah... | reverse complement strand
TAATTTAAGTTCAGATTCATCGGAAGAGGTGAAATAGAGAGCTAATTCTGATGGTAAAGCCAGATGTGTGCAGATACTGGCTGCACTTTCCATTTTTTTTACCACGTTTTCATCATCAAGATCGATATTTACACGAATATGAGAAAGAGAGAGGGTGTTGAGCAGTTCCAATGATTTCGGATTAAGGGTATGGTTTTCACGAAGCATGGTTCCCACATCTGGGACGTAGTGTTGATACTTGTTTCTGGGTGGGATATGAATTTCGAGAGGTTTTGGGACATAAATATCTGGTACTTGAACAGTGTCAGTTTTTAGTGTAACGGACTGAAAAATTTCGGTTCCATTTTTAACTGTAACGGGGATGGGTATTGATAGTGGAGTAGAATAAGTTTTGTATGAAGCATCGGTCCAGTTTCGCTGGTCTTCAGTCTCGAAAGTGTCTCCTGTAAAGGATATTGTTACTCTGCCCGGAGGACTGGCCGGATAAGATATGGAGCGTACATTTTGAAATATCTGCCATGGATTAATAAATATGGGAAATGTTTCTTCACGAAGAGTACCATCTGTTGTCTCAATAGTGCATGCACGGCCTGCGCAGGTATCTATAGGATGAAGAATGCAAAAACCGATTCTGTTGCGTTTAAATGTAGATTGAGCCTTCCCTTTCATAGAGAACATGATACTTCCATCATCGTTTCCCGTAATATTTCCTTTCCATGAAAAATGTATATCATCTTTATGGTGTTCAGATCTGAAAGATATTTGAAAAGAAGATTTTTTAATATCGACAAATGTATCGGAAATTATTGGATTTATAGTATTCCAGAACTGGTCTCGCAGAGCCATATAGATTCGTTTTACAATTTCGTGTTCGCCGAATCGGATTGAACGTATCATTCCATCATGATATAGAAGAGAAAGAGGGCCAGCTTTTAAAAAAATCGGTTCTGACAGATCCAGATCGGTTCCATAATAATAGGTTGAATCGCTCATCAGGCCCTCCTTAAAAAGATACTGCCATTGATGTCTTTCAAATAAAAAAAACAGTTCAATTGTTTGCTGAGATTCAGCAGTTTAAGCAAATTAGTTTTAAAGATTGATATTATCAAGGTATTAATTTGTGTAGAATTTTTCAAAACTGTTTTCAATATGAGTTACCAGGATCTGGTAAATTATATCAAATTTATTTTGTTGATGCTGAATTAAATCCAAATTAAATTACTGACTGAAAATATATGCAAGATGTGATCCATTATGACCAACGAAAAAGGTTATGATAACACGAAATAAAGGAATTAAAAGGGGTGTTTAATTTTATTAATATTGTTATTCAAAGGATTGATTCAGAATGGAATTATATTGTTTTTGAATTTTGGGACGGACGATCTTTTAACTTTTAGCTAAAGAAGTAAAAAATAGTCCGTCACAAAATCCAAATTAAGATTTGAGTAGATTTAACAAGTATTGGGGGAAAAATGATATCTCTTGAGAACAGATGGGCTCTTGTAACCGGTTCGAGCAGAGGAATCGGGCAGCAGATAGCATTAGGGTTGGCAGCTCTGAAATGTAATATAATTGTACATGGGAGAGAAATCTCACATTTGGATGAGACGCTTAAGGAGCTGGAAAAATATAGTATAAAAACTCATGTTGTTTATGGTGAATTGTCGACACCTGATGGTGTTGATTCGATAATAGACGGAGTCTATAAAGGTCCGGGCTCAGTAGACATACTTTACAACAATGCAGCAATTCAAAACAAATGGAAACCGATATGGGAGATTAGCAAAAAGGAGTGGATTGAAACGTTTCAGATTAATTTCTTTTCGGTTGTTACTTTATGCAATACCTTTGCTGCAGAAATGAAAAAGCGTGGATTTGGGCGGATAATCAATCTTACTTCAGGGATAAGAGATGTTCCGCAGCTCTCTCCTTACAGTGTTTCAAAAGCATCCATAGACAAATATTCTCAGGATTTGGCGTTTGAATTAAAGGGTACAAATGTGTTGGTTAATTATCTTGATCCTGGATGGTTACGGACAGATCTTGGTGGTCCTGACGGGATGTTTGATGTAGAGACAGTCATTCCTGGAGCATTAATTCCTGCACTTCTTGAGGATAATGGACCTTCAGGACGCTTATTTTCGGCTCAGGATTTTAAGTATTTAAAGTAGTGCAGATTATTCTGCACCACAACATTTTTTGTACTTTTTTCCACTGCCACAAATGCAAGGATCGTTTCTTGAGATTTTTGCATCGATTCTGATATATGGTTTTGGTTTTTGAATTTCTCCATCTATGTAGAACCAGTAACCATCAATTTTTTTAAACACAGCTTTTTCGTGAAGATTTTTTTTAATTCCGGATTCAGTAAAAACTGCTTCGAATTCAACAACGCCTTCTGTATCGTCTGAAGTACCTTTTTTGGTATTGATGATATCAAGTTTATGCCAGACAGAATTTTCTGACCAGTTTCTTATAGCTTTTTCATCACACTCTTTCCTTTTTTCTTCAAGAGTAGAATTTAAAATAAAATCAACAGCACCTTTAACGTATGCTGTATAACGGGATCTCATAAGTTGTTCGGCCGTTTCAGCAGGCGTTTTTTCTGTAATAATTGGTTCACAGCATGTTGAGAAAGGAAGTTTGGACCCGCAGGGGCATGTATCCATATTGTATTTCTCCTTTAATAGTCAAAAAACCAAAAATACAACCGTCATCAATGTTATGAAAGTATCTGAACAGTAAAATTTGTTGAATGGGTACATTTTTGACTGAAAAACTGTTTCGGGAGATACTGTTAGTTGTCTTATAGACAGAAATAAACCATTTTTAGAGAATGAGAGAAACCAGACGTAATCATATTGCACTTGCATTAGATAATGTGACAACCAGGGATCAGATAGTTGATTTAATTCGAAGGACATCTGAGTGGGTTGGTATTTACAAAGTTGGTCTTGAACAATTCACCCGTTTTGGTCCATCAATACTGGATCTTATTCGTGATACGGATCGGCAGATATTTCTTGATTTAAAATTTCATGATATACCCAATACTGTAGCGAAAGCTGTATTATCTGCATGTGAGCTTGGGGTGGACTATTTGACTATTCATACCCAGGGTGGAGTGAAGATGATGGAAGCTGCAATTGAAGCTGCAGGTTCATTTTCCGGAGGTAAAAAGCCAAAAATTATTGGGGTAACATTACTGACCAGTTTGAGTGGTGAGTCTTTGAAAGAAGAGTTGTGTGTTAACACCGGAGTTTCACAATACATTAGCCATCTTTTATCTATGGCACTTGAAGCTGGATTGAATGGTGTAGTTTGTTCTGCGGCTGATTTAATGGAAATCAGACAAAGTTTTCCACAAAATTTTGAGGTAATAACGCCAGGAATTCGTCCTTTGGGATCGGGTGCTGGAGATCAGAAGCGTGTTGCTACACCACGTGAAGCTATTGAAAGAGGAGCTACGATTTTAGTCATAGGCAGGCCGATAACCGGGGCACAAGATCCGGGTAAAGCTGCTATGAATATTTTTAATCAAATAATGGCAGTTATTTAAATAAGCCAGAAAAGAAAAGAATGAAAAAAGTATTATTTATTGAACCACCGCCAGTTCTTGATTGGACTGTTAATTCGAAAATTTCAAAAGCTGGCCGTCGTCATCCATGTTTAAATGAAACAGGAGAACAGACATATAGTTATCAAAATCTATCCTGTGCGGCGGTTCTTCGTGAGGCGGGCTTTGAAGTACAGTATTTTCACTGCTCAACCCAGAAACTGGATTTACAATCAACGAAAAATCGGATGGTTGATGAAGCACCGTTTGCAATTGTAATTATGATTGAACATATAAATGCAAACGTGGCCATAGAGGTTAGCAGGCATGCCAAAGAAAATGGAATTATCGTTGTATGGGTTGGTCCGTTTGTCACGGCTCTTTATGAAACTGAGATAAATAATGACTGTGTTGATTTTATTCTGAGAAAAGAATGGGACTATACGGTTCTTGAATTGTTGAAAGCATTACTGGAAAAAAAACCGTTAATCAAAATCAGCGGCTTAACATGGAAAGAGAATGGTGAAGTTAAAAATAATCCGGTCGATCATATTATTTCTGATCTGGACAATCTTCCTTTGCCTGCCTATGATCTGTTAGATTTAGGGAAATTTTATGAAAGTGTTTTTATAAGATTTCCTGCAGCAACTATGATTACCTCACGAGGATGCCCGTTTAATTGTATTTACTGCAGCTATCCTCAAACAATATATAGTCATAAACACAGGGTGATGTCGCCACCAAGGGTTTTAAGAGAAATTAAATATCTGGTTAATGATTTAGGTGTTAAAGAAATTCGTATTGATGATGATACATTTAATATCGAACAAAACAGGGTTGTAGAGATTTGTAAATTGATTGTAAAAGAGAAACTGGATTTTACATTCTCGGTACAGTGCCGGCCTCAACTTATGACAGAGGAACAGGCGTTCTGGTTAAAAAAGGCGGGCTGCAGGATGGTACTTTATGGTGTTGAATCAGGAAATGATGAGATTTTGAAAAAGATACGAAAAAGTACTACAAAAGATGAGATAAGAAGAGGGGTTTTGATTGCCAAGAAATATGGTATTGATGTGCTTAATTGTGTCATGTTGGGCTTTTACTGGGATACAAAAGAAACTGTTGAAGAAACAATTCAATTCGCATTTGAACTTAATGCGGAATTTACACAAGTTGCAGTACCCACACCGTTACCAGGAACAGATTATTATAAAATTCTTGATGACAACAATTGTTTTTTATCAAAGGAATGGGAACATCACGATTCTGTTCATCATTCATCTGTTGAGTTACCGCAGCTTAAAAATGAAGATTTGAATTATTTTCTTAAAACTTTTTATAGAAGATATTATAGAAGAGCCGGATATCTTCTGATGATGTTTTTTAGAATGTTTCGTTCCTGGGGTAATTTTTCTCAGAGTATTCGTAAATTCACAGTACTTTTCACAAAATGAAATTCCTGCTTGTATCACCTTTTACCAGCGCCTGTGGCAGTGCTATAAGGTTCTGGAATATTGCGCTTCATTTGAAACAAAAAGGGCATGATGTTGTATTTATAGATAGAAAATCAAAGAATGGTGAATCATTATATTGTTCAGATCAGATAAAATATCATAGCTGTTATTCAACCGGAAATCAGTTTGTTGATATTTTTGTGTCTGTTTTTTTTAATATTCTGATTTTTTTTAAAAATATTGATTGTGAAGTATTTTATGCGTTGAAACCAGCTCCGAATAACTGCTTTCCTGCATTGATAAGCAGGCTTTTGGGTAAAAAAATCATACTGGATGTAGATGATCTGGATTATGCTTATCTGTCGGGTGTGAACGGCAGAATATTCAGTTTCTTTTTCAATTTGTTTCCACGGTTTTTTCCGGTTATTACCTATCATACTCCTAAATTAAAACGATACCTGAAGACTAAGGCAAAAATACCTGAAAACAGGTTATATTATCTTGCCCAGGGAGTTTCACGGCAGTTCTTTGATGTGAAGGTAAATGAATTTGTTCCATATTACAAATCAATTATTTATGTAGCTACACTTGGAATAACGTCTGATTTTGGTGATTTAATTCCAATGCTTGAGTTATTGTGTGAGAAACATCCCGACATTGTTATGAGTATTGTTGGTGAAGGGTGCAGAAAACAGGAGTTTGTGCAGCGTGTTCGCGTTTCAGGATTAGAAAACCAGATTAAGTTTAAAGGTAAATTAAATCATGTGGAATTGCCTGAATTTATTTCGAGTCACAGGATTGGAATAAATTATATGAAACCGCTTGAGGTAAACCAATGCAGGGCAATACTAAAAATTAGAGAATATCTGGCATGTGGCCTAGAGGTGGTTTGTAATAATGTAGGGGATGTTGAGTTGTTTAAATCGAATATTTACATTGAAGAGGATCTTGATTTAATCAGAAAAAGACTGGAAATATTATTCCTGTCAAAGCCATCCAGAAATTACGATGGAAGACTGGAAATGGAAAAAAGATTTCAATGGAATGGAATAATTGATGATTTTTGTGAGAAGATAGAACTTATATGAGAATCGGAATTGATATAAAAGCATTTAAAAATGGCAGTACCGGGATTTCTCGATACCTTCATAATATGATGGACTGGCTTCAAAAATTGGATAGTCATAATGATTATTTTTTATTTGAATGTGTTCCTGTTGAGTATAAAATATTCAATTCTCATTGGAAAAAAGTTTATGGAAATTGGAAAATACCAGGAATTTTATGGCAGCAGTTTATTCTCCCTTTTTATTTAAAGAAGTACCATATTGATCTGCTTTGGGCTCCCGAACAAATCTGTCCGGTTGTATTTAAAACTGGTTCGGGAATCATAACTACTGTTCATGATCTCACTGCTCTTAGATTTCCGGAAACATGTCAGAAAACTAATTTGTTGATTCAAAGATACCTTTTTCCTCTTTCAATAAAGAGATCAGATTATTTATTGCCTGTATCAGAATTCGTTGGCAGAGAATTAAAACACTTCTATCCCCAACTGGTAAAAAAGGAACAAATAAATATAGTTACGTGTGGTGGTCCGGACTGGGAAATACCTCAAAAAACAGATGAAAAAAAAAGAAAGGAGTATATTCTTTTCACTGGAAATATGGAACCCAGGAAAAACCTGGAAAAACTAATCGAAGCACTTGAGATATTAAAACAGTCGGGATTTAAGGTTGTTTTACACATCGCAGGTCCACAAGGTTGGAAAAACCAGAGTCTTTTAAGAAAGATTCATTCAAGTCCTGTCAGAAATCAAGTCAAGTTCCTTGGGTATATTTCAGAAGATGAATTAAAAAACCAGATCGGAAATTGTAAGGCACTAGTATATCCTTCATTGTATGAAGGTTTTGGATTGCCCGTTCTTGAAGCATTTGCAATGGGAACGGATGTTTTAACTTCAAGGGGAACAGTAATGGAAGAAATTGCCCGGAATGAAGGTATATATTTTGATTCTGGAAATGCTGCTGATATAGCAGAAAAGATCTCTTCTGTATTCAGCAAAAAAAATTCAAATACATGCAAAGAAAAACAAAAAATTGTAAAACATTATAAATGGGATGATTCAGCAAAAAAAATGATCGATCTTTTCAGGTTATATGCTCGAAGTAATGGTCTGAGACAATAGGAGTCTTATATTTTAAAAACAACTTAATAATTTCCTTTTTTTTCTTGGCGTTTACTTTAACAGATTTTCTTTCAGGTGTGAACTGATATAATCCTCTGAGTGAATCGTATTTTGCTTTTAAATATACCATAGGACATTTTGATTTGAATGCAATTACCCTGAATATCCGAAGTTCCATCAATATCAACCAGACAGCATTTGTAATAATAATTGAAAGTGGAAAATTTTTCCAGATATACCACCAGCGATTTCTTTCATGAAAATAATGAAATGTAGGGCTCATTTTATTAAAGCTTTTTGATCCTTTGTGGAACACAACTGAAGAAGGTACAAAAAAACATTTCCATGCATGGAATAAAGCTCTTGTATGCAGATCAGATTCTTCGTGATAAGCAAAAAACCTTTCATCAAAAAGTCCGATTTTATTGAGCATGGCCTTTCGATATATTGCGGATGCCCCACTGGCACTGAAAACATAACCTTCTTTATTCGTTAAATTGGAATTAAAATGAAATTCTTTGTATTCAGGCTGAGGAAGTAAATAGTGGTTCATATAATTGTAAATAACATCATTTTTATCTTTTTGCCCGTAAATCATTTGCCGGCATGAAATGATTCCAATAGAATCGTTGGATTCGAGAATTTCTATTGGCCGTTTTAGCCAATCTCTATCAACTTCAACATCATTATTGAGAGTTGCAATGTATTTACCTTTAGAATTTTTAATTCCAATATTCATACCTGCAGCAAATCCATTATTGGATGAGTTTTGTATCAGTTTTACATCAGGAAAGTTAGAAATGATTTTCAGGGATTTATCGGTTGAATTATTATCAACAACAATGACTTCAAGATTCTTATAATTAAGCTCATTAATTGAGGAAATACAATCCTCTATTAAATTTTCGCCATTCCAGTTAAGTACAACAATAGACACTAAGGGATACATTTGATTTAAGTCTTATTAATACCTGAATTAGACGATTTCTTTATGCGATCTGCTTAGCGGACTTTTTGGGATAGAAGGTTTCATGCCAGTTTGGCCGTACCACCAGGTAGATATGACTTTCACAGCTATAAAACCCACTCTGCAATAATGTCACTCTTTCAGCTCAGCATAAATTAATCTTTCGATTTAGGTAATAATTCATTTTGATGTTAAAGAAATAAACTTTTCCAGTTACAATAATCTTTTGTAGTATTGTAGCTTATTGCTACGAATAGTTGATATTTTGCCAAAACCAAATTTTGCAATACAGTGTTAAGCCATAAAAAATATATATAAAGGATTAATAAAAAAGAACAGTAAGGTATTATCAGTTTCCGATAGTATTTTTAAAGATCTATACAGGCTGTGAAAACTAATCAAATTTGAAAATGGTCAAATATAGAATCCGTTTTAAATCCAATGTGATTTATCTGAAATATATCTTAACTCATACAATAGTAAATGAAGTAATGGTCTGGTTCTGGAGTATACAGAAAATTGAAAATTAATTTTATAATTCCATTTTTCGACAAAAGCGGCGGAGTTAATGTTGTTCTTGAATATAGCAGATTGCTATCGATGAATAGAAACGATGTCCGGATTTATTATCCGTTGATATCATATTTTTCGTTATATCGAATGCCGAATGTACAGTATATAAAAGCTGTTTATTATTGGTTGAAGCATATTGTCAGGAACTTAATCAGGTTTAAGAAACATTTTGAACTTTATGATGAGATAACCGAGCTTTTTCCTGTTATAATGATAAGGAATTGTTTTATTAGAGATGCAGACATTACTGTAGCAACAGCATGGCCTACTGCATTTGATGTACAGAGATTGAATAATAAAAAAGGAGTAAAGTATTATTTTATTCAGGGTTATGAAATGTGGTGTGCAGATAATACAATGGTTGAGCAATCTTATCACCTGGATTTAAAATTAATAACAATCTCACCATGGCTTTCAGAAATAATGAATAATAATTTTAACAGGAAAATTGAAGCAGAGATAAATAATGGTATCAGATTGGATAAATTTTTTCCAGCAGAAGAAAAACCTGAAAAGCCAGTAAGAATTCTGATGCTTTATAGTGATTTAAAATGCAAAGGTGCTGATGTTGGATTGAAAGTTTTAAAAAGGATAAAAAACAGCTTTCCTGAAGTCGAGGTGTTATTATTTGGTTTAATGAAAGCTCCTCAAATAGATTTTGAAATAAAATACTTTCAAAATCCCTCCTATAAGGAGCTCCTTTCATTGTATCAATCTGCTCACATATTTCTTTTTCCAAGTTTGGGTGAGGGGTGGGGTATGACACCAATAGAGGCTATGGCTTGTAAGTGTGCAGTAGTAGGAACCTTGATAGGCAGTATAAAAGATATTTATAATGGGAAAAATGTGGAGATAATTGAACCAGCTAATATAAACAGTGCGTTTAATGGTTTGCAAAAGGCTATTACAAACAAAGAATTGAGAGGAAAAATTGCTGAAGAGGGATATAGAAGTGTTTTAGGGCGATATGATTGGAAAAAATCTGCTCAAAAAATGGAAAAGGTTTTTTTCAACAGTTTTAACCCTTGAGATGTTTAAAAAAGAAGAGTTCTTTTCTACACAAAAACAAAATTGAAATGGCAGCTGTGGAGATTATCAAATGGAGAACGTGATAAGAAAAGATTTCAGAAGCGTTATATACAATTTGATGATCACCTGTTGTATAAATACAAGCCGTTTAACTAATACCCGATTCTTTTTTTCGAATTAAAGCTGATTGGTATAATTAAAAGATCATTATAGTCTTTTTCTAATTATGGAAAAAAAACAGAAAACAACTTCAATAATGTCCAAGTCTGTTTATGGCACATTGTGTCTGTTAACAAGACAGATACTGGTTCAATCAATGAACTTTATAGGATCAATATTTCTCGCGCGGTTTTTATCTGTAACAGATTATGGGTTTTATGGAGTGCTCTTTTTTCTTCTTTCATTTGTCATAAATTTCGGAGATATCGGATTAGCGGCAAGTTTGATCAGGCAAAAATCAAAACCATTATATGATGAAGAGAGGACGATATTTACAGTTCAGTGCATATTAAGTATTATAATTTTTTTGATGCTTCTTTTAGCCGGTCCACAATTATGCAAATTCTATAATTTGTCGTCAGATTATCTGATTTTCTTTAACTTGATATCATTGTCGATTTTGATTCTTGTTTTTAAAACTATTCCAACTGTAAGGCTTGAGAGGAATCTCCAATTTGGTTGGCTATCAGCAATTGAAATCATTCAAGCTGCAGCATATAATGGTATTGCGGTTTTGCTTTCGTATTTAAACTATGGCCCTTATAGTTTTTGTATCGCTTTATTAATCCGTTCATTGCTTGGAAGTGTCCTGGTTAATATTGTAAATCCTTTTACTTTTAAATTTAAATTCAGTTTAAAAATACTAAAAAAGCATCTAAAATTCGGGCTTCAATATCAGTTAACTATTTATATAAATCTTGTAAAAGATTCAATTTCTCCGGTACTTATCGGTGCCGTTCTGGGTTTATCACAGACAGGAACTGTTAATATGGCTTCGACTATTGCAGCGTCTCCTGTACTATTCTTGTCAATTTTAAGCAGGTTGTTTTTACCGGCCTTTTCAAGGGCAAAAGATAAAGAAAAAGAATTGAATTTTCTTTTTAAAATGGGTGTAAGAATATGCAATGCATTTACAGCAGCAGTCGGGGTTTTTGTGCTTGTAATGAATGAACCTTTCATCAGGTATGTAGTAGGAAGTAAATGGTTGGTTATCAATCCTTTGTTTTATTTCCTCTGGACTGCTAATCTAACGATCCCAACAATGTTTGTATGTACCAGTTTGTTAAATGCACTTGGGTATCCTAAGGTAGTTATGAAACATAGTTTACTATGGGCTTTCCTTACGCTTGGCATAGGAGGGTCGCTTATATTTTTTATGGGAATATATGGTTTTGGAACAGCAACTTTAATAGTAAATATTTCAATGTTTTTATTGTTTAGAGAAGTCAAAAAATATATTAATTGTAATATTTTAAAAGAATTTCTAATAGGATGGATTCCGGCAGTGGTTCCGGCAGCATTTCTTTTTATGTATTCGAACTATTTTTCTGTAAATATAATATGGTTGTTTTCAGGTATGGTAATTTATATGATTGCTTACGTGTTGATTTTTATTTTATTGTCATATAAAGATTTGATGGTTTTTTTTCCAAATCTATTTACAAAAAGCATTCCGGATTACAGGTCAATATAACAAAAAATTACAGTACAAATAACTGACAGTAAATTTTATTGAGAAACATGAATTAATAGTTGCAAATGCGAATTTGATCAAATAAAAACATGCGTACAAAATGTAATGACATTTACCAATTGTTAATTAGTCCGATTAAACTTTGGAAAGTTTTCGTCATGGAAGGCAAGTCTCAATTTACTTGTTGTCAAAATAATTAGATTGAAATTCATGGTTAATATTAAAATAAAGAGAATGCTTAAATAGGATTAATGATAAATCAATCATTCTGAAGCATATAAGATAAAAGTGCTAACAATGTAAAGAAAATAAGCATAATACTAAAATCAGCAATACTACTATCAACAAAGCCATGAATAAAAAAGGAAATCAGTGCAAATGATACACCAAATAATTGATCCTTCTTTTTACGCAATGCTTTAATTATAGAGTGAATACATTTTAGAAATATAAACGACCAGCCTGCTACACCAGCTAATCCCCATCCAATCCAGAATTCAAGATATGCGTTATGGGAAGACATTACCATTTTAGGATCAAACCATAATGGAAATCCATAACGGAATTTAACAATGCGGAAATTATTTAATCCAATGCCAAACAGGTAATTGTTTTCTTTTAAAATTTTAAAACTAGTTTTGATCAGTTCAAGTCTTCCCATATCTGATAATAAGTCATAGTGAGATGGAGAAATGATTCGTGAAAACAATGTGTTTTTAAACATTAATAAAATTATAATCGGGATCAATAATAATGATATTGTCAATTTTGTATAATGACTGAATCTGAATAAAATAAAAATGTAAAGGCCAATTAATCCCAGTATGCTACCCCTTGAAGAGGTGAGAAGGAGTATCGTCAATATAGACAGTGATGCAGTCAAATAGTAGTATTTTTTTTTAGAATGTCTGGATTTAATCAGATTAAAAAGTGCAAGCGGAAAAATCAAATCAAGAAATGATGCTATCAAATTTGGATTAATTCTTATTGAGGTACCGTATCTCTCTTTAAAAAGAGAGCCGTATGAAAAAGTATAAAAATACTTGAGGAGTGTAAACCCAATAAAAGCAAGGCAGGAAATTATAAGTATGTCAATAAGAATGGATTGGTTGATTAATTTATTGGACAAAAAGTAATAAATAAAATAAAAAAAGCATAACCCAGACAGCATAACCAGATCATAATAAAAATTAAAAAAATCATTTCCATCAGATTTAATGACTATTGAATAAAATGAAAAGAAAAACCCGGTAATTAAGAGTAAAAAAGGTAAGCGTAATGGAAGACTATTATTATTGTGAGAATTATGTTGGTGATAAAATATAATTGGGAAAATAAAAATGGTAAAAATGAAAATCAATGCCGGTATAGCAGGTATTAAAAAACGAATAAAAAAATTTGATCCAATTATCAGGTATATCAAAACCGACAAGGGGGAGATGGATCTAAAATAAAAATAAATAAAAGGAAGTGGAAAGATAAAGATACAAAGAGTGGCAAATATCAGGTTTAAATTTCCATAATTAATACAGAGAAGCTGTATTGTGAAGAAACAAATCCCTGAAAGAAAAATTAATAGTAGTTCTGAAATTGATGCTTTTTCAATGTTTGCGTGTAAATTCATTTTTGATTTTTAAGATTACGGATGAGTTCCTCATGTGCCTGGAATAATAATAGATATAAATTAAGATAATAAAAACGAAAACATGTTCAGTAAAAAGTATTAACAATAATAGAACAATTCTTTTAGGTCTTGCTTTATACTCTGGTATATATGGTTGATCAATTATTATTAACGAGGATGTATTGTTTGCCTCTTTGATTTTGGCCTGTTCAAGTTCACGGTGCAAAAGAAGTATAAGCTGGTTTTGGATTTCAATTTCCCTGATAATGTTGGTATATTGTGAGAAAAGCGATGAAGATCGTTTAAAACTGATAAGAATGTTTGCCGAGTCACTTTTTTCCAGCTGTTTTAACTTGTGTTGGTATAATTGCAATGTTTTATTTAATTCATCTTGCTCAGGAGTCATGCCTGTAAATTCCTGGCCAAGAGATTGTAACTTAATTTCGTTCAGAAGAGAGGTGGCCTTGATGTCAGCATAAGTTTTAAGTGACAGTTTTAACTGTTCAGGGATATCGTATGCCTTATTTCTGTTCTTAAATTCATTGAATGAAAATTGTAAGCTATCAAGTTTTTCTTTGTTAAAGTTTAATTGATCTTGAATGAATTTCCTGTTTCTGTATGCCATATCAATACTGATTCTGTTAATGATTGAATCCAGAAGTGAAAAAGTGTAATTGGCCATCTGGTAAGCTGTATCAGGTGAAGCATGATAACATTTAATTGTAAATGACACAATATCCTGAAAACCCATACCTCCTTTTTCAACTGAATTTAATTGAACATATTTGTTTAATCTTTTAACTGCATTTTCAAACCTGTTCGCATTTTTTTCAAGTTTGAAGGTTTTGTAAAAATCAAAGTGTTCAATTATTTTTCTTTTGGTTTGTTTGCTATTAAAAGCAGTTTCAATTTTATCTGTTGATTGAGATGTGCTGCTTGAAAAGAGATTGCTTATTGATAAATTTAAAACAGAATTGGGTAAACTGTTATTTTCTTCAGGGGGCAAAAAAGTTAATTGAGAGCAATATTCAATTTTCGAAATAAAAAAAGAGTATAAAACAGCTACAATTGTTACAAAAATGAAATTTAATAGCAGGATATATTTCCTGCGGATTAAGAAAATTAAAAAATCAAGCATTAACATAAACCCTGTGAAAATATGTTATATTTAGAAAACATAATATATAAAAATATATCTGTCCGACTTGGTTTTCGAAACTATTTTATACTCAAAGGAGATCTGATGTTAATAATTAAATATATATTCTTATTTACATTGGCGTTTTACTGGGTTGCTGCTGCTGATGGCTTTCAGGATATGAATGAGAAAATCATTTTAGCCCAGTTAGGTAATACCTATCCAAATCTGTCAGTAAAAAATAATCATTTTGATTCCCTAGAACATTTATCTCCTAATAGCAGACACATTTCTTCTAAAAATAACATCAGTAACGGAAATGTAATAGATGAGAAATCATATTACATTGGAGGTGGTGATGAATTTACGATAATGATGGTAGATCGTCCCACCCTGAACTATAAAGGGTCTGTTGATCAACGTGGCCAATTGTTCCTATCTGGCCTGGGATTAATAAAATTAGGAAAAATTACACTATCAGAAGCGAAGGAGAGAATAAAGGAAACTCTTTTACTGAAAAACAAAAACAGCAACATATATATTAAATTAACTAAATGTAAAGATGTATGCGTTGATATTTCAGGCTATGTAGATGAACCAGGGAGGTATGTTTTTCCGGGGGCAGTCCGCATTCTGG
>Ga0079223_10001254_pt1 | contig 14873 bp, 9 predicted proteins | sample Stecom2011_FD_75072 | JGI IMG/M metagenome (GOLD analysis project Ga0079223, IMG submission 75072) | Agricultural soil microbial communities from Utah to study Nitrogen management - Steer compost 2011 | ecosystem: Environmental > Terrestrial > Soil > Agricultural land | place: USA: Utah... | reverse complement strand
TATTTACTTTTTGGCCTTGTACTTGTCCAAATTCAAATAATATTCCACCTTCTTTATTATCAATTAAATGTGTGAAATACCATGAGAACTCTTGCCATTCATCTTCTAATGTATGAATAACATCAATATTATCAAAGTCAATAAACCAAGGATCGCCTGCTAAAATGTGACCTGCTTGAACATTAATTGGTTTAGTTTCATCTGCTCTACCTTCATATGTTATAACATAAGTTTTATCTTTTTCAAATGGAACATTCATTTGTGTTAATCTTGGACTCCAAGCTTGATTACCAGCAGTTACTTGTGCGGTAATTGTTTTTGGTGTATCAAAATTAAATTCAATTACTCCGCCTTCTTGTTCGTCTAAATATTCCCATCCAACTAAACCTTGCTCAAAGTCAGGGTTAACTAACATTTCACCTTCAGCTGCTTGTGGTGGTAAAACTGTAATGTTTCGCCATTGTTGACGGGATGGAATTCCTTCTCCACCAACTTCATAACGAACTGCATGAACACCAGTTGCTGTTGTATCTAATGTTCCATCTTCTAAAATACTTGATGATGTTGTTGTAAAAGTAATATGAGTATCATAATACTTACCATCATTACCTTTTGCTCTAACTCCATCTAAAATATTGAATTCTTCTTCAAATGCAACTGAGACCGGATCAATTCCTTCAAAAGTAATTGTAGTTAAAGTTTCCTCGTTATCATCACCATTATTATCATTATCTTTACATGCAACGATTGTAAACATTGCTAAAAATAATAATCCGACCATTAAAATTTTTTTCTTCATTTATTTGCTTCCTCCTTTTATATGAACTTTTATTTTATTTACTTTGCCTTCTCTAACGGCTAAAGCTAGTTCCCCTTTAATTTTACTTCCTAAAATTTTATATTCTTGCTCTTTAGTAATTACTTCTATTTTATTTATATTACCTTCATATGTATTTACATTATCTTCGTTAATATAAATAATTTCTAAATTTCTGAATAATGTTGTTTTAACAACTTTATTTTTGAAAAAATCTTTATGTAGTTTTGGAGATAGTTCAAATACTAACTCATTATTTTCATATTTAAAAATTTCTTTTCCAATAAACATATAGCGCCACATTGAAAGAACTTCTGCATTTGAACCTGATAATCTGGCAAAAAATCCTTGCCCATGCTTAGTTTTATCTAAGCCATTTGATGGAACAATAAATGTTGAGTTTTCTAAAGGATTTCTTCCATATACTTCTGGATCCATAAAAGCTGTTATATTGTTTTTAATTTCTTTATAGAATTCATCATATAAACCAGCTTTAATTAATCCTAAAATATATTTATATGTCATATGAAGGAAATTTGATTCTCGTTCTAACCACCCTGGTGAGAATCCTTTTATTCTGCCAATTTCTTCGCTTTCATTTTCTAATGAAACTGATGTCTTATAAAATTTAAATTTTTCATCATATAATTCAGTTTGTTTAATTGTATCATAGATTCTTTTTGATTCATTAGTGTCATCAATTAACGTAAGCGCTCTTGCTGGAGCTTCTAAGAAGTTTGCAATGGGTTTTATCTTAAACTCCTTAACATCAACTAATTGAAGGCCATGTTCGCCTATTTCATCTAATATATTATAATTAATTGCTTCATATGTTAAATAAGTTGGAAAGATAGGAGAAATTTTTTGAGCTTTTTCTAATCCTTCTTTTAAAACATTCTCAAAAATATTTAAAGCTTCAAAAAACTCTTCTGCTTTAACTTTTATTGTTTGTTGTGGTTTTTTTAATTCATCGCGATAACTTTCTAATTGTGTTACACGATAATCCCAACTTACATCTTTAACTAACTTATTAATAAACTCTTTTGTTGATTTCAACAAATAAATGTTTTCGTTTATATCATAGTGTTTTTTTACAAACTTAACAATTTTAAGTAGTTCAATTGTCTCACCAACGCCTGAACCAAAAACTCCAGGTAGACCATTCATCGCATCATTCCAACCTGGTTTTCCTGCTTCATACATTAAACCAATACCCGCTTGATCTAGAGTCGCAAATTTATTAGCAATTAAAGTCATTAGTTTCCCTATTAAGTTAACTTCAATCTTTTTACCACTTTCATCTTCTAACCAAGAGTGTTTAATGTTATCAACATGTTTAATCGCGTGATATTGTCTAACGTTTCCTTGTTTGTTTAAAACATATTTATCTTTTCTTTTTCTTATTTCAACTGGTGAAACAAAAAACGGATATTTAATATTTTTATATAAAAAGTCATTTATTTTGTCAGGATATACTGCTAAATATGTTTCAATCACATCATATAGATAAGTAAAATGATCTTGCCAATAACCTTCACCATAAACAGCTATTATTTCAATTTTACTCATTGCGATAATTTCATCTAAAGTTGTTTTTACAACCATATTATTATTATATATCTCTTCTACTAATATCCCAACTGTAAATGGTTTAATTAATATATCTTTTAATTTGTCAAACTTATTAATATCACCTTCAAACTTAAACTTAACACCTTCAATTGAAAGCGGGTTATATCCATCTGCTTGAATTAGTGATGCGAAATGATAAACATTAAAATCTTCAATTTCTGGGAAAAACAAAATATCATTTCTTCTATTTTGTAAGACATCTCTAAAATTGCCATTACCTTGGGAGTAATAAGATGGTTCTGTTGAAAAGAAATTATAATCTCTTTCTAAATCGCCATGCTTTCTTGAATACAAGTGATAACTTCCTGGACCATCTTTTGTAATCACTGGCAATGGCCTTCCGCCTCGCATTAAATTATCTAAATAACTTTGTTTTAAATAGTTATCAAACATTGGATATGCTGTTTCAACATTTATATCTGATAATATTTTTTGGTGATTATTTAAATTTTCCTTTTCTTTATTATTTAAAATGTCAAAATTTAAATCTTTAACCTTACTAATTAAAGTATCTTTGTTATTAGCATATCCAATTACTGAAATAAATGCTGCTTTTTCTTTTAATTGACCTTTAAATAAAGTCATTGCTGCTGGGACTTGATTTGTATATGCTTGATCAGTTTCAAATATATTTTCATTATTCATACCATAAGGTGTTTTAAACGAATAATCATTTTCAAAAACTAATTTATAGTCATAAATATATTTAGTTTTTTCAAAGTCGTTAGTTCTTGTAAAATAGAAATTACCGTCTTCAACTTTCTTTACTTCTTCAGTATCTTCGGTTGAACTTGATAATTTATAAAATAAGAACTCTTTTTCATCACTGGTTATCATCCAACTTTGTAATAAATTAGAAACTGCTTTATAACCACCATAATCAATTCCTGCTGGCAATATTTGTGGCATACCGTCAATAATTTGAATATCTCGTTCTTCATTTGAAAGATTAAATAATTCAACTTTTCTAACTAGTCCAGCAATTGAATCATTTGGTAATAAGAAATATGTTACTTTAATTTTTATACTAAGTTCTTCAATTACCTCTTCAATTGCAACTTGATGAGGATCAATTAATAACTTTTGTGATGTGCCAGTTTCTAAAAATAGTTCTCTAACTTCACCATCTATTTTAATAAACGTTCTAAAGCCGATTGTACTAACATACATATATGCTAAATTGGCCGGATAAAACTCCATAATCGCGCCATTTTTATCTCTCATTCCAAAAGAAGTAATTAGTTGGCCTCGGTTAACATAAAAACTCCAAAGCGGTTTTCCCATTTCACCCGCAATTCCGGATAAGAAGTTTGCAAAAGTTTTCTTCTTCTGATAATTATTCATTACAAATGTTTTATTTTTTAAATTTTCCATCAATAGATTCCTTTCATAAGTAAATAAGTAAAATTTATAAAATAAAGAAATCGATTTCCTTATTTATTCTATCTATATAATAACACAAAATGAATGCGTTTACAACACTTTGTTATTTTTTTATTGTTGATTCTCTTTCAACTAATTTAACCGGGATTCTCTTAATGTAAGATGGAGTTGTTTTATTAGGCTCAATTAAACTTAAAAGAGTTTTGGCCGCCTCTTCACCAAGTTCTTTAGTATTTTGTTGAATCGTTGTTAATGATGGCGTAATATGCTTTGCAATTACTACATCATCAAACCCAATGATTTGTAAATCTTTAGGTATTTCAACGTTGTTTTCACGCAACGCTTTAATAAATCCTACCGCAATTTCATCTGACGATACAAAAATAACCTCTGGCAGTTCATTTTTAATTAACTCGAGCGCTGCTCTGTATCCCGATGTAAATCCAAAACCAGAAACTTCAATTATATATTTTTCATTAATTTCTAAATTGTATTCTTCCATATACTTAATAAAAGATTGGTATCTTTCTTTAAAAGCTTTTGAATGTTGTGGTCCAACAATCATTCCAACTTTTGTTAATTTCAATTCTTCTTTGATGTATTTAACAATTAAATTCACACCTTGATCATTATCAGAAACAACTGAGTGTAAATTATTTAATATCATGTCTGTTGATACACATGGGATACCACTATCAACTAACTCATAAATATCTTTATCATTATAATCACCTACAACAATAAAAACGCCATCTACTCGTTTATTTAAACACCATTGATAATATGTTAATCTGCTTTCCCCCATTTTAGGAACAATAAAAGTTAAATCATAACCTTCACTTTCCATATAGGTTTTAAAGTGTTGTAAAATACTAGAGAAAAATGAATGTTCTAAACCAATTCCAAGTTCTTCAGTAAAGACAATTCCAATCGTACGAGTGCTTTTACTTTTTAACATTCTCGCACTTGTTGATGGAACGTAACCAACTTTTTTAATATATTCTAATACTCTTTTCCTAGTTCTATCAGATACTTTACCTGTATTATTAACTACTTTTGATACTGTACTTGGTGAAATCCCTAATTCTTCCGCCAACGTATAAATAGTCATTTTTTTTCTAGTACTCATTTAAATCACACCTTTTCATATACTTTTACATAGTCAATTAAAAATTTAACTGGAAAAATTGAATCATCAATTTCTCCTCCCAGTGTACCACCAATCGCTAAATTTAAAATTAAATAAAACGGGGCTTGAAATGGCCAATCTTCTGGAATTGTTTTATTCTTTCGTTCAATTGTATGTTGATGAATACCATCAACATAAAACTCAAACTTATCTGGTTCCCAAATCATTGAAAAAACTTGAAATTTTTCTCCTAAATTGTTAAAAGTTTTTTTAACATGCGGATTATTGTTTTTTTTATGATTATAACCTTGTGAATGCAGTGAAAATAAAACTTTGTCGGGTTCTTGCCCAACAAACTCCATAATATCTATCTCACCACAAGCCGGCCAACTAACTCCTTGTTTAATATTATTACCTAACATCCAAATTGCTGGCCAAGTTCCTAAGCCTAGAGGTAGTTTCGCCTTAACTTCTATTTTTCCATACATCATATCCATTTTACCATATGTATTTACTTTGCCTGATGTATATTTATTTTCTTCATAATCTTCTTTATAAGCAACCAAATGTAGGAGGCTATCTTTTACAAAAACATTTTTAAGTCGATCGGTGTAGTGTTGTGATTCATTATTACCAAACCCCCAACCACCAGTATCAACATTCCAGTGTTTTGGGTTTGGTTTACCTTCATAATTAAAGTCGTCTTCAAATATTAATTTATACATAATTTTCCCTTTCAGTTTAAAAAGATTTCAACGGTTCCGTTAATATCTCTAAATTCATTTTCTTTAGCTTCAACACCATTGATTTTTATTAACTCAATTTTATATTCATTAAAATTAAGGTTACTATTATTATAATATATTACTGTTACATATTGATTAAATAAATAAGTTTTTATTGTTGCTTTACCATTAATAAAATCTTCTTTACTTAATTTTGGTTCAAATCTTAATATACCCATGTTTAACTTAATACCAAAAACTTCTGTTCTAATTAACTTTAAGAGCCATGTTGCTGAACCAGTTAAAAATGGATACATTCCAATACCTTGATCATTAAAGTATTCTGGTATTCCACCTAACAAGTTAGAATTTGTCTCTAGCGACTTTAAAACAACCCCTAAATACGCTTCTCGACCTTTTTCAACTAAGTTATATTGATATAGACCATAAGCATACATCATTGCCATATGTGAAAACACTGCCCCATTTTCTTTATGACCATAAGCAAAACCATATGCTCTTCCTAAGTCTAGTCTAACTTTGTTGTAGTTGCTATTTAGTTGATATCCGCCTAAATGTTTTTTATATAGTTTTTCTTTTGTATATTCGCTAATTTTTAAAGCTTGTTCTATGCTGGCTGTATTTGACAATAACGCCATTGCTTGTCCGGTTAGAGAGACCGTTTCATTTGTGTCTGAGAAATTAGCGTTATTATCAATATAGGCCTGATAGTGATTTTTTATCCATGCATTTTTTTTAATAAAGGCAAGTTTATCATTTGCTAATTTGTTTAATTGTTTAATTAAATCATTTTTATTAATTATTACTTGTTTATCATTAAAGTTAGCTACTAAATTAAAATATTCTTTTAAACTAATTTCATTAAAGAGAAGTCTTTTTAAACTTTCAAAAACAACAATTTCTCTATTAGTTAATTTAATTATATTACTTAATTCCCTTAAGTTATTAATATAAAAATGAGTAAAAGCAATCGTCTCACCATTTGCTTTCGCCATATCTAGACCATCATTCCAGTCTGCATCTTCTAATTTAACAAATCCTTTTTCACCAACGTTTAAAAAACCAACTATATTCTGAAGTAATAAATGTTCAAAAATTGTCCCCTCATAAACTTCTTCTTTTGATCTTAATATATTATCTTCATTATATTTATTTCTAACTTTATAAGTGTAGTGGGTAAATTGGTCTTCAAAGTACTTTTGTTTTAAAAACAAGAAATCTATATCACCTGTTTCATCAAGATACATTTTTACAGTAAGTAGCGGCCATGCTCCATGGTCGCTCCAAACTCTTACAATAGCGTTTCGATCAGCTTTAAATTCACCTAAATTATCACCAATGATTGTCGCGTTTGAACCATCAATTCTTATTCCCGCAAAATTGTTAAACAATAAATTTTTAACAGATTTATCATTATACATTATTAAAGATAATAAATCTTGCCATAAATCACGCCAACCTCTTCCACCATGACCGTAGTCGTGGTGTGGTAAGTATGAATTTCCATAATGTCTTCTTAAGACCGGTTGTAAGCTGACCCATTTTAATAATTCACTTACTTCATTATTAATGTATTTAAATTGTAAAAGGTTTGTCATTTCATTAAAAGTTTTTACTACATTTTCTAATTCGTTTTCAATTACGGTTTTATTAAAATATTTTGTTGATTCTTTAACTGCATCTTCTTTTGATGAATGAACTCCTAAAGTAAAAACAAACTCTTTTGATTCATTAGGACTTAAAACAAATGGTTCAAAACCAATCGCTCCCATCGTCTCATATCCATCTTTAACGTTATTTCTTTGATCATTTTCTAACCCCTTAGGAAAATTAAATGTTCCACCATTTAAAAATACATCGACATTAGGAATCATACGACTAACTTTAACATTTGCAACACTTGCAAAAATGCTATAAATTTTATCGTTTTTCTTATGACCTTTTTCATCAAATAACAATGTTGGTTTTAATAAGATTCCATTTTCATGTAAATCAACTCTATTTAAAAGTGATGTAACGTGACGATGATCTCTTAAATAATTAGCATTTCTACCATATAACAATGTATTTGTAATAATTTCAATTGTTAATTTTTCATTAGAATTATTTATTATTTCGGTATAATGCACTTCGACCGTTTCATTTTCCGGAATAAATGATGTTGTAATAATTGAAAATAAAGAATTTTTCCTTGTAACTTTTTGATATAACCTACCATACTCATAATTAATTTCATCATCTTGTTGCCTTAATGTATTGCCATTTAAAAAATATAGTTTTCCATTAACTTTGAAAATTACATTTCTTCCATAAGTATTGTGATATAGTTCTAATTCAGAAGTTGGTGTTAATAAATAACTTTGGTGGTTCAAACTTAAAGATCCACCAAAAAAAGGAGTAATTGATGCTTTAAGTCCTTTTAAATTAAATAGCGGCAAATACATCCCGTTATTTTTATTAATTACTATTTTCTTACTCATTATATTCACCTACCCATGCCTTAAAATATTTACTTGATATAAAGTTATTCCACTCTTATTAAAGTTAAGAGTCATATGATGTAAACCTTTATCTAAAATAATAAATGCTTTTGCTTTAATTATTTTTTTATTAGTGTTTCTTAAGGTTAAAGTAGATTTATGTTTTCCATTTATAAAAATTGAAAATGGAACTTGTGCCAACTCTAATGATTCAACTTCTACATCAAATTCAAAAACATATTTAGATTCTTCTACTATTTCAATTGCATAAGTTATTTCTTGTCTAGAAGCACTTGTAAAGATTTTGTTTTCTTCAAAATTAATATGTTTTGACTTATTAACATATTCAAACAGTTTAATTATATTTGAATGCCAAGCATTACTATTAATTTTATGAAGTGGTTCAAATTTGAAATTATGAGTTTTTTCGACAGTTTTGCTTTTGCAGCTAAACTGATAAACAACTGGATAATTATCATTAATAACTTTAATAATTAATTCTTTGTTATTTTCACTTATTGTATAGTTATGGGTTGTTTCTACTTTATTAATACTTTCTTCTTCTAATTCATACATATATATGCCATTAACTAATTCTATTTTTTTATTATTTATATATATATTATTCATTGTTGGTAATAAATTACTATTTGTATTTGTTTCAAACCATTGTTTTTTTCTATTAAATTGATAATTATATTGTAAACTATTTTGATTATAAAAAGCTGGTGTATTTAACGCATACTTAACAATGTTTTTTGCGACTCTTTGAAGTTGTGATAACGACAATTCTTTTTTATCAAAACTACTAATAGTATTATCATTATTAGGATTACTCTTTGAATCTGGAACAACCATATATAAATCATGTTCAGAAATAATCATTGCTTTAGTGTTTTGTTGGTTGCCTTCTTCCCCTTCTTCATTCATTTTTGCCCACCAATCAGTTATTAAAATTCCTTGATATTTCCATTCATCACGAACAATCATTTTGTTAATTTCATAATTAGAAGCTGTCCATATTCCATTAACGGGATTGTATGATGTCATAATTGCTTTGACATTTGAAGTTTTAACCGCAATTTCAAATCCCTTTAAATATATTTCTCTTAAAGCACGCTGGGAAATAACCGCATTAACATTAAAGCGGTCTGTCTCTTGATTATTTGCAGTTAAATGTTTAAGTGAACCTGAAACTCCGGCTTTATTTAAACCGTTAACAACCGCTGCTGCCATCATACCTGTTAGCAATGGATCTTCAGAGAAATATTCAAAGTTCCTCCCGTTTAATGGGTGGCGATTGATATTCATACCCGGACCTAGTAGCATGTCAATATTATAGTTTCTTAATTCATATCCTTCAAATTCATAAAGGTATTCAACTAAATCAGTATTAAATGTTGCCGCAAGTAATGTTCCTGATGGTAAACTTGTTGCATACATCCCAGCGTCAATTCTTATTCCGGAAGGTCCATCAGCGGCACACATAATTGGAATTCCTTTATCTAAAAGTTCGTTAGTTACACCACCAAAGGCAGCTGCCGTTCCTGGTGTAACTTTAGGACTACTCATCCCTTCCCCTCTAACTAATTCTGAAATGTTTAACGGACTTAATGATCCAATAAATGTATCTAAAGATATTTTTTTATTATAAACATCAATTAAATGGTAATTTTTATTATTTGGTTTAATAAGTTCTGGAACATTTTCTAAAACAACTTTTTTTACATCAATTGTCTTAAGGGGGACATCGACCCATGCTATTTTATCTTTTATGCGTTTGATTCGTTTAAAAGCTTCCTTAGGTGCTCCTGCCTCGCTTAAAAATTCAGTTACAATGTCGTTTTTTAATTCAAAAGAATTAACATCACTGATATCTCTAATATTATTTCCGACATGTAGAATATATTGGCCTTTTTCTAAAACGTAAGCATTTTTTAAAATATAACCATAATCATCAAATGAACTAAAATTATTAATATCTAATTTGAAACTTGCAACAGTTTTTTCTCCCGGCACTAATAATTTTGTTTTATGAAAACCAACTAACACTTTTTTAGGTTTCCCTAATAGTCCATTAGGTGCCTCTAAATATATTTGCACTACTTCTTTTCCTTCATAATTACCGTTATTTAAAACTTCAACATCCATAATTAATTCGTTATGGTTTACTTCAAAATTAATAGTTTTTAAACTAAACGTTGTATAACTTAAGCCAAAGCCAAAAGGAAACAATACTTTTTCTTCAGCAAACGTTTCAAAAAAACGATAACCAACATAAATATCTTCTTCATAAATAACTTTTTCTTTATGCCCAAATTGACGATTTGAAGGATAATCACTTATATCATAAGCTATTGTATTTGGTAATTTCCCACTTGGAGCAACTAAACCTGTTAATACATCAACGATTGCATTTGCCCCGTGCATGCCTCCACTAAATGCGTATATTAAACTATCAACATTATATTTATTAATCCATGAAGTATCTATTGTATTACCTACAGTTAAAACAACAACAACACGTTTAAAATGTTTTGTTGTTTTATTTATTAACTCTTCTTCAGATTTTGTAAGTAAATAACTCCCTGGACCATTAAAATGATCTCTATCCTCACCAGCAGTTCTACCGATAACAACTAATGCAACTTCACTTTCTAAACTAATCTCTTTAACTAATTCATCGCTTATGTCCATTTCGACTTGTGACCAAGGCTCACTGGCCCATTGACCATTACCTTCATTAAACGGATTATCTTTTATCCATGATAAGTAAATGTTTTTAAGTTTATCGTTTAATTTTATAAGTGGTGATTTTTCTAATGCTTCTAAAAGTGAGGGGACGTGCTTGACGTTAACTAACCCCCCTGAACCAGTACCACTTTTATAATAATTCGTTTGAATTCTACCGAAAACAGCAACTGTTTTATTTACTAGAGGTAATGTTTGATTTTCATTTTTAAGTAAAACTAGCCCCTCGGAAGCTACAACTCTAGTTAAATTTTCAAGTTCAATTAACGGCTGAAACTTTTCTTTATTATTCAATAATTCTTTTCCCATAGTACCCTTAAATATTTATTAATTAATAAATACTTTTACCTTTCATAATTATAAATAAAATTATAAAGCAAAATCAAGAAATCGATTTCCTAATTTAATTATATCATTATAATTTAAATATGTGAAGAGTTTTTCTAAAAAAAGAAAATAAGGCGGAAAATACAAATTTCCGCCTTATCAATATCTTATTTATTTTTAACTTTTTTTATAATTATGTATGCTGCATAACTTCCATATACTAATACTAAATATATTGATATATATATTAAAGCTTGTGAAACTATTTTTTGTCTTAACCCAATCATTTCATTAATTTCATCAACTGTATAACCAAGCTCAAAGCCTTTATTAATATAGTCGTTATTATTTGTTACGTTATAGTTTATTACTTCGCCCTTAATATTTAATTCTTCTATTAAAGAACCTTCGTAATCATAAAAATTCACTGTTCCGTTATATGTATCCTTCACTTCAAAGGATATGTAGATAAAACCTATACTATCATTACTATAACCTAACGATAGTGGAAAGTCTTTATGTTCCAAACTCGTTTTAGTATCAAATATCGTTTCATTACTACTCTCTTTAATAATTTCAAATCTTGTTTTGTCATTATCAACAGTTCTTGTGGCCGCATGTTTTACATCTTGTTTAGGAACAATGATTAATAGATTCTCAGTTTTATACTTATCATTTGAAACTTGACTAACAACTAAGTATGTCCCCATTTTATATTGTTCAGTTTCTTTAATTTCTATTTCTTTAAATAATATCGTTTGATATTTAACAAATTTATAAAAATCTTTCTCATCATTAACCGTTTCAACTATTTCCATTGAAAACTTATTTGTTTCAGCATAAGATGTTGAAGTAATTGCGATATACAATATTAAAAATGCTCCTAGTAAAACTAAAATAAATCTAAATATGATCTTCATTAAATTGCCTTCCTTAACTTTTTGCATTAATCTAAAATCCCAATGACATGTTTTTCATAAACCTTGCCATATTTTGAAAAGCTTTGATTAAATATATTTAATTCTGATAGGAAATTTGCAAGCCACAATGGAAAGTTATATTCTGTTTTAATTTCCATTAAATATGTTTTTGGCTGCAATAAACTAAATAGTTCATTATTAAAATTGAGGCCTCCTTGCATTTCCGAATATTTTATATCACTATCAAAAGTTATTCTTAAATCACTATTTTCATCAAAATAAGCAAGTCTATCATATTTAATAAACATATATGGTTTTAAGTTGAAATTTTTAATTGTATAATTAATTTCATTTAAAATTTGTTTATCAACATAATTTTCCATTTCAAGCATATCAGCATCATTAATGTGGCTTTTAATTTTTGAAAGGGGTAAAGAGATTCTTCTTTTTGTAACTTTACGATTATATTTCTTTTTTATTTCAAAAAATACTAAATCCTCTTCTTTTATATAATTCTCATAATATCTAATTCTAATTTTATCTTTATAACTTGGTTTAGATAAAGAATGTCTTATAATTTCATAATTATTGTTATCAAAGTAAATGTTCGAAACTATATAAGGTTTACTATCAACGTTATATTGATCTAAAACCATGTAGTTTTTTATTTTGTCGATTATTAAATTTTTCTGTAGTTCACTTAAAAGAAACTTTCTTTCAAATCTAATAAATGTCTTCTTCATTATTTAAACCCCCATCTAATTAGAAAACTGGCTCTCATTTTAATAGTTTACACTAACAAACCGAAATTGTAAAGAAGTCGCATTTTATTTTAAATTACCCTTTTTCAATTATTGCTAATTTATTTTATGCGTCCTTGCATTATTATTTTTTATAATGTATACTAATTTATGAAAAGAGATTTACATCTTTTTTATTAATTTAAGGAAATCGTTTTCCTTAAATTGAAAACAAATGCTAGGAGGAACTAATTTTGCTACTATTTTCACTAAAACTAGATTTAGTGGTATTAAATTCATCAACAATTATTAAACTGCTTTTTTCCGCCTTATTTTTAGGCTTAATTTTAAGTGTTGTATATTATTTTAGTCGAAGAAAAACTATTTATGATCGTTCATTTGCATCAACCTTATTACTATTGCCAATTATTGTTTCTTTTATAATAACGTTGATTTCTGACAGTTTGGCTCGTGCATTTAGTTTAGCTGGTGTTTTTACACTTGTTAGATTTAGAACCGCAATTTCTGATTCAAGGGATATTACTTATATTTTAAGTGCACTTGGTATTGGTTTAGCAATATCACTGGGTCATTTAGATTATGCAATTATTATTACAGTTTTTGTTTCCATAATTTTCATAGTATTATCACTATTAAATTTTGACACCAAAACTACTAACTTTTCCCGTTTAAAAATTGTAATACCCGAATCTTTAAATTACACTGATGCCTTTAATAGTGTATTTGAACAATATTTAACAAATTATCATTTACACAGAGTTAAAACTACTGATTTTGGAACAATGTTTGAATTAACATATTTTATTAAGCAAAAGGATGAAAATAAACAAAAGGAATTTATTGACTCCTTAAGAGTTATTAATAGCAATTTAAATATTGCAATTACACGTGATTACATTTCTATGGAAAATACCTCCATTTAAGGAAAAGGCCCTTCCAAATTTTGGAAGAGCCTTTTTTTATTCTATCGTTTCAAATTCTACAATTAAGTTTATTTTTTTCCCTATTAAACTTGTTGTTACAAAAACTAATGTGATTGCTGTTAATGGCATAATTAAATTAGTTAAAATGTTTAAATCTGCATTCATACCTAAATCAATTTTAGAATAATATGACATAAAGAATGTAATCAATATTAATGCTAAAGTGCCTAGTAATTTTATATCTGAATTTTCCTCATTACTTCTTAATACTATGTAGGATTCTATTTCTAATAATAATATTGACATAATCATAAAAATACTTGCTATGTATTGTGATAAAAAAACATTTAAAACTACTACTGACATAAAGGTTGTAAAATATATTTTAGGGATGAAGTTTAAATGATTAACTTCAAACCTTGTATGTTTCCTACTATATATAATCATTTTTGCTAATAAAACAAATGCAATTACCATCGTTGTTATTATTCTTATTGTATGATTAACATTAATTATTGCAAACATTAAAAACAACAACCCAATTAATCCATATAATATTATAAGCGCAAATTTTTCATAATAAATTTTATGTTCGAAAAGCATTAACATCGTAGATAAGGCAACAAAAATTAAAAAGCTTACAAAGAAATTAAATATTTTTATCGCTTCGCCATTTCCAACTAACGAAGTATTGCTATAAAACAATACTGTTACAGTAATTATATATGTTAAATTAAAAATACTATAAAACCGATGAAAAAATCTTTTCATAACCTCTCCTCTTTTAGGCAAAAAGAGCAGCCAAAAGGCTACTCTGGAATCTCCTCAATGTCTTCTAAGTCAACATCAGTTGGTGTTGCACGTCCGAAAAAGTCTAAATCGACTTTTACCATTCCGCGGTCAGCATCAACAAATGAAACTTTACCGACTTGACCTTCATAAGGTCCTCTTAATATTTCAACTTCTTTTCCTAATAAGTGTTCAAATGTTGGTTTTGATTTAGC
>Ga0079223_10001251_pt1 | contig 14894 bp, 14 predicted proteins | sample Stecom2011_FD_75072 | JGI IMG/M metagenome (GOLD analysis project Ga0079223, IMG submission 75072) | Agricultural soil microbial communities from Utah to study Nitrogen management - Steer compost 2011 | ecosystem: Environmental > Terrestrial > Soil > Agricultural land | place: USA: Utah... | reverse complement strand
GGCGACACGCTGCTGATGACCGACAACGCCTATGAGCCGAGCCGGGCAATGGCGAAGAACCTTCTCGCGCCGCTCGGCATCGAGACCCGCTTCTTCGACCCGCTCGACCTCGACGGATTTCCGGCGCACTTCGATCCGAAAGTCCGCGCCGTCCTGCTCGAAAGCCCGGGCAGCCTGACGATGGAAGTCAGCGACATCCCTGCCCTCGCCGCGATCGCTCGCGAGCACGGCGCCGTCTCGCTGCTCGACAACACCTGGGCCACCGCGCTCGGCTTCCCGGCGCTCGAACGCGGCTGCGACGTGTCGATCATGTCGCTGACCAAGCACGTCGGCGGCCATTCGGACCTGATGATGGGCTCGGTCTCGGCGGGCGAGGAACTCTACGCAAAGCTGCGCGCCAAGAGCCAGGCGCTCGGCCAGGTCGTCTCGCCCGATGATGCCGCGCTGGCGCTGCGCGGCCTTCGCACGACGGGCGTGCGGCTGGAGCGCGAGAGCGCCAGCGCCTTGCGCGTCGCCGAATGGCTCGCGGGCCGTCCCGACGTCGCGCACGTGCTCTGCCCGATGCTCGCCAGCGCGCCGGGGCACGCGCTGTGGCGACGCGACTTCACCGGCGGCTGCGGCCTGTTCAGCTTTGTCCTCAAGGGCGCCAGCCCATCCGCCCGCGCCCGGCTGATCGACGCGCTCGAGCTGTTCGGCATCGGCTATAGCTGGGGCGGGTTCGAGAGCCTCGCGATCCCCTTCGATCCGGCTCACGCCCGCACCGCCACGCCTTGGCCGCCCGCGGCCTGGGACCCGCAGGACCGCCTCGGCATCCGCCTCTCGATCGGCCTCGAAGACCCCGACGACCTGATCGCCGATCTCGACGCCGGCTTTGCCGCGATGGCCGCCGGATGAGCGCCGCTTCCGCCATAGTCGACGGGATCGAGCCGGGCAGCGAGCTCTGGGCGGTCGTCTACACGCTCGATTCCTGGGGCTTCTCGCTGTTCGAGACGCGCATTTCGGTCTGGACCATCCTGATGGCGCTCGCGGTGCTGGCCGCTGCGCTCCTGCTCGCCCGCCTGACGATCAAGCTCGCCTGCTGGCTGATCGGCAAAGTCCAGGGGCTCGACACCACCCAGCGCCTCCTCACTCAGAAGCTGGTCTCGATCGTCGTCTGGGTTCTCACCTTCCTCCTGACGATCGACGTCCTCGGCATCGACCTCACCGCGCTCGCGGTGTTCTCCGGCGCGCTCGGCCTCGCGCTCGGCTTCGGCCTGCAGAAGACGTTCGGCAACCTCCTCGCCGGCATCATCCTGCTGATGGATCGCTCGATCAAGCCGGGCGACGTCATCGCGGTCAACGACGGGATCAGCAACACCGTCGGCCAGGTGAAGAAGATCGGCCTGCGCGCCGTTTCCGTCACCACCCGCGACAAGAAGGAATACCTGATCCCGAACGAGAACCTGATGATCAATCAGGTCGAAAACTGGTCGTTCAGCTCGCGCGAGGTGCGCATCCGCGTGCCGCTGACCGTCGCGCCCAACGCCGATCTCAGGCTGGCCGAGCGCCTGATGCTCGAAGCCGCCCGGGGTACCGCGCGGGTGCTGGATACGCCGCCGGCGGCGGTCTGGCTCCTCGAGCTCAGCGAAGTGGGCGCCAAGTTCGAGATCCGTGTCTGGATCAACGATCCGGAAGAAGGTCTCGCCAACGTCCGCTCCGACGTCCTCAAGCGCGCCTGGGAGCTGTTCCAGGAGCACGGCGTCCGCCTGCCCAACCGCGCCCTGCGCGAAGTGGAGCTGCGCGACAGCGCGGCGCTGCGCGAATGGCTTGCCGCCGCGCCCTTCCGGCCGGACAGCCCGGCCACCTAAAGCTCTCCTAACCACCCGCCAACGCATTATCGCTGGCGCCGGGCGCCCCTGCCCGCCACATGCGCAGCCATGGTCAAATTGGGCACAGTCTACCTCGTCGGGGCGGGACCGGGCGATCCGGACCTCCTGACCGTGCGCGCCGCCAGGCTGCTCGCGGAAGCGGGGCTGATCGTGCACGACGGCCTCGTCGATCCGGCGATCCTGGCGCTGGCCGGCGCAAATGCCGAGCTCGTCTCGGTCGCCAAGAGCCGCGCCCGCCACACCCTGCCGCAGCACGAGATCAACGCCCTGCTGGTCCGCGAAGCGCTCGCCGGACGCGACGTCGTGCGCCTCAAGGGCGGCGATCCGCTGGTCTTCGGCCGCGGCGGGGAGGAAGCCGAAGCCTGCCGCGCCGCCGGCGTTCCGGTGGAGATCGTGCCCGGCGTGACCTCGGCGCTCGGCGCCGCCGCCGCCGCGCAGATCCCGCTGACCCACCGCGACGCTGCCAGCATCGTCAGCTTCGTCGCCGGTCAGTGCAAGGGCCTGGCCGAGCAGAACTGGGCCGGCCTCGCCGGCGCGGGGCGCACGCTGGTGATCTACATGGGCGTCAAGACCGCGCCGCAGATCGCCGAGAAGCTGATCGCCGACGGGCTCTCCCCGGAAGTCCCGGTGGCGGTGGTCGAGAATGCCGCCCGCGCCCGGATGCGCGTGCTGCGCGGCTCGCTTGCCGCCTTGCCCGCGCTGGTCGAAACGCAGCGGGTCAGGAGCCCCGCCCTCATCATCATCGGCGACGTCACCGCGCGCAATGACGCGGCGCTCGCCCAACTCGCGCTGGAGGCGCATCCGTGAAGATTTTGACTGGCAACGATTTGAAGAACGGCCGCGTGGTCTGGTGGGACGGGCAGGGTTGGTCCATCCATGTCGAGGACGCCGCGGACGTCGGCGACCAGGCCGACGCCATTCTCGCCCGCGAGGATGCCGCCTGCCGTGTCAACGGCGGCTATGCGATCGAAGCCGAACCCGATCCTGCGGGCCGCGGTGTGCGCCCTGCGCATATCAAGGACCGCATCCGCGCCTACGGCCCTACCGTGCGCCCCGACCTGACTTTGAAGCCGGCCGATCCGAACGCCGGAACCTGGGTGATCTGATGTACAAGTACGACCAATACGACCACGCGATGGTCCGCGCCCGCGTCGAGGATTTCCGCGACCAGACCCGCCGTCGCCTCGCCGGGCAGATGACCGACGACCAGTTCAAGCCGCTGCGGCTCAAGAACGGGCTCTATCTCCAGCTCCACGCCTACATGCTGCGCGTCGCCATTCCCTATGGCACGCTCAACAGCACGCAGATGCGCAAGCTGGCGCACATCGCCCGCACCTACGATCGCGGCTATGGCCACTTCACCACCCGCCAGAACCTGCAGTATCACTGGATCAAGCTGGAAGACGCGCCCGACATCCTCGGCGAGCTCGCCGAAGTCGAGATGCACGCGATCCAGACCAGCGGCGAATCCATCCGCAACATCTCCGCCGACCACTACGCCGGCGCCGCGGCCGACGAGATCATGGACCCTCGCCCCTGGGCCGAAACGATCCGGCAGATGACCACGTTCATGCCGGAATTCAGCTACCTGCCGCGCAAGTTCAAGATCGCCGTCATTGCGGCCGAGGCCGACCGCGCCGCGCTGCGCTGGCACGACTTCGCGCTGCGCATCGTCAGGAACGAAGCGGGCGAAGTCGGCTTCCAGGTCTTCGCCGGCGGCGGCATGGGGCGTACGCCTTTCATCGCCTACGAGATCCGCGAGTTCCTGCCGACCGGCCAGATCCTCTCCTATCTGCAGGCCGTGCTGCGGGTGTGGAACCGCCACGCCCGCCGCGACAACATCCACAAGCAGCGGATGAAGATCCTGGTCCACGAATTGGGCCAGGAGGAATTCAGCCGCCAGGTGGAAGAGGAGCACCAGCACTTCCTCGCGCTCGGTGAGGACTTCCCGCAGGCCGAGTACGACCGCATCGCGGCCTACTTCGCCCCGCCGGCGTTCGAGACGGGCCTGCCCGATGAGATCGACCGCTCAGATCCCGACTTCGCGGTCTGGCTCGACCAGCAGCTCGCTCCTCACAAGGCGCCGGGCTACGCGATCGTCAACATCAGCCTCAAGCCCATCCAGGGCATCGGCGGCGACATTACCGCCGATCAGATGGACGTCGTCGCCGATCTTGCCGAACGCTACAGCTTCGACGAGCTGCGCGTGGCGCACACGCAGAACCTGGTCCTGCCGCATGTCCGCAAGGCCGATCTCTATGCGGTGTGGGAGACGCTGCGCGATGCCGGCCTGGCCGACGCCAATCTCGACCTGGTCACCGATATCATCGCCTGCCCGGGTCTGGACTACTGCACTTTGGCCAACGCCCGCTCGATCCCGGTCGCCCAGAAGATCGCCGACCGCTTCGCCGATCCGCAGCGGCAGCGCGACTTGGGCGAACTGAAGATCAAGATCAGCGGCTGCATCAACGCCTGCGGTCACCACCACGCCGGCCACATCGGCGTTCTTGGCGTCGACCGGAAGGGTACCGAAAGCTACCAGCTTCTGCTCGGCGGCTCGGGCGACGAGGAAACCAGCCAGGCCAAGATCACCGGCCCCGGCTTCGACGAAGACGGCATTGTCGATGCGATCGAACGTGCGGTGGAGCGCTACCGCGAGGTGCGCGAGCCGGGCGAGCGGTTCCTCGACACCTACCGCCGCGTCGGCATGGAAGGATTCAAGGAGGCGATCTATGGTTGATCCAACTTCTCCCCTCCCGCACGCGGGAGCGGCCGGAGGTGGGCCCGATCGCGCCACCTCCCAGACATCCGCCGTTACTCCCACGCAAGTGGGCAACACGCTGCGCTTTCGCGACGATCCAGTTCCGGACGAGCCGGCGGTCAGCCTCGATGCGTTCCTCGACCAGTCGAACGCCAACTCGGTCAGGCTCGAGGCGGGTGACGACGTACGCCTTCTCGGGCCGGTCCTCGAACGCGTGCGCCTGGTGGAAATCGACTTTCCCAAGTTCCGCGACGGCCGCGGCTTCTCCAGCGCCCGCATCCTTCGCGAGATGGGCTACAGGGGCGAGATCAAGGCCACCGGTGACGTGCTGGTGGATCTCGTCTGGTTCATGCGCCGCTGCGGCTTCGACAGCTTCGCGCCTGACGTGCCGCTGAACCTCGAAGACGTCCTGGCGTCGCTCGATCGCTATCCGCACGTCTACCAGGAAGCGGCCGACGACGCCGTGCCGATCTGGAAGCTGCGCCATCCGGAACTGCAGAATGGCTAGTCGCGCCGTCGATATCATCGATACCGGTCCCAGCTTCACTCAGGCCGATGCCGACGCGCTCAACGCCCGCTTCGCCGGCGTCGACGTGGGCACGATGCTGCGCGAAATCTTCGCGGAAGGAATGCTGGGCCGCGTCGCGGTGGTATCGTCGTTCGGCACCGAAAGCGCCGTACTGCTTCACCTCGTCGCGACTGCGGACCCCACCGTACCGGTGATCTTCGTCGACACGCTGAAGATGTTCCCGGAAACGCTGGAATACCGCGATACGCTCACTCGCCAGTTCGGGCTGGTCAACTCGTCGGTGGTGCAACCGGAACCAGCGGTACTCGCCGCCAAGGACGAGGCCGGCCTGCGCTGGTCGTGGGATCCGGACGGCTGCTGCGAAATTCGCAAGGTCGAACCGCTCAAGCGGGCCAAGCAGGGCCTCGACGCCTGGATCTCGGGCCGCAAAGCGTTCCAATCGGTCACGCGCCAGAACCTGCCGCGCTTCGAGATCGAGGACGGCCGGCTCAAGATCAACCCGCTGGGCGACTGGACCAAGGCCGATCTCGACGCCTATTTCGACGCGCACGACCTGCCGCGCCACCCGCTGGAGGCCCAAGGCTATCTTTCGGTCGGCTGCGCCCCCTGCACCACCACGGTCAAGCCGGGCGAAGACCCGCGCGCGGGCCGCTGGCGCGGCTGGGACAAAGTCGAATGCGGCATCCACTCGCCGAACAACCCGGACAACAACACGGCCAGCGACGACGACCTGCCCCCAGGCTACGAACCGGCGTTCTAGGCTTCAGAGCCAGCCCTGCTGCCTATACCAGCGCGCGGTTTGGGTGAGGCCGGACCGGGTCTCGATCTCGGCACGCCACAGCTCCGCCGGCGGGGCCCTGTCGGGGCTGCTGACCCAGTCCGGGTGGCACATGTAGCCGACCCTATCCGGCGTCAGCTTGGCGCCTCCCTTGCGGACCCGGCAATCGAGCCACGACGCGGCCTGCATCAACCGCTTCGGGGTCGCCGGCGCCCAGACCGGCCGCCCCACGGCAGAGCCGATCGCTTGGGCCAGCTCGCGGTGGCTCCATCCGCCCGGCCGTCCGTCGTCGGGCTCCAGGACCGCCTCCGACAGCCCGGAGCCGCCCGGAACCAGGTCCAGCAGCAGCCTTGCCAGGTCGTCGACGTGGACGATCGACGCCCGGCCCGGTGGCGGCATCGGCACCACGCCCCATCGCGCTGCCTTGAACAGCTCGAGGATTTCTCGGTCGCGCGGGCCGTAGATCGCCGGCGGGCGGACGATGGTCCAGTCGAGCCCGCTGGCCCGCACTACCTCCTCGGCATCGCGTTTGGACTGGCCGTAGCGCGACAATCCGGGCTCACGCGCCGCGAGCGAAGAAACGAACACGAACCGCCGCACGCCGGCTTCGCGCGCCGCCTGCACCAGCTCTTCGGTACCTTGCACGTTGCCGAGGTGAAAACCCGTGGGATCGGGCGTGTTGACCACCCCGGCGATGTGCAGCACCGCTTGCGCACCGGCGACGAGCGCCCGCAGCGCGGCCTTGTCGGCAAGATCGCCCCGCACCCATTCGACGCCGTCGCACGGTGTCTGCTCGCGCCGCGCCAGCGCTTTGAGCAGGGTGCCGCGGCGGCATGCTTCCTCGAGCACGGCTTGGCCGACGAAGCCGGTGGCTCCGGTGACCGCAACCGGCCCCGCGCCTTCTGCCGTCAAAGCAGCACCAGCTGGTTGCGGTGGATCACCGCCGAGCGCGGGGCATAGCCGAGCAGGTCCGCATGCTCCTCGCTGCGCCTGCCCTTGATCAGCTCGATTTCGGCCAGGTCATACTCCGCCAGGCCCTGGGCCAGCGCCTTGCCGCTCTCGTCGCGCACTCCCACGGGGTCGCCGCGCAAGAAATCGCCTTCGACAGTGATGATGCCGCTCGCCAGCAGGCTCTTGCCGTTGAGCAGCGCGCCGGCGCAGCCGGCATCGATCGTCAGCGTGCCCTTGAGCCGCTGCCGCCCGCCGAGCCAGGCCTTGCGCGCTCGGTCGCGCCGGGTCGGCAGGAACAGCGTGCCGGTATCGCTCGCCACCGCCCGCTCCAGCGGCCGCTTATGCGTGCCGTTGACGATCGCCAGGGTGATGCCGGCGCGGGTCGCGATCTCGGCCGCCTGCAGCTTGGAGCGCATCCCGCCCGACCCCAGCCCGGACCCCGAGCTGCCGCTCGCCATTGCGTGCACGGCTTCGGTCACTTCCTCGACTTGTGGGAGCAGCTGGGCCCCGGCCTCGCGCGGGTCGCGGTCATAGAGCCCGTCGACGTCCGACAGCAGCACCACGGCTTGCGCCTGCGCCGCCTGCGCCACCCGCGCCGCCAGCCGGTCGTTGTCGCCGAAGCGGATTTCCGCGGTGGCGACGGAATCGTTCTCGTTGATCACCGGCACCGCGCCCGCCCCCAGCAGCCGCCCGAGCGTCGCCGCGGCATTGAGGTAGCGGCGCCGGTCCTCGAGATCCTCCAGCGTCAGCAACAGTTGTGCCGCGGTCAGGCCGTGCTCCGCCAGGAGCTCGCTCCACAGCCCTGCCAGCGCAATCTGCCCCACCGCCGCCGCCGCCTGGGCGTCGGCGAGCGATCCGCGCCCGCCCTTGGCCAGCCCCAGCTTCGCCGCGCCCAGCGCAATGGCGCCCGAACTGACGACGATGACCTGCTGGCCGCGCTGCACCGCTTCGGCGATCTCGCCCGCCAGCGTCGCCAGCCATTCGCGGTCCGGCTTGCCGTCGCCGCCGCCGAACAGCAGCGCTGACCCCACTTTGAACACCAAGCGGGGTGTTTCGGCGGTGTTCAGCAGGTCGATCAGACGCTTCATTGACATGTCGGCTGCGCGTTAGACCCAGAACCGGTCGGGGCAAAGCCCTTGCCGGCGCTCACTCGGGCTCGATCGAATAGTCCGGCAGCGAAAGGAAGGCGCTGCGCAGCGCGTCGCTCCAACTGTTTGAAATCGCGTCGAAATAGGGGTCGCCGTGCTCCATCCGCTTGGTGTGGAGCGGCTCGAAAGTGTCGCGCTTGATCACCATCAGGTCGAGCGGCAGCCCCACCGAAAGATTGGCCTTCAACGTCGAATCAAAACTCACCGTCAACAGCTTGACCGCATCCTCAAAACTCATCTGCCGGTCGTAGCCGCGGATCAAGATCGGGCGGCCGTACTTGGTTTCGCCGATCTGAAAGAACGGCGTATCCCAGCTCGCTTCGATGAAGTTGCCCTCGGGGTAGATCAGGAACAGCCGCGGCTCCATCCCCTTGATCTGGCCGGCCACGATCAGCGAGGCGGTGAAACGCCCTTTGCCGTGCATGCCGTTCTCGTCCTGCGTCTCCCGTACCGTCTGCCGCAGCAATCGGCCGGCTTCCGCCGCGACCTGGAACATGGTCGGCAGTTCCAGCAGCGAGTTGTGCCGATCGGGCGGCGCCTTGGTGCGCTCTTCCAGCTTGCTGATAACCGCCTGCGTGGTCGCCAGGTTGCCCGCGGTCATCAGCGATATGATCCGCTCGCCCGGCTTCGACCAATGGAACATCTTGCGGAACACGGAAATGTTGTCGACGCCCGAATTGGTACGCGTGTCGCTCATCAACACGAGCCCTTCATCGAGCTTCATACCCACGCAATACGTCATTCAAGCTAATCCTTCAGGCGGCCCGGCTCCCCCCTTACTGTTGGCTCGTCTGCTGTTCCACCGCCAGTTCGACGGAGAGTTCGCCCGAGCGCGCACCGAAGCTGACGCCGGTGACAGGCGCCGCATCGCGGTAGTCGCGGCCCGTGGCGATCCGCACATAACGCGGATCGGGGCTGATCCCGTTGGAGATATCGAAGCCCACCCAACCCAGGTTGTGGACCCACGCCTCGGCCCAGGCATGGGTGGCTTCCTGCTCGATCCGGTCGTCCATCATCAGGTAGCCGCTGACATAACGCGCCGGAATCTCCAGCGCGCGCGCCGCCGCAATGAATATCTGCGCGTGGTCCTGGCACACTCCGCGGCCGGTCGCACAAGCTTCCTCGGCGGTGGTTTCGGCATCGGTGTGGCCGACGTCATAGATCACCCGCTCGCGGATGCGCGCCGACAGGTTGTGCAATGTCGGCACCATCCCCTCCTCGCTCCGCTCGACCGAGGCGATCAATTGGCGGATGCCCGGGCCGGGACGGGTCAGCTCGGTATGGCTGAGGAAGGCCCAGAGCGGCAGGTAGCCCGCGTGCTGCCCGATCACGCCGGCGACGTCGCGCGTCTCGACCATACCGCGGCTCGTCACCACGACCTCCTGCGCGCCCTCTTCCACCGACACGAGCGTCACCAGGTTGTGGTGCGGGTCTTCGTACGACAGTTCCTCGTGCGCGCCGAGGTAATCGCGCTGCCACTCGATGATCGACTGGCCTTGCGTCTCCTTGGGGGTCAGCCGCAGTCGTTGCAGGCCATAGTGCGCCGGCTCGGAAAACCGGTAGCGCGTGGTGTGACGGATGGCGAGGCGCATACGAGTGTTCGCCCTCTAAGCAGTGAAACGGTATTGCTCGGCGATCGAGCTGGCAACGTCGCGATTGCGGCTGATGAAGGCGAGCAGGAACTCGTGCAGGCCGCTGTCGAAGATCGCGTCGATTGATCGGCCTGTCAGCTGCTGGTCGGCAAGCCGCATCAGTTCGTGCGCCGGCCCCTCGGTGCCGTGCAGCCGGGCCAGCGCGGCCAGCGTCTCGCGCAAAGCCGCGTAGGAGAACACGAGGCTCCGTGGAAAGCGCTCGTCGAGGATCACCAGTTCCGCGATGGAGCGGGAATCCATCCGCCCGGCATTGAGCCAGCGATAAGCGCGCTCTCCGGACAGGGAACGCAGGATGTTCTCCCACTGCCCGGTGTCGAGCGCGGATCCCACATAAGCCAGGGAAGGCAGCAGCAGATAATACTTCACGTCGAGGATGCGCGCGGTGTTGTCGGCCCGCTCGATGAACGTACCCGCCCTGGCGAAGCAGTAGATTTCGTTGCGCAGCATCGAATCATGCGTCGCCCCGCGCACCAGCGTCGATTCCCGGCGGATCGACGACAGAACCTGCCACAGCCCGGTAATCCGCACCGGCCGCTGCAACAGTTCGCGCTGCGACATCCAACCTTCGTTGACCGCTTCCCAAACTTCCAGGGTAATGGCCGAGCGGCACATACGGGCGTTGAGGCGCGCTCCTTCGATCATGGCCAGCACGCTTTCGGGATTGTCCTTGCCGCGCAGGACGAAATCGCAAACGTGCGCGCTCGAAAAGTCGTTGTAGTGCGCTTCGTAGCTTTGCAGCAGGCCCAGCGTCGTCAGGACCGAGCGCCACTCTTCCGAGGCGGCATCGGCCCCGCGGGTCATCGCCATGCGGTGTCCCGCCGCCAGGAGCCGCGCGGTATTCTCCGCCCGCTCCAGATAGCGATACATCCAGAAGATGCCGTTGGCGACCCGGCCTAGCATGAGCTCTCACCCGCCATCAGTCGTCCAGCACCCAACTGTCCTTGGTACCGCCGCCCTGGCTCGAGTTCACCACTAGCGACCCCTTCTTGAGCGCTACTCGGGTCAGCCCGCCGGGCGTCACTTCGATCCCATTGGGCGAGGCGAGCACGAAAGGTCGCAGATCGACATGCCTCGGTGCCAGGCCCGCCTTGGTGAACACCGGCACCGTGGACAGCGCCAGCGTCGGCTGGGCGATGTAGTTGTCCGGCCCGCTCAGGAGCTTCTCCCGGAACTTCTCCAACTCTCGCTTGCTCGCCGCCGGCCCGATCAACATCCCGTACCCACCCGAGCCGTGCACTTCTTTGACCACCAGATCGCTCAGGTTCTCGAGCACGTATTTGAGGCTGTCCGGATCGGCGCAGCGCCAGGTTTTCACGTTCTGCAGCAGCGGCTTCTCGCCGGTGTAGAACTCGACGATCTCCGGCATGAACGAATAGATCGCTTTGTCGTCGGCGATGCCCGTTCCTGGCGCATTGGCAATCGTGATGCCGCCGGCGCGATAGACGTCCATGATGCCGGGCACGCCCAGCAAACTGTCCGGATTGAATGTCAGCGGGTCGAGGAATTCGTCGTCGACGCGTCGATAGAGCACATCGATCGGACGATAGCCGCGGGTCGTGCGCATCTGCACTTTGCCGTTCACCACCCGCAAGTCGCTGCCTTCGACCAGCTCCGCGCCCATCTGGTCGGCGAGGAAAGCATGCTCGAAATAGGCCGAGTTGTAGATGCCGGGCGTCAGCACCGCCACCACTGGCATCTCGGATGAATTGGCCGGGGCGCAACTCGCCAGGCTCTTGGCCAGGCGGCGGGGGTAGTCGGAAATGGGGCGGACGTTCAGGCGCGCAAACAGCTCCGGGAACATCGCCATCATCGTTTCGCGGTTTTCCAGCATGTAGCTGACGCCGCTGGGCGTCCGTGCGTTGTCCTCAAGCACCAGGAACTCGTCGGGCCCGGTGCGAACGAGATCGATGCCGACTATGTGGGTGTAGACTCCGCCAGGCGGGGTGAAGCCGACCATCTCCGGCAGCCAGGCAGGGTTGTGGCGGAACAACCGCTCCGGCAGCCGGCCCGATCGGATGATCTCCTGCCGGTGGTAGAGGTCGTGCAGAAAAGCGTTGAGCGCGCGCACCCGTTGCTCGATGCCACGCGACAGCCGGCGCCATTCGCCGCCGGTAATGATCCGCGGCACCATGTCGAACGGGATCAGCCGTTCCTCGGCATCGCCCTCGCCATAGACGTTGAACGTGATCCCGGTGCGGCGGAAGAACCCTTCCGCCTCCTGCGCCTTGCGCTGCAGCCAGCGGTCGTCCTGCTCGGACAACCACTTCTCATATTCTTGATAAGCGGGCGTGACCGAAGAGTCGCGACCGTGCATCTCATCGAACTGAACCAGGCCTTGTGCGCTCATGATCCCCATTTGCTGCAACGCAACATGACACGGATCGCACGAACGGCAAGAGCCTGTCACACATCGCGAAATCCCTCAGTCGCGCTCCAGTTCCGCAGCGACGGCACGAATGGCTTCTGCCGAATGCGCGAAGCCCAGATGCGAGCATCGCAGCGCCACGGCGCGATCGCGCTCTCCCGGACGCCCGCAGGCGCTGCGCGCTGCGACGATGCCGTCGCGCGGGCTCCACAGCGCCACCGTCTCGACCGGCGGCTTGGCCGAGACTTGCGCCTCGATCGGTGGCTGGTCGACCGGGTGGCCCGTGACCAATTGATAAACTTGCCAGGCGTTGTTGGCGTAGAGCGAGCCGGAGAAAGGGCTGCCCATTGTCACGACTTTGGCAATCAGGTCGGGATGCCGTTTGGCGAGTTCGCGGGCGAATATCCCGCCGAGGCTCCAGCCGACCAGCACGACCTCCTGACCGTAGCGGTCGCGTATCCGGCGCACCCGGTCCTCCAGCAGGGCAAAATTCCGCTCGGTCGGCCCAAGGTTGAAGCCAAGCCCCCAACGCTTGACCTTGTGGCCCGCGCGCTCGAGGCACCGCGCCATATAGCGCATCCGCAGCGGATGGGTGGCGAAGCCCGGGAGCAGCATTACCACTTTTGGATTTTCGGCCCGCGGCAGGACGAGCGGCGGCCGGAACATGCGGACGATCGGCTCGAACCAAGCCAAGAGCTCGGCCCACAGCAACTTGCGGTCAGGCCCGCGCTCGCCGGCTGGTGGCTTCTGCCGCAACAGCTCCAGGCGCCGCGCGATTGGACGCTGTACGGACGAAACCGGGGCAGTCCCTGGGGCGTTCATCACTCCAACTTTAAGCGAACCGGGTTTGTTCGCTGATGAACGCCAGCGGCGCTAGACGGGTCCCCGCCGTGCGCCGCAATCGCCAGGGGTCATGCCGCGCAGTCGCCGATCCGCTGCGAATTGACCCGCATCTTCATCCGGGTTTCGCCGACGTTCGGGATGGACTGGCTCATGTCCATCGTCATAGCCGAACTTTCGGCCGTCATCGTGCCATCCATCCGGACCGTGCTGGCAAATCCTTCTTCGCCTGAACACTGCATCTCGGCGTTCACCGTCCCGCCGGAGACGTTGAACGAGTTCATCGTGCAATCGCCTTCGGCCATGTTCTTTGCCATCTCCTCGGCGCCGTTACGAGCGGCGTCCTCTTCCGTCATGCAGAAGGTGTTTCCTTCGGCTAGCCCGCTGGCGAAGATCTGCTGCATCTGTTGCTTGGCGCCCTCCGGCATTCCCGGAACTTCGAACTCAAGCAGCTCGATCGACGAACGGTACTGGCCGGGGCGCGGCTGGATGAGGTTCGCAGCCTCGGCCGCGGCGTCATCGGCCGGCACGCCGCCGGAGTCGTCCCCGCCCCCGCAGCCGGCGAGCACGATCGCCGCGGCAAGCGGCAGCGAGTAAGCAATGCGCATCGAGTATTCCCCCTTTTGACTGGCGGCCTTCGCCCTGCCCATACGCTAACAGGCGCGCCGCGCGCTGCCAACGATTGCAGCGCCCTTCGCATCGTCCCATATCGGGTCGCATGGCCGAACTCGTCATCCGCAGGGGGCTGGAGGAACCCGACACCTCCGACGCCTTCACCCCTCACAAACCGCAGCGCCCCGCAAAGTCGATGGGCGGCCGCAAGTTCGAGCTGGTCTCCGAATACCAGCCCGCCGGCGATCAGCCGACCGCGATCCGCGAGTTGACCGAAGCGGCCCGTGAAGACGAGAGGACCCAGGTCCTGCTCGGCGTCACCGGCTCCGGCAAGACTTTCACGATGGCGAAGGTGATTGAGGAATTGCAGCGTCCCGCGCTGATCCTCGCTCCCAATAAGATTCTTGCCGCCCAGCTCTACGGCGAATTCGCCAGCTTCTTCCCGAACAATGCGGTCGAGTATTTCGTCTCCTACTACGACTACTACCAGCCCGAAGCTTACGTGCCGCGGTCGGACACTTACATCGAGAAGGAAAGCTCGGTGAACGAGGCGATCGACCGGATGCGCCACTCGGCCACCCGCGCGCTCCTGGAGCGCGACGACGTGATTATCGTCGCCTCCGTCTCGTGTCTCTACGGCATCGGCTCGGTCGAGACCTACTCGGCGATGATCTTCGACCTCAAGAAGGGGGAGACGGTCGATCAGCGCGAGATCATCCGCAAGCTCGTGGCCCTGCAATACAAGCGCAACGACGCCGCCTTCGCCCGCGGCAACTTCCGGGTGCGCGGCGACAGCCTCGAGATCTTCCCAAGCCACTACGAGGACATGGCTTGGCGAGTCAGCTTCTTCGGCGACGAAATCGAGGAGATCAGCGAGTTCGATCCGCTCACCGGCCAAAAGGGCGCGAGCCTCGACACGGTGCGCGTCTACGCCAACTCGCACTACGTCACGCCCGGCCCGACGATGAAGCAGGCGATGGAAGCCATCAAGTTCGAGCTGGCCGAACGGCTCAAGGAGCTGGAAGCCGAGGGTAAACTCCTCGAGCACCAGCGGCTCGAACAACGGACCAACTTCGATCTCGAGATGATCGCCGCCACCGGCAGCTGCGCCGGTATCGAAAACTACAGCCGCTTCCTCACCGGCCGCCTGCCGGGCGAGCCGCCGCCGACGCTGTTCGAGTACCTTCCCGAGAACGCGCTGCTGTTCGTCGATGAGAGCCACCAGACGATTCCGCAGATCGGCGCGATGTCCAAGGGCGACCACCGTCGCAAGATCACGCTCGCAGAGTACGGCTTCCGCTTGCCGAGCTGCATCGACAACCGGCCCCTGCGGTTCAACGAATGGGACGCGATGCGCCCGCAGACCTTCGCCGTCTCCGCCACGCCCGGT
>Ga0079223_10001249_pt1 | contig 14898 bp, 13 predicted proteins | sample Stecom2011_FD_75072 | JGI IMG/M metagenome (GOLD analysis project Ga0079223, IMG submission 75072) | Agricultural soil microbial communities from Utah to study Nitrogen management - Steer compost 2011 | ecosystem: Environmental > Terrestrial > Soil > Agricultural land | place: USA: Utah... | reverse complement strand
CAGCCTTGACCACCTGCTGGGCGGCCTCGGTCAGACTGGTTGCCGGGATGATGTTCAGGCCGCTTTCGGCCAGCATCTTCGCGCCAAGCTGGGCGTTGTTGCCCTCCAGGCGCACCACCACGGGCACCTGGACGCCAACTTCGCGCACGGCGCCGATGATGCCGTCGGCAATCATGTCGCAACGTACGATGCCGCCGAAGATGTTCACCAGCACGGCCTTAACGTTGCTGTCGGAGAGAATGATCTTGAACGCTTCGGTGACGCGCTCCTTGGTGGCGCCGCCGCCCACGTCCAGGAAGTTGGCCGGCTTGCCGCCATGCAGGTTGATGATGTCCATGGTGCCCATGGCCAGGCCGGCGCCGTTGACCATGCAGCCGATGTTGCCGTCCAGGGCCACGTAGTTGAGCTCCCAGCGCGCCGCATGGGCCTCGCGGGGGTCTTCCTGGGACGGGTCGTGCATGGCACGCAGCTTGGACTGGCGATACAGCGCGTTGCCGTCGATGTTCACCTTGGCATCCAGGCAGTGCAGGTTGCCATCCGTCTTGATGACCAGCGGATTGACTTCCAGCAGGGCCAGGTCGTAGTCCTTGAACAGGCGCGCCAGGCCCATGAAGATGTGGGTGAACTGCTTGATCTGCTCACCCTGGAGACCCAGCTTGAACGCCAGATCGCGGCCCTGGAAGGGCTGCGGGCCGACCAGCGGGTCGATGGTGGCCTTGAGAATCTTCTCGGGAGTATCGTGGGCGACCTTCTCGATCTCCATGCCACCCTCGGTGGAGGCCATGAAGACGATGCGACGGCTGGAGCGATCCACCACCGCGCCGAGGTACAGCTCCTTTTCGATGTCGGTGCAGGCCTCGACCAGGATCTTGCTCACCGGCTGGCCGTTGGCATCGGTCTGGTAGGTCACCAGGCGCTTGCCCAGCCATTGGGTTGCGAAGTCCCGGGCCTCTTCCGGGTTGCGAACCAGCTTGACGCCGCCCGCCTTGCCGCGGCCCCCGGCATGCACCTGGGCCTTGACCACCCATGCGTCGCCGCCGATCTCCTTGCAGGCTTCTACGGCCTGTTGCGGGGTGTCTACGGCACGGCCCTGGGAAACGGGCAGGCCGTATTCAGCGAAAAGCTGCTTACCCTGATACTCGTGAAGATTCATGCTTTCTACCGTTCTAGTTTTTGGTATTGCAGACAGGCGTGTCCTCACGGACACGCCTCCAAGTACGGCAGGTGAGCCCTCCCCCCTCGCAAAAGTTCAAGTCACCTGCCGGGCTCCCTCAGCGCTTCTTGCGGTTGGCCACGTGAATGGCGTGACCATTCACAGCCAGGGCCGCTTCATGAAGCGACTCGGAAAGCGTCGGGTGCGCAAACACCATCATGCCCAGGTCTTCGGCGCTGGTGCCGAATTCCATGGCGATGGCGCCCTGCTGGACCAGCTCGGCCGCGCTCGGGCCGATGACGTGAACGCCCAGCACGCGGTCGGTCTTGGCATCGGCGATGACCTTGACGAAACCGGCGGTGTCGTTGGCGGCCATGGCACGGCCGCTGGCGGCGAACGGAGCGACGCCGACATTGACCTCGACTCCCTCGGCCTTCAGGGCCTGCTCGGTCTTGCCGACCCAGGCGATTTCCGGATGGGTGTAGATCACCGACGGGATCAGGTCGTAGTTCATCTGGGTCTTGTGACCGGCGATGCGCTCGGCAACCATCACGCCTTCTTCCGAAGCCTTGTGGGCCAGCATGGCCCCGCGCACCACGTCGCCGATGGCGTACACGCCCGGCACGCTGGTGGCGCAGAAGTCATCGACGAAGATGAAGCCGCGCTCGTCCAGGGTCACGCCGCTGTCAGCGGCCAGCAGATCGGTGGTCACCGGACGACGGCCCACGGCCACGATCAGCTTGTCGAAGGTCAGCTGCTGTTCGCCACTGGCGTCGCTGAAGGTCACGACAACCTGCTCGCCCTTGATCTCGGTGCCGGTCACGCGGGCGCCCAGGCGGATGTCCAGGCCCTGCTTGGTGAGGATCTTCTGGGCTTCCTTGGCAACCTGTTCATCGGCAGCGGCCAGGAACTTGTCCATGGCTTCCAGTACGGTGACCTTGGCGCCCAGACGGGCCCACACCGAACCCAGTTCCAGACCGATCACGCCGGCGCCGATCACGCCCAGGGTGCCGGGCACGCTCTGGAAGTCCAGGGCGCCGGTGGAGTCGACGATGATCTTCTGGTCGACCGGAGCCGGCGGGATTTCAACCGGCTTGGAGCCGGAGGCGAGGATGACGTTCTCGGCGGCCAGCACCTCGGAGGAACCGTCGGCCTTGCTGACTTCCACCTGCTTGCCGGCCAGCAGCTTGCCGTGGCCTTCGAACACGGTGATGCCGTTGGCCTTCATCAGCGCGGCCACGCCGCCGGTGAGGTTTTTGACGATCTGGTCCTTGCGGGCAACCATGGTCGGCACGTCCATCTTCACCTCACCGGTGCTGATGCCGTGCAGCTTGAAGCTCTCGTGGGCTTCATGGAACTTGTAGGAGCTGTCCAGCAGAGCCTTGGACGGGATGCAGCCAACGTTCAGACAGGTGCCGCCAAGGGCCAGCTTGCCTTCCTTGCCGATGTACTTCTCGATCAGGGCAGTCTTCATGCCCAGTTGCGCAGCGCGAATGGCTGCCACGTAGCCGCCGGGGCCGGCGCCGATCACCACGACGTCGAATTTCTGGCTCATAGCGTTTCCTCTTTCAACAAAACCAAGGGTCCAAAAACGGCAGAGCCCGGACATTGCCGGGTTCTGCCTGACGCAATCACACGTCGATCAGATGTCCAGCAGCAGGCGGGCCGGATCTTCCAGCAGCTCCTTGATGGTGACCAGGAAGGTAACCGCTTCCTTGCCATCCAGCAGACGGTGATCATAGGACAGCGCCAGATACATCATCGGCAGGATGACGACCTGGCCGTTCACGGCCATCGGGCGTTCCTGGATCTTGTGCATGCCCAGGATGGCGGACTGCGGCGGGTTGACGATCGGGCTGGAGAGCAGCGAACCGAACACACCACCGTTGGAGATGGTGAAGGTACCACCGGTCATCTCCTCGATGGTCAGCTTGCCTTCCTTCGCCTTGCGGCCGAAGTTAGCGATGCCGGCTTCGATTTCCGCCAGGCTCATGAACTCGGCGTTGCGCAGCACCGGCACCACCAGACCGCGATCGCTGGACACGGCCACGCCGATGTCCTGGTAGCCGTGGTAGACGATGTCGTTGCCGTCGATGGAGGCGTTGACCACCGGCTGACGCTTCAGCGCTTCGACTGCGGCCTTGACGAAGAAGGACATGAAGCCGAGGCGAGTGCCGTTGTGCTTCTTCTCGAACAGGTCCTTGTACTTGGCACGCAGGTCCATGATCGGCTTCATGTTGACCTCGTTGTAGGTGGTCAGCATGGCCATGGTGGACTGGGCCTCGACCAGACGCTGGGCCACCTTGGCGCGCAGACGGGTCATGGGCACGCGCTTCTCGACGCGGTCACCGGCGGCGAACACCGGCGCATCGGCGGCCGGAGCGGCGGCCTTGGCAGCCGGAGCAGCGGCGGCGGGCTTGCCGGAAGCGGCGGCGACGGCGTCTTCCTTGGTCACGCGACCACCCTTGCCGGTGCCTTCGATGCTGTTGCGATCGATACCGGCTTCGTCGGCGATCTTGCGGGCAGCCGGGGACAGGATCTTGTCCTCGGCGGCGGCCGGAGCGGCGGCAGCAGCCGGTGCCGGAGCAGCGGCGGCCGGAGCCGGGGCGGCAGCGGCAGCGCCTTCGTTCAGGACGCCCAGCACTTCACCGGACAGAACGGTCTCGCCCTCGCCCTTGATGATTTCACCGATCACGCCGTCGGCTTCGGCCAGCACTTCCATCACGACCTTGTCGGTCTCGATGTCGACGATCAGCTCGTCACGCTTGACGGCTTCGCCCGGCTTCTTGTGCCAGGTGGCAACGGTGCCGTCGGCAACCGATTCCGGGAAGGCGGGGGCCTTGATTTCAATAGCCATGTGATGAATTCCTGTCTTTCCGTTACTACGTTCGAGGACGTGGGTTAAATGTTGAAGGCGTCGTTAAGCAGCTTTTCCTGCTGCTCCGCGTGCATGGACGGGTAGCCGCATGCCGGAGAAGCGGAGGCCTCGCGGCCGGCGTACTCCAGGAACAGACCCTTCTGGTGCGCGCTGGCGACACGACGCATATGGTGTTGAGAGCAGTACCAGGCGCCCTGGTTCATCGGCTCTTCCTGACACCAGATGACCTTCTTGAGGTTCTTGTAGGGCGCGATGGCCTCGGCCAGATCCTCTTCCGGGAACGGGTACAGCTGCTCGACCCGCACGATCACGGTGTCATCGCGCTGCTCGTTGCGGCGCTTGGTCAGCAGGTCGTAGTAGACCTTGCCCGAACACATGATCAGGCGCTCGACCTTGGCCGGATCGACGGCGTCGATTTCCGGAATCACGGTCTGGAAGGAGCCTTCGGCCAGATCCTCCAGGGTCGACACCGCCAGCGGGTGACGCAGCAGCGACTTGGGCGTCAGGGCGATCAGCGGCTTGCGCAGCGGACGGATCACCTGGCGACGCAGCATGTGGTAGACCTGCGCCGGGGTGGTCGGCACGCAGACCTGGATGTTGTGCTCGGCGCACAGCTGCAGGTAGCGCTCCAGACGCGCGGAGCTGTGCTCCGGACCCTGGCCTTCATAGCCGTGCGGCAGCAGCACGGTCAGACCGCACAGGCGACCCCACTTGGTCTCGCCACTGGAGATGAACTGGTCGAACACCACCTGGGCGCCGTTGGCGAAGTCGCCGAACTGGGCTTCCCAGATCACCAGCGCGTTCGGCGTGGTGGTGGCGTAGCCGTATTCGAACGCCAGTACTGCCTCTTCCGACAGGAAGGAGTCGTACAGGTCGAAGCGCGGCTGGCCCTCGTACAGGTTCTTCAGCGGTACGTAGGTGCTGGCATCCTTCTGGTTGTGCAGCACGGCATGGCGGTGCGAGAAGGTACCGCGACCCACGTCCTGGCCGGTCATGCGCACCGGATGCCCTTCGTGCAGCAGGGTCGCGTAGGCCAGAGTCTCGGCGTAGCCCCAGTTGATGGGCATGGCGCCGGCGGTCATCTTGTTGCGGTCCTCGTAGACCTTGGCAACCTGACGCTGCACCACGAAGCCTTCCGGAATGCGGGTCAGGCCGGCGGCGATCTCGCGCAGCTTGTCCAGCGGGATGCGGGTGTCGTGGCGGGCGGTCCACTTGTGGCCCAGATACGGGGTCCAGTCGACGAACAGCTCGGTGTTCGGCTCCTTGACCAGGCTCTTGACCACGTGCTGGCCGTTGTCCAGCGCGGCGCGGTACTCATCGATGCGCGCCTGCACCTCCTCGGCGTTCAGGACACCGGCCTGGATCAGGGCGTCGGCGTACAGTTCGCGGGTGGTGCGCTGCTTGGCGATCTGCTGGTACATCAGCGGCTGGGTGCCGCTCGGCTCGTCGGCCTCGTTGTGGCCGCGGCGACGGTAGCAGACCAGGTCCAGCACCACGTCACGCTTGAACTGCATGCGGTAGTCGACGGCCAGCTGGGTGACGAATAGCACGGCTTCCGGGTCGTCGCCGTTCACGTGCAGGATCGGCGCCTCGATCATCTTGGCCACGTCGGTGGCGTACTCGGTGGAGCGCGCGTCCAGCGGGTTGCTGGTGGTGAAGCCGACCTGGTTGTTGATGACGATGTGGATGGTGCCGCCGGTCTTGAAGCCGCGGATCTGCGACATCTGGAAGGTTTCCATGACCACGCCCTGGCCTGCGAAGGCCGCGTCGCCGTGGATGGAGACCGGGAGGACCTTGTCGCCACTGGCGTCGTTGCGACGGTCCTGACGGGCGCGCACGGAGCCCTCGACCACCGGGGAGACGATTTCCAGGTGCGAGGGGTTGAAGGCCATGGCCAGGTGCAGCTCGCCGCCGGGGGTGGTGACGTTGGAGGAGAAGCCCTGGTGGTACTTCACGTCGCCGGAGGACAGGCCTTCGACCTTCTTGCCTTCGAACTCGTCGAACAGGTCGCGCGGGTTCTTGCCGAAGGTGTTGACCAGCATGTTCAGGCGGCCGCGGTGGGCCATGCCGATGACGATTTCCTTCAGGCCGTAGGAACCGGAGCGCTGGATGATCTCGTCGACCATCGGGATCAGGCTCTCGCCGCCTTCCAGGCCGAAGCGCTTGGTGCCCGGGTACTTGGTGCCCAGGTACTTCTCCAGACCCTCGGCAGCGGTCAGGCGCTCAAGCAGGTGGGCCTGGACTTCCTTGGAATAGGTGGGACGACCACGCACGCTCTCCAGGCGCTGGGCGAACCACTTGCGCTGTTCGGAATCGGTGATGTGGTTGAATTCGGCACCGATGGTGCGGCAATAGGTCTCTTGCAGGGCACCGACGATCTCGCGCAGAGTCGCCATTTCCTTGCCGAAGTACAGATCGCCCGTCTGGAAGGTGGTGTCCAGATCAGCCTCGGTCAGACCGTAGTGCTGGAGGGAGAGATCGGCCGGAACCTGGCGCTGCCAGAGACCCAGCGGGTCCAGCTTGGCGGCCTGGTGGCCACGGGCGCGGTAGGCCTGGATCAGGCGCAGAACCTGAACCTGCTTCTTTTCATGCTCGCTGCTGACGGCGGAAGCCGGAGCCGGGGACGCGCGGCGCTGGTTCTTGCCGAGCAGAACGAAGTGATCGCGAATGGGCGAATGCGGAACGTCGGTGGTGTTGCCGCCGTCGTTCGGCAGCTTCTGGAAGTAGTTGCGCCACTCTTCGGGCACAGCGTTGGGGTCGTGCAGATAGAGCTCATACAGCTCCTCGACATAGGCAGCGTTACCACCGGAAAGGTGGGCGCTGTTCCACATGCGCTGCATTACGCTTTCTTGCATGCTTGGTCACCCTCGATAAGGGAACACCATCGGCGTGGAAACCGCAGCACGGCGTGCCTGAGCAACTGGTTAAGCCACTACGGGACCCCGCAGATAGACCGGGTTTTTACCGGATGCCCCTGATAGCCATCATTTACTTTTCAGGAAGGGTCCGGTGCTTTGTGGGCTCCGGACCCGCTTAAAACTACGCTGCCGGGGTTAGCCGACAGCGCAGGTATCACAGCACAGCACGATCCCTGGGGATCAGGTGCCGCTTTGCAGCAGCATGTTGCGAATATGACCGATGGCCCGGGTCGGGTTGAGACCCTTGGGACATACGTTCACGCAGTTCATGATGCCGCGGCAGCGGAACACGCTGAACGGGTCGTCCATCGCGGCCAGACGCTCTTCGGTCCTGGTGTCGCGGCTGTCGGCCAGGAAGCGGTAGGCCTGCAGCAGCGCGGCGGGACCGAGGAACTTGTCCGGGTTCCACCAGAAGGACGGGCAGCTGGTCGAGCAGCAAGCGCACAGGATGCACTCGTACAGACCGTCCAGCTTCTCGCGATCTTCCGGAGTCTGCAGACGCTCGATGGCCGGAGCCGGCGTGTCGTTCTGCAGATAGGGCTGCACCTTCTCGTACTGCTTGTAGAAGATGCCCATATCCACGACCAGGTCACGAATGACCGGCAGGCCCGGCAGCGGACGAATCACCAGCTTGCCGTTCTTCACCACGGAGGACAGCGGGGTGATGCAGGCCAGGCCGTTCTTGCCGGCCATGTTCATGCCGTCGGAACCACAGACGCCTTCACGGCAGGAACGACGGTAGGAGAAACCTTCGTCCTGTTCCTTGATCAGCGCCAGCACGTCCAGGACCATCATATCCTTGCCGTCGATGTCGACGTTGAAGTCCTGCATGTACGGAGACGCATCGCGCTCCGGGTTGTAGCGGTAAACGCTTACTTGCAAAGTCTTGGGCAGAGACATTCACATCACCCTTAGTAAGTACGTACTTTCGGCTCGAACGCCGGCACAGTCTTCGGTGCGAAGTTGACGGCGCGCTTGGCGACACGCTTTTCGCCCGGGAAGTACAGGGTATGGCAGAGCCAGTTGACGTCGTCGCGCTCCTCGTAGTCTTCACGGGCATGGGCGCCGCGGGACTCGGTACGGGTGTCGGCGGCGATGGCGGTTGCCTCGGCCACTTCGAGCAGGTTCTGCAGCTCCAGCGCTTCGATGCGCGCGGTGTTGAAGGCCTGGCTCTTGTCGTTGATCTTGACGTTGGCGATGCGCTCACGCAGATCGGCCAGCTGGGCGATGCCCTTCTTCATGTATTCGCCGGTACGGAACACACCGAAGTAGTTCTGCATGCACTGCTGCAGTTCGCGCTTGAGCGGAGCCACTTCCTCGCCGGAGGTGCGCTCGTTGATGCCGGCCAGACGCTTCAGGGAAGCATCGATGTCGGTATCGCTCGCCTGACGGGTCTCGACACCTTCCTTCAGGGCCTTCTCCAGGTGCATGCCGGCAGCGCGGCCGAACACCACCAGGTCCAGCAGCGAGTTGCCGCCCAGACGGTTGGCACCGTGCACGGATACGCACGCCACTTCGCCTACCGCGAACAGGCCTTCGACGATCTTGTCGTTGCCGTTGGCGTCCTGGGTGATAGCCTGGCCATGGATGTTGGTGGCAACGCCGCCCATCATGTAGTGGCAGGTCGGAATGACCGGGATCGGCGCGACGACCGGGTCGACGTGGGCGAAGGTCTTGGACAGTTCGCAGATGCCCGGCAGGCGGCTGTGCAGTACTTCCTCGCCCAGGTGATCCAGCTTCAGCAGCACGTGATCCTTGTTCGGACCCACGCCGTTGCCGGCGATGACTTCCTTGACCATGGAGCGGGCAACCACGTCGCGGCTGGCCAGGTCCTTGGCGTTCGGAGCGTAACGCTCCATGAAGCGCTCGCCATGGGCGTTGATCAGGTAGCCACCCTCGCCACGGCAGCCTTCGGTCACCAGCACGCCGGCGCCGGCAATACCGGTCGGGTGGAACTGCCACATTTCGATGTCCTGCACCGGAACGCCGGCACGCAGGGCCATGCCCACGCCGTCACCGGTGTTGATCAGGGCGTTGGTGGTGGAGGCATAGATGCGTCCTGCGCCACCGGTGGCCAGAACCACGGCCTTGGAGCGGATGTAGACGGTCTCGCCGGTCTCGATGCAGATGGCGATGATACCGACGATGGCGCCGTCCTGGTTCTTCACCAGGTCCACGGCGTACCACTCGTTGAGGAACGAGGTACCGCTCTTCAGGTTGGCCTGGTACAGGGTGTGCAGCAGCGCGTGACCGGTACGGTCGGCAGCGGCACAGGTACGGGCGGCCTGAGTGGGATTGTCCGGACCCTTGGACTGGCCACCGAACGGACGCTGGTAGATGCGACCGGTTTCGGTACGGGAGAACGGCAGACCCATGTGCTCGAGCTCGAACACGACTTCCGGGCCCACGGAGCACATGTATTCGATTGCGTCCTGGTCACCGATGTAGTCGGAGCCCTTGACGGTGTCGTACATGTGCCAGCGCCAATCGTCGTTCGGGTCGGCCGAAGCGATGGCGCAGGTGATGCCGCCCTGGGCGGAAACGGTATGGGAACGGGTCGGGAAGACCTTGGTCACAACGGCGGTCTTGTGACCACCCTGAGCCAGCTGCAGCGCTGCGCGCATGCCGGCGCCGCCACCACCGACGATGATGGCATCATAGGAAAGAGTGCGAATGCTAGCCATGAATCAGATACCCCACAGAATCTGCACACCCCAGACGAACAGCACAAACTGCAGCACGCCGCAGGCCGCCTGGAAGAAGAAGCGCAACACGGTTGCCCAACGACCGAATGCCATCGGAGTCAGGTAGTCAGTCGAGATGGTCCACATGCCGACCCAGGCATGCACCACCGTCGCCAGCAGCGCCAGCAGACTGAAGATGCGCATCGCATTGTGGGAGAACAGGCCATGCCAGTCGGCATAGGTCAGGCCCGGATTGAGCACGACGTAGCCCAGCAGGAAGATGAAGTACGCCGCCAGGACGACCGCGGACACGCGCTGGGCCATCCAGTCATAGAGGCCGGAGCGCGAAAAGTTAGTGACGTTGGTTACCATACCCACACCCCAGCCAGGACAATCAATACAACGGCAACGGCAATGACGATCTTCGAGCCGGTCTTGCCGCCCTCCAGCGTCTCACCGACACCGGCATCCATGAACAGGTGGCGAATCCCGGCCACCAGGTGGTACAGCAGAGCGGACAGCAGACCCCAGATCACCAGCTTGGCCAGCGGACTGGTCAGGCACGCCTTCAGCTCTTCAAAGCTCTCTTCGGATGCCAGGGACATGTCGAGCCCGTAGAGGAGCACGACGAGCCCGAGGAACAGGATCACGCCGGAGATGCGGTGAAGAATGGACGTGTAAGCGGTGACAGGGAGCTTGATAGTCCTAAGGTCTAGGTTTACTGGTCGTTGGCTATTCACGGCTTCTTTTCACACTTTGAGCCCCGAAAAACAGGGCGTTGTTGTTGGGAAGTGCACTGGTCAGGTACCCACCCACATGGAGTGCAACCGCCAAAACACAGGCGCTAGGCCCATGGCGGCCGGCTACGGAGTATAGACAGTTAGCCCACTAATGACAACGCGACCCGGCGCCACTAAAGGCGTATGGCCAGCTCCTGGGGAATGCCGTAAAAAATTCGGCTCCGCCCCGTGCAACCGGCTGAAACCCCTTCATTTATCGGGGGTTACGCAAATTGACATTCGATTTTATCGCTCTATAGTGATGCCGGCCCTGCATGGGGGGCTGCTGATGATTCCAAGCATAACCAGGAGGCCACTCATGGCTGACAAAAAAGCGCAGTTGATCATCGAGGGCGCTGCCCCCGTAGAGCTGCCCGTCCTTAGCGGCACTATCGGCCCCGACGTCATCGATGTCCGCGGCCTGACTGCCACGGGCAGATTCACCTTCGACCCCGGTTTCATGTCGACTGCGTCGTGCGAGTCGAAGATCACCTACATCGACGGTGAAAAGGGCATCCTGCTGCACCGCGGCTACCCGATCGAACAGCTGGCGGAAAAGTCCGATTACCTGGAGACCGCCTATCTGCTGCTGCACGGCGAGCTGCCGAATGCCGAGCAGAAGGCCAAGTTCGTCAACACCATCAAGAACCACACCATCGTTCACGAGCAGCTGAAGTCCTTCCTCAACGGCTTCCGCCGCGACGCGCACCCGATGGCCGTGATGTGCGGCATCGTCGGCGCCCTGTCCGCGTTCTACCACGACTCGCTGGACATCAATGATCCGCTGCATCGCGAGATCTCCGCGCATCGCCTGATCGCCAAGATGCCGACCATCGCGGCCATGGCGTACAAGTACTCGATCGGCCAGCCGATCATGTATCCGCGCAACGACCTGAACTACGCGGAAAACTTCCTGCACATGATGTTCAACACCCCGGCCGAGATCAAACCGATCAGCCCGGTGCTGGCACGTGCCATGGACCGCATCTTCATCCTGCATGCGGACCACGAGCAGAACGCTTCGACTTCCACCGTCCGTCTGGCCGGCTCCACCGGCGCCAACCCCTTCGCCTGTATCGCCGCGGGCATCGCCGCCCTGTGGGGTCCGGCCCATGGTGGCGCCAACGAAGCCGTGCTGACCATGCTGGACGAGATCGGCGACGTTTCCAACATCGACAAGTTCCTGGCCAAGGCCAAGGACAAGAACGATCCGTTCAAGCTGATGGGCTTCGGCCACCGCGTTTACAAGAACTTCGACCCGCGCGCCAAGGTCATGAAGCAGACCTGCGACGAGGTTCTGGGCGAGCTGGGCATCCACGACCCGCAGCTGGAACTGGCCATGAAGCTGGAAGAGATTGCGCTGAAGGACCCCTACTTCGCCGAGCGCAACCTGTACCCGAACGTGGACTTCTACTCGGGCATCATCCTGAAGGCCATCGGCATTCCGACCAGCATGTTCACCGTGATCTTCGCCATGTCCCGTACCGTGGGCTGGATCTCGCACTGGAAGGAAATGATCGAGAGCGGTCAGAAGATCGGTCGTCCGCGCCAGCTGTACACCGGCACCGACCGTCGCGACTACGTTCCGCTGAACCAGCGCTGATCGTTCCGCCGCAAAAGGAAAAGGCTGCCATCGGCAGCCTTTTCTCGTTCTGGATCCTTGCTGTTGCGCTTATTGCTGCTCCGCAAGCGCGCGCAACCCCTTGAGGGTATTGAACGGCGCATCCACCACGAACTTGTTGGCCAGCCAGGAAGGCACGCTGCCACCCGGCTCGTTGTGCAACTGGTAGGTCACCTTGACCTGGCCGCCATCCTGCGGCTCCAGCCGCCAGTAGCCCTCGACACTGGCAACCCGCACATGCCCCTTTTCCTCAGGAAGCAGATCCGGCACCCCCTTGAGACGACGTACCAGGCTGTCACCCTCCTCCTCGGTGGTCACCTCGATCAGTGACTCACGGGCTGTCACCGGCCAGGGCATGCTGAAAACGGTACGCGTCCAGCTCTTGCTACCCTCCTGACGGAGCAGCTCCTGGGTCTTGCACTGGTGGATCCAGGCGCAGGCCCCCTGCACATCCTCCTGCAGCTGGCGAATCCGGGCGACGTCCGCCTGGATGAGGGTTTCCCCACGATAGGCCTTGTAACTGGAGCCCGGCACTTCGGTCAGATAGACCCGGATGCCGTCCTCGTCCCGGGCCAGCTGCCAATCCTCGGCCTGAGCCCCCTGAGCCATCAGCAGGGGCACCCCCAGTACCAGCGGACGCAGTTTCTTCAACATCTTCTTCTCCTTGTCATGGTTTTTCATTGTTGTTATCCCCTCACGCGGTGGCCTGCTCCAGCCAGCCCAGCAATTGAAGCGCCTGCTCGCGACTCTCTCCGCACACCGCGGGGTCGGCCTGGAAGCTCAGGCAGACTTTCGGTCGCTCCGGCAAACCGAACAGGGCACAAAGCCCTGCCTCATCGAGATGTATGCACCGCTCCCCGGCGCGCTTGCCCTGGGGCATGCCGGGTATGGGCGTGGTGATGGAAGGGGCTATACAGCAGGCGCCGCAACCCGCACGGCATTTCATGACGACAGCTGACTCGCGAAAAAACATCGGGGCGCAAATTCTACTCGCAGCCCCGTTCGTCGTCACAGACTACTTCCTTGGTCGGTTTGTCGGGCTCCGCATGCGGCGTCATACTCGGGCCAGTCCGGCGGAGGCCCTATGGAACATTGGCTGGTTATCGACCTGGAAGCGACCACCGATGAGGGCGGCTGGCCCCTGCGCGACATGGAAATCATCGAGATCGGTGCCACCCTGGCCACCGCTGACGGCCACGAGATCACCCATTTCCATCGCTTTGTGCGCCCGCTGCGTCGCCCCTGCCTGACCAGCTTCTGCAAGGGCCTGACGCACATCGACCAGGCCCATATCGACAACGCCAGGACGTTGGCCCAGATCTGGCCCTCCTTCGAGCAATGGCTGCAGGACCAGGGCGCCCATCTGGCCGGCTGGGCCAGCTGGGGCGACTACGACCGTCGCCAGCTGGAACAGGAATGGCGCACCCAGGGCTTGCACAGCCGCCTCCAGCAGTATCCGCACCTCAACCTCAAGCAGGGCTTTGCCGCCCGCCGCCAGTTGCCCCGGTCGGTGGGTCTGAATGCCGCTCTGAGCCTGGCGGGCATGCACTTCCAGGGGCGCCAGCACAGGGCCCTGGAAGATGCCCGCAACGCCGCTCGCCTGCTGCCCCTGATATTGCCGGCCTGAACAGCCGGTGACGACGGCCGGGCGCTTGTGCATACTGGCGCGCCCTTTTTTTCTCCGCACAGGAAAATCTCATGTTCAAGGTCAACGAATACTTCGACGGCAAGGTGAAGTCCATCGCCTTCCAGCAAGCCGGCGTTCCCGCCACCATCGGCGTGATGGCGCCCGGCGAGTACGAATTCGGCACCAGCCGCAAGGAAATCATGAAGGTGGTGGCCGGTGCCCTGACCGTGCGCCTGCCCGGCAGCGATACTTGGGAAACCTTCGAAGCCGGCACCCAGTTCAGCGTTCCGGCCGACAGCAAGTTCCAGCTGAAGGTCGCCGTGGATACCGCCTACCTGTGCGAATACCACTAAGGTCTGAGCGACTGGCGGTGCCATGACCGTCCGCACTGGTCGTCATCAGGATTTCATCTAGATTGAACAGGCTATGGAATCCAGCGCCAAGGAGAGATGAAAGATGAGCCAGACCAGTGCCCCGCAGAATCCCACCATGCCGGCCGACTGCTACACCTGCGCCCTGATCGACGAGCAGGGCCGCGAGATTCCCATTACCGAAGCCATGATCCAGCAGGCGTGCCGCGCCCTCGAACCTGACGAGGACGTCGAGGACGGCGCCGGCCAGGACTGAGGCTTACAACAGGACGGCACCCAGCGCGCGGATGCGCGCCGCCAGTTCCGGTGCCTGCCCCCGCAGTTCCACCTTCAGACCGGGGATTTCCCGCCTCGGTGGATAGGCCTTGCGCAGCCTGTCGAATTCCGCGCGGCGCTCGGGCTCGCCACCGCGCAGGCTGCGGCGAAAATCGGCATCGTCGCGCCGCGGGTCGTACACGGCGCGACACAGGGCGGCCACCGCCCAGTCCGGATCGGCGTCCGCATGCAGGGTCAGCTGGGGCAACCAGGCTTCCGGCAGCAGGCTGTCGAGCTCCAGCTCCGGTTGCAACCCCAGGTGCGCGCAGAAGGCCCGGTAGATCTGTGCGGTGCCCCGTGCCTTGCCTTCCAGGCTGTATCCGGCGATATGCGGCGTGGCGATCCGGCAGCGCTCGGCCAGGGCCACGTCCACCAGCGGCTCGCCCTCCCAGACATCCAGCACCGCCTCGACATCCGGTCGCCGCATCAGCAGCGCGTGCAGCGCCGCATTGTCCACCACCGCCCCGCGACTGGCATTGATCAGCCAGGCCCCCGGGCGCAGGCGGGCCAGGCGCTCGGCATCCAGCAGATGACGGGTCGGCCAGCGCCCGT
>Ga0079223_10001248_pt1 | contig 14908 bp, 18 predicted proteins | sample Stecom2011_FD_75072 | JGI IMG/M metagenome (GOLD analysis project Ga0079223, IMG submission 75072) | Agricultural soil microbial communities from Utah to study Nitrogen management - Steer compost 2011 | ecosystem: Environmental > Terrestrial > Soil > Agricultural land | place: USA: Utah... | reverse complement strand
GGATTGTTTTTTGAAATGGACGAAGCAGAATTCAAAAAAATTTGAGCCTGATTTAATTGCTTATCCAATGTGTTTTTATCATTTAACTTAGTAAACCCATCCAAAATCAAGGTTTCTGCAGCATAATATGGTGGTAGCCAATTTTCTGGTTCTGCCGAAGCTATGCGTTCAAATAATTGGGAAGCTTCTATTGGATTTGTTTCCCATAAATTAAAAGCCTTCTCCATGCTTTTTTCGTAATTGGTTTGCGCAAAGATATTTCCAGTTAGAAAAATACTGACGCCAATAATAAAAAATCTTAAGTGTGTCATTTTTTTTAGGTTTAATGCTGAGTCAAATATCTCACTAATGACATTAATAATAAAAAGAGTTGTGCTGAACTGTATGATGTTGTTTCTGAACTGTAATTTATATTATTTACTTAGAAGATTTTTACTAAATAAGATTGCCAACAATTGGTAAAAATCGCATGTTAGCTTGACATCAATTTAAAACTAACCTTCATATTAAAAGAAAAAACACCTTCATGATTTTAATATGAAAGTGTGTTTTACTTATTAAGAATACTTCTGTAAATTCTAATCCTGAATTTGAAAATTAATAGGAATACTATAGGGAACAGAAACTGGGTTTCCACGTTGCATTCCAGGTTTCATTTTAGGTAACAATCCAATAATGCGTTCTGCTTCTTCCTCTAGCATTTTATCTGGACCACGAGATCTTATATTGGTGACATTTCCATCTTTATCCACAACAAAAAGGACGAAAACCCTTCCATAAATCCCCAAATCCAAAGCTGTGGAAGGATATTTAAAATGTTTGATAATGTGTTCGTTTATTTTTTTACTGAAACAATCCTTCAGTTCTTGATTTGAAGTTCCTGAACAACCAGGAAAAATAGGCACTTTTTCAACCACAGAAAAAGGAACAGAAACCTCTTCCTCTACTTCTTCTACTTTTACATCTTCCACTTGAACTATAGGCTCTTCTATTTTATCTTCTTGACTGGTTTCTGTACTTTCCAATACAGTTTCCTCAATGTCTTTGGTATCTTCAACCACTGTAATGGTTTCGGGAGCAGCAAATACTGGAGGTGGCGGAGGTGGTGGAGGCACTTCCAAATCGATTATTGGAATATCCTCTTCCAACTCTTGAACCATTTGAACAGTATCTAAACTGATTTCTGAAGTATCATAGGTTTTATATTCAATAGAAAGGTAGGTAAAAAGCAACATGACATTTAAACCAATGGCAAAATATATACCACTGTTTCGACCCACTTCAATATTTGGATTCTTTTTTGGTATCATGACAATTCAATTTAATATCTTAAAGCTAAGATATTAGTCATCAAATTACTATGATATAAATCAGTTTTATAAATTAGAATTTTAGCCAATTTGCTCTTATAATTTATCTAATTGATTATCGGTTCCCTTTTCGCTTATAGTCCAGAAAAAGCCTATAAAAAAGAATTGATCTGCTGCCGGTCTTAAAGCTCGGTTCGCATAATTTCCGTTACTATCCGGAACATTTGCAAATTGGTAGCCATCGATATTTTTTATTCCCAAGACGTTATTTACAGACAGATACAGGATTTTTTGTTGACTAATTAAATAGGCCCAATTAAGGCTTAAATTATTATAAGATTTTGTTTTCTGATTTAAAAACCCTTCAAGATTTGGATTTGTATACGTACGTCCCGACGCAAAGGTATAACTCATTCCAATCTGGCTTTTCCAGTTTTCAATCCAATATTTTGTTACAACAGATAAGTTATGCGTATTTACAAAATTTGGTGCCGCAGCTGTTGGATAGTTTTCATAATTTCTTTCGCTATCCAAAAAACTATAACTTATCCAATAATCTAAGTTTTTAATACTTTTATTGTCTCGCCAAAACAAATCCAATCCTGTAGCATACGCAGAGCCTGAATTATTATAAACACTGGAAAAATCAGGATATTCCGTATTGAATTTTATTAAGTTGGTATAGTTTTTATAATACGCTTCTGCCCTAAAAATTTTGCCTTCGTTATTTAGCTGGTAATTTAAAATATAATGGGTTGTTTTTTGAGCATTTAAGTTCTGTTCAAATTTTAAAATAGTGTTGTTTGGATTTTGATAAAAGTTTCCATAAGCGATGGAAATTTGGCTAATAGCCGATGTTTTGTACGCCAAAGACAGTCTTGGTGACAAGGTTAATTCTTTAAACAATTCGCTATATTCCAATCTCAAACCTGCTTGTAAAGCCAAGTTTTTTGAGAAAAACACGTCTGCTTCAGAAAACACAGCAGATATGTTATTTTTAAATCCATAGGAGATGTCGTTTATATTCGTGTTTTTAAAATCCTCGCTAAAATAAGTTGCAAAATATTCGCCTCCAAGATTTAATTTAAACCGACTATTGAAATGATGTTTTAATTTGAATTTGGCATGATACGAATTTTCAGTATCCTTTATATCGTCTTCAATAACTAGAATTTTATTTTTGTTATAAGTATAACTTAGACCTCCAAAAACGGACCAGTTATCTGTTAAAACACCAGTGTATGAACCGTTGAAATAGAGATTTTTATTATGAAGCATATTGTGGATTCCTGCCGGAAAATTAATATCTTCTTGAATAAGGTCAAATCCATTCATTTCAAAAGCCGAATACAATTTCAATAAACCACTTTGAAAAACCTTTCTAAAAACAGCTTCACCAGATCCGCCTTGAAAAGGTTTTATCCATTCGTTTCTATCAGGAAACAAGGCTACATAAGGAGCCAAATTAATATAGGAACCGTTAACGCTTAAAGAACTGGTATCCCACAGTTCGGTATGCCCTAAAGAAGCACCAACACTCATGATACCAATATCTGTTTTTTCTTGATCTGGCTCATCTATTGTGTTTAATAACAAAACAGAGGATAAAGCCTGGCCAAATTCTGCCGAATAACCACCAGTTGAAAAGGTAATCCCATCAAATAAAAATGGCGAATAACGTCCTCGAGTTGGCGTATTACTTGTAGTTGGCACATAAGGCGTAAATACACGAATCCCATCTATAAAAATCTGGGTTTCGGTAGCATCTCCTCCTCTTACAAACAAACGTCCATCTTCGGCAACTGTCGTTGTTCCAGGGAGAGTTTGTAGAGCACCAACAAAATCCCCCAAGGCGCTTGCAGTAGTAACCACATCCAGGGGTTTTAAAACGGATATTTTACTGTTATCTCCAGCCGAAAATGTTCCTGCAGATATAACAACGGTATCCAAAGCATTGACATCATCACGTAATTTAATTTGTAAATTATGTAATTCGGAAACATCTTTTGTGAGTGAAAATGTTTCGTAGGATACAAATGAAACTTTCAATGTTTTCACTCCAATTTCATCGGTTTTAAATAAAAAATATCCATTTTCATTAGTTGTACCACCATCATAAGTGCCATCTATAAAAACGTTCGCTCCTTCTATTGGCTGATTTTTTCCATCTGTAATTTTTCCACTAATAACGGTTTGAGAAACACCTGAAGCGAGTGTGAAAAAGAAAATAATTAAAAATGATAGTTTCATGGAGTTTGGTTTTACCGTTTGTTTTTTGATTGATAAGACAAATCTCTTTAGAAACAAAAAGAACTAAAACTTAAAATGACCGAATTGTAAAAATTGATTGACGAAATGAATATATTTGATTTCAACGATCGACCTATGCTAACCAAAACCGAAAAATCATTTTCCATTCTATTCGTTCTTCTACTTGCTTTAGAAATTGCAACTTCAAGTTTTGAACAAATTTCAACATTAAATTATTTAGCCAAACCAGCATTACTTATTTCTTTAATATTTTATTTCTGGAGTCAAAGTAAACAAATGGAAAAGAAAATTAGAATAATGATTTTTTACGCTTTGGTATTCTCTTTATTGGGCGATATTTTACTCATGTTTGTAAACCAATCCGGGAACTTTTTTATAGGAGGTTTACTAGCCTTTTTAACAGCACATGTTTTCTATGTTTTGGTGTTTTTAAAACAAAGAAATCGTTCTAAAAACAGCCTCGTTTTTATAGGTATAATGTTAGCTTATGGGATACTTTTATTTTATCTATTACAAGATGGATTAGGAGATATGTTGTTTCCTGTAATTTTATATATGCTGGTTATTTTAAGTATGGCAACAACCGCATTTCTTCGTCAGGGACAAGTTATAAAAAGCAATTATATTTTAGTATTTATTGGAGCTGTTTTATTTATGATTTCGGATAGTATATTGGCCTTAAACAAATTTTATCAGCCTTTGCCATTTTCAAATTTTAGTATTATGTTTACCTATGCCTTTGCACAGTTATCTATCGTTTTTGGGCTCTTAAAGCAACGATAGGTTTTATTTATACCGATTTATTTTAGCTTTTACAATCAGATACTTAAATGCAAATAGATAAACAATCAATTCAACTTCTTAAACGGTCGTATAATTAGTCTGGCTGCTTTGTCAAAATTAATATAATTATAAGTCCAGTTAAATAAAACCACAATTCTATTTCTAAAACCAACTAAGGACATGAGGTGTACAAACATCCAAATAAACCAGGCAAAAAATCCAGAAAACTTATAAGCTTTTAAATCTACCACAGCTTTATTTCTTCCTATGGTTGCCATAGAGCCTTTATCTTTATATTCAAACTTTTTAAGGGGATTTCCTTCTATTAATTTCATTAGGTTTTCTCCTAATAATTTCCCTTGTTGAATAGCAGGTTGTGCTACTTGAGGATGTCCATTTGGATACTTTTCTGTTTCCATTAAAGCAATATCTCCAAGGGCAAAAATATTGGCATATCCTTCCACTTGATTGTATCTGTTTACACGATATCTATTTGCTTTTTCAATGAGTGCCTTTTCCGACAAACCTTGAATGGGATTTCCAGTAACTCCAGCAGCCCAAATCAGGGTTTCTGTTTCTAAAATTAAATCGGTATTTGTGGAAACTATTAAGCCATCGTAGTTTTTAACAAAAGTATTACAGTGAATAGCAACTCCTAGTTTTTCTAAAAATTCCAATGCTTTTTTGGAGGCATGATCACTCATTGGAGGCAAAAGTTTAGGACCACCTTCCAACAAATGAATTTGCATATCGTGTGAATTTAAATCGTGATAATCTCTTGGAAGAATATGGTTTTTCAATTCGGCAATAGCTCCAGCAAGTTCTACCCCGGTTGGCCCGCCACCAACAATTACAAAGTTTAAGAAGGCTTCACGTTCTTCTAAAGATTTTGCTATGGTTGCTCTTTCAAAATTTTGAAGTATCAAACTTCTTATATTTAAGGCTTGCGGCAAATTTTTCATTGGCATGCTATTGTTTTCAATAGCCTTATTGCCAAAATAATTGGTTTTTGTCCCTGTTGCAATTACTAAATAATCATAAGATAACGATCCAATATCGGTAATAATTTGATTGTTTTCAGCATCTATAGTAGATACTTGCGTCAAACGAAAAAAGATGTTATTGTGTTTTTTAATAATTTTCCTTAAAGGATATGCAATGGAATCTGGTTCCAAACCAGAAGATGATACTTGATAAAGTAAGGGTTGAAATGTGTGATAATTGCGTTTGTCCAAAAGTACAACTTGAACTTTTTTATTTGCAAAACGTTTCACCAAGCTGACGCCTGCAAAACCCCCACCAATGATGACAATACGTGGGTTTGTGGATTTTGGAATGTTCATAAAGTTTTAGAAAATATCTAAAACAAAGGTACAATAAACAGGACTTATTGACTATTTTTAAATAAACTTTTACTTCTTTGTAACTAAATGAAACAAACATCTACTTATAGATTAACTAAACCATCAGTTTGAATAAAGAGTTAGAACATAGCTTTGTTGAAGAATTAGAGAAAAATCAAAACATTGTCCATAAGGTTTGTAGAATTTACACCAACAACCAAGAGGCTCACAACGATTTATTCCAAGAAATCACCATTCAACTTTGGAAAGCCTATCCTAAGTTTAGAGGAGATTCCAAATTTAGCACCTGGATGTATCGTGTTGGGCTAAATACAGCCATAACACTCTACAGAAAACGAAAACGCTCTATTGCTACCGAAGATTTTAGTTCTTTCCAATATAAAATAAAAGCGGAACCATACGATGATACTGAAGAAGAACAATTAAAACTTTTGTATAAAGCTGTTCACCAATTAAATGATATTGAAAAAGCACTTGTTTTCCTTTATTTGGAAGACAAGAATTATAAAGAAATAAGTGAAACTCTGGGAATTACCGAAGTGAATGCAAGAGTAAAGATGAATCGAGTGAAAACAAAGTTAAGAACCATTTTAAATCCGTAACCCTATGGATGAATTAGAATTATTAAAAAAAGACTGGAAGAAAGATGAAGATACCAAGTATCCAAAACTTTCTTACAAAGAGTTATACAACATGATTTTGAGGAAATCGTCATCCATAGTCAAGTGGATTTTTATTATTAGTCTGTTGGAATTTATTTTTTGGCTGATTATTTCGTTTGCATTCAAGGATACCGATTTCAACCAACGTTTCGAGACCTATCACGCCGATAAAATCATGATTCCTTTTATGGTTTTAGGCTATTTTATTTTAGCCTATTTCTTTTATAGGTTTTATATGAATTACAAAACAATTTCTGCTACGGATAATGCTAAAATTTTAATGGAAAACATATTAAAAACCAGACGTACCGTTAAACAATACGTAGGTTTTAACTTAATATATTTAGCTGTTTCTGCTTTTATGGTTTTGGGAATTCAGTTTAATAGAGATAAAGAAGTTATTTCTCTTATGGACAAAGCATCTGCCAACGGAGAAATATTTAAGTTCTATGCTACAACTATTATAGTAACAGTTGTAATACTTGCTTTATCTATTGGTGTAATTCTAGGCTTCTACTACCTAATTTATGGAATTTTATTAAAACGCTTAAACAAGAATTACAGAGAGCTAAGAAGAATGGAAGTCTAACTAATAATCATCTTCAAGACGCCATTTTCTCATTTTGTTCAATTCTTCTTTTTCTTCCAAAATCTCTCTAGGAATCACTTTTAGAAAAGAAGGATGCTGTTCGATCGCGTATTCTATTTTTTCTACTATTTCAGCTATGCTTTCGTTGTCATAATCAATATCCAAAGGCTGTTTAATTTCAAAGGTTTGTAAAATATTTTTCTTTTTTACACGGAGACCTTTTTTATCGAAAGAACGTCTAAAACCATCAATTACAATAGGTACAACAACAGGTTTATAATGTTTTATAATATGTGCCGTACCTTTTCTAATAGGTTTAAAAGGCGTTGTAGTTCCTTGAGGAAAAGTAATTACCCAACCATCGTCCAAAGCCATTTTAATGTTCGAAATATCGCTCATCTTTACTTGTCTATTTACATCTTCGCCTTTAGCCCTCCATGTACGCTCAATACTAATGGAGCCAGCATAAGCCAATATTTTAGGCAACAAACCAGATTTCATGGTTTCTTTTGCCGCGACATAATAAATATTTAATTTAGGATTCCATAAGTATCCAATATTTTTAATATTGTCTTCACGATTACTTAAACTAGCATTAAACACATGGAACATGGCAACCACATCAGCAAAATAAGTTTGGTGATTGGATATAAAAAGCACGTTTTTATCCGGTAAGTTTTTAATTATTTCAGAACCTTCAATTTGAAGTTCGTTAAACCCCCTAAATCGTCTATGAGATAAAGAACCAATAATTCTAATCACCCATTTTTTTATAAAAAGTATATGTCCGAAAGGGTTTCTTTTAAACAATCCCATAAAATTAGTTTCATAGTTAGGAAATACAAAGGTAGTAAAACAGAACTTTTACAGGACTTGTTTTAACAAGTCTTTTATTTCACTGAGCATCATAGCTGTAGCTCCCCAAACCACATGACCATTTAAATTAAAAGCAGGAACCATAACATCTACGTTATATGAAGTTGATACAATTTTTGTAACTACGTTGGCGTCGTTGATAAAATCGGTTAAAGTAATTTCCAAAATATCCTCCACTTCATCGTCTTGTTTTATAAAATGTGGTGTTCGTTTAGAAATTCCAATAAAGGGTTGAACAAAATAATTACTAGGCGGAATATAAATTTGTGTAAGTGCTCTTAAAACCTCAATATGTTGCACAGGTATGCCAACTTCTTCAAAAGTCTCTCTTATAGCAGCGGCTTTAATGGACGTATCTGAACGCTCTAATTTTCCTCCTGGAAACCCAACTTGTGCGGAATGGACCCCTTTGTACGTTTTTCTTAGAATTAAAACCAAATTAGTTTCCTGGATATTATTTGGATAAAATAAAGCCATGACCCCAGCTTTTTTTGCGTTTTTTATCAGGTGCTTTTGTTTCTCCTCCAAGATTTCCCTAAAAGGAGGAGACATTTTTAACTGAGAAGGTTCGGCTGGAAGTGGGATATTTTCTATTTTTGAAATGAGCTTACAAAATTTATCAAATTCCATGGTTTTTTATTAAATATTAAGCCATCATTAATAAACCTGATATTTTTAAAACATTCAAATTTATTTATGAAATATATTTTTCTAGTGCTTTTTAGTTTTATTTTATTGAATTGTGAAGATAAGCAATCTGGCAAAAATACAGAGACTACTTTAAAGGAATCACCAAAAAAAAATAAAAAAGACAGTCTTTTAAAAAATGAAGCAGATGCAGAGTTTGAAATTAAAGACACCACCAAGTTAACAGACAAAAATGCTATGGAGTTTTTTCTTATTTACGAAAAGAAAAACCCTGAAAACAAGGTGCGTATTACTACAAGTTTTGGAACTATAGATATCTTATTGTTTAATGAAACCAAATTTCATCGAGCAAATTTTATTTTCTTAACAAAACAAGGATATTTTAATGACACCCAGTTTTACAGGGTAATAGATAATTTTATTGTTCAAGCTGGAAATTCAGACAATCCGGAAATTGCTAAAAAACGTTATAACATTGGGAAATATCTTTTACCAACAGACACCAAACGTGGCTTTAAACATGATAGAGGCGTTATTAGTATGCCAAGTAGTGAAATTGAAAACCCATACAAGCTAGCTTCTCCATTCGAGTTTTTTATAGTACAACAAAAAGGTGGCGCGCATCATTTAGATGGCGATTATACCATTTTTGGAAAAGTAATTAATGGTATGGACGTCGTGGATAAAATTGCTGAACAAAAAACAGACAAAAGCGATTGGCCTTTAAGCAATATCTATATTGAAAAAGTAGAAATAATTAAGTAGTTTTTTTGCCTAAGTTGTCGCGTTATAAGTTCGACAATCATTTCAATTTCAATTTCAAAAAGAACTCTCCTCGTTTTTGTAAAGACTAGGTAAACTAATTCCAAAACGAATGGCTAAGAGTCTTATTATAATTACGGTCAATCCTGCCAAAGCAAAGGCCAAATCTACAGGCATGGTAAGTTTCATAAATAAAAAATACGAAAACCCTCCGATAATACAGGCAGTGGCATAAATCTCTTTTCTAAAAATAACAGGAATTTCATTACAAAGGATGTCTCGAATAACACCACCAAAACAAGCCGACATAGTTCCTAAAGAAATACAAATAATTGGATTTAATCCTGCCGAAATTCCTTTTTCCACACCTACAACAGTATATAGGCCAATTCCAATAGTATCAAATAATAGCAAGGATTTTCTTAAGTAATCGATCTTATTTCTAACCACAACAGCAAATATGGTAGAGCCTAAAATAACATAGGTGTAGGTCATGTTTTTCATCCAGCTAACTGGTGTATCTCCTATTAAAACATCTCGTAAAGTTCCTCCTCCTACAGCTGTAACAAAGGCAATAATCAAGATACCAAATGGATCCATGCGTTTACTTAGGGCAACTAAAACACCCGAAATGGCAAAGGCTATGGTTCCTAAAATATCTAAGCTATAAAACATGATTAATTATTTTTTTTAAGGACTGACCGATCTAAAAAGTTCAATCTTTTATTTTGTTTAGAGCGCAAAATAAAGACAATTGCAAACCATATAAAAGGTTTATGTTAAAAATCTGAAATCACTCCTCTTAAAACCAACAATTCAAGGGCCTTAAATAACAATTGGGAATATTTACTTAGACTATAATTAAAATTATTTAGACCTTTGATACGTATTAATCAACTAAAATATTTAATCATGAAAACGCTCACATTAATTTTCTCTCTCTTTTTTATTACACAAGTATTCCAAGCTCAAGACAGCCCAAAAACCTATAGTATAACTGTTAAAATTGACAATGCATTAAACGACGATGGCAGCATGTTGATTGGCTTGCATAACGGAAGTACTTTTATGAAAAGTAAGGATCTTGACAACCAGAAAAGTGCCATTGTAGATGGAAAAGTACAAGTAACTTTTGAAGGCTTAACTCCAGGAACATACGCTATTATGGTATTTCATGACGCAAATGATAATGGGAAAATGGATTTCGACACCAATGGAATGCCTTTAGAGTCTTATGGAATGTCCAACAACCCAATGCTTTATGGTCCACCAAGTTTTACGGATGCCATGTTTAATTTAGAAAATAAAGATTTAGAGCTACATATTAGACTGTAAAAGTCTTATATCCAACAAAAAATTAAGCGACCTTTTGGCTACATCAAGTATCCAAAATAGGTCGCTTTTACAATTGCTATTAATTTAAGAGTTCTATACAGTTTCTCCCAACCAAGCTTTCATCATCCAAACAGTTTTTTCTTGTTCGGTAATAAAATCACTCATCATGGAGTTGGTTCCTTCATCTTTGGCTTCATCTGTTTTATCTAGAATTTGTCTTTCAATTTTCAATAATTCAGATAAAGATTCAATAATTAAACGAACTGCTTTTTCGTCTTGGGAAATATTTTTACCAATGGGCACTTTTGCCAATTTGGTATAATCATCAAAAGTATGCCAAGGTGTTTCACCTAGAGTTAAAATACGTTCAGCAATTTCATCTACTTTAATATTGGCATCCGTATATAGCTCTTCGAATTTCACATGTAAATCGAAAAAACGTTTTCCCTTAATATTCCAATGGATTCCTCTTAAGTTTTGATAATATATTTGAAAATTTGCTAATAATTCATTTACGTCTTTAGCAATGTCTTTGGTCTTATTTTGATTTAATCCAATACTATTAAGTTTCATAATGTTTTCTGTTTTAATTACTTACTCCAATTTACCAGATAATTAACAAATTATATCATAAGTTTTATTGATAGTTTTTATATTTTTATAGTCTAAATTGATACCCATGACTATCACGCAACTATATTACGTTCTAGCAGTAGCCGAAAACAAGAATTTTACTAAAGCCGCCGAAAAATGCTTTGTTACCCAACCTACCTTAAGCATGCAAATACAAAAATTGGAGACCGAATTGGATGTCTTAATTTTCGATAGGAGCAAAAAACCCATTGAATTAACCGATGTGGGCAAAAAAATAGTCAATCAGGCAAAAAATATTGTGAACGAATCCTATAGAATTCAAGATATAGTCGATCAACAAAAAGGTTTTATAGGAGGCGAATTTAAACTAGGTATTATTCCAACTATTATGCCGACGCTTTTACCTATGTTTTTAAAAACCTTCATAAAAAAATATCCTAAAATCAAACTTAAGATTGAAGAATTAACTACAGACGACATTATCTCCAGATTAAACGAAGGTCATTTAGATGCTGCGATAGCTGCTACCCCTTTAGAAACTGAAAGTATCAAGGAACGTGTACTTTATTATGAACCCTTTGTAGGCTATATTCCAGAGCACCACAGATTACATAGCAAACAAAAAATAAATACGGACGATTTAGAGATTGATGATATGCTGCTTCTTGAGGATGGACATTGTTTTAGAGATGGCGTTATCAACTTGTGTAAAACATTTAAAAATCAAGTGGACACCAATTTTCAATTGGAAAGTGGCAGTATTGAAACCTTAATAAAGCTTTCTAATGAAGGTCTAGGAATGACACTCCTTCCTTATTTACATACCTTAGATCTCAACGACAAATCCAAAGGTAATTTACATCACTTTAACGAACCAACTCCTGCTAGAGAAGTAAGCATCCTTTACCATAAAAGTGAATTAAAGATGCAAATAATTGAAGCCATGCATACGGTTATTTCTGGTATTATAAGAGGTGCAATTGCCTTTCAGAATGTTAAAATTATTAGTCCACTACCTAAATAATGAATTTTTATAATTTTTCAATAGATGTTAGGACAACCCTATAATAACTGTATTCTGGAATATTCGCTACTCTTTTACATATTTTTTTAATTTCACCTGAAAAATTTATTTGAGCTGGTTCATTAATGTCATTTTTTAAATAATCAAATTGACCATTTAAAAAGCTTTCATTGCAAACTATCATGATATCTTTACAATAGAGACAATTTTCAGGAGAGATACCTATCCAAAAATGATCATTACAATAATCATCTAATGGATCAAGCTGTGTTTTTATAACCAATAGTTGCAACCAGATTATCTCCTTCTAAAACAGACATTTCCTCTAAAGTTTCAGAATTACATCCACAATCGGGAGGTGTATCGCCATCCTTATCACAATTACTACTTATTAAGACTAAAAAAAAATACAAGAGGTAAATTTAGGGAAGACTAATATATTTAAAACAACTTTATTACCAAAGTCTTGAGTATATAATATAACACTGCAAAGAAAATCTCGTGCTCCCTGAAATATTATCTTTAATCATTAAAAAAGAGAACACAAGCTGTTTCGGGTTTAGACTTATAATGGGGTTGTTTTTAACCAAACTCTCTGTTAAAACATTTTCATTTTTTTACATAAAGTTTAAAGACTTGTTGTACGCAAGTGACAGATACGCATAAAAAAAGACCAACGCATGGTACCGTCTTCATTCCAGGAACTTAATTCATTATAGGTCTAAACATAGAGAATAAAACAGATGTTAAAAATCTCATGTCATTCTTATTTCACTATGAGTTCTATCCAAATAATTTTAGATTAAAAAAAAGCGACCTGTTGGTCGCTTTAGTTTTTATTCTTTTAGATAGATTAAACATTGATTTAAGTCGGGATTCTGCTGTACAAGAGATTGGATAAAAATCTTTAACTCTTCAATTTCATAAGGCAATAATCTTTGAAGGGCTTTTTGTACTTCTCTGCAAAACAACGTAGCGTCAAAACTTACTTTATCAAGTACAGTTTTAGTGTACTCGAACATTGCTCTAGCCATAGTATTTTAAGGTTTTGGTTAAAAGTAGATTTGTTTAATATGCTGAATAATTTAGTTTAGTTTGTTAAATTTAATGAAAAAAAGGATTGCTTTCTCATTTAAACATAAATTTAACAATCTCTTATACATTTAAAACCTGTTATCTCCATCTAATAAATCTCCTAAGCCGCCAAGAATACTGCCCTCACCCTTATCTTTACCCCCTCCTTTTGGGGCAGCTGCCAAAACACGTCCAGCCAATCTGCTAAATGGTAAAGATTGAATATAAACAGTTCCGGGGCCTTGAAGCCTTGCAAAAAACACACCTTCTCCTCCAAAAACAGTATTTCTTATGCCTCCAATAAATTCAATATCATAATCTACATCTTGTGTAAAACCAACGATACAGCCAGTATCTACCCTAAGTACCTCGCCAGAACGCAATTCTTTTTTTGCCATGGTTCCTCCAGCATGCACAAAAGCCATTCCGTTGCCTTCTAGTTTTTGCATGATAAAACCTTCACCACCAAATAATCCACGTCCTAGTTTTTTACTAAATTCAATACCTATACTTACTCCTTTAGCTGCACATAAAAACGCATCCTTCTGACAGATAAACTTTCCATTAAAGGCCCTTAAATCAATTGGGATTATTTTACCTGGATAAGGAGAGGCAAAACTAACCTTGCGCCTATCGTTTAAATTGTTGTAAAATACTGTGATAAATAAGCTTTCTCCAGTAAGAATTCGTTTTCCAGCACCAAGTATGGAATCTAAAAATCCCTTATTTTTAGAAGAACCATCGCTAAAAATAGTTTCCATTTTAATGCCATCGTCCATCATCATAAAAGTACCAGCTTCTGCCACTACACCTTCTTGAGGATCCAGTTCTATTTCTACAAACTGCATTTCTTCGCCGTAAATTTTGTAATCTATTTCGTGAACTGTCATAATTTTTGATTTTATTATTTAAGCCACCATTTCTAAAGCTATGGACGGATAAATGTTTGGCTGTTAAATTGTTCAGTATATCAGTTGATAAATTCGACGATTTGTTACATCTTTCTTTAAAATTTTAACGACAGAATATTGAAAATCACAACTGAATACGGTAAACTAAAACCTATGATTTCAATTTGAGTGTCCATTCAAATTGAAAATTTGAGACCTCAATTCCTTCGGAGTTGGTTCCCTTCGAATGCATCCATAAAGTTTGTCCTTCACCAGTTTCAATGGCTTTTTTAATAACTTCACCTACTTGTAAACCCCCTGTACAGACAAAGGTTATTTTTCCAGTGGCTTTTTTAACAAAGCTCGCTTGGTTATTGGCAACCAACATGGATATGTTTTTGCCGCTAGCTTTAATTTGTTGCATGACCAAGGCACCTGTAGTAAGTTCGGCTGCCATACCTTGAACTGCCCAAAACATGGAGTTAAAAGGATTTTGATTAATCCATCGATGTTTTACGGTAACAACACATTTTTCATTATCTATAAAACGTGTTCTAACACCCGTAAAATAGGCGGAAGGCAATTTCAATAATAAGTAAGCATTAAGTTTATTGGGTGATATTTTCATTTGAATTCTTTAAATTATTTACATGGAGTTAAAGTGACATCCTGATTTTAGTTAAACTCTTAGTCTTCTATAAAATCAATATTATTTATGTATTATTT
>Ga0079223_10001246_pt1 | contig 14920 bp, 9 predicted proteins | sample Stecom2011_FD_75072 | JGI IMG/M metagenome (GOLD analysis project Ga0079223, IMG submission 75072) | Agricultural soil microbial communities from Utah to study Nitrogen management - Steer compost 2011 | ecosystem: Environmental > Terrestrial > Soil > Agricultural land | place: USA: Utah... | reverse complement strand
GGGCACCGCTCGTTTGCGGCGGTTGCCCGCAATGTCTTTCTAAATGCAATCAAAAAGGGTGTGCCATTTGGCACACCCTTTTTGATTCATGAGGCCGTTTATTTTTCGATCGCCAGATCTTCGAGTGGTTTGCCTGTGGCGAGATGGTCAAGCACCCACTGGGGACGACGGCCGTGGCCGCTCCAGCCCTGTTCAGGGTTGGCGGGGTTGCGGTATTTGGGCGGCAATTTTGCACCGGGTTTCGCGCCTGCGGCGTTTTTCTTTTTGGCCGGGCCACGTTTGCGACCGGGCAGGGCGGTTTCGGCTTCTTTCATGATCTCACCGAAAGAAACCCCTTGGGCTTCCGCGAGTTTTTTGATTTCCTTGAGCAGCGAACGTTTGGTCGCCTCTTTGCGCCGGGAAAGCTCTTTTGTGACTCGAGTTTCAAGTTTCTTCAGTTCCGACACGGACATCGTAGTCAAATCCATGACTTATCCTTTTTGTAGAAGGTTGCGGATTGCATTGTGTTCATTCTGGCATCAGAGCCTTTAAATTAAAAGCGCCTGTGAATGGTTCCTGCTCGGAGGCTACGGAGTGAGCGATGCCGTATGAGGAGTTTATCTGAACGGTGAATGGAGAGAAGAAGCTTTTTCCATTATTGATGGCGTTGAGTGAAGGGTGGAAAAAAGGTATTTCAATCCGTTTCAGCAGGGTTTCTGTGCGCGTGCAGGCCGTGATTTTGCGGGCGTTTGAGCGCGCTATTGGCAGATAACCACAATGGCCGAATGGGTCATTCAATGGCGCAGGGCGGAATGAACAGGCTTAAAGATTCTACGCGCGGGGATGATGGCGCTGGTGCATTGTTTTTAAACGTTCGCGTGCAACGTGCGTATAGATCTGGGTGGTGGAAATGTCGGCATGGCCGAGCAGCATTTGTACCACACGCAGATCGGCACCGTGATTGATGAGATGGGTTGCGAATGCGTGACGCAGTGTGTGGGGAGAGAGTCGTTCTGAAGCCATGCCGGCTTCCATTGCGTATTTCTTGATGAGATGCCAGAACATCTGGCGTGTCATGCCGGTGCCGAAACGAGTGACGAAAACGTATTCGCTGGTGCGGCCGGCGAGAATGGCGGGGCGTGCTTCGCGCAAATAGCGTTCAAGCCATTCCATTGCGATGTCGCCAAGCGGCACGAGGCGTTCCTTGTCACCTTTGCCCACGATCCGCACGAGGCCTTCACGCAGGCTGACTGAAAACGGAGCGAGGCCGACGAGTTCGGAGACGCGCAAGCCGCTTGCATACAACACCTCGAGCATCGTGCGATCACGCAGACCTGCCGGCGTGTCAATGTCGGGCGCTTCAAGGAGACGCTCCACCTCGGCTTCGGAAAGCGTTCTGGGGAAGCGTTGCACGGGCATCGGTGAGGTGAGACGAGCGGTGGGGTCGTGTGTCAGTGCGCCACGATCAATGAGATGGCGATAGAAACGCCGCCACGAAGACAACAGTCGACGTTGGCTGGTGGATTTGGCGTGACGGCTGAATTCGGCGAGATAAGCGGAGAGTTCCGTCTCGCGGGCCGCACTTAAAGGACGGCCGTAGCGCTTCGCGAGCCAGGCGGCGAACAGGGTGAGATCACTCCGGTAACTGGCAATGGTGTTTTTCGACAGACCGTATTCGAGCCACAGAAAATCGCTGAAGGTGTCGAGTTCGGCGAGGGACTGGGCCGGTAATTCGCCCCGGTCGCTTACCGTTTCGCTTCGTGGTCGAGTAGCCATTGCTTGACCTGGATGAGGTGGCCGTCACGATTGCCCGCGAAACCGCCCAGCCCGATACGTGCGACCACTCGATGACAGGGGACGATGAGCGGGAATGGATTGGCGCCACACGCCATGCCGACCGCGCGCGGGGCGCTGGCAATGGCGTGGGCCAATTCGCCATAGCTGCGTGTATGGCCACGCGGAATGGCTGAAATCGCGGCCCACACCCGTCGCTGGAAGGGGGTGCCGCATTCGGCTGTGGGCAATGCATGCGGGCGCTCTGGTTCGTCAATCCAACGCCGTAATACATTGGCGGCATGTTCGGCAAGGCGGTTGCGCGGTGCGCGTTCGGCCGTATTTGGCGGGAGAAAAACGAATTCATGTACCACCTCATCAGTGCAATCGATCCCCATCGGGCCGAAGGGCAGCTGAATGATTGCGGCGAATTCGTGATCGTGCATGCCGTGCCTACGAGCGGATTTCCCCGTTGCCGAAAACGATCCATTTCTGGCTGGTCAGGCCTTCCAGACCCACCGGGCCGCGCGCGTGGATCTTGTCTGTCGAAATGCCGATTTCGGCGCCAAGCCCGTATTCGAAACCGTCCGCGAAGCGGGTTGAAGCGTTGATCATGACGGACGCGGAATCGATTTCGCGCAAAAAGCGCATCGCGTGACTGTGGTTTTCGCTGATGATCGCTTCGGTATGGCCCGAGCTGTACGTGTTGATGTGCGTGATGGCTTCGTCGAGGTCGGCAACGATTTTTATCGCGATGATCGGTGCGAGATATTCCTCGCCCCAATCGGATTCGGTGGCTTCTCTGAGCAGTTTGTCCGCGATGCCGGCTTCCGCGAGGATCGTGCGGGATTCAGAATCGACGCGCATTTCCACCCCTTTGGCGATCATGGCTCGGCCAATGTCAGGCAAAAACTGTTTTGCGACCTTGCGTGCGACGAGCAGTGATTCGGCGGTGTTGCACGTGCCATAACGCTGCGTTTTGGCGTTCTCGACGATGGATACGACTTTGGCGGGATCCGCTGCGTCGTCCACATACACATGGCAATTGCCGTCCAGGTGCTTGATGACCGGTACGCGCGCTTCTGCCGAAATGCGTTCGATCAGACCCTTTCCGCCGCGCGGAACAATCACGTCGACATATTCCGACATGGTGATGAGCTGTCCGACCGCTGCGCGGTCAGTGGTTTCGACGACCTGCACGGCAGTTTCCGGCAGGCCCGCTGCCGACAGGCCGGCGCGTACGCAGGCGGCGATGGCCTGGTTGCTGTGCAAGGCTTCCTTGCCGCCGCGGAGGATGGCAGCGTTGCCAGACTTGAGGCACAACGCAGCGGCATCGGCGGTGACGTTCGGACGCGATTCGTAGATGATGCCGACCACACCCAGTGGCACCCGCATCTTGCCGACCTGAATACCGCTGGGGCGGCGGCGCAGCTCCGTCATTTCTCCGATCGGATCGGGCAGGGCTGCGACCTGTTCGACGCCTGCCGCCATCGCTTCAATGCCTTTTTCGTCGAGCGTCAGACGATCGAGCAGCGCGGCCTCAAGGCCGGCCTCACGAGCGATTTCAAGATCGTGGGCGTTGGCAGCGAGCAGTTTTTCGCGTTGGCTGCGGATGGCCTGTGCCATTGCGCAGAGCGCGGTGTTTTTTGCGTCGGTTGAAGCGGCTGCGATGGTGCGCGAGACGGTGCGGGCCGCGAGACCGAGTTGTTGCATGTATTCAAGGGTATTCATGGATCGAGCCAGACTATTTGCTTTGATTCAGAAGAGATTACCAGAGGGCACGCACTTCAGCGTCGTGACACGCGCAATGTGAGTTGAATGAACTCCTGCCACACGTCGCCGTCGGCCACGCCCTTGACGATGCGATCGAGGCGCGCGGCGGCTAGCAAAGCGGTCTGCAAGGTGCTGCGCCGCAGGCGCGGCAGGGCGTTTGAGAGCTGCGTGCGCCGACGGTGGTTGAACACACGTTCAGCTTTCATTGCCGCGTCGAGCGATTGACCGGCATCGCGTGCGGCGGCCAATGTTGCGAGTGTGCGAATTTCCGTTGCCAGCGCCCACAAAACGAGCGGCGGAGCTGCGCCTTCCGCCCGCAACGCTTCGACAAGCCGCACGCAGCGCGCAGGATCGCCCTCAAGCATGGCCTCACGCAGCGCGTCGATATCGTAACGCGCGACGGACAACACTGCCTCGCGTACATCCTCCAGCGTCAATGCGCCGGGCGGATGAAGCAAGCCGAGTTTGAGGATTTCCTGGTGTGCGGCGAGCAGGTTGCCTTCCACGTGTTCGGCGATGAAGTCCAGCGCATCCTGCGGTGCGTTCTGTTCCTGACGGGCGAGGCGCTGCGCGATCCATGCCGGCAGACGTTCGCGTGGCGGGGCATTCAACTCCAGCAGTGTTCCGGCGTTCGAAAGGGCCTTGAACCAGGCGGTTTTGCGCGCCGCCCAGTCCACTTCGGGCAGCGTGATGAGGGTGAGGGTGTTGGCGTCCAGATGGGTCACGTAGCGCTGCAGCGCGTCGCCGCCCTCCCGCCCGGGTTTGCCCGTCGGGATGCGCAAGTCGATTAACGTTCGACCGCCGAACAAGGACATGTTCCCCGCTGCCACGGTGAGCTGTTCCCAGCGGAAATGCCGGTCGACGATCAGGGTCTCACGCTCATCGAAGCCCTGGGCTTTGGCCGCCGCCCGAATTGCGTCGGCGGCCTCGATGATCAACAGGGGCTCGTCGCCGAACAGTATGTAAAGCGGCGCAAGCGCTCCTTCAAGATGAGCAGAGAGCTGATCCGGGCGCAGGTTCACGTTGAGACTGCGGCAAGACGGCGCACGAGTTGCTGCAGCAAGTCGCGCTCCATGTCTTCATAAAGCAGGTCTTCCTCGCGCTGTTTGGCGAGGGTCTGCTCATCGTCGTAGTTGTACTCGCGTCGGGCGCGCAGCGTGGTCGGTTCCGCCAGGATGCGGCCGTCGCGATGGCGGATGCGGTATACGAGAAAGCGATTGATCTGGTATTCGCGTACCGAACCGTCGCCGGCGATCGAGAGGATGGAGCGTGCGCGACGGTTGTTGAGGATTTCGAGATGGACCTCAGCTTCTTCCGGCGTCGACACAATACGCGTGGAGCCGCCGGCCTCAATTTCGCGTCGCATGTCGGCAGCAAACTTTGAGTGTTCGGGGATGCCGCTGATGGACAGTGTCTCGAAAGCCATTGTTTGCGGGCCACGCAGTCGGAAGCCACAACCCGCGAGGGGCAGGGCGAGGGTGGCGAGCAGGAGGCGACGGCGAAGGAGGGCGGGCATGTACTTTCCTTAGGGGGCGGGCGCTTACACGACGATATTGACGAGACGACCCTTGACGACAATGATTTTGCGCGGTGTTTTGCCATCCACGAATTTTTGTGCGGTCTCGGATGCGAGCGCCTCGGATTCGATTGCAGCGTTGTCGGCATCTGCCGCCACGGTGACTTTCCCGCGCAGTTTGCCGTTGATCTGCAGCATGAGTTCGATCGAGTCCTGACGCAGTGCGTCTTCGGCAGGTTCCGGCCACGGTGCGTCGATGACTTTGCCGTCAAAACCGCACTCCGTCCACAACGCGTGTGCCAAATGCGGGGTGATCGGGGCGAGCACGCGAAGCAGGATGGACAGGCCTTCCGAGACCACCGCTGCGTGAGTGGCGGTTTCGTCCTGGGGCGCTTTTTCCAGGGCATTGAGCATTTTCATCGTGGCGGAAGCCACGGTATTGAATTGGTGCTTGCCCAGGTCAAAGTTGGCCTGTTTCAGGTGCAGATGGATTTCGCGGCGCACGTCGGCGAGCGGGCCCGTAGCGTCCGCGGCGCGGGTCGCGCCAAGTTGCATGCGGGTTTTGCTGGCATAGGCGTGACCGAAACTCCACACTCGACGGAGGAAACGGTAGGCGCCTTCGACGCCGGAGTCCGACCATTCAAGCTGTTGATCGGGCGGCGCCGCAAAGATGATGAAAAAGCGGGCGGTGTCCGCGCCGTAACGGTCGATCAACGCTTGCGGATCGACGCCGTTGTTTTTTGATTTCGACATCTTCTCGATGCCGCCGATGACAACCGGATTGCCATCGGCCCCACGTGCGGCGGTCACGCGGCCCTTGTCGTCGCGATCCACCTCAACATCCGCCGGGTTGAACCATTCCTTGCGCCCGTCGGTGCGTTCGCGATAGTAGGTGTCGGAGACCACCATGCCCTGTGTGAGCAGGCGGGCGAAGGGCTCGGAAACATCCACGAGGCCACAATCGCGCATCGCGCGCGTGAAAAAACGAGAATAGAGCAGGTGCAAAATGGCGTGTTCGATACCGCCGATATATTGATCGACGGGCGCCCAGTAGTTCACGCGCTCATCCACCATCGCCTGCGTATTGTCCGGGCTGGCGTAGCGCAGGAAATACCAGGAGGATTCAACGAACGTGTCCAGCGTATCGGTTTCGCGGCGGGCAGGTTCGCCGCAGGCGGGACAGCGGCATTCGTAGAACTCCGGCATCTTCGACAGCGGGGAGCCGCCCCCGGTGAGTTCAACGTTCTCGGGCAGTACCACCGGCAGATCTTCGTCGGGCACCGGCACGTCGCCGCAGGATTCGCAGCGAATCATCGGGATCGGACATCCCCAGTAGCGTTGACGTGAAATGCCCCAGTCGCGCAAGCGGTACTGGACGCGCTTGGCGCCTCGGCCTTTGGCCGCCAGGTCGGCGGCAATCGCATCCACAGCGGCCTGGAAGTCGAGGCCGTCGTATTTTCCGGAATTTACCAAGGTGCCGTGTTCAGCGTAGGCGTCCTGCCACGGTTCGACGACTTCGGCATATTTCTCTGATGCCACCACGGTCTTGATCGGCAGAGCGTATTTCCGGGCAAACGCGAAGTCGCGCTCGTCGTGTGCCGGAACGGCCATTACGGCGCCTTCGCCGTAGCCCATCAGCACGTAGTTGGCCACCCACACTGGCAACAGTTCGTCGGTGAGTGGGTGGCGTACGCGCAAGGCCGTGGCCATGCCTTTCTTTTCCATCGCCGCGAGGTCAGCTTCGGCGACACTGCCGCGTTTGCATTCCTCGATGAACCGGGCCAGGGCCGGGTCGCTTTTCGCGGCCAGTTCGGCCAGAGGATGCTCGGCTGCAACGGCCACATAAGTGGCTCCCAGCAGCGTGTCGGCGCGGGTGGTGAATACTTTCAGCGCGCCGGCGGACCCGATGCTCGTTTCGTCGTAGGGGAAAACAATTTCCACGCCTTCGGAGCGCCCGATCCAGTTCTTCTGCATCGTGCGAACCTGCTCGGGCCAGTCCGACAGCTCGTCGAGCGATTCGAGCAGCTCATCGGCGTAGGCCGTGATCTTCATGTAATACATCGGGATTTCGCGCTTTTCGATCAGCGCGCCCGAACGCCAGCCACGTCCGTCGATGACCTGTTCGTTGGCCAGGACGGTCTCGTCGACCGGGTCCCAGTTCACCGTGCCGAGCTTTTTGTAGATCAAACCCTTCTCGAACAGACGCTTGAACAGCCATTGCTCCCAGCGGTAATACTCCGGGGTGCAGGTCGCCAGTTCGCGTGACCAGTCGATCGCAAAGCCGAGACGCTTGAGCTGCGCCTTCATGTATTCGATGTTGGCGTAGGTCCACTTCGCGGGGGGCACGTTGTTCTGGATCGCGGCGTTTTCAGCCGGCATGCCGAAAGCGTCCCAGCCCATCGGTTGCAATACGTTGTGGCCGCGCATGCGGAAGTGGCGCGCCAGCACGTCGCCGATGGTGTAGTTGCGTACGTGCCCCATGTGCAACTTGCCCGAGGGGTACGGGAACATGCTGAGGCAGTAATATTTCGGTTTGGTGGGGTCTTCGACGACGCGAAAGGCGCCGGAATCATCCCATTCTGATTGGGCTGCGATCTCGATTTCGGCGGGATTGTATTTGTCCTGCATGTGCTCGTTTGCTGGCTAGGGAGTAAGTCGCTGATTATAGCTTGAAGCGTCAAGCCTTCGGCGTTATGGGGCGGATGTCCGGTTACAATGCGGTGCATGTCCGATCTGCTTGCCAATCTCAACGCTGAACAACTCCAGGCGGTTAGTCTGCCCCCGCAGCACGCCCTCATTCTTGCCGGCGCGGGGTCAGGAAAGACCCGTGTATTGACCACCCGGATTGCATGGCTGGTGCAAACCAATCAGGTCACGCCGACCGGTGTGCTGGCCGTCACCTTTACCAACAAGGCCGCGCGCGAGATGCTGACGCGGCTGGGCGCGATGCTGCCGATCAACACGCGCGGCATGTGGATTGGCACTTTCCACGGGCTCGCCAATCGGCTGCTGCGCGCGCACTGGCGCGATGCCAATCTGCCGCAGCTGTTCCAGATTCTTGATTCGGCCGACCAGCTTGCCGCGATCAAGCGTATGTTGAAAACGCTCAACGTGGATGATGAGAAATTCCCGCCGCGTGAATTGCAGCACTTCATCAATGGTCAGAAAGAGGCCGGTATCCGTGCCCATGCGGTCGAGGCGTGGGATGACTATACCCGTCGTCGCGTCGAGCTGTATCAGGAATATGAGCATCGATGTCAGCGCGAAGGCGTGGTGGATTTTGCCGAATTGTTGCTGCGCAGCTTTGAGTTGCTGGAGCGTAATGAGCCGCTCCGTCGCCACTACCAAAACCGCTTTCGTCATATCCTCGTGGACGAATTCCAGGATACCAATCACTTGCAGTATCGCTGGCTCAAACAATTCGCAGCAGAGGGTGCGGAAGGGGGCGCGGCGATGTTTTGCGTCGGCGATGATGATCAGTCGATCTATCGTTTCCGGGGCGCGGATGTGGGCAACATGCGTGATTTCGAGCGTGAGTTTCGCGTCGCCAACGTGATCCGGCTTGAGCAGAATTATCGCTCACACGGCAACATCCTCGACGCCGCCAATGCGATCATTCGAAACAATGCCAACCGGCTGGGCAAGAACCTCTGGACCGATCAGGGTGAGGGTGAGCCGATCCGCGTATATGAAGGGTTCACGGATCATGACGAGGCCCGTTGGGTGGTCGAGGAGATTGGTCAGCTTGTGCGTGACGGCATGAGCCGTTCGGATATTGCCGTGCTGTACCGCTCCAACGCGCAATCGCGCGTGCTGGAGCATCAACTGTTTTCGTCCGGTATTTCGTACCGGGTGTATGGCGGCTTGCGTTTTTTCGAACGTCAGGAGGTCAAGCACGCCTTGGCCTATCTGCGTCTGGTGGCGAATCCCGATGACGACACCTCCTTCGCGCGCGTGGTGAATTTCCCCACGCGCGGTATCGGGGCGCGTTCGCAAGAGGCGTTGAGCGACGCCGCGCGCACCTTCAATTCCAGTCTGTACGCCACCGTGCCACACCTGCCCGGCAAGCCGGGAACCGTGCTTGCCAGTTTCGTTCTCATGATCGAGACGATGCGCCGTGATACAGCGAAATTGCCGCTGCCTGAGCTGGTCGATCATGTGCTCGACGCCTCCGGTCTGCGCACGCATTACCAAAACGAAAAGGAAGGTCAGGAACGTCTCGAAAACCTCGACGAACTGGTCAGCGCGGCGGCCAACTTCCTGGGTGAATACGGCTCGCCGGAAGACGATCGCGCGGATCACGCGCTGCTGGCGGATTTTCTGAACCATGCCTCGCTCGAAGCGGGCGATCATCAGGCCGAAATCGGTGCCGAAGCGGTGCAACTGATGACCGTGCACTCGGCCAAGGGTCTGGAATTTGACGTGGTTTTTGCGACAGGTTTGGAAGAAGGGCTGTTCCCGCACGAAAACAGCATTCTCGAAACCGACGGTCTGGAAGAAGAACGTCGCCTGATGTACGTCGCCGTGACGCGTGCGCGTGAGCGCCTTTATCTGTCCTTCGCGCAGAATCGCATGCTGCACGGACAGGTGCGTTACAATCTGAAGTCGCGCTTTCTGGAAGAAATTCCCGCTGAGCTACTGAAGTGGCTCACCCCGCAACGATCCGTGGCGATGCCGACCCAGGGTAATTTCCGTTCGCCACGTGCATCGGTCTCCGCGCCGGTGCCGCGGCGCAAGGAAAAAGGGGGCCTGGACGTTGGCCAACTCGTCAAACATGCGAAATTTGGTCAGGGCGTGATTGTCGCTGCGGAAGGTTCAGGCTCGGATGCCCGCGTGCAGGTCAATTTCGGCACCACCGGGATGAAGTGGTTGCTGTTGTCGGTGGCGAAGCTGGAGGTCGGTTGAACTCATTGAAAAACTGCTTGGCGGCCTGCGCGGATAGCGATCTACAGAGAACAGCTCCTGCGCCTGCGGGAAATAAAATGACTTTTCAGTCTTCGGAGAAGTAGTCGCTGTCCAGTTGCTTGATCACATAAGTCGAAGTCTCCGAAACTCCCACGCCATGATCGATCATCAGGCGAGCTAACCGTCTGCCCTCGATTAAGATAATTCTGGTTTCGATCATGTTGGCATACTCCAGCGCATCCTTGCTGAAGCCGGAAGTCGTGATGAAGACGCCTTTGCGCGCGCGGCGGCCTTGCAATGCTCCAGCGAACTTCTGTATTTCTGGCCTTCCGACAATACTTTCCCAGCGTTTCGCCTGTAGGTAAATGATGTCGAGTCCGAGAGGGTCTTCGTCGATGATGCCGTCAATGCCCCCGTCTCCGCTTTGTCCAACCGCACGTGCGGCATCGGCCCTTTCGCCGCCATAGCCCATGGAAATCAGTACATCGAGCACCAAACGTTCGAAGAAAGCGGGCGACATCTCCTTAACCTGTTCGAGGATTTCCAGTTCGAGATCGGCACGAATAGTTTTCCAAGCGGTAGCCAGCTTCTCCTCTGGAGTCTGATCTTCAGTCAATAGATCGCCAGAACGAGTATCTGACTCTCCGTCGGCACGGCCAAAGTCTGCATTACGTTTATTCCTGAAATCGCGGAAGTCATCAAAGCGCATCAGGTATTGAAGGGTGATGCGCTCTGGGGCTTCGAAAAGCGCTTTTTTTCCTCTCTCTGTAATCGCAAAAACTCCACGACGAACAGGGTTAAGCATTCCCGCCTTTTTGAGATGGGTTACAGCCCACGCCACTCGGTTATGCATAAGTAATGCGCGACCGCTTGGGAGCATCTCACGACGTTCTTCTTCCGACAATTCGAAACGATCGGCCATCGCTGCATACGTATCCCGAAGACGGCGCTCGGGGGCCGCGGAAGCGTATTCGAGCACTGGACGCATTAAAGTCTGAAAGTCGGGGATAGCCATTGCCAGTTCCGATATTGGGGATATGAACGAAGATTGTAGTCAAATGGGCAATGACAATGGCGAATTACTGATCAACCGCATTGCTGTACGCCTGCCTGTTGGTTAAGTTGCACAGGAACGCGGCGTGGCGCCAAGCAATGGATCATGCAGTTTGTTTCCATGAAACCGGTTCGTGGATGAAGTGGTAGGGGGACTGTTCAATACTTGTTTCAGCGTCCCATCCTCTGCGCCCCGGCGAGAATATTCTGATCCATGTTGCCGCAGCAAGGACACTCGGTTGTGATCACACAAACAACTGTACGCGCGAAAACTTCGTCTAACGCGTCGCCGAAATCACCAGCCGAGGTGGTGTGCACGTGTGTATGAAGCGTCCGAGGAACGGCGTGCATAGGAGCGCGGGTCAAGCCTGTTTTGTTACTTTGGGCCAAAGGGGGCGGGCCGAAACCGGAGCGAATCGAGTACACTTCGCGGCATGAATTCTGCCTGCTCACCCCGCTTCGTACACCTGCGTCTGCATTCCGAATTCTCGATTCAGGACGGTATCGTCCGGATTGAGGATGCTATTCAGCGAGCTGCCCAGGATGGCATGCCTGCGTTGGGCGTTTCGGACCTGACCAACCTGTTCGGCATGGTCAAGTTTTACACGACTGCGCGTGCAGCCGGTATCAAGCCGATCGTGGCGGTCGATGTGTGGATCACCAATGACGAGAATCGCGACAAGCCGTACCGCGTCGTGCTGATCTGCCGCAACCGCACCGGTTACGGACGACTGTGCGAGTTGTTGGCGAAGGCTTATCTGGACAACAAATATCGTGGCCGTGCCGAACTGCGGCGCGAATGGTTTGCCGAAGACGGCGAGGACGGGCTGATCTGCCTTTCCGGAGCGCAGTATGGTGATCTGGGTCAGGCGCTGATCAACGGCAATACGGATCTTGCCAGCCACCTTGCGCAGTGGTGGTCTGCGCGTTTTCCCGACGCGTACTATGTCGAGTTGCAACGCGCGGGGCATCCCGGCGCAGACGCGCTCGTGGCGGAATCGGTGCGGCTTGCCGCGCAGTGTGATCTGCCGGTGGTTGCGACGCATCCGGTGCAGTTTCTCGTGGCCGATGATTTCATGGCCCATGAGGCGCGGGTGTGTATTGCACAAGGCTATGTGCTGGCGGATAAGCGTCGTCCGCGCGACTTTACGCCGGAGCAGTACTTCAAGAGCCAGGAGGAGATGTGTGCGTTGTTCGCCGATCTTCCTGAGGCGTTGGAGAACGCGGTCGAGATCGCGCGCCGCTGTACGCTTTCCATTGAGCTGGGCAAGAACTATCTGCCGCAGTTTCCGACACCGGAAGGTATGACGCTCGACGATTTCCTGGTTGCGGAGGCCAAGAAAGGTCTGGAAGTGCGTCTGCAGGAGCTGTATCCGGATGAGGCGGAACGAGAGCGTCAGCGTCCGCGCTATCTGGAGCGGCTGGAAAAGGAAACCGGGACCATCATTGAGATGGGCTTCCCAGGGTACTTCCTGATCGTCGCCGATTTCATCAACTGGGCGAAGGAGAACGGTGTGCCGGTGGGGCCCGGCAGGGGCTCGGGCGCGGGGTCTCTGGTGGCCTACAGTCTGAACATCACCGATCTGGATCCGCTCGAGTACGCGTTGCTGTTTGAGCGTTTCCTCAACCCCGAGCGGGTGTCGATGCCTGACTTCGACATCGATTTCTGTCAGGACAACCGTTATCGCGTCATCGAATATGTGCGCGAACGGTACGGCAAGGAGGCGGTGAGCCAGATCGCCACCTTTGGCACGATGGCTTCGAAGGCCGTGGTGCGAGATGTCGGGCGTGTTCTCGATCTGCCGTATGGGCTGTGTGACCGTCTGTCGAAGCTGATTCCGGTCGAGGCCAACAAGCCGCTTTCGCTGGCGCGTGCCTACGAAATGGAATCGCAGATCGGCGAGATGATGCGCGATGGCAACGACGGTGAATCGGTGCAGGAGCTGTGGAGACTGGCCGAGTCGCTCGAAGGTTTGTCGCGCAACGTCGGCATGCATGCCGGTGGGGTGTTGATTGCACCGGGCAGACTGACCGATTTTTGTCCGCTCTATGTTGCGGATGGTGAAGATGCGGTGCCGGTGTCGCAGTTCGACAAAGACGATGTCGAGGCCGTCGGATTGGTCAAGTTCGACTTCCTCGGGCTGCGTAACCTGACCATCATTGATCTTGCCGTCGAATATATTGAACGCCTGACCGGCGAAAAGCCTGATCTCGCAGCGCTTAGCTTCGACGATCCTGCGGCGTATAAAATTCTGAAAGACGCCAACACCACGGCGATTTTCCAGGTCGAATCGGACGGCATGAAAAAGCTTCTCAAGAAGCTCGGCCCGGACCGTTTCGAAGACATCATCGCGGTGCTCGCGCTGTATCGCCCGGGACCGCTCGGTTCGGGCATGGTGGATGATTTCATTCTGCGCAAGAAAGGGCAGCAGAAGATTGATTTCTTCCACCCGGATCTCAAGCCGTGCCTGGAACCGACGTACGGTGTGATCGTGTATCAGGAACAGGTGATGCAGATCTCCCAGATCATCGGGGGATACACGCTTGGCGGCGCCGATATGCTGCGTCGCGCGATGGGCAAGAAGAAGGCCGATGAAATGGCCAAACACCGCGCCACCATCGCCGAGGGCGCGAAACAGAAGGGCTACGATCCGGCACTGGCCGAGCAGCTTTTCGATCTGATGACGAAATTTGCGGAATACGGCTTTAACAAGTCGCATACCGCCGCCTATGCCGTCGTCACGTATCAGACGGCATGGCTGAAGGCACATCATTGTGCGGCCTTCATGGCCGCGACGATGTCGGCCGACCTGGACAACACCGATACCATCCGCATTTTCTATGAAGACACGGTGGCCAATGGCGTTGAAATTCTGCCGCCGGATGTGAATGAGTCGGACTATCGCTTTGTGCCGACTGATGCGCAAACCATTCGATACGGCCTGGGTGCGGTGAAGGGCTGTGGTGAGCCCGCGGTGCGTTCAATCCTGGCGGCGCGGGCTGAAGGTGGGCCGTTTCGCGATCTGTTCGACTTTTGCGAGCGCATCGACCGCCGCCTGGTCAACAAGCGCGTCGTCGAAGCGCTGATTCGTGCCGGGGCGCTCGATACCCTGCCCGGTCATGCAGGGCGCGATCGTGCCGAAGTGCTCGCTACTGTCGGTCTTGCAATGGAAGCGGCCGATCAGGCCGCCGCCAACGCACTGCAGGGTGGGTTGTTCGATATGGTGCCGGAAGCCGCCGGCGCGGCGTTGGAATTCGTTTCGGTGCGCGCCTGGGATGAGCGCGAATTGCTGAAACAGGAAAAGACCGCGATCGGTTTTTTCCTCTCCGGTCATCCGTTCGATAGCTATCGTGCTGAGGTGCGTCGTTTCATCCGCCGTTCTCTGGCAGAGCTGGAGCCTTCACGCAGCCTGGCGATGCTTGCAGGTGTTGTCATGGACGTGCGTTTCAAGGTGGGCGCACGCGGAAGGATGGGGTTCATTCAGTTGGATGACGGCAGTGGCGTCTCGCGCGAGATCGCGGTGTATTCAGAAGTGTTGGAAGCGAGTCGCGGAAAAATCGTCACCGATGAAGTGTTGGTGGTCGAAGGCAAGATCAGCAACGATGAGTATTCCGGCGGCCTGCGCATTATTGCCGATCAGTTGTTGACGCTGGGTGAGGCGCGCAGTCGTTTCGCCACCGGTCTGCAATTGAGTCTGAACGGAGAGGTGCAGGAAGGTGGGCCAACCGCTGTGGCCGAACGTCTGCAACGTCTGCTCGAGCCGTTCCGTGATGAGGGATGTGCGGTACATCTGCATTACCGCAACGCTGATGCCGAGATCAATCTCCCGTTCGGCGAAAGCTGGCGCGTCCGGCCCGAGGATGCACTGCTCGAAAACCTCCGCGCCTGGTTGCCGGAAGGAGCGGTGGAAGTGAAATATC
>Ga0079223_10001244_pt1 | contig 14925 bp, 14 predicted proteins | sample Stecom2011_FD_75072 | JGI IMG/M metagenome (GOLD analysis project Ga0079223, IMG submission 75072) | Agricultural soil microbial communities from Utah to study Nitrogen management - Steer compost 2011 | ecosystem: Environmental > Terrestrial > Soil > Agricultural land | place: USA: Utah... | reverse complement strand
GCTAAAATAACGCCTAACATACCGCCATGGAACGACATGCCACCAGACATGATATTAAATAAATACAGTGGGTTTTGAACAAAACTGCCAAATTGGTAAAACAACACATAGCCAATGCGGCCACCTAAAATAAGCGCTAAAAAGCCCCAAAACAAAAGGTCTTGCCATTGTTCTGGTTGCCAGTAAGGGTCTGTTTTAGCCCGTTGGCTACCCCACCAGTAAGCAAACATAGCGCCAATTAAGTACATTAAACCGTACCAGTGTAAGTCGACCGGGCCAATACTGAATATAACGGGATCGATTTGAGGGTACTGTAAGGGTTCGGCGATCATGTTTTATCCTGTAATTAATAAATGAATAGCAACAACAATGAGCAAGGTAGCAAAAGCACGTTGTAAGTAGCGTACTGGCAAGCGTATTGCCAATTTTGCACCTACTGGCGCAAATAACACCGAAGTTGCGGCAATGCCTAGCCAAGCAGGCACATATATAAAGCCAACCAAGCCTGCTATCTTTAATCCATGGGCACTCCCGCCCATAGTTGCGTACAGCAAGGTACTAAAGGTTGCCAATACTACACTACACACCGCAGCCACGGCCACGGCGCGTGCCATAGTAACTTGATAATAGTGCAACAGCGGCACAACTAAGGCGCCACCACCAATACCTATTAGCGCCGAAATGGCACCAATGGCCGTACCCATACTGCGTATTTTCCAATTTTTAATTGCTTTATCTTTATTGCGTGGTTGCCGTTTCCAAATCATCCGTAAAGCTAAAATGAGTAGCATAACGGCAAACACTCGTTGCAAAATAAGCGGGTCTATCGACACCCCTATCCAAGATCCAAGCGCACCACCAATAACTAACACTGGTGCCAGTTGCTTCACCCAAGCCCATTGAATATTAGCATGGCGCTGATGCGCATAAGCGCTTGATAAAGTAGTTACAGCGATAGTAGCTAAACTGGTACCTATTGCAGTGGGCACTACTATAGCGGCTGGTAATCCCATGGCTGGTAATAGAAAAATAAGCAGCGGCACCACTAATACGCCCCCACCTATCCCCAACATACCGGACAGCAGGCCCCCGAACACGCCGCCTAAAAGCAGTATAAGTAATGACATCATATTATTTTCCTGCTCGAATAAAGCCGCCTAACCCCAAACTTTCAAGTTTCATATTAACTACTTTACGAACTTGATCCGGATGTTTAGCGCTTAAAGCTTGGGTAAGTAAAACTTGTAACATGGGCGCCTCTACCTGGCGCACAATCCATCTGATTCTGTCGATATTATGGCCGCTCATACTTAAGCTACGGTAGCCCATAGCCAGCAACAGTAATGCACCACCAGGGTCGCCTGCTAACTCACCACATACACTTACGGGCTTTCCAAGTTTATTGCAGCTATCTATAATATTTTGTAATACCGTTAATAGTGCAGGGTGGTAGGCTTCATATAAGCGTGCAACTCGCGGATTGTTCCGGTCTACAGCTAATAAGTACTGGGTAAGATCATTGGTACCCACCGAAAAGAAGTCGACCCGTTTTGCAATACTTTCGAGTTGATACAATATTGCCGGAACTTCAATCATAACCCCTAGTTGCGGGCGCTGAATGTCGACACTAGGGTCGCTTTGTTGTAATTCATTACGTACTTCAAAGTAGGCTTGGCTTATTAAACGAATGGCGTCGTCTACCTCGTCTACAGAGGTAATCATGGGTAACAGTATTTTAAGCGTGTCATGCCCTACATTGGCGCGCAACATGGCCCGCACTTGCACTAGAAATATTTCCGGATGGTCTAAGGTCATACGAATGCCGCGCCAGCCAAGAAATGGGTTCTCTTCTTCAATCGGAAAGTAAGGTAAGGGTTTGTCGCCACCTACGTCGAGCGTACGCATAACAACCGGCTGGCCTTGATAACTACTAAATACCTCTTTATACAGCTCAAACTGTTCGGTTTCCGTAGGAAAACGTTCGCGCACCATAAATGGAATTTCAGTTCGATATAAACCAATGCCATTATGAGCACCACGGCCTTCGTTGTGATCAAAGTTTAAGCCCGCATTTACTTGCAGCTCTACTCTAATGCCGTCGCTCGTTTCAGCCGCAAGGCCTTTATTGCTGTCTACCAGCTTTGCTAATTCTATTTCGTCTAAAAGTAGCTCTTGGTACTCTTTAAGCACTTGTTCTGGCGGGTTAATAAATACATCACCACTATAACCGTCGACCACTAAATACTGATCTTCTAAGTAGGTAAGGGGAACGTCTTCCACTGCAAATACAGCTGGAACCCCCATACTGCGCGCCATAATTGCGGCATGGCTATTCGGTGACCCCCGCAACGACACTAAGCCTTGTAGGCGATCTCGTGGAATTGAGGCGAGCATACTTGCTGTTACCTCTTCGGCCACCAAAATAGAGGCCAGCGGCACTTCCATTTGCAAATTGCCACTATCTTGTAAGTGCCCCAAAATCCGTTGACCAAGGTCACGAACGTCAACCGCGCGTTCGCGTAAGTAGGTGTCGTCTAGATCTTCAAATTGGCTAACAAAGTCGTCGACCACTAATTTAACTGCGGTTTGTGCCTGCCAACCTTCTTTAATTTTGTTTTCAACTGCGCTGCCCAAGCTTGCTGCGTCGAGTAAACCTTGGTAAACGTCGAAAATAGCTAAAGTATCGGCGGCCACATACTCAGCCACTTGTGCTGCTAAGGCTCGTAAGTCTTGGCGGGTTTTCAGTACAGCTTTGCGAAATTTATGTTTTTCTTGCCGTGGTTGTTCGGTACGACGTGGTACCACGGCACTTAAACTAGCAACAGGCTTGCCTATAAAAGCTTGGCCAATGGCCACCCCTGGGGCGCCAGCAACAGCTCGTAAATTTCGTAACCAAGGAGAACGTTGATCGGACACTAAGCCCTTGGCTTCAGCATGGGCTACCACTGCGGCCAACTGCGCTGCTAAGGTCACCAAGAACGACTCTTCGTCGCTGGAGAAGGCTCGTGCTTGCTTTTGCTGCACGGCTAATACACCAAGCACTTGGCGCTGGTGAATAATTGGCGCCACTAACATGGCCCGGTAGGGCTCTTCTGCTAGCCCTTCAACCAGCTTAAAGTTCGGGTGGGCACTAGCGTCGGCAATATTTAAGGGCTCTTCTCGCTCAGCGGCAAGGCTAATAAGACCTTCGCCAAACTCTAAAATAACGCGTTCCCCAGGTAGCAATTGCAAACCGTCGGTGGCCATAAGCACAAACTCGCGGCGGTCATGCTCTGCTAGGTAAACAGAGCAGACATCGGTTTCTAACGCTGCTTTTACATTACGCACCATAGTGTCGAGCGCGACATCAAACTCTGGAGCTTGATTTACCGACTCGACAATACGTTGGAGCGTATTTAGCATCATAAGTTAGCGCCTGCGCTTTCGTTTTATTTTCTTATGTTTAAGGGGCATGACTACGGGCGCAAATTCTTTCATCGCACGGCGATAAACGTCACGTTTGAACGACACCACTTGGCGTACTGGATACCAAAACGTAACCCAGCGCCAACCGTCGAATTCAGGGTGGCTAGACTGCAACACATCCACGTCAGACTCTGGGCAAGTAAGCTTTAATAAAAACCATTTTTGCTTTTGGCCAATACATAAAGGCTGTTGCCCTTTACGTACCATGCGCTTTGGTAGCCGATAACGGAGCCAATAGCGGCTGGTATAAATCAACTCTACTTGATCTTTGTGCAACCCTACTTCTTCATAAAGCTCGCGATACATCGCTTGCTCAGGGGTTTCACCTTCATCTATTCCCCCTTGGGGAAACTGCCAACTTTGTTGCCCAAAACGACGGGCCCAGAATACTTGACCATGCTCATTGCAAATCACTATGCCGACATTTGAACGATAGCCTTCGGCATCTATCACGAGAGCATCCTCAGTTATTTTTTCTATTGCCTCAATTCAACCACAAAGTAAGGCTACGGGCAATCTAAGTTCTTTACTTGAACCGCATTTAAGCCACGGCTAACATGGGCCACCCTTCAGCGATTTAAAGTGAATCATGAACAGCAGTATTTCCCCAGCCACCGCAGCGCCTACAACTGAAGCAGAGCTATATACTAGAGCTCGTGCTCTGGCCGGCTATTCTTTAGGCCAGTTAGCTGAACAGGCCGGTTGGGTAACACCAGCACACTTACGCCAAGCAAAAGGCTGGGCTGGCCAGCTGCTTGAGCTTTACCTAGGTGCTTCGGCCGGCTCACGCCAAGAGCAAGACTTCCCACATTTAGGTGTAGAATTAAAAACCATTCCTATTAACGCCTCAGGCATGCCCTTAGAAACAACCTATGTGTGCATTGCGCCGCTGTTACATTTGAATGGCGTACAGTGGGAACAAAGTAATGTGCATAATAAGCTGCAACGGGTACTATGGATTCCACTAGATGGCCGCCGTGAAGTACCCCCGGGTGATCGCGTTGTAGGGCCCGCTGTACTCTGGAGCCCTACGCCTGAGCAAAATAGTGCATTGCAGCAAGACTGGGAAGAAATTACCGAGCGTATTGTGCTAGGCCAAATTGAACACATAACAGCACGTACTGGTACTGTTTTACAATTAAGGCCAAAGGCAGCAGACGGCACTGTGCTTACAGATGCAATTGGCCCTAATGGCCAAATGATTCAAACCAGACCCCGTGGCTACTATTTAAAAAAAGAATTCACTTTTCAGGTACTAGCAGAAGCTTTGGAGTTATAATTGCAACAGCGACACCCATGCCCAATATGCCGGCGAATACGCTTTATCGTAATTTGGGCAATACTGATGCTATTAATTTACTTTGGCTTACTAACCTGAACAGGATATAAGAAGCCAAGTTTCAATAACTTAATGGCCAATTTAGGAACTGCATGTTGACCACGAACCTTAAAACAAGCGGCTGGCGCGAGTGGATATCACTTCCAGACTTAGGCATTCATGCCATTAAAGCCAAAGTAGACACTGGGGCGAAAACGTCCTGCTTACACGCATTTAAGCTAGAGCCTTTTCAGAAAGACGGCACCGACTGGCTCAAAATATGGGTGCACCCGCACCAAAACAGTGACGCCGAACATATTTGTGAAGCGCCCGTGCTCGAAGAGCGTGAGGTAACTGATTCCGGTGGCCATAAAGAAAAACGTTACGTAATAAAAACGACGATGCAAGCCGGCGGCAAGAGCTTCCCTGCCGAGTTAACATTGACCAACCGAGACACAATGAAATTTCGTATGTTGCTTGGCCGACAAGCATTGAACGGTCGCTTTATGGTAAATCCTGAAGCTTCTTTTCTATTTGGAGAACCGGAATGAGAATTGCAATACTGTCCCGCAACAGAAACTTATATTCCACTCGCCGCTTAATTGAAGCGGCAGAGGCACGGGGTCATGAGATTGCTGTTCTAGACCCATTACGCTGCTATATGAATATTAATGCTACCGAGCCTGAAATGCATGTGCGAGGTCAAATTTTAGAGAGCTTCGACGCTGTAATTCCACGTATTGGTGCTTCTATTACCTTTTATGGTACGGCGGTGTTGCGCCAATTTGAAATGATGGGCACCTACCCATTAAACGAATCGGTGGCAATTAGCCGAAGCCGCGACAAGTTACGCTCTTTGCAGTTGTTATCTCGCAAAGGTATCGGCCTGCCTATTACCGGTTTTGCTAGCAAACCTAGTGACATACCCGATCTCATTAAAATGGTTGGCGGCGCACCGCTCGTTATAAAACTACTTGAAGGCACTCAAGGCATTGGCGTGGTACTCGCCGAAACGCAGCAAGCCGCCGAAAGTGTTATTGAAGCTTTTATGGGCCTCAATGCGAACTTTATGGTGCAGGAATATATTAAAGAAGCGGGTGGTGCAGACATACGTTGCTTTGTGCTCGGTGATCGCGTTATTGCAGCTATGAAGCGCCAAGCCAAACCGGGTGAGTTTCGTTCAAACTTACACCGTGGCGGTAGTGCAACTTTAGTTAACCTCACTCCTGCTGAACGCGCCACCGCATTAAAAGCAGCCAAAACCATGGGCCTTAACGTTGCTGGTGTCGACATTTTACGTTCCAACCACGGCCCGCTAGTAATGGAAGTGAACTCTTCTCCTGGGCTCGAAGGCATTGAAGTAGCAACACAAAAAGATATAGCTTCGCAAATTATTACTTTTATTGAAAAAACAGCCAAAGCACATAAAACAAAAACTAGGGGTAAAGGCTAACTATGGCCCGTAAACGTCTTGCCAATTTTGAACTAGGCAGCAGCACTATAGCCCCAGGCACTCAACAAGCCGTACGCCTACCTGCGGCGCGTTTATATAACGACACGCCGCTTGATTTACATGTTGAAGTATTACATGGCACTAAACCAGGCCCGGTACTTTTAGTATGCGCGGCTATTCACGGCGACGAATTAAACGGTATCGAGGTATGCCGGCGGTTAATTAATAAAGTAGACCCGAGTGAACTGTCTGGCACCTTATTAGTTGTTCCCGTTGTGAATATGTTTGGCTTTATTCAGCAGTCACGCTACTTACCTGATCGCCGCGATTTAAACCGCTGCTTTCCGGGCTCAGAGCGTGGTGCTTTAGGTAGCCGCTTAGCCTATTTATTTAGAACTCAACTCGTTGAACGCGCCACCCATATTATTGATCTCCATACGGGGGCAATTCACCGTAGCAATTTGCCGCAAATTCGCGTGAACTTAGATAACGCCGACGCAACAGCTATGGCAGAAGCCTTTAACTGCCCGGTGATTATGAATGCTAAAGATCGAGACGGCTCTTTACGCTCGCAAGCTTCCGAGCTAGGCATTCCGCTTATTTTATATGAAGCCGGAGAAGCATTACGGTTCGACTATGCCTCCATTCAAGCAGGCTTAAATGGCGTTACTAACGTTATGAAAATGCTTAAAATGATGAAAGGCCGGCGCACTCGAAAAAAAGTTACGCCAGTATTTGCCCTCCGTTCATTGTGGGTGCGCAGCAGCCGAGACGGTATTGTGTTGGTTAAAGTTGAGCTTGGTCAGACCGTAGCGAAAGGCCAAACAATTGCTGAAATAGCGGCTCCTCACCAAGCATTTACGGTAAATATAGACTCGCCTATAGACGGTATTATTATTGGCATGAGTAATATTCCAGTTAGTAATGAAGGTGAAGCATTGTTCCATATTGCTGCATTTGACCGGGAAGAAATACCCACAGCAACCGAAATGGTCGACACCTTTGTAGAAGCTTACCCCGACAATCCACTTTAACTGGTTAAGTGCAAAGCGGTTTGGCCGATATAGTTAAAACTAGCGGCCAGCCGAAATGGAATACGCTCCGATTTAAAATCGGGCCAATACTAAGGTAGAATACAAACCAATAGCGCACATTGCATAAGTGCCATATAAAAGTACTTAAGGTGTTTTACCCTTTAAACGACAACGCTGTCTTATTTTAGTAAACCACAACGACAATTAAGGCTTCGTAAGGTTCTGTTATGAAAGGTATAAAATTCAAACTTAAGCGACGTGAGCTATTTATTGAGATTCCAGCAGGGACCTCGGCTGATAGCCTTATTCCCACCGCCCTAGAAAAAGCTTTCCGAAGCTCCGAATTTAAAAGCTGCCTTGTTACAGATGATGTTTGGACTCATTTGCCGAAGAGTTTCCTCACCGAAAAAGCCAGCTCGATTGAACCTACCATAAGCATACTGATTGGCGAGCAAAAACCCGCTCAACTCACATTACGCATTTCCGATGATAAAATGGAAGCTGAGGCTATGGTGGAAGCACCATACGGCGGCACTTCGTTGGTTACCGAGCAAGTTTTAAACCAATTGCGCCACTCTGGCATTCTCAATGGTATTCGCAGAAGAGCCATTGAGGCTATCGTAACCCATAGTAAAGAAGCACCTCCAGGTGCGTCTATGACATTACTTATAGCAAAAGGGAAGTTTCCTTCCGACGGTGTAAACACTTCTTTTAAGAGGTTAGTGGAAGACGCACGCACTCGGTTACTTAAACCGCAACCAAAAGATAAACACCGAGTGGATATGCGCGACTTTGGCGTAATGGTGTCGGTTAAAGCAGGCACCCCGATACTAGAGCGTATTCCCTTTACCGAAGGTGTTCCCGGATACACAGTAACCGGCGAAGCGATTAATACTAAAGATGGTCAAGATAAGCCTTTAAAAGCGGGCACTGGCACCACCATAGACCCTAACAACCCCAACTTATTAATTGCTACTGTGGACGGCTTGCCTTCATTTATTGATAACACAGCAAATATTGACGATACCCTCACTTTAAAAGGGGTCGATATTACTACCGGTCATATCGACTACGATGGCTCGGTTATTATCGACGGTAACGTTAGCCCAGGTATGCATGTAAATGCCTCCGGTGACATTACGGTAAACGGCTATGTTGACTCGGCAACACTGCGCGCCAAAGGCAATATTACCGTCACCAAAGGCGTGATTGGCCGCCAAACCGACCCCGATATTCCCGATGATAAGTTTACTGTGCCAGAACACACCACTCAAATTATCTCCGATGCAACAATTTGAGTGGCCTATTGCCAGTACGCAACCCTTATTGCGCTCCACGGTATTTTTGTTGAACGGCAAATTACCCATTGCAAGGTTATTTCAGCAGCAAAAATGCATGTGGGTGGTGAAGCTAAGGCTGCTGCAGGTAAGATTATTGGTGGCACTATTGAGCTGGCTGATGACTTATTCGTAGGCCAACTTGGTGCCCCCGCAGGCACTCGTACACGTGTTGTATTTAATGTGCCCTTGCATAGTAAGGAGCATTTAGCTGCCGAAGCACTTGCCACTCAAACACTAAAAGATGTAGTAGTGACCAAGCGCAAGCTGATGAAAGTAAAAGAAGCGTTTTTAGCAAACCCAGCAAGCTTTAAACCAGGCTTTCGAGACACCTTGAAACAGTCTTTTGCCGATACGGAACTTAAAATTGCCACCGCCCGCTATGATCTTATCTATCTTCGCGACAATATTGAGCCTCATGCACCCGTTCGAGTGCATACAAATAAAGTTATGCATGTGGGCGCAGACTTCATGTTTCGTGATAAAGTGACTCACTTTGAAGGCGCCCGTGGCCCTTGTACAGTTGCTCTTATTGAAGGGAAAATAAAGATTGAGCCTTGATAACACATGGCGCCTATTACAGCGCCAAAATATTATAGAACAATTTGCTTCGGTACTTTATGTTAACCCGCCTGCCGATTTAGCTATTATGCCGCCACATTCAGCATGGCATGTATATGCTCATAGTAGCGTTTACGCATCAAACTTATTACCCAAGCCAGGCCACCAAGTAAGTGCTTACTACAACCATACTGCCGAATGTGAAGCAGTTGTCGTGTTCTTACCGAAAGAAAAAGCCTTAGCTGAATTTTTATTTCAACAACTAGCCAGCCAACTGCCCCTTAATACGCAAGTTTTTATTGTGGGTGCTAACGACAGTGGTATTCGAGCATTATTTAAAAAGTCCATTCAAGGTTTTGCTCCTTTACACAAATATGCTAGTGGCAGCCACTGCCAACTTTTAACCACAGAACTATTATCAACTCTGCCCTTTGATGCTGAGTTATCAGTACGAAGTGTGGATTTAAGCGTGCAACAACAATCTCACCAAGTATTTTTCTTACCTGGCGTGTTTGGTGAAAATAGGCTGGATAGTGGTACCGAATTTTTACTCGCCAATATGCCAACCAACGTTTCCGGAAAGGTACTCGACTTTGGCTGTGGTAGCGGTGTTATTTCCGCTTGGCTCGCAGCAAACCGTAACATTTCTCAACTCTTGGCTTCAGATTTAAGTACTCTAGCCGTAACAGCCGCGCACCACACCTTAAACAAGGTAGATATAGCGCATGAAGTTCGATTGTCAGACGGATTTCAACACATTGATGAACGTTTCGACTGGGTGATCACAAACCCGCCCTTCCACCAAGGCAAAAACACTGACTACCGAATTACTAGCGACTTTATTCGTGCTTTGAAAAACCATTTACGCCCAGGTGGCCGTGTTGTTATGGTTGCAAATAACTTTTTACCATGGCCAAGCTTGCTTCAAGCTGAGTTTAAACACGTGGAAACCATAGCTCACAACCAGCGTTTTACAGTCACCCTAGCCCGATCCTAGGGTCTTGTATTGTTAGCAGTGTACGCGCTATCATAGCCTGCCTTCCAACAACTTATTAACAACTTGGTAGCTACAATGCTAAAAAACCATGGGAACTCCATAAAGCAAAGTTTATCCACCACGGTTGCTTTTGTAACTGGGCTAGCTTTAATTCTGGCGTTTTCATTCTCTATTTATAATCAAACACAATTTTATAAAAATTCATTAACACAACGTATGCAAAGTACCTTAAACGTTTTAACACCTGGCGTTTTAGAAGCGGTACAAGACGGCAATCTAGAGCAAGCAAGTCGTGTGCTAGTAAATCTTCAGCACTCTACCTTTGTAACCCACTTACACTTATATCGTTCTGCCGCCTCGTCGGAGATTATTAATTATTTTGCCAGTTACAATCGCCCTCACACAGCCCCTTTACCTATTCGAACCAACCAGCTACCCGAGCTGTTTGAACCTCGAATTACTAAAAGCTACATTGAACAAGCAGGGCCTTTACTAAATGATGACGGTAGTGTGGCAGGTTATATTTATATTCGTGGTTCGCTAGATGAATTAAACAATTACATTTATCGTTCAGTGTTAATGGGGTTTATCACTATATTTATAACCACCCTGTTGGCTGTGCTGGTATCAAGACTCCTTCACCGTCGAATATTGGCACCACTTACTCGTATTAATAGAACACTTCGCGAAATTCACATACAAAAAAACTATGACTTACGTTTACCGCCCGCCGAGCGAAATGAAATTAGCCAATTTAGTATTGGCGTAAATGGCATCCTTGATAAGTTGCATCGGGTAACTTTGCATAGTGACGCCTGTGCTGTTCAGCACAAAACAGTTACCGATGAGCTTGAAACTAAAATTGCTCAGCGCACCAAAGCTCTACGCACAGCAAATAGTGAGTTAATGGAGGCACTCGAGCAGCTACATGCAAATCAGCAACGCCGCATTGAAACTGAACGCTTAGCCTCAATGACCAACATGGTGGCAGGCATTGCCCATGAAATTAATACCCCCATTGGCCTTTCGGTTACCGCGGCTAGTATTTTAGAAGACAGGTTAAATGTTCTTTGCAGCGACTTCAAAAGCCGTAGCCCTGAGTCTACTCAGGAAATTCTGAGTGAATTGCAGACTAATATAGGTATTGTGCAGCGTAACTTGGTTCGCTCTAGTGAATTAATTGGTAATTTTCGCAGCCTGGCATTTGAACACGCTGACGAGTCGCCCGAGGCTATTAATTTAAAACTAATGACCGATAAGATTGCTGACCATCTTCGCCCACTACTGCAACGCGGTCCTACTTACAGCCTACAGATAGACGCCCCCGACCAAATAGTCACTCTGAGGCGCAGGCCATTAGAGACCATTATCGCTGAGTTACTCGAAAACGCGCTATTACATGGATTTCATGGCCAAGAAAGAGGTACTATAGAGCTGAAAGTGGATAGCAACGATGAACAACTGCTTATTTCATGCCAAGATAACGGTTTAGGCATGACCGATGAAATGCAACACCGAATGTTCGAGCCTTTTATGACGTCGAATCGCGTTAATGGCCACCCTGGTTTAGGCATGCATTTAGTCTATAATCTCGTAAGACACGTCTTGAAGGGCTCTATTGTGTGCGAAAGCACTCTAGGCAAGGGCACATTGTTCACTGTTGAGATACCACTAACGGAGTAATATGATTAACTCTTGCTTTATTTAGAATAAAAATCATATCCTTAAGATAAATGACTTATTTTTTTGCTGGCGTTAGTATTATTTAATCCCGCAAGCGACCACCATGGAAGCAACTATGACTGTAAAACTGCTGATTGTAGAAGACGAGGTAATCACTCGCCAAACTCTTTCCCGCCTTTTCCAACAAGAAGGCTATGAGGTATTCGATGCGGCCGATGGCCGACAAATGGAGCATATAATGGCCCAGCAGGACATCGATATAATCATTATGGATGTCAATCTGCCTGGAAAAAGTGGCCTAGAGCTTGCTGAAACGCTGCGGGAACAGAAAAACATTGGGCTTATATTTTTAACCGGTAGAGACAGCGACGAAGACCGTTTACTGGCTCTCGAACTAGGTGCAGATGATTACCTGATCAAGCCTTATAACCCGCGCGAACTAACCATTCGGGCACGTAACTTGTCTCGTCGTATTGAGCAAATTAACACGCCGAAAGAGTTTTCAGTTGAAGGCAGCCGCCAATACCACTTTAGTAACTGGATTCTAGACTGCGACAGTCGTTGCCTTTATTCTCCTGAGCAAAAAGTTTTCCGCTTACCCAAAAGTGAGTTTCGCGCTTTAGAGCTGTTTCTTACCCAGCCAGGTAAAATTCATGACCGTGAAACTTTAGTGATGAAAATGCTCGACCGTGAGTTGCGCCCTAATGACCGCACCGTAGACGTTGCTATTCGCCGTATACGCCGTCACTTTGAGTCGCATCCAGAAACACCAAACCTTATCACCACTATTCATGGTGAAGGATATCGTTTTGTTGGTGATGTGGAAGTGAAAGTAGCCTAGTTAAATTTAAACTTGCTCTGGGCTATGGCTATTTAGCCACTCCGTTGCTGTTTCAATGTCTTGGTTTATTTCATCGGGCCAAGACATTAAGAGCGATTCTACCCCTTGCCAATGCCATGCGTCTTTTTCAATATACTCCATAGCCTGCGCCAAACGCACAAAACCTAACGACCTGCACGCACCTTTCATTTTATGAGCTTGCCGGCGGGTTGATGATGAGTCTTTCGCAGCTACCATAGTGGCCAACTCTTCCATATAGCTAGGCATTAACTGGTTAAACGTTGTCATACTTTCACGCAAACCATTCGGCCCTAGCATGCTCACATACTGCTCTAACAACGTTGTATCTATATGACTCATAAAAATCTCTAGTATCAATTCTGAACGAAGATCTTAAGCCCTACACTACTCGTTAAGGGGTAACTTATGATAACCTGTCCCTTATAAAATAACAGCGGTTAAAGTGAAGTGTAATTCTTAGTTTCGATCGCTCATGAGGAAATAAACACCTGCTATGTACAACAATCCAATGAATAAAAATGGAGCCGCTCAACACATGCCAACAACCATGCCCGACATTGCCACAGACGTAAACACCCAACATCAGGGTACTCTTGATTGGGTAGGCATGAGCGAAATTGAAATGCCCCTTGTTCTTATCGACGAACAAGGTGATAAACATCATATAAGTGCTCGCATAGACGCTTATGTAAGCCTTGATGTAGCCGATGCCAAGGGCATTCATATGTCTCGATTATATTTGGCTCTTGAGCAGCTTTCTGCTGAAAGCCAAGTAACCTTGGCCGACCTAAAGCTATTGCTGCAAAGTTTTCTTAACACCCATAAAGACTTGAGTAAGCGCGCCAGTGTTGCCATACGGTTTGATTACCATTTACGCCGACCTTCTTTATTGAGTGATAACACAGGCTGGAAAGCCTATCCTGTTGAGTTAAAAGCTAAGAGCAATGAAGGCAACTTTGTCTGTGACCTAAGTGTTGATGTTACATATTCTTCCACTTGCCCATGCTCGGCAGCGCTAGCACGACAACTTATTCAAGACGCTTTTCGCAGCCGCTTTAGTGGTAATGAATTAAATGCTGAACAAGTGGCTGAATGGCTTGGTACTACCGAAGGTATTGTTGCTACCCCACACAGCCAACGTTCTGTTGCTGAAATTAAAGTACGGCTAGACGAAAATGCACAGAGCTTACCGATCAAAACTCTAATCGATAGCGCTGAGCAAGCACTGCAAACACCGGTACAAGCAGCCGTAAAACGTGAAGATGAACAAGAATTTGCCCGCTTAAATGCGCAAAACAATATGTTTTGTGAAGACGCAGCCCGAATATTAAAACAACGACTAAATCAAACAAAGCACATAGCCGACTTTAGAGTGCGGGTGAATCATTACGAATCGCTCCATGCCCACGATGCCGTAGCTATTGTCACTAAAGGTATTCCAGAGGGCTTTCAGCCTTAATTAAAGCACAACTGGCAAGAGACTTGCATCAGTAACGATATATACGGCGTATTCAATAGGAATGCGCCATAACTTCGACACTGAGGTAATCTTTATGGAATACGTGCTCATTTTATTTATCGTTGCATTGATTGCAGTTGCCATTTTAGCGGCGCGAGTTTCTGAAAGCTTCGCTCCTTACCCCTATAAAAAGCGCCAAGAAGTTTTCTTTTCGGCCACGGAAGATTCTTTTTTAAGTTTACTTGAGCGCGGCTGCGGTGATCGTTATCGGGTATTTACTAAAATACGCCTTGGTGATGTTGTTGCCGTACGTCAAAATGGCCTTTCCAATTCAGCTAAACGCGACGCTAATCAAAAACTTAACAACCGTTTGCTCGACTTTGTTTTATGCGACAAAACAACCATGCGTGTTGCTGCGGTTATAGAACTTGAAGCTATCGAGCCTTCGAGTGCACAAATGAAGCGCAACTGGTTTTTAAAGAACTCACTGGCTGCTGCTGGCGTTCCATTTTTGCGTTTTAAAGCTCGCCCTGGCTACCGCCCAGACGAATTAGGTGAGTTTATTCAAGCCAAGCTAAGACAGTCGGATTATGTGCGTGCTGCTGCACCAGGACGCCGCCAAGCGGAAGAAAGTGACGCTGCCTTAGCAAGCTGATAATCTACATGCTGGCCGCACATACAGGGCCCACTATTAATAACCGACACAACGGGCAGCCTTAACGTGAGTGAGTACTGGCTAAACTTAAATAGCCATTT
>Ga0079223_10001243_pt1 | contig 14930 bp, 8 predicted proteins | sample Stecom2011_FD_75072 | JGI IMG/M metagenome (GOLD analysis project Ga0079223, IMG submission 75072) | Agricultural soil microbial communities from Utah to study Nitrogen management - Steer compost 2011 | ecosystem: Environmental > Terrestrial > Soil > Agricultural land | place: USA: Utah... | reverse complement strand
CGTATTGACCTAGCACGTGCTGGACACTACCCAACGGTACGCTTTACTGCAAGCTATTCAGACCGAGACCAAGATGCGAGTGGTCGCCCTTCTATTAACGGTTTGAACTCCCGTTCACTTGGCTTACAAGCAAGCATACCGCTTTACTCTGGTGGTAAAACAATTGCTAGCACACAGCAAGCTCGCGATAACTTTGTAGTGGCCAGTCAAACGCTAGAAGAAAGCCGACGTGCCGTTGAACGTACCGTACGTACTGCCTACTACGACGTTGTTGCTAACATTTCTACCATCAATGCTCTTGAGCAAGCTGTACTTTCTGCAGAAAGTGCCTTAAATGCTACCCAAGCAGGCTTTGAAGTGGGTACTCGTACCATTGTCGACGTACTAAACAGTACTCGTAACTTGTTTAATGCCCGCCGCAACCTTTCAGAAGCGCGTTATGGCTATATCAATAGCACCTTAGCGCTCTTTCAAGCGTCGGGTATTATTTCAGAGCGCGACTTGTTAGCCATCAATGAAGGTTTGCAACCTGCTCAAAGCAATTAAGAGTTCAGTTCAATACACTTTTTGTGTAATTGAAATATATATTGAACAAAGCCGGCGACAGCCGGCTTTATTCTTTTTAAATGCATAATTAGGTACAATTCACCGCTACCTATTTATTTCTTGTGTTCTTAGAGAGTAAGTAACTTTGACTACTAAAAGCGTACAACCGCCTCGTTTTGAAGCCCGGTTTTTGTTGCCACGGTTCTGGCCTACTTGGTTGATGATTGGCATTCTTTATCTTATTTCTTGGTTACCGTATCGGCTACAGCTTATATTAGGCCGAGGTGTTGGTTTGCTGTTCTTGCGCACCATGAAAAAGCGCGTGAACATTTGCATGCGCAATTTAGAGCTAGCCTACCCTGATATGCCATTAAAAGAGCGCACTAGAATAACTCGGGAAGTGTTTAAAAATTCTGGCATAGCCTTATTTGAAACAGGTATGGCTTGGTGGTGGCCCGACTGGCGCGTTAAGCGTAAAGTCACCGTTAAAGGCTATGACTTATTAAAAGAAACCATGGCTAATGGCCAAGGTGTATTTGCCATTTTGTTTCATTTTTTAGCTTTAGAAATGCACGCTCGTTGTGCTGGCTTATTTTATCCTGCGGTAGGTTTGTACCGCCCGCACAACAACCCGTTAATGGAGTACTTACAAACTAAAGGTAGAAGCCGCAGTAATAAATACTTGCTACCTAAAAAAGACGTTCGAGGCATGCTTGACGCTTTAGCCGATGGTGAGTTAGCGGGCTATTTACCCGACCAAGATTATGGCCGCAACCGTGCCGTTTTCGTTCCTTTATTTGCGGTGCCAGATGCCGCAACCACAACTGGAACCAGCATATTTGCCAACCACCCTAATGCCGTCACCCTTATTTGCACCCTCGACCGTTTACCTGGCGCTAAAGGTTACGTGTTAGAGTTCAAAAAGCCACTTCAGCAAATACCAAGTGGCGACGATACAGAAGATGCTAAGCGCATTAACCAAGAGCTCGAAGTTGCTGTGAATGCCAATAGGGAAATGTATATGTGGATGCATCGCCGTTTTAAAACGAGACCGCAGCCTGAAATGGAAAGCTACTACGCTAACTTAGAACGTCGTAACAAGAAGAAGGGCTAACAGTGTCTAAAGCAACCAAGCAAAAGCACATAAAACGCCGCAAGTCTTATATCAAGAGCATTGTTGCATTCATTGTTATTGCTATAACAATACTGGCAATTGCTTTTCTTATATCACGTAGTGATTTATTCAGTTCAACCTCATTCAAAAATGATATTAAGTATGGTCCTAAAACTGGCGATTTCGACAACCTGCAAGGTGAAATTTCTCGCTTCTTTACCGCAGTACATGACGCTGCATGGGCTCGCGATCGAAAAAGAAAATGGATTTTAGATATTGATCTAAGCGAGCGTTCGCTTATTGATGAGCTAGACCAGAAAGCCCGAACCGTTGGTGACCCCGTTACTTTAGAGTGGCATGGTTCAGTAAAAACGCGCTGGTTTATGGCCGATGATACGCTTAAAAGCAATGCCGAACGAATTGCTGCAGAAGAAAGCATGGAGCTTATTTGGTGGCTTAATAAGGACTATGTAGTACGAGCTGCATTTCAAGTGCACGCAGATATTATTAATACCTTAGACCGCCTCGCACGTTCTCTTAATAGCCAGCACCCCGGTAATGTACAAGCTTACTTATGCCCACGCCAACGCGTTATTCTTATTGCCGATGGCGACGCTGCTGAAAGTGTGCTGCATTATTGCACTGCAGTTGAAGATATTCGCATGCTGCAAAGGCAAGCAAACTAACTTTTACTGCAATAACAATTGCTGCCAAAGCCTTTGAATAAACTTTCTCTCTTTCTCAAAGGCTTTGTGCGTTACTTTTTCAGACTCAGCTAAAGACAAACGGTGAGATTCAGCCCTAAAGTCTTTATAGCTTTCAATCAACTCTGAAACTTCTTCTGCAGATAAAACCTGGGCCTCAGCTACTGCCTCCAAAATTCTAATATTATCCGTATAGGTTACAAAGTCAGGATATTGCGCAGCGTAGTTCAATACCAAAAATTGAGTAATAAACTCAATATCTGTCATCCCGCCAACCATGTTCTTCACATCAAACAAGCCAACTTCACTAGCAGCTTGTTGAGCTCGCATTTTTTCTCGCATGGCCACAATTTCTTTTTGTAGCTGTTGCTTATCGCGTAACTGGCAAAGTACCTGTTGCCGGGTTGCTATAAAACGTTTCCCCATAGCAGCAGAGCCAAACACTTGTCGTGCACGTACCAACGCTTGTAGTTCCCAAGTCCATGCGTCATTTTGCAAATAGGTTGCATAGGTCGATTCCCTTACCACCATTAAGCCCGACTGTCCTGATGGCCTTAAACGCATATCTACGTCGTATAGAATGCCATGCATAGAGCGCGTGGTGAAAATGTGTAAAACTCGCTGCGCTAAGCGCAAATAAAACTGCTGGGCATCAATAGGTTTTAAACCATTAGTTACCCCTGAAATATTGTCTTCACACAGGAACACTAAGTCGAGATCAGAGCCATAACCCAATTCATAACCACCTAATTTGCCATAGGCAATTACTAAAAATCCAGTGTCTGTTTCGTCTTTACCATTAGGGCAGCCATGGCGCTGAACAAGCTGCCGCCATGCCATGAGTACCACTTGTGCTGTCATCGCTTCAGCCAAAAAGGTTAAATGGTCACTTACTCGCATAAGTGCTACCCCATTGCTTAAATCGGCAGCGGCAATACGTAATTGAAATACTTGCTTAACTTGGCGCAGTACTTCCATTTGAGTTTCAGGGTCATCATGGCTTAACCGGTTCAGTTGCTCTGCCACTTGCTGTTGGTAGGTTAGTGGATCTGGTAGGTCATACAATTGCTCAGGATCTATCAACTCGTCTAGAAGTATAGGTAGGCGTGCAATTAAACTTGCCACCCAAGGGCTTGCTTCACAAAGAAACACTAACTGCTGCCGCGCTCCTTTATTTCCGGTTAGCAATTCAAGGTAAGTTGTTCGCGACGCTACTTGTTCTATTACATCAAAAACCCGCTGTAACACTTCGTTAGTGTTATCACGCAAAACCAGTTCTTCAATGAGTAGTGGTACCAATATTGCCAGTAACTCTCTACCACGTGGGCCACAAGAGCGCCGCCTAATACTGTCACGGAAACTTCTTATACGTAGCCAACACTGTTCAGGCAATTCCGCCCCGGCGTCTTTTAAAACGCTTATAGCTGTAGTGTCATCTATTAAATCCTGCCACAGCAAAGCAAACTCACTATCGTCGGCACTCATCATTTCTTCTTCACCACCAATAACATCTAAGAATGCTTGGTGAACACGTTGAGTGGTTTGCTTAAAGCAATCTAGCAGCTCTTCCCAGCAGGAAAGTCCACACGCAGCTAAAACGCGCGCTTGATTCTCTTCATCACTGGGTAGCTGCTGTGTTTGTTGATCGTCTATTTGCTGTAACACATGCTCTAATTTACGTAGCCAGGCATAACATTCCAGCAATTGTTGAACTGTTTCCTTAGCTAAAAGCCCAGAGTTTTGTGCCACTTTTAATGCTTCAACTAGCGAACGCGTTTGAAATTCAGGCTCTCTACCACCGCGAATTAACTGGAATACTTGCGCCACAAATTCAACTTCGCGTATTCCACCCATTCCCAGTTTAACGTTGTACTGAGTACCCAAGCGGCGCGACTCTTGGTTTATTAACAGTTTCATTTTTCGTAGCGCGTCTATAGCGCTGTAGTCAAGGTAACGGCGATAGACAAATGGTCGCATTAACCGTGCAAACTTTAACTGGGCATCATCATTGCTAGTCGCAGTACCTAGCACTCTGCTTTTTACCATGGCATAACGTTCCCAGTTACGCCCTTGCTCTTGATAATAGTCTTCTAATGCAGCTAAGCTCGTTACAATAGGCCCCGCGTTACCAAATGGCCGTAACCTTAGGTCTACTCTAAAGGCTTTACCGTCGGTGGTTACATGGCCGAGCAACTTAACGAGTAATTGAGCTATTTTGGTAAAGTAAACTTGGTGGTCAACAGACTCTCGGCCACCTGTGGTTTCACCGCTTTCAGCAAAACAAAAAACCAAGTCTATATCTGAAGAAAAGTTGAGTTCTGCTCCACCTAACTTACCCATGGCAATTACCCAGAGCTGTTGTGCTTTGCCTGTATTGCTTACGGCTTGCCCATAACGCTTGCTCAGCTGCTGTTGCGCCCAACTATTAGCCGCTTCAATCAACCACTCGGCTAAATTTGTGTTGGCTGTAAGGCTCACTTCAACTGCCATTTCACCAAGCAGATCAGCAGCAGCAATGCGCGTCATTTCCAAATGCCTTAAATGGCGTATGCGCTGCATGGCTTCAAGCTCTGTTGCTGCTGCAGCAACACTCTCTAACACATGTTTCTTGGTAAAGCCTTCCGTACTAAACAGGTGTAGTACTGCTACATTGCCATAGGCCATTAATACTCTGTGGATAAAGGGGCTAATAGCCAACAACCATTGCAATTTTTGTTGCTGCTGCAAAGGCAGTTCAATCTTGTACTGCTCATTTAATAGCTGCCAGTTTAGTTGCCCTGCCGCTTGTAAAGCCGAAGGCAAAGAGGCCAACCTGGGTTCGGTCGGCCGCAATTGAATAGTTGGCAACTTAGCCTCTGCTGTTGTGTTAACCACGGCCACCATGCCCATGAAGTTCAAAGCCACGTTGCGCTTTGCTTTTTAAGCCAGGTAACAAATTAAAGCGTTGCGCAAGTTCCGCACCTAGCCGGTACAAATCTTCAGGGTTACCCGCTTTTAGTTCTAACTCAAACTCCAGAATAGGCTCTTTTTTATGCCGCGCTAAAATAGTGCCTTGGTCTAATGCCATCTCTACCTTTAGGTCGCCCACTTGGTAAAGCCAAGTTCGCCTTGCAAAAGTAATTTCAAATTGCTTTTCTAGTTGTTTATTTAGTTCAGCAATACTTATTTTTTTTAGCAACGCTGCAGGCCATATAGTGTTTGGGAAAAGCGTTAAGTCGGGCACTAACATTTCTGTCGCTACGTTATATTCCGGCCTAGCACTCATCGCTCCTTGCTGCTGCCCCGCAAATTTAACGGTTTGCTCGCCCCCACCATGCCAACGGCGTACACGCAATCCTATGCGCTCCGCATGTAGTACACGGGTAGGGGTGTCGAAATAGATGTTTTTTAACTCATCTTCTCCACCATTCGTAGCATAACTCTCTAGCCACTCGAGAAGTTTTTCGATAGTATTGGGAAAGTCTCGGGCGACCTGATACTTCAACTCAATTTCCACTGGTTGCTGTTCTATATCAGCCATAATAGTCACTTATTTTCTTAATGGGTGAATCCCTATTCATGTGTCCATTGTGAAGTGCTTAAGCCCCGTCGGTCAACCGCTACGACAACCTCTAAAGTTTTTTATATAAATCGGTACGACTTTACTTTACCACTGGAGAATTCCTCTTATACTTGCCCACAAGTTTTGGCGAATTAATCAGTAGTGACTTCAGTAGTAGATAACCGGCATTTGGTTATAGGAGAAGCAATGTTTAAAGCAAGTCAGGTTTTAGGCGAGCGGTATAGTACCGCACCATTAAGTGAGCTTTGGCAGGCAGTAACAGACAACTACAGTGTCGACGAAAATGCTTACCTTGAAGAACTCTTGCAGTTGCACACAGACGATGAGCAACGCATGCAAGACCTTAATAAAAAAACTGAAACCCTCATTACGCGTGTACGTGAAAAGGCAAAAGGCGGCGACGGTGTCGATGCTTTTCTCCAGCAATATAGTTTAGGTACCCAGGAAGGTATTGTCCTTATGTGCCTTGCTGAAGCACTACTACGAATTCCCGACAGTGCGACAGCCGACGCTCTTATCAGAGACCGACTAGGCTTAGGTGAATGGCAAGATTTTAAGGGTAAAAGTGAGTCACTATTAGTCAACACCGGCACTTTTGGTCTTAACTTTGCTAACCGTATTATTAATCCAGCCGGCAGAATTGAAAAAGAGCCTATTTCTTATTTCCGAGCACTATTACGCCGCTTAGGCTTACCTGTAGTTCGCAAAGCAACCTATCAAGCAATGCGCCTAATGGGGGCACAGTTCGTTCTAGGCCGCACTATTGAAGAAGCCTTGAAGAATAGTCGTGATAAGCGTGACCAAGGCTACACCCATTCCTACGACATGCTTGGTGAAGCTGCCTTAACGAGTGAAGACGCCGAACGTTACCGCTTGGCTTACGTCGACTCTATAAATCGTGTTGCCGCAGAAAACTTCAATAACCCTGAAGTTGCCCGGCCAACCATTTCTATTAAGCTGTCAGCCTTACACCCGCGTTATGAAGTTGCGAACCGAGAGCGGGTACTAACTGAGCTGGCCGGCACATTAACTGAGCTTATTACCTTAGCCAAGAATGCCGACGTAGGTGTAACCATTGACGCTGAAGAAATGGACCGCCTGGAATTGTCGCTCGAGTTATTCGAAAAAGTGTATCGCAGCGGCGTTTGTAAAGGTTGGCCACGGTTTGGCTTAGTTATACAAGCATACTCGAAGCGCGCGCTACCTGTGCTCTGCTGGATTAATGCCTTAGCCAAAGAATGTGGTGACGAAATTCCAGTACGGTTAGTTAAAGGTGCATATTGGGATACTGAAATTAAACATGCCCAACAAATGGGCTTAACGGGTTACCCAGTGTTTACCCGCAAAGCAAGCACCGACGTTTCATTCGTAGCCTGTGCGCGCTACTTGTTGAGCGACCATACTGAAGGCAACATTTTCCCTCAGTTTGCCACGCATAATGCACACACTATTTGTGCCATTCAGCAAATGGGCGATGGTCGCCGATACGAATTCCAACGCCTACACGGCATGGGTAAAGATTTGTACGACCAGGTAATTAAAGAAGACCAAGGTCGCAGTGTGCGTATTTATGCCCCTGTTGGAGCGCATAAAGACCTACTACCGTATTTGGTACGCCGTTTACTTGAAAATGGTGCCAACAGTTCATTTGTACACAAGTTGCTCGACCCGAAAGTACCAGTGTCAGACTTAGCTCAGCACCCAGTTACATTACTTCGCCAGAGAGTCACACTGGCAAATGACAAAATTCCTTTGCCGGTAGACATTTTCGGCACTCGCAAGAATTCGTTGGGGTTAAACATGAATATTCAATCGCAAGGCGACGCCTTTATCAAACAAGTCCACAGCTTCCAGAACACTCAATGGCAAGGCGGCCCTATAGTTAATGGCAAGCTAATAGAATCAGTACAACGTGTTGCCGTTACCTCGCCACAACAAACTAGCAGAAAGATCGGCAGTATTGGTTGGGCCGACGCCGACTTAGCAAGCGAAGCTTTAACCATCGCAAACCAAGCTTTTCAACGCTGGACTCGAACCGATGTCAATGTGCGGGCCGAGGCTCTTGAAAAGCTAGCAAACAAGTTAGAAGAAAACCTAGCCGAGCTGGTAGCGTTGTGCTCTCTTGAAGCGGGTAAAACATTACAAGACGGTATTGACGAAGTACGTGAAGCGGTCGACTTCTGCCGTTATTATGCAATTCAAGCTCGTGAGTTAATGGGCAAAGGCACAACCATGCCTGGTCCAACGGGTGAAACGAACGAGTTGTTCGTGCAAGGCCGTGGAACTTTTGTTTGCATAAGCCCATGGAACTTTCCTCTGGCTATCTTCCTTGGCCAAGTTACTGCTGCTCTAGCAACGGGTAACTGTGTATTAGCGAAGCCAGCTGAACAAACTGGCCTGGTTGCATACCGCGCCGTTCAACTTGCTTTAGAAGCAGGCATTCCTGGCGACGTGCTTCAGTTTTTACCTGGTAAAGGTGCTGAAATTGGCGCCAGCTTAGTTAGCCAAGACGCCATTGGCGGTGTGTGCTTTACCGGTTCAACGACCACTGCACAGTCTATTAACCGCGCTTTAGCCGCTCGAACTGGTGCTATCGTTCCATTAGTAGCAGAAACCGGTGGCCAAAACGCCATGATGGTCGACTCCACTGCGCTGCCTGAACAAGCCGTAACAGATATCGTTGGTAGTGCCTTTAAAAGTGCTGGCCAGCGCTGCTCTGCTCTACGGGTATTGTACGTGCAAGACGACGTTGCAGACCGTGTTATTGACCTGATTAAAGGTGCCATGCAGGAACTGCTAGTTGGCGATCCGATGGATATTAAAACCGACGTAGGTCCGGTTATTGACGGCGTAGCTAAAACGACTCTTGAACAGCACTTAGCTGACATTCAGCATGTTGGTAAGCTTATTTCTGAAGCGCCTATGCCTGAATATACTGCAGGTGGTACTTTTGTTACGCCAACGGCAATTCAAATCGACAGCATTAGCCAGTTAGTACGTGAAAACTTTGGTCCTGTACTCCATATTATTCGCTTTAAGCGAGAAAACTTAGACCAAGTTATCGAAGACATTAATAACACTGGTTATGGCTTAACATTCGGTATTCATAGCCGTAATGAAAGCTTCTATAACGACATTGCCAGCCGTATTAATGTGGGGAACGTGTATATTAACCGTAACCAAGTTGGTGCTGTTGTTGGTGTGCAGCCATTTGGTGGCCAAGGTTTATCTGGCACTGGTCCGAAAGCCGGTGGCCCGCACTACTTATATTCATTTATGACCGAGAAAGTTCTTACCGACAACATCACCGCAGTAGGTGGTAACGCCACATTATTGTCATTGGGTGATTAAACTTTTCTCATTCATGCTGTAATGAAAGCCGTGCGCTGACATAAAGCGCACGGCTTTTTTATTGCTGTTTATTTTTGTGTGGTATTATTACTGTATACAACAGCTTCTCAAGACATATAGGCACTGCTATTACTTCACTGTTTGATCGTCGCAAGGGTTTTCGCCCACAAAAAAAGAAAAACACGACTAGAACCACAGCCACTGCTGTTAATGAACAGTTGGGTTGGGAAATATTAAGGTTTAGCCACGATGGCCGTGGCATAGCCCAGCGCAATACCGGCCCAAGTGCAGGAAAAACCGTGTTTGTTAGCAATGCTTTGCCTGGTGAGCAGGTTCGGTTACGCATTGACAAGCAACATAACAGATTCGATGAGGCAACAGCGGTTGAAGTATTAACAGCGAGCGCGCAACGCATAAAGCCACCATGCCTTCATGCGAGCGAATGCGGTGGCTGTCAATTACAGCATCTAAATTATGCAGCCCAGCTTGAATACAAAGAAGACATGTTAAAAGAACACCTTGAACATGCTACAGATAGTAATGAAGTACCGCTAAAACCATACGTAGCTACCGTACAGCATCAGTTTGGTTATCGACGTAGAGCTCGCCTCAGTGTACCTGCGCCTGGCGCTCACAAGCCTTACATGGGCTTTCGCGCTCGCGGTAGCGATGAAATCATCAAAGTTAGCGACTGTAAAACATTACACCCTACGTTGAACAGTTTAGTTCCTATGCTACAGCAGCAATTAGCCAGTATGCATGGCAACCGTGCCATAGGGCACATAGAGCTACTTTTGAACGAACAAGCAAACACGGCAACTGCCAGTGTATTAATTCGTATGGTGGAAACCCTTACCGAACAAGAGCAGCAAAGCTGGGCTAACTTCTCAAAACAACATCAATGCGACGTTATTGCCCAATACAACAATGGCTTTAAAGTTATTGCTGCGGTGTCAGAAAAACCGCTCGAGCTTGGCTACCACGTTGATAACGAGCAGCTTGGCTATGGGCCCGGTGAATTTATTCAAATTAATTCCTTTGTAAATAACAAAATGCTTGAACAAGCATTGAGCTGGCTAGAGTTAACTGGGCAGGAAACGGTCTTAGAACTCTTTGCCGGTTTTGGTAACTTCAGTATCCCCCTAGCTAAGCGTTGTGCCAAGGTGGTTGCTGTTGAAGTAGCTGAGCAGCAAGTGGCTCGAGGGAATATGAATGCCAAGCTTGCTCAGTGCAGCAATCTCGAGTTTGTACGTGCCGACCTAAGCCGCCCTTTTACTGATTTTACTTTTGGTAAGGAAGCAGTAGATATTCTATTTCTTGACCCACCACGGGCAGGTGCCGCAGATGTGGTCGCCGATTTGTCTTATATAAACCCTACGAGCATTTTATATATTTCATGCAACGCCACTACTTTTGCGCGTGATGCAGCAGAAATAATAAAACAAGGATATAGCTTAGAGAAAGTGAGTATGCTCGATATGTTCCCGCAAACAGCTCATGCGGAATCAATGGCTTTATTTAAACGTTTAGACAGCTAGTTAAAAGCCGCTATTTTTTGGCGGCTTTTTCAGTTCCCATTGCCCGTACCGCAATAATAAGCCAAGTTGAAACCGCCATAGCAATTAATGCACTTTGGTAAATAAGCTCATGCATTAGCAGCCCGAAACTATCAATAAACAGCGTGGTGAGAATAACTAAACCTGCTAATGTTATTGCAGCAATACTTGGCGACTCTGTTAGCACTATCCAAAACAACGGTATAAGGGTAAGGAATAACAAAGCCGCAATACCGGCACTATTGCTAAAAAAGCTTAAGGTAAGCACTGAAGTTAAAGTGGCAAACGTTACCGCTGCCTTTGTAACAACTGGCCTTATATCTGCAGGGTGGTTTTGGAATGACATACTGCCAAGATACCTCTTCACCCGAGGGTAAGCACTACCTGCTATGGTCAAGCAAATAGGTGCAACAACCAGAATTCCCACCGTATCGCCAAAACCCCATGCCCAAAACAACGCTTGCTGATTGCCAACATCTAGCAAACCAGCCCAGCTTAAAACTTCAAGTACCAGCCACGCATTTGCAAATGCGCCTGTTAAAGCAACTGCTATAAATACTATAGTTAATAAAAGCGGTGAGCCGTTTTGTTGCAGCACGGCGTAACGCCGAATACAAAAGCGATAAACAGCAGCAAAAAACCAATACACTCCAATATGCGTAACTAAAGCGCACAGAGCTCCTTTTAGCAACACAGCTAAGGGCGTATTAATGCCAAAGAGGAAGTCTCCCCAAAAAGCTGTGAAAATTATAGCTACAGATAACCCAGGTATAGCTCGATAGCCAGAAAGCAGCATGGCTACAACAGTTATTCCGGTAGCAGGAAACCACACACTTTCATAAGGCGCTGCAGTCATGAGCATTGACAATGCCCATAGCGTAACCCATAACACTCCAGCTAACGCACTCTGATGAAGCCAAGAGGGTAACTGTGGTTTTTGCGTGGTCATCCAGTACTTCCTTTTATCAAACTTCACTTACAGTTAGTTAAGGGCATTCTGCCGCTTATCTTGGGGTTAAACAATAAAAAAGGAGCCTAGCGCTCCTTTTCAATAGGATGACAGTTTAAAACTGCTCCGGTGTAAAGGCAAAGAGCTCTTTTGAGCCTGCTTCTATTGCCGGCATTAAGCCATACACCCGTGGTAAAATTCGAGCGAAGTAGAACTCTGCAGTTTTTTGTTTGCTTTCAATAAAGCTAGCTGGGTAATCAGAAACTTCTGCCGTTCGCGCCATTTTCAGCCACAACCAAGCATAGGTTACATAGCCAATAAGGCTAAGGTAATCGACAGCCACACTATTAATAATGTTTTCGTCGCTACCAACTTGCCCTAAAATCTCACCGGTAATTCGCTCTACCTCTTGCAGCAGAATAGCTAATTCTCCGTATTGTGTTTCCCACTTCCCAGCATCACCTTCTAGGAAACTAGCAATTTCTGTCAGCAAAGGTTTCAAAAGCTCGCCACCACTACCGGCCACTTTACGGCCTAATAAGTCGAGTGCTTGAATGCCATTGGTGCCTTCATAAATTTGTGCAATGCGACAATCACGAACTAGCTGCTCTTGCCCCCACTCGCGAACATATCCATGGCCACCTAGTATTTGCTGACCAAGAACGGTTGATTCAAATCCAGTGTCGGTTAAAAACGCTTTAGCTACCGGTGTAAGCAAGTCGACTAAAGCTTGAGCTTTTTCACGTTCAGCTTCGCCTTCAGCATATTTAGATAAGTCGAGTTGTTTACCCACATAGGTAGAGAATGCTCGGCCACCTTCAATAAATGACTTCATAGTAAGTAGCATACGACGAATATCACCATGCACTAGTAAAGGATCTGCTTCTGCACTGGTTTCACGGGTGGCTTTGGCACCACGGCCTTGGCGACGATCTAAGGCATACTCTAAGGCCGTACCATAGGAGCGCGCAGCTGAGCCTAGGCCTTGAATGCCAACACCTAAGCGCTCGTAGTTCATCATAGTGAACATAGCTGCTAAACCACGGTTTGGTTCGCCTACCAACCAGCCTTTAGCTCCATCAAAATTCATTACACAAGTGGCCGATGCATGAATACCCATCTTGTGCTCAACCGAGCCCGCAACCACAGTGTTGCGCTCTGCTAAACTGCCATCTTCATTAATTAAGTATTTCGGCACTGCAAATAAAGAAATTCCACGTGTACCTGCCGGCGCGTCTGGTAATTTGGCTAATACCAAATGCACAATGTTTTCGGCTAAGTCATGCTCACCACCGGTAATGAAAATCTTAGTACCCGTTACGCTATAACTACCGTCATCTTGTGGCTCTGCTTTGGTACGAATAATACCTAAGTCGGTACCGGCATGAGGCTCTGTTAAACACATGCTGCCGGTCCATTCACCGGCGATCATTTTCGGTAATAGGCGCTCTTTAAGTTCTGGGCTTGCATGGGAGTCGAGGCTAATAATTGCGCCTGTTGTTAAACCCGAATACAAAGAAAAAGAAACGTCTGCGGCGCACATCATTTCTTCATACTGGGCAGAAAGTACTTTAGGTAAGCCCATGCCACCATATTCAGTTGTCGCTGTTAAGCCCACCCAGCCACCAGCGGCTAGCTCCGCAAACTGTTCTTTGTAACCTTTTGGAGTTGTAACAACACCGTCGGCAAAATGAATACCCTCTTCGTCGGCAGCCCGTGAATTTGGTGCAATTAGGGTTTCAGTAAGCTTTGCGGCCTCTTCCAAAATAGCTTTTGCTGTTTCCGGATCAACCACATCTCTTAATTCAGGCATGGTTTCCCAGTCTTTTGCTACGGAAAAAACATCTTCAAGCAAAAAACTCATATCTTGTAGAGCAACTTTATAATCAGCCATTACATTCTCCTACTACGTTTACAGCCTCTTATTTGTATTAAATACAACACGCGTAAGGCTAAAAAACATTTTTAAACAGGTGTTTGATATTGGCTTTATCATCGCAAAGGTATGACCTCTACGCAAGTCATTTTCTTTCCATGGTATGCTCACAAGTCTTCGAGTGCTTCAACCTTAAAGAGTAAGTCTCCTACACTTAAAATACTGTAATTAGGTTGTATGGAAATCACTTTCAGTACACCAAGGCTTTCTCCCTCGTACAATCGGTTACTCCCTAAACCTATCCAACGCTCGGTAGGGCTAGACTGATAAATATGCTGTTCATAACTTAAGTTGGGTATTTTTTCCCGCTGTTCACTACTTAGTTCTTTCAGCGCAATAACCCCTTGGCTAGCGCTGAAAGCTCGAGTTGATGCCGGTCTTGCTGGGTTTGGTGACTCTACGTCAAAACTCCAGTTTCTATTAGGCTCAACTGCTGGAGTTGCCCTAACGGCTTCATCGAACAGCGCCTGTAAATTTGCTGAGGGGCGGGGCTCTTCAGTAGTTTCCGCAGCGGTGCTTTGGGGCTCTTGCTCAGGGTTGTTGTTTAGCTCAGCTCGGCTAGCTGGTTCAATATTGTTGGCTGGCCAAATAAAGCGAAACGGCGCAGGTTCAAGTTCGGTTAAGCTATTTATAGATGGAGAGCCATAGGTGACTTGTTCAGGCACGGCCTCAGGTACGGCAATAGCGCGAGTACTTGGGTAATTACTCACTTGGTAGTCGCTAAAGCTAGGGCCTTTATATTCAAAGGCAGCTGCTAAGCTTGCTAGCAACCAAGCATCGTCTGTACTTAGCCCTAGAGTAACATCTAGCAACCATTCTCGTTGTTGCTTTAAGGGGGCTTGTTGTAATGAGTAAGGCACTAGCGCGACTAATCGTTGTTGCACCCAAGTATGCCAGTTTGCATTATTCGCTTGGTTAACAAACGGTGGTGTGTTTATCACCAACAATACATTGCCACTTAGCATTGTAGCCAGCTCTAAGCTGCTTAACTGCAACAATCCGTGAGCATCTTCTACCAACCATTGCTCTTGTTCTTTGCTACGTATAAGAATGGTATTACCGTCGTTTAATTCACCAATGACCGGAATATTCAAACCGCCAATGTCGGCTAAGGTTGCGTCGCCTTTAACACAAAGTAAGTTATACCGAGCCAAACGTTCACATGGCTGCAAGCCCAAGCCTAAATTACCTAATTGCCAAGCCTCAGCTAGG
>Ga0079223_10001240_pt1 | contig 14949 bp, 12 predicted proteins | sample Stecom2011_FD_75072 | JGI IMG/M metagenome (GOLD analysis project Ga0079223, IMG submission 75072) | Agricultural soil microbial communities from Utah to study Nitrogen management - Steer compost 2011 | ecosystem: Environmental > Terrestrial > Soil > Agricultural land | place: USA: Utah... | reverse complement strand
TTATTCCCTTCGCATACCTTGATTAATCCATCGGCATTAAGAAAAAGGTTAAAATCATACTCTACCGCAGTAAAATTTGCCCTCCCTGCGTAGGCTTCTGCCCGGTCACTGTCATCAGTACTCCAACCGTAACTCCTGATTAAGCCCTCATTTTTTAGTTCTTCCAAAGTCTCCATAACCCCGCCGCCCTCTTCCTTGGCCAGATCCCCGATATGCAATAGATATAAATCAATGTAGTCTGTAGCCAAACGCCGTAGTGACTCGTGGCAGGCCTTTTTGATGTATTCCGGATCATATTTCAATCCTTCAGCCTTTTTTGCTTTTGGGTCAAATGTATAACCGAATTTACTTGCGATAACAACCTTATCCCTAATTCCCTTGAGCGCTTTACCCAGTACTTCCTCGCTATGACCAGCCCCATAGACATCCGCCGTATCAAAAAAGGTAATACCCAGGTCAAAAGCCTTTCTTATGGCATGAATTGATTCATTGTCATCAACGGTACCCCAACCATCGGCTTTGCCAAACAACTCAAAATGGCCACCAATCGCCCAGCACCCCAGACCCATAGCGCTTACTTCAATACCACTTTTGCCCAAGATCTTTTTCGTATTATTACTCATGGTAAAACCCCCCTGAATCTTTTACAAATTTTGATAATTATATTATAATAAAAAAAGTGGTTTTAAAAAGAGCCAATCAAAAAAGTTTTTAAGGTACCACTTTAGAAGGGAGAATACCTTATGTATGGCATAAAAATCATCCGCAACCATGAACTTTCCTTAACACGGCAGATCTGCGATCAGTTTAGAAAAATGATTGAAAATGGAAACCTAAAATGCGGAGAACGCCTTCCCTCAACCAGACAGATGTCCAGGGAACTGAATGTCTCAAGAAATGTTACCCTGGAAGTATATGAACAACTAAGCGCAGAGGGATACCTGGAAAGCCGGGTGGGTTCAGGAACCTATGTTGCGGGGAATATTAATAGAAAAAGCAATAATGGCATTAACGCTACTGTTCATGATCATAGAGGAAAGATTGCCCATAGCAAGCAAAAGAGTGCTGATCTTATATACTTTGCCAGTGGGATACCGGATCTAAAGCTGTTTCCAGGGAAGATCTGGAGTAAATACATTAAAGAGGCCTTTCTGGAAGAGGACCAATCATTATATAGTTATGGCAATATTTCAGGTGATATAAGACTGAGAAGAGTACTTACTGATTATCTTTTCCGCTTAAAAGGAATTCAGTGTACCCCGGAACAGATTTTGATTGTTTCCGGTTCATCGGAAGGCTTTATCCTGATGGCAAAGGTTTTATCAGACACATACAACTCTGTTTTTGTTGAGGAACCGACCGTAAATTTCATCAAAAACATCTTCCTGGACCAAGGATATACTATTAAGCCCGTTAATGTCGATGATGACGGAATAAACACAAAAGAGCTGGAAAAAGAAGAAGAACGCAATTTGGCAATAATAACCCCTTCTCACCAGTTCCCTACCGGGAGTATCTTAACGATCCAGAAAAGGCAAAGACTGATCGAATTTGCTGAAAGAACCGATAGTTTTCTGGTTGAAGATGATTATGACAGTGAATTCCGCTTGAAAGGGATACCTATCCCCCCTTTACAGGTCTTGAACCCCTCCAGAGTGATCTATGTAGGCACTTTCAGTAAGAATTGCTACCCGGGTCTTCGGTTAGGTTTTTTGGTGGTTCCAGTTCAATTATTGAACAAATTTATGGAAGTGAAAAGAAGATTGAACATGTATACCCCAACGATCAAACAAAGGGCAATGGCCGGTTTTATCGCCGAAGGCCACCTGGAAAGACATATCTATACCATGAAGAAGACATATAAAAAGAGAAGGGAGCTCTTGCATTCATTATTGGTTGAAAGGTTCAAGAACGAGATCCGGATTAAGGGTGATGAAACAGGTATGCACTTGCAGGTGGAGTTCACCAACCCGGAACTCTCCAATCTGGACTGGGATGAAGCTGAAAAATTTGGAGTAGAGGTAGATTCCTTTACGGAGTTTTGCATTAATAAAGGTACCAACCGGAACAAAATAGTCCTGGGATACGGAAACCTGAGCGATAATGAGATACTGGAAGGCGTCAATAGACTATATGATTTTGTATATAATTTAATCATTCACCGAACAGCAAAATATCCGTAAAACTTATATCCAATCTAAACTCTCTTGAGTTTTTTCATTTATAACATTACCCGTATTCAATGTTGATTTCGGTTCAATCAACATTACATGAACCTCATCTTCCGCAACAGGTAAATGTTCAACCCCCTTCGGAATGATAAAAAACTCGCCTTCCTTCAGATGAATATCTTTCTCTCTTAACTTAATAACAAGCTTTCCGTTGACAACAAAGAAAAGTTCATCTTCTTTTTCGTGCTTATGCCAGATAAACTCGCCCTTGAGTTTTGCAACCTTAATATAGGATTCATTCAACTCTCCGATAATTTTAGGACTCCATAGTTGATTGAACTTATTAAGCTTCTCGCGCAGATTTACTTTTTCCATCTTTAAGCGACCTCCTATATGTGATATATTGAAGAATAAATATAAACCAATTGAGGTGGTGGCAAAGGATAAAGAGGGTAATGAGATTGAGCGGGTAAGAAGTGATCCGGGGTCAAGAGTGCCGTTAATATTGCTCGAGTTCTTTGATTTTTCTCTCCAGTCTCTCCTGCAGCTTCGGCATTTCCCTGTATAGAAGCATCTGGGTTTTTTCAAGAGATTTTTCCATCAATTCCGGGGCCTTCGCCAGAAGTTTCTGTCCAAGGGGAGACCGGTAAAACTTAATAAGCTCCCGCATTTCTTCTTCAGTGAACACCTCGATATAGATATCGGCATAGAGTTCGCGGATCTGTTCCCAGGCGAAAAATTCTCTAAACCACTCCGTAGTTTCTCTCTGCACCGTATTGGCTGCCGCTCTCTTTTCCGGAGGCAAATCCGCAAACGCCTTCGCAAATTCTTGCTGGATAATATTTTCGATTAGTACCAACGTCTCATCAAAAATACCCTTACTCGTAATCTCCACAAGCTCATAGGCGATCTTGCGGTTGGTTGCTGGATTAGCCGAAGCGGTAACGGCTATCCCTGCCAGACAGAGGCAGGATATAATGCCGAATATAGCAACTACTTTCCAGTGGGATTTGTTTTTCATGCAAATCCCTCCATTGGTTTTATGTTTATATATTACTATAATTGTTAAGTTATGGCAACGATAAGTACTGGTATTGTTTTTTTGAATCAACAGGAAATCCGGCAGAGTGTAAAGAAAAACACCGCCGTACGGCGGTGTTTTTCTTTACTTGAAACCCTTGCCTTTAAAGGCGATGGAAACAAAATAGGCTGTTCCACCCCAAAGGATCACTATTCCCGCAACGAGCATTATCCAGGCTCCCGTTGACATGATATCACCCCTTTAAAAAGTTTCGCCGCTATGCCTATTCTTCTTCAGCCTCTTCGGTCTTTACAGTCTTAAACCTGCTGAGGATGAAGGCGATAACCGGCATAAGGATAACCATTGCCCAACCAATGTTCAAAGCCCACTGGGGATAACCTTCATAAGGCACCTTAATATCTTGTATAATACTACTTACCAGGATAACAAGGAGAACCAACGGGGTTAAGAATTTAACACAGAAATCAAACCATTTCCCGATCCTTACCTCTGAAAGGGCGTTGACATGCTCACGAATTCTTTTGGGTCCAATAATCCAGCCCACAACGATACATTCAACCAGGCCCACGGTGACCAGTCCGTAGCTGTTAACAAATTTATCGACAATATCCAGCCAGTGCAGGCCGCCTTTTGTTACATAAATCAAGCCGATAAGAAAGGCCGGAGCAGAGATGAGAGCCAAGGCAGGACCCCGCTTCAGGTTCCATTTATCCATAATCGAGCCGACACAGCCTTCGACCAGGGAAAATTGGGAGTCGATGGCCAGTGTCACCAGTAAGAGGAAGAAGAGGACCCCGAAGAAAGCCGAGCCGGGTAGAAGGTTAATCGTTTGCGGGTAAACCATAAAAGCCAAGCCGAGGCCGCCGCCTCCGGCAACTTCCGCAACGGGCAACCCCTGCTGGGCGGCCATGTAACCGAGGGTGCTGAAAATGGCAAGGCCGGCGAGGAACGCAATACCTGCATCAGCCAGGGCGGTGATAAAGACGTTGTTGCTAATTTCTGCATCTTTCGGCAGGTAACTGGCGTAAGCAATCAAGACGGCCATTCCTAGGCTCAAGGAGTAGAAAACCTGGCTGTAAGCAGCCATCCATACCTTAACCCTTGTTAATGCTGAAAAGTCGGGTTTCAGGTAGTAATTGAGCCCATCGAGGGCGCCTTCCAGGGTAAATCCCCGTAGGGTAAGAATAATGAGAATCGCCACCGGGAGAAGGGCGGTTACAATGACAACTTTACCCAAGCCCTTCACACCGCTGCCGATGATGGCGATCACCATGATCCAACTGATGATAAAGGAAACAAGGACGGCGGGGTTGATACCACCCAAAACGCCCGGCCCTTCCGAAATCTGCAGGAATTTAAAGAAGAAGCTGCTAGGATCATCACCCCAGGCCAAGGTGAAAGCATGGAACACATAATTGATCGCCCAAGCCATGACAACGCCGTAATAGGTGATGATGACAAAGGCGGCAAGATTGCCCCACCAGCCCACCATTTCTGTACCTTTGACAGCACGGTCATAGGCTACAGGAGGAGTCCCCCGGTATTTATGCCCGATACCAAACTCCAGCAACATCAAGGGAATCCCAGCAGTAAAAATTGCCAGCAGATAAGGGATTAAAAAGGCTCCCCCTCCGTTCTGGGCAACCATATAGGGAAAACGCCAGGCATTACCCAAGCCGACCGCCGAACCGATAACGGCAAAAATAAAGGCGCCACGCCAGGACCAGGTTTCACGCTTTTCCAAGGTAGAATCCCTCCTTTGATAAGACTAAAACAAAACTAAGTAGCCCCTGTATTACACCGTTTTATTTGCGGGGCAAAAAAACATTTAATTCTCTTATATTCGTTTTTTTTTGCTGTTCTCCTTCTTTATGCAACAAAACCGGCATCTACCTGGTATTTCTCGTGACAAATCCGGTTGTTACTTGACATTTTATACCTCCTTTTCCTTGCCTGCCTCCATCTCTTGCCAATAATCGACGATAAACACCCCATGCTTTTCCGGCATATGATAGATTGTCATATATAAAAAGCGGAAATGGCGCTTTTTGACTTTGCTGAGGTGCGAGATTATGCTCCAAATCCTCTGTGTTGTTCAAACCCCTCTCCCGTCAGCGGAAATCTCGATTATTCGCCCTTTTAATTATCTGCAGAAGAAAAAAAGAATCCGGTGGCAATTGGTATTGGAGAACGACTTCGCGCCCGGTCTCTTAAAGGACGTAGATCTTGTAGTCTTCCATAGAAACTGCCGTCCCAATTGCCTGCCTATTCTTCATGCGGTAAAAAACGCCGGCATACCGGTCCTGTATGAACTGGACGATCATTATTTGGCAATGCCGGAAGACCTGCCAATCGGCAGGTATATGCGACTGCCGCAGATTGTGAGGACCCTTGAGACGTTGTTGCGCTCCGCTGATCTGGTTAAAGTCGGCTCCCAGGAGATGATCCCCTTTGCCCGGGAAAGGAACCCGCAGGTCGTATCCCACCCGTACGCTGTTGATACCAGTGTTTTTCGTAATTTGCAAAAAACCTCCCACCGGCATCTGCTTGTTGGCTATGCCGGTTCGGTTAACCACAGCCGGGATTTGGCCCTTATCGCCGGGGTAATCCCCAGAATCTCCCGGGAGTTTCCGGATCTGAGGTGGGAATTCATTGGTTGCCTGCCGGAGGGGGTTCAACCCGGTGCGAACCTAAAGTTTTCCGGGTTTCTCCCCAGTTATGATGAGTTTTTGACCACCCTGTACCGCCGGAATTGGGATATAGGTTTGGCGCCGCTCCTTGACACCGTCTACAACCGGTGCAAAACCGATAATAAGTTCCGGGAATACGGCGCCTGCGGTATTGCCGGCATTTATTCGGCTATTCCTCCTTATACAACATCGGTCCAGCACGAAATCACCGGTCTGCTCACGGCGAATACGGAAGACGCCTGGTACCACGCGCTAAAAAAATTGATCTCAGGTGATACTTTCCGAAAAAGCATCGCCAATAATACCCAGAAGTGGGTGTTAAAGAATAATTCGCTCCCGGTAATCGCCGGCCTCTGGGAAGAACTCTTCTCCACGCTGGTTAAGAAAAAGAGGGGTTAATCTCTATGAAGTTGATTGCCTACGGTGAACAACTAGCCTACTACGGCGCAATATTAAAACGCTTCTTTACCTTATTCCGCCCGGTTACTTACCAAAACGTGCCCATCAGTAAGCACCTCTATTACCAATGCCTTGGTTTTATCAATCACCGCTGGGGTTTGGCCTGGTCGAAAAAGAAAGTCTTTTTGGAGAAAATGCACGAGTTGGATGCCGGCCAACTTTTTTCTTATTTTGACGAGCCCTACGTCTGTAAATCCAACCCGGAGGGGATTTTCCTTATGCGCAGCGGGTTTGGTGATATTGCCTCCCTATTCCTCCCCCCTGAAAGATACTATCTGCTCAGCCCTTTCCAAGCGGAAGTAGACGTGATCAAGCGCAACCGGCCGGATTTATCCGTTCATAACATCGAAAACTTTCTTCGTCCCAATCCCGGGGCGGTCAGGGACCTTGAAAAGAAAATCACCGGGCTGTTAGAAGAAGAAAAGCAGGACCCGATCTTCGGCAGTCCCCATTTTTTGCAGTGGGTATTGGGCCGTCTTCCGGACCTGGTTACCAGGTTTGATGCAGTACAAAGGATAATTGAAAAACTTAACGTCGGCGCGGTCCTAACCATCTCCTCGATCCATTGGTTTGGCAGCGCCCTGAACTTAATTGCCCGGGCCAACCAGATTCCCTCCCTCACCGTGCAGCACGGGATCATCGCCGACTCCCAGTTATTCTGTCACCTGCCGGTTTTAGCCACGAAAAAAGCGGTTTGGGGTAAAGGGACTAAAGAGTGGTATTTAAAATTCGGCACCCCGGAGACCCGGGTAGCGGTGACGGGCTCCCCCAGGTTTGACATGATTTTTAACCGGGAATGGTCCGGGCAGGAGAGCCTGAAAAAGAGATTACGGATTGACCCCGCGTACAAAATTGCGGTTTACGCCACCCAACCTCTGGGCGGGGCCAGGATCAGAGAGGTTGTTGCCACCACGTTAAATGGTTTGAACAGAATAGAAGATCTCTTTGTCCTCATTATGTTGCACCCTTACGAAAGAAAAGAACTCTACCAGCAACTGGCCGCGGCCAATGAAAGATGCCGGGTATTTTCCTTTGGCGAGGTCAGTTTGTATGACGCGCTAAACGCTGCGGATCTCTTTGTCACCTCTTTCTCCACGGCAGCCTTGGAAGCAATGATGTTTAATGTTCCGGTGGTGACGGTGGAACCATTTCCTCTCAATTTCTCTTATGGCAAAAGCGGGGCGGTTTTTGCCGCCCGCACCGCAGAGGAACTGGCTTTTCTTGCCCGGCGGGTCCTGAGTGAAGAGGAATTTCGGCAAGAGGTGTTGGAAAAAGCCCGCCCTTTTTTGAAAAAACACTGTGTAACCGATGGTTTTTCTTCCAGGAGATTGGTCCGGGAAATGGAAAACCTCAGTCGTTGCGGAGGTGTCTATTGATGCTTTTTGACCCCATGACCCCTGAGGGGCTCGCCCTCCTTAATGAATTCTGCCAGGTCTTTGCCCCACTGAAATACAATGGGATGTCTCTCGCCCGTGTTTTATTCTACGATTATCTTCGTTTTCTCTGTAACCTCCCGCAACTGGTAGAGAGGCGCCGGGAACTTGGTGACCTCCCGTCAATTCCCTGGGCCCGGTTACAACCTTCCCTGGTTGGCCGCTACCCGGAAACCTGCTACTCCGAGGGGCCGGTGCTTATCGAAGGACCGATGGCTTCCTATATCCCTGAAGAGTTCCAGGGTACTATTATAGCCGGGACAATCAGGGGTGGGGCCATTCCTCCCGTAAAGGACCTTAACCAATTTCGAAGGGAAATGGGGGAATTACTGCACAGCCTGGCCGGTCATCCCATCTTTGGCCATCCCCGGTTTCGCCGGTGGTTTATCTCTCTGGCGGAAAAAGCGGTCGCCGGTTTACACGGGACGTGGAAAAGTAAGGAGCGGATAAAGCCTTCCTGCGTAGCCTATCAGGGAAATAATTACCTGTTGCCGCTCCGGATTTTAAGCGAAGTCTGCCGTGCCTCCGGTATCCCGTCCGTGGCCTATCATCCCCTGACCTTGCGTGGCACTTCCGAAACGGCATATCTCTATCATGTCCTGCCGCTGTTAAATTCGGCCTATTTCTGCTGGGGGGAAGAGTTTAAAGAATGGATGGTCCGGTTTGGCGTTGAGCCAAAGGCCGTCATCCCCACCGGTTGCCCGCGGTTTGATTCTTTGCCGCTCAAGAAGCCGCCGGCTGTTCCGGTCCGTACCGCGCTGGGCCTGACCGTGGAGCAGATCCTGGTTTTAGCGGACCAGCAGGTCGGGAAGAGGGAAGCCATCTTCCGTCTGGTCTGGGAAGCCGTGAAGAAAGACCCCAGGTGGGTTCTGGTGGTAAAACTCCACCCGCATCACGAAAAGCTGATCTCTTCCTATAAACGTTGGAGCGGTGATGATCAACGGATCCGGTTTGTCCCTCCGGTTAATCTTTCCCTCTATGACTTGTTGGCGGAAGCCGGTGCGGTTGTCACCTATTTTTCCACGGTCGGGGTGGAAGCGGCTTTTTACCGGGTCCCGGTAATCACCCCGGTTTTTCCGGGCAAACCCCCCTCTTATCTCTTTTGTAAAAGCGGGGGGGCCCTACCGGTACAAAATGCGGAAGAATTGGGGGAAATTCTGGATAGATTATGTACAGACCAGGGTTTTCTCTCGCGGGTGGAAGCCGCGCAAGAACAATACCTGTCTTATGTAACAATCCCCGACGGTAACTCCGCCCGGCGCTTTTTTACCTCCCTTCTCCAGGTGGCCCGGGGAGAATTATCACAGTGACTATCTGCCGGTAATTGGTCCGGAGAAAACATCACCGTGACCACCTGTCGGACGCTGGGCCTGGAGAAAACTATCACTACGATTATCTGTCGAACGATTAGCCCGGATAAAAATAGAGCCCGGAAAGGCAATTCCGGGCTCTATTTTCTTTATTCGCAATTCTTTTCCGTTCGCGAATTCTTTCCGTTCTTTGCTTTTCGCAGGGTCTATCCCAAATCAGAGGGGACCAGTATTCTTACGAAGGCTGTAAGCTGCGCGACAACAGTAATCGATTCGATCACCAGGAGGCTGGGATCAATATTCTCAATGTACGAGATATTATCCAGGGTTAAGGTCCCATTGACGATTACGTTTGGCGGAAAATCCCCCGGTACGGTAATTTGTTCACTAAAAGGCACGGTTACTTCCTGGGTGTGGGTGAGGGAGTCGACCCCGGTATAGACTACGGTAATCACCAATTCGCCACTGACTTGAATGACCACCGAATCAACGGCAATCACCTCGAACCGTACATTCCGGAGGGCGGCGGTGAGGGAATTGATGGATAGCCCTAGTACCTCCAACTCAATCAGCCTGCGGATTAATAAGGATTCTGTAGCCTCCGCCACTTGAATGAGGACGCCCGGGGGCAAAGCAAACAAAGCCCGGCACCGTCTGTTTATATCCATTAGAACTTGGCGGGTAATTTGGTTGCGAAAACAAGCCAAAGATGTGTTGAACTTGGGAACGCAGGGAAGGCTGCAAAGAACCGGCGACCCCTCGGAGCCGAATCTCAGCCGGGTACAGGAGGTGATTAAATCCCGGCTTCTCTTCTCAGTAGTGCTGGTTTTCTCAGATTGACAAAATGTCATTTGCACTCACCTTACTTTTCAGTTTTTCATAAAGTCCGCGCCATGCGGCGGCAACTGTTTCCGGACTATTGCTTCTCCGCGCTTGTTCCCGGGCGACGGCCAGTTTTTCATCTCTCTTTGTATCCAAGAGGGCCTCGCGGATCCTTTCTACCCACTCGGCCGGTTGGTTGCCGGCCAGCCAACCGTTTGTGCCCTGATGAACCGTGTGGCGGTAGGGCGGGAGGTCGGCATAGATTCCTGTGACGGCGGCAGCGGTGTAATCCCGGAATTTACTATCGCTTTTCGCCTCATTAAAAGGAGTGGGACGTAAAGGCGCGAGACCGATGGTCCAATTAAGGGCTGCAAGTCTTTTGAGGAAGGCGAAATAATCATGGACGTAGGGATGGATAACTACTTTTTTCAGTTTTGACCAGCCCTCAGGGTAACAGCCGATAAATTCAAACTGCACCCGTTCCCGAAAGAGCTTATCAATGCACAGCAAGGCCGGGAAGATGGCTTCGATATCCTTGCGGTGATGGGGGGTGCCGAAATAACCAACACGGAAAAGAGAGGCTTCCCCCCTTTTTTTTCTGGGTAAAGCCAGGAGTTTCACAGGATAAGGCTGGTAGACCGCTCTGAACCCCCGTTTTTCTAGCCTCTTTGCCAACTCCAGAGACCCCGCCTTGATTAAATCCGCTTCCGCCAGTAGCGTTTCGATAATATGCCGGTGGAAGTCTTTCCGGTAGAGTTCGCCCCAGCTTTCATCGGGGGGCGGCGCCAATAAATCATCATCCAGCTCGTAAAGGACGGGGATCCCCTTTTTCCGGGCCAGACGGAGAAGAGCAATGGTTCGTGCTTGCCGGCAGCGGTAGAGGATCAGTAGAGCGCAACCGGTTAAATTTTCTGCGTTAAGCTCCCCCTCCAACTGGAAGTCCCAGGCAAACCCATGGGCCTGCAAGACTGAAAACGGCAATTCATAGGCAATGGTGATGGCCGCCCCCCGGCCGGGGGAGACCACCAGGATTCTGTGGGGGGGAAATTTCACCGCCGCCTGGCGGGTACTTAAATAACACAGCATGACATAGATACCCCAATGCTTTTGTTGGATTAATTATTTTATCACTTTATTATATAGTAATGGCTGCTGATTGCCACCGTTTACCCGGGAATTGTTATATAGGAATAAATTCAGCTGATCAGGTTGAAAGCCCCGCACCGGCTTGCCAGTCCCCCATAAACTAGATCAGGTAATGGGGGTTTTTCAGTGAATAACAAAGATTACCGTCTTTTGTTACAAAACCGGACCGTGCTTGTGACCGGCGGAACCGGTTCCATCGGTTCGCGGTTAGTCCAGGAGATCCTGAGATACCAGCCGCGGGTGGTCAGGGTTTACAGCCGCGATGAAACAAAGCAACTGGATCTCGTTTTGAAGTTGGGTGAACCTTCCAACCTCCGGAGTTTGGTCGGGGATGTCCGCGACGCGCCCCGGTTGGGAACGGCCCTCGACGGGGTAGATATAGTGTTTCATACGGCGGCTTTAAAGCATGTTGCCGCTTGTGAATATAATCCGTTTGAAGCCGTAAAGACCAATGTCATCGGCACGCAAAACTTAATCGATATGAGCATCGCTAAGGGTGTAAAGCTGGTAATGGGGATCAGCACTGACAAAGTGGTAAACCCCAGTAATGTGCTGGGGACAACCAAATTGATGGCTGAGAAGCTCCTGGTTGCCGCCAACTTGATCACCGGCAAAGAGTATCCGCGGTTTTCCTGCGTGCGTTTTGGGAATGTGGCGGGCGCCCGGGGTTCCGTCATCCCCATCTTCTTGGAACAACTCCGCCGCGGCGGCCCGCTCACGGTCACGGATCCGGAAATGACCCGTTTTATAATGTCTTTTGATGAAGCGGTGGACTTAATTTTGCAGGCCGCATCCTGCGCCGCCGGCGGTGAGGTTTTCATCCTCTCCATGCCGGCAGTACGGGTGATGGACGTGGCGGAAGTGATCAGGGATCGTTTCTTTGCCGTGACCGGAAAGCGTGTGGAGATTAGGATCACAGGGGTTGGCCCCGGGGAAAAACTCCATGAGGAATTGGTCTTCAAAAATGAACTTTCCCGCTGCGAACTACAGGGTAATCTGTTCATCATTCATCCGGAATACCGGCACTTAGCCGGCAATAAAAAGAAAAGACAGGGAAAGAAATGCTCAGCTCCGGTCTGTTCACAAGAAGCACCCCACCTTACCCGCGGGGAAATTTTACACCTCGTCGGCCAGGTTGACCGGGAGAATACCCTCAGGCTTAGGGAGGAGTAACCCTTGTCCAAGGATCTCCTGCTCGCGATTATTCCCGCCCGCGGCGGCTCAAAACGCTTGCCGCTGAAGAACTTGCAGCTCCTGGCGGGAAAACCGTTGATCTGTTACACTATTGAAGCCGCCCGCCAAGCGCAGGCTGTCAGCAGGGTATTGGTCTCCACCGACGCCGCGCGGATTAGGGAGGCTTCTTTGGCCGCCGGTGCGGAGGTTCTTTTTCTGCGCCCGGTAGAGCTGGCCGGGGACCATACAGCAATGGTGGACGTGATTTTCCATGCCGTTGCCTATCTGGCGGAAAAGGAAAACCGGACCTTTCCTTATTTTGTTGTTTTGCAACCCACCTCGCCCTTGCGGACAGCGAAAGACATAGACCGGGCGTTCGCGCTCCTCCGGGATTCTCCTGCGGATTCCCTGGTCAGTGTCAGCGCGCGGCCGTTGCGCAGTGAGGAGATATACCACAGGAAAGGGGGTTTTATCGAGCCGTTCTTTTCACCGGCTGACAGGCAAGGCTTTTTCCGGCTAAACGGCGCCTTATATATGGGGAAAACCAGTCTTATAAAGGAACGGCGGTTATTGGGTGACGCGGTGTTGGCCTATCCCATGCCCGAGAGCCGGTCCCTGGATATAGATTATCCTGAAGACCTGGAACTGGCGAGGATTTTGCTCAAAGGAGGAATAAACCAATGATCCCGTTGTCAAGGCCGGACATTACGGAGAAAGAGATCCACCGGGTCGATGAAGTCCTTAGGTCACCCTATCTAAGCGGGGGAACGGCTCTGAAAGAATTTGAAGCAAAGGCGGCACGGGTGGCGGGAACAAAATATGCGGTGGGGGTTAGTTCAGGAACCGCCGCCCTCCACCTTATCCTCCTGGCCTTGGGCATTGGGGAGGGGGATGAAGTAATCACCACACCCTTCAGTTTTGTCGCCTCCGCCAACTGTATTTTATATGTCCGGGCCAAACCGGTCTTTTCCGATATTGACCCCAAAACCTTAAACCTGGATCCCAAAGGGGTGCAGGCAAAAATCACGCCCCGGACCAAAGCCATCCTGGTGGTGCATGTCTTTGGCTTTCCCGCGGAGATGGATGAATTTCGTCGGATCGCCGCGGAAAACGGGGTTCTTCTTATTGAAGACGCCTGTGAAGCCATTGGCGCCCAGTGGCGGGCGAGACCGGCGGGGGGTCTGGGAACAATGGGCGCCTTTGCCTTTTACCCAAACAAACAGGTTACCACCGGCGAGGGGGGGATGGTCGTTACGGATGAGGAAGAATATGCAGAAATTGTCCGTAGCTTGAGCAACCAGGGGCGCAAGCCAAATGACAGTTGGCTGACCCACGAACGCCTAGGGTATAATTACCGCTTGGATGAACTCTCCGCCGCCTTGGGTTGCGTCCAACTGGACCGTTTGCCCGAAATTTTGGCCGCCCGTGAGCAGGTGGCTACCTGGTACCAAGAGGAGTTGCGGGGAGTCCCGGAGCTCGATCTCCCCCAACACCGGCTGGTTCCGGGGGTAAAGCCCAGTTGGTTCCTTTATGTGCTCCGGTTTTCCTCGCGAAATCTTCGGGACCGGGTTGCTGCAGCCCTGACGGAAAAGGGAATTGAAAACAAACCCTACTTCCCTGCCATCCACTTGCAACCCTTTTACCGCAGGGCCTTTAATTATCAAGGCGGGGAGTTTCCGGAGACGGAAAGGGCGGCCGGGACCTGTCTGGCCTTGCCCTTTTATAATAAGCTTCAGCGGGAACAGATTTGCGCAGTCGGCAGTATTATAAAAAAGGTTGTGGGGTCGAAATAATTGGCACCGTATGCGCGCATTTTTGAGGATTGTTGTAAAACCCGCAAATTGGGGGGATTGCTTTGAAGCCCGCAAATAAAGGTAAAGAGTATATTCCTGTTTTAAAACCGTCAATCACTGAGGAAGAGATCGCCTCGGTTGTTGAAACCATGCGTTCCGGATGGATCGGCCTGGGCCCGAAAACGGAGGAATTTGAAAAAAAGTTTGCGCAAAAAGTCGGCGCTAGGTTCTGTGTGGGCTTAAACTCCTGTACGGCAGCGCTGCATCTTGCCATGGCTTCCCTGAACCTCTCCCAGGGGGATGAGGTAATAGTGACGCCGATGACTTTTGTCTCAACAGTCCACGCGGTGGTGTATACCGGGGCAACTCCGGTTTTCGCCGACATACAGCCCGACACCTTAAACATCGACCCGGAGGATGTGTCGACAAAGATTACCCCCCGCACTAAAGCCATTATCGGCGTGGATATGGCCGGACACCCCGTGGACCTGGACGAATTGACGAACCTGGCGGAGGCCAACGGTTTAACCCTGGTGGAAGATGCCGCCCATGCCTGCGGCGCCATATACAAAGGCCGGCCTGTGGGCAGCCGCCCCCATTTTACCTGCTTCAGTTTTCATGCGGTAAAAAATTTGACTTGCGGCGAAGGGGGCGCTATTACCTGTGAACATGAATGGCAGGACCGTTGGTTCCGGGAAATGCGCTGGCTCGGTATTTCCAAAGACACCTGGGAAAGGACGGTGGAGGACCTCACATATAAATGGAAATATTCTGTTAACCGGATCGGTTACAAATGCCATATGAACGACCTGGCGGCCGCCATCGGCCTGGTCCAACTGAAAAGACTGGATGAACTGAATAAAACCCGCCGGGAAATTGCCGGCCGGTATCGAAAAGGATTATCCGGCCT
>Ga0079223_10001238_pt1 | contig 14952 bp, 15 predicted proteins | sample Stecom2011_FD_75072 | JGI IMG/M metagenome (GOLD analysis project Ga0079223, IMG submission 75072) | Agricultural soil microbial communities from Utah to study Nitrogen management - Steer compost 2011 | ecosystem: Environmental > Terrestrial > Soil > Agricultural land | place: USA: Utah... | reverse complement strand
GCCTTTAGGTCCGGATATGCTTCACTTAAAGCAAAAATACTTCTCAAGGTTTGTTGAAGTTGGTTCTCTGCCTTTATTTGAGCATTTATATCGTCACTTGGCACAGACATCGCCGCATTACGAGCCTTAATAACATTTTCTAAAGTCTCCTTTTCATGAGAAGCATAGCCTTTAACAGTTTCCACGAGGTTTGGAATAAGGTCATAACGCCGCTTTAAGGCCACATCTATATTGCTCCAACCGTCTTTTACTGTATTTCTATTTAGTGCGAATCGGTTAAAAATTTGAACCAAGGCAAAAGCGAGAATCAGAATAATGCCGAGAATAACGAGAATGGTAATCATAATTAGGTTGGTTTTTTAGTTGTTTTTTTGAAAATAAAAACTAAGATACTATAAAATATTATTGGAGCACTTTATTTCATTCCATTTTTGGCTTTTAAGAAAGTGGTGTGGCTAAAGCTGTTTTTTTCCACAGCAAAAAATTGAATATTTACATAATAAAAACAACCGCTTTCTCCTCTATGTTCTATAGAAAAATCTAATTTTGGAAGAATGGATTTATTCAATTTTGAAAATGATGTTGGGCAAAACCTACTTCCCAAAGATGGAGAGGTGAATTACTTTGGAAAAATTTTTTCTGAAGCAGAAGCCAATCGTTATTTCAATGTACTTCTTAATTCGATTGAATGGAAGCAAGACGAAATCGCAATCTTTGGGAAAAAGATAATCACCAAGAGGAAAGTGGCGTGGTTTGGGGATTCGGAGCTGGAATACACTTATTCAAATACCACTAAAAAAGCAATTAATTGGACTTCTGAATTATTGGAATTAAAAGAAATAGCAGAACGAAAAAGTGGAGAAACCTTTAATAGTTGCCTTCTTAATCTCTATCATTCTGGTGAAGAAGGAATGGGTTGGCATAGCGATGCGGAAAAGGATTTAAAAAAGAATGCCGCCATCGCTTCCATAAGTTTTGGCGCAGAAAGAAAATTTATTTTTAAACACAAAAAAAGTGCAGAAACCATTTCCTTAACCCTTGAAAACGGAAGTTTGTTAGTGATGAAAGGTTCTACACAAACCCATTGGCTCCATAGATTACCTCCAATGAAGAAGGTGAATAATCTCAGAATTAATCTAACATTTCGCACAATTCAATTGTCCGTTCGATAGGGATTGTCCGTAAAAACCATTAACTTTTGGTGATTGAAATATTGATTTTGTTTTGAATAAAAACTATTTTTATTACTCCAACCCAACGGATTAAGTTTTTATCTGTTAGCTCAAAATATAAAATAAACAAGAAATTTAAATAATAAAAATCATGATATATCTTGGAGCAATAGGACCCTGGCAAATTGTGCTTATATTAATTTTACTTCTGCTATTAATCACACCGATTATTGCGCTAGTCGATATTTTGAAAAGTAATTTTGGCGGGAACGATAAGTTGATTTGGGTAATAATAGTGTTGGCAGGGAGTTTTGTTGGGGCTCTATTATATTATCTTATTGGAAGGAAACAAAAGATTTAAACAGTTATTGAATGAAAATGAGTGTCGATTTATAATCTATTGGTATATCTGATTAAGGAAATCCCATGATTTCATTTATAAAAGCTCCTTTTTCAATTTAAATTGAAAAAGGGGTTTTCCATTTTTACAAATGGGGGAAAATAATTACAAATTCTAAAATCTATTCTTCTTCCTCTTCAGGACGACGTTGATTTTGTGGTTTGTTTTGAGGATTCCTCTGTTGTTGATTTTGAGAATTTCTTTGCTGATTTTGATTTCGTGTGCTCATAACAATTTTTATTTAAATTAACACTTATTTTTCTTTTCAATTTTAAAATTACAACAGATCATTCCCTTATTCCTTTAATAAAATCATAAAAAAGAAATGGAGATTAATGTTTTAACTATGCTTTATCTTAAAGTCGCCTTTTCTTAACGCGGCTTTAAAACCCAAGAAGCTATTCATTAAACTTGATGTGGCTAGGGCATAACTGCTAGCACTTGCTTATCTTTGGCGTTTTAAAACTTACCTTATGAACACCAATGCCCTACAGGCCATTTCGCCAATAGATGGAAGATATTCATCACAAACAGCCAGCCTAATTCCTTATTTCTCTGAAGAGGCCCTTATCCGATATCGAGTCCAAATTGAAATAGAATACTTTATTGCATTGGTGGAACATGAAATACCCCAGTTAAAGAAATTTGACCAAAATAAATTTCCAGATCTTAGGGCTCTCTATCTCGAATTTAGCGTGCAAGATGCCGTTAAGGTTAAGGAAACGGAGAAGGTTACCAATCACGATGTAAAGGCAGTGGAGTATTTCATCAAAGAAAAGTTTGATGATTTAAACCTTTCCCATTTTAAGGAATTTATCCACTTTGGACTCACCTCACAGGACATCAACAACACAGCTGTTCCGCTTTCTTTAAAGGAAGCAATAAATGAAATATATGTTCCTTTGTTTTTTGATGTGAAAAACAAGCTGAAGGAATTGTCATCTGATTGGGCGAATATTTCAATGTTGGCAAGAACCCACGGTCAACCAGCTTCCCCAACCCGTTTGGGAAAGGAAATTGAAGTATTCGTGGTTCGATTGGAAGAACAATTCAATATGATGAACGACATAAAGAGTGCTGCCAAATTTGGAGGCGCTACTGGCAACTTCAACGCCCATAAAGTGGCCTATCCAGAGGTGGATTGGAAAGCTTTCGGAAAAAGATTTGTACAAGGCACTTTGGGCCTACACTACTCTTTCCCTACAACCCAAATTGAACATTACGACCATATGGCTGCCTTGTTTGATTGTATGAAACGCATCAACACCATCTTGATTGATTTAAACCGCGATATTTGGACTTATGTATCCATGGATTATTTCAAACAAAAAATAAAAGAGGGAGAAGTTGGTTCCAGTGCCATGCCACATAAAGTAAATCCAATAGATTTTGAAAATAGCGAAGGAAATCTCGGCATCGCGAACGCCCTTTTTGAACATTTATCCGGAAAACTGCCGATAAGCCGTCTTCAGCGGGACTTGACCGATAGCACGGTGCTTAGGAATATTGGGGTGCCCATCGGACATACTCTTATTGCGTTGCGTTCTACCTTAAAAGGGTTGAATAAATTATTGCTTAATGAGCCAAAAATAGCACAAGATCTTGAGGATAATTGGGCCGTAGTGGCAGAAGCTCTACAAACCATTCTACGTCGCGAAGGGTATCCAAATCCTTATGAGGCACTTAAAGGATTGACTCGTACCAACGAACGAATTAATCAAACCTCCATTGCAAATTTTATTGAAAGCTTGGAAGTCTCGGAAAATATTAAAAAGGAAATGCGAAATATTACTCCCGGAAACTATACTGGGATTTAATTTCAATTAAAAAAGACCTAAACTACATTCAGCTTAGGCCTTTTCTTCTATTAATCAACGAAAAATCAATCTTTAAATATTTCTGAGAAACCTCCGAGTTTTAAAATGTCCATATCTCCTCGTTCAGCAGCTTTCATAAGTTGAAGCATTTGGTCGGGTCTCATATTTTCTCCCAACAATCGAAAAACCGCGAATCCTTTACGGCTATCACTAGCAAAAACAATTACCTCATCCAAGGCATCCTCTTCTCCGGTGTATTTTAAAGTGGCGTCCCAAGTATTGCTTTTAAATCGTGTGAGCTCCTTATAACGATCTTGCGCCAAAATATCGGTCAATTCCTTTTTCTCCTTTTCAAAATCGGCGGTATCTCCATCCTTTATTGGGTAGGCAACAATATTTATTTTTTTGATAGTATTCAGAATATCTTTTTCTTCCTGCGAAAAATCACTGTTTTTACCTTGTAGCAAACTCGTAGCCAAGTCCATCTTTACAAACTTTTCGTCATCTTGCTTTTCTACTAAATATTTCTGTAGAGATTTTTCACTGCAGGAAGAAAGTGTCATTGCTCCCAACGCCAATGCTATCATATATTTTGCGAGCTTCATAGTTCTCAACCTTTTTTGTTTTTATCCAAATTTTTCAACTGATCACTCCCTGGTACCTTAAGTTCTTCAGTAAGCTTGGAAATTTGTTTCAGATCTATATTACCAGTAATACTCATTATAATAGTAGTCGGTTTACCATCTACCGTGCCTTCGAGGTGCATTAAGAGTTCGCTGACAAAATTATCTGTTTTTCCTTCTTTGCTGTAAAAACGGATGTTTTTACCGTCATCTCTTACCCGCATCAATTCTCCAAGATTTTTTGAGGTTGAAACGTACTTTTCAACGGCGGCATCCATCTGTATGGCTACTGTTGGGTTTTCAGTGGTGAAAATTTTTATGTTGTCCAAATTATCCACCATATTCAGATATGCTTGTGCTTCTGGATCCTTGGAATTTAGATCCATCTTGCTCAGGAGTTTGAACATATTTTTTGTTACCACTACAGAAGTAACATCCTTTTCGTTTTCAAACGAATCGAAGGCATTCTGTGCTCCCAAAATTATTGGCGCAATAGCCAGGGCGATTAATATTATTGCTTTTTTCATGTTATATATTGTTTATTGTTTGTCTTTGATTATTAAAATTGATTCTCGGTTATTTCATGATTTTATTCTTTGTTATTGTGAATTCATCCACAAAACTGAGCTGTTTGGCACCTTTGTTAAAATTCTCCGACAGAAATAGTAGAGCTGCTTTACTATCTTCAAATGCAGCCAAAGCTTCTTTTTCTTCTTGTGTCATTTGTGGTTGAGAGAAATATAAGCTTCCTACCCCAATCGCTACGACAACTACAGCTGCAGCTGAATACCACCAAGACTTTACAACTTTTAATTTTTCTGCAGGCAATTGAAATTCCCTTTTCGACTGCACTTTTTTAGCAGCCGCCAAACCGACAAAAATTGGTTTGTATTGAAGTAAATGATCTGCCACATTTTCATTGTTGAAATAATTCAGCAAAATCTCCTCTTCCTTCAAATCCGTGGCTCCTTCAAAATAAAGCGCCAGTAATTTTTCTATTTCAGCCAATTCCATAATTATATTTTTTAATCATTTCATTTCTAATTGTTTTCCTAGCACGTGAGAGCGAAACCCTAATCGCCGTTTCATTGCTATCTAGCATCTCGGCAATTTCTGCGAATTCAAACTGCTCTACGTCTCTTAATTGAAGTACAATCCGTTGATGATCTGGAAGCGATTCCATTATTTCAAAAACCAAGGAAACTGAATCCTGTGCTTCAATTTGTGTTTCTAGATTTTCAGAGGTCGGATAATTGGTATGGACAATCTTTAAATTGGATGCTTGTTTCGATTTTAACCTGTCCAAACAATAATTCTTTGTCATCGTGAGCGCATAAGCCTCTGGATTGTTATAGTTTCCAATATGTTTTTTCCCATTCCACAACTTAAAAAGAACTTCCTGAACCGCATCTTCAGCTTCATCACTTGAAACCAAAATTCTTTTAGCCAAACGGTACAACCTATCCTTAATAGATATTGCAAATTTCGTGAATTCCGTTTTTGTCATTTTGGTTAAATAGTTTTCGGCTTTCTATAATGAGGACGAACAGGGTTGGTTTTTGTTACAGATGGGTTTGAAAGATAATTAAATCATTTCACTATCAATTATATAATTCATTTCGAATGTCTGCTCTGCTTCCATCCAAAATTCATATTTTTATCCGTACAATATTATCCCTAAATTCTTTTTTTAATAACTCTATTTATGAGAAATAAATTTTTCATTCCTCTTTTAGCCATTTCCGTCCTCTTCGTTTCCTGTTTTGAAGATATGGACGATAAGTTGCACACGGCCTCCACACAAGATATTCAGAATTTTATTTATCGCGGTTTGAACTATTATTACCTGTATAAAGTCGATACCCCTGAACTTGCGAACGATGCCTTTGCAAGCGATGGCGATAGGAATAATTTTCTAAAAGGTTTCGACACTCCTGAAAGTCTGTTCGATTATTTATTGTCTAGCCAAGATCGATTCAGCCAACTTTTCAGCGATTATACAGTTATAGAAAACGCTCTGGGTGGCGTGAGCTTGAGCGATGGAATGGAATATGGTCTGGTATATTATCCAGATAAAAGCCGGAAAGTGTTTGGTTATGTACGCTATGTCCTTCCCAGTACCGATGCCCAAAACCAAGGGCTAAAACGTGGAGATTTCTTTACTACAGTTGATGGGGTCCAAATTGACGAAAACAATTATGTTGAATTGCTTTCAAAAATGAGCTATACAATAGGTTTGGCCACTTTTGATGGAGTTACTTTTCAACCCACTGGACAAACTGCCACGCTTAATAAAATGGAATATGATGAAAACCCAATATATCTAAGTCGCACTTTCGATTTTAATGGAAAAAAGGTGGGTTATCTTATGTACAACTCCTTTATTCAGCGGTATGACACGGATCTGAACAATATATTTGGGCAACTTAAATCGGAAGGGATTTCAGATTTAGTTTTGGATTTGAGATATAACGGCGGTGGTTCAGTTCAAAATGCCACGGATCTTGCCAGTATGATTACAGGTCAGTTCAACGGGCAAGTCTTCTACAAAGAATACTGGAATGAAGATCGCCAAGCGGAACAAGGAAAGGATGGTCTGTTCGACAACACTATAAGTACAGGAGCAAATATAAACAGCCTAAATCTTAACCGAGTCTATATTTTGACTACCCAACGCACAGCCTCTGCCAGTGAACTTGTTATCAACGGATTGAATCCTTATATAAATACAACCCAAGTTGGTGATACAACAACAGGAAAATTTCAAGCTTCATTTCTTATGTATGATGCGCCGGCACCAAATTTCAGCCGACAACAAGCTTCACCGACACATACCTACGTCATGCTTCCGTTGGTATTCAAAACCGCCAACGTAGCCGGAAAAACCGATTATGTTGATGGCTTATTTCCCCAGATTACTCTGCCTGAAAATTATTTCAATTTAGGGCAATTGGGCGACCCCGATGAACCTTTGTTCGCAGCAGCATTACAAGAAATATTGTCACTTCCCAGAACCTTTCCAAAAGCGGTCCCATACCTAAAGGAGATTGCTGGAAGCGAAAAGAATTCGCCGTTAGATGGAGTGATGATCGGAGAACCCAAAGAATAATTGAAGTAACATAAAAAAAAGACCGCGGATCCTGGATCCGCGGTCTTTTTTTAGTATTGCTATATTTTTTTAGTCATTAAAGTAAATTCCCCCGGGAACTATCCCCACTTGGAATTCCTGGATTTGCTGGTTATTGGAAAGATCATAAATAAACAAACTTCCACGACTGGCAAAATCGCCTGCATCAGTAGCGTAAAGTTTCCCATTACGGCCTTCTAACGTATAAAAAGATCCTTGGATGATTGCTGTACCTGGCAGATTTATAGTGTTGCTGTCAACCTTATATACGTTTCCATCGAGGTTGTAATATAAATTGTTGTCATCGGCTGTTAAACTGCTTGGATGTTGAGTGGCACCAAAAGAGAATATTTGGCTAACTTGATTAGTAGATAAATCAATCTTTACAATGGAACCTGGGGTTTCATTCCCGGTGTAATTTGGATTTCCTCCGCATAAAACATAGAGATTATTGCCAATAACAACCATGGAATTTGGAACATCTCCCACGGTAATAGTACTTTCAACAGAATTTCCAGAAATAACCGAAATCAAATTGTTTTAGGAGTATCCACCCTGATGAGCTACATACAATTTGTTGGCATGTGAAAGCATTCTCTCCGGACCGAAGGCAACAGGAATTTTAGAAACCAATGTATTCGTCCTTAAATCCATCAATGCCACATAATCATCAGAATTGTCCAGTGGGTCGCCCCAATCTGACACATAGCCTTTGCTACCAGAAGTCGACATAAAATAACGTGGGTTTTCCAAGCCATCTTTGATAGAATCTTTTCTTTCAAAGCTGTATCGGTCCACAATCATTATTTTCTGAGAGTTGCTAACTACTATATAGGCCAATTCATCGGCGAAGCCCATGGATTGAACGATATTTCCCAAGTCCATTCCGTTTACTTTTCTATATATATTTTGTTCTACGGTAGCATAATCATTGGAAATGTAGTTTATGGTCCCACTTCCATTGTTAAAGGGTCCCTCGTTGGTAACTAAAATCCCCTTTTCATAGGCCGCTGTGGGGTTGGGAGTAGGCTCCGGACTGTCGTCACTGCTACACGAAACAAGGAATAGTAAACTAAAAGTTAATAAGAATAGATTTTTCATGGTTTTCATTTGTGCTATATATTAAAGTTTAAATTGATTTGAAAATTTCTTCCAGGCATAGGTCTATAAGCCACATTTTCATAATAAACGTTGAAAATGTTATTTATTTGGGCTCCTAAAATGATATTCTTTTTTGCCGAAATACCGTAAGCTCCACCGAAATTAAAAACAGTGGAATCTTCAACCGAATCGCTATTATCCGTAGTTGTAAAAACCATTCCGGTATAGATTCCTTGAAGGTAGGTTGAAAGCTGCTTGTATTGGTATTCCATCAATCCCGTTGCTTTGTGATATGGCACGTAAATGAGTTGCATACGCTTTTCCATATCTTCGGCCTTGGTATAGGAGTAATTAGTTCTAATTTCAATCCTGTGATTTCTATTAAAGAACAAACTATAATCCGCACTAACTTCAACCCCATAATTCCGACTTTCAGAAATATTTGAAGGTTTCCAAAGACCTCCATTGCCTGGAACCCATTTAATAAGGTTTTTGGAAGTGATATAATACCCCGCGACATCTACTTTTAAGCCCTTTAATTCAAATACTTGTCCAAGTTCAATTTGATAGGAAGTTTCCGGACGAAGTTCATAATTACCACCGGCATACCAATAAAGATCATTAAATGTCGGGACTCGATAGTTTTTAGATCCATTTAGGCGGAGACTGTAATTTCTGGTCACTTCCCATTTTGAATCTGCTGAAAAGAGCCAAGGATTACCGAAACCGTTCAAGAATTCCTTTCTCAAATTCAAACCATAATTAAAATTTTCGAATATTTTATGATTCATCAATACCACTACGGCCAAGGTGTTTCGGTTATGTTGGCCTATATTATCACCTTCGGCATCAGTGGTAGAATACTCCAATTTGCCGTTCAATCGAAGATTCCGATTTAATAATACTTCCGATTGGATTGCACCCAATAAAGTATGGGCCCGACCTTGGGAAAAATCCGGTCTTTCGGTATGTGGATAATATTGAAATAGCTCAAAAATATGAGCCGCGCTCAGATCGTTTTTAAAAATGCCGCGATCCACACTCAATTTCAATAGATTTCTACTGGCCACATCCTTATATCCGTCTTTCCCATTAGTATTTAAGCTGCCGGAGAAATTTCTGTCATTATAGGTATATTCTGAATGCCAAGATGCAGTACCATATTTTAGCTTTCGAGCTTCATTTATATGAGCATTAAAACGGAGAAATTGACCGTGTTGGTTTTTCTTGTTTTTCCCGACGTAGTCGTAATCGTTCTCCGAATGTATAAAGTCCACACCCACATTTAGATAATGATTCTTCCAAGTTTTGGTGGTTTCCAGGCTACCCCCAAGAGTAGAAAAACTTCCAAAACGAAGCCCTAGTGAAGTACTATCTTTTGCGGTAAAGGAAAAATCATTGTTTAAATGAATACTTCCTCCCACCGCACCACTACCGTACTGAACACCTCCTCCCCCACTTCTAATGGTAATTTCATCATAACTTAAAGGTGAAATTGTGTTGAAGTCAGTTTGTCCCGTAAAAATGGAATTTATGTTAATGCCATTCCAAATCACGGCAGTTTGGGCCGCATTAGTTCCTCTAAAAGATGGCGAGGACACCATTCCAAGGCCATTTTCTTTAAAATAAATTGAAGAATTGAACCGTAAGGCTTCAGTTAATGAGGTCGAATTTCTCTTGATTACAGTATCCTGAAGTCTTTCAAGTTTGAATCCTTCAGAAAAATATATCAATCTGGAATCTGTCAATACCACTTCATCCAATTCCTGAATAGCTTGCAGTTGGGCGAAAACAGAGATCTGGCCCAAGAGAGTAAAAAAAACGATATATAGATAGCTACGTTGCATAACTCAACCTTTATCCCGAAAGTTCGATTTTTATTTGTTGAAAACTCTGGCAGGTCTCCTGGCTTGTCCGTGGTGCCACCTTCCCGTTTCAATTGAAACAGTGGTTTGAAGTATGCACTTCCCGAAATTCGGGACGACTTACAGTTGCGGGAACAGCATAGGCTTTTGAAATGGCAATTGCGAAAAAATACAATCTTAAAATCAGCACCTATTTCCCTTTTAAGAGCATTTCCTTATGTGGAATTATACTCACCAAAATTCTGTGCAAATATAAGGGGTTAATATAGACTTTGAAAAGTTATTGCATAAAGTATTTTAAGCCATCGGATTCTTTGTGATACCTTTGCCAAACTTCAATAAACTTCTAAGAATGCGTTTTTTTTTAAATCTAATTTTTCTTTTTATATCGATTTTTACCTTTTCTTCCTGTAAAAATGAATCTGATAAATCTACTGATGCTAATGTTCTACCTAATGATTCAGTAGAAATAAAATATGCCAAGGGTTTTGAGATTGAAAATTTTGAGGGTTATAAAGTGATGACTTTAAAGACAGCATGGCCGGGAACGGAAAAAACCTTTAAATATGCCCTGATAGAAAAAAACGGAAGTTTACCCTCGGGAGATTTTGATGCTATTGTTGAAATCCCAGTTAAAAGAATCGTTGTAACTTCTACTACACACATTCCATCTTTGGAAATGTTAGGCGTAGCGGATGCCTTAATTGGATTTCCGAATTTGGATTTTATTTCATCGGAAATTACCCGTAAAAATATAGAAGAAGGAAAAATAAGAGAACTTGGCCGAAATGAAGATATTAACACCGAAATCCTTATCGATTTGGTTCCTGATTTGGTAGTTGGGTTCGCCGTAGATGGAAATAACTCCACCTTCAGAATTATTGAAAAAACAGGAATTCCCGTACTTTACAATTCTGATTGGACAGAGAATTCCCCTTTGGGAAAAGGAGAGTGGATTAAGTTTTTTGGAGTCTTATTCAATAAAGAAAAAGAAGCCGATAGTATTTTCAAGAATATAGAAGCCGCATATTTAAAGGCGAAAAAACAAGCCTCCACAGCCACACACACTCCAACAGTCATCAGCGGGGCGATGTATCGAGATGTTTGGTATTTGCCGCAAGGAGAAAGCTGGGGCGCACAGTTTATTGCAGATGCCAATGGCAGTTATATTTGGAAGGACTCAAAAGGCACCGGCAGTTTATCGCTAAACCTTGAATCGGTTCTTGAAAAAGGCCATGAAGCCGAAGTGTGGATTGGCCCAGGGCAATTTACAAGCTTGGACGAAATCAAAAATGCGAGCCAAGCGTATACGCGTTTTAAAGCCTTTCAAAACGGAAATGTTTATACATATAGCATGAAAAAGGGTGTTACGGGCGGAGTTATTTATTTTGAATCGGCACCAAACCGTCCAGACCTTGTGTTACTGGATCATATTAAGATGCTACATCCCGAACTATTGCCGGATTATGAACTTCATTTTTTCGACAAATTGCAATAATGCAAACCACTCAAAAATACCGAACCCATTTTTTAGTGCTTTTATTAGCACTACTTCTCATGTTTTTGGTAAACCTGAGCATAGGTTCGGTCTCCATTCCCTTAAATGACATAATCTCCACCTTTTTGGATAAGGGTACCACAAAAGAAACTTGGCGATATATATTAATTGATTACCGCCTACCTAAGGCTCTTAGTGCCATGCTTGCCGGCGGAGGATTGGCGATTTCAGGCTTGCTAATGCAGACCTTGTTTAGAAATCCATTGGCCGGACCATTTGTGCTTGGTTTAAGCAGTGGAGCTAGTTTAGGTGTGGCAATTCTGATTTTGGGAGCAGGAGCATTTGGCGGCTTTTTTAGCATACTATTGTTAAGTCAGTGGAGTTTGGTTGTTGCTTCAGCCCTAGGAAGCTTTTTGGTTTTATTGGCGGTTCTGGCGGTAACGTTTAGAATAAAAGATACGATGGCCATTTTGATAATCGGTTTGATGTTCGGTAGTGTTACCACAGCATTGGTTTCAGTTTTATCGTATTTCAGTAATGCGGAACAGCTTCAACAATACATTTTTTGGTCCTTCGGAAGTTTAGGAAACCAATCTTGGACAGGCGTTATGATTTTGGGAATTTGCTTTTTAATTGGTCTATTGCTAAGTATTGCCAGTAGCAAATCATTGAATGCACTTCTTTTAGGTGAAAACTACGCTAAGAGCATGGGTTTGCATATTAAGCGAACTACTTTTATCGTTATTCTGGCAACCAGTGTTTTGGCTGGGGGCATCACAGCATTTGTGGGTCCAATTGCCTTTGTTGGTCTGGCTGTACCACATTTGGCGCGACAATTTTTCAAAACCTCAAACCATCTGATTTTGTTACCGGCTGTTTTATTGTGCGGCGCCTTACTCATGCTTATTTGCGACACCATAGCCCAATGGCCATTTAGTGAATTCACCCTCCCTATAAATGCTATTACTTCCATAATTGGTGCACCCGTTGTAATTTGGTTATTGGTGCGAAAACGAAAACTATTATTCTGATGGATCCCAATAAAAGACTTCATGTTTTAGAGGCTCGACAACTATCCGTTGGATATTCCAATGGCAAGAAGAAGACAATTATCGCCAAGGAGATTGATTTCTCTATAGCCAAAGGAGAATTGGTAGGTTTGGTTGGCGCCAATGGAATTGGAAAATCCACTTTGTTGCGTAGTTTAACTAGGATGCAGAGATCTTTGGGGGGAGAAATATTTTTGAGAAATAAGAATTTAAACGACTACTCTTCATTTCAACTTGCCACAGAACTCAGCGTTGTGTTGACCGAAGCTTCAGTTTCCAAAAATCTCTCGGTAATGGAATTGATTTCTTTAGGCAGGCAACCATACACCAATTGGGTAGGCTCTCTTTCGGAAACCGACAAGATTGCTGTAAATAAGGCAATGGAAGCAACTGAAACTACCAGGCTAGCGCACAGAAAGTGTTATGAACTAAGCGATGGGCAATTACAACGGGTAGCTATCGCCCGCGCCTTATCACAGGATACGCCCATTATAATTCTAGATGAACCCACAACACATTTAGATATTTATCACCGGGCCTACATCTTGAAACTTCTGCGGAAACTCACTTCAGAAACAAAAAAGACAATCCTCTTTTCAACACATGAGATTGACTTGGCTATCCAACTTACTGACAAAATGTTGGTAATGGCTCACGACGCTACTTATTTTGATACTCCCTGCAAACTAATCGAAGCCAAAAGATTTGACTCCCTCTTCCCCGAAGAAATCATTGGGTTTGATTCAAAAACGGGGAGGTTTACCATTCGGAAATAATTATATTTACGTAAAATTTTATCGTCATGAATGATGTGTTTCTACTTATAGCCATCGCAGCTATTGGGGTTTTGCTTGGAATCCTTCTGGGCAATCTTTTTGCCCGATTAAAAAACAAAGCCGAAACAAGTAAGTTGGAAGAACGATTACAACATTCCAAGTATCAAGAAGAAAAGTTTTCTGAGCGTTTTGGTATTTTGGAAGGTGAAAAAGAAAAATTTAGAGTTGAAAAGGAACGGGCAAATATCCAACTATCAAAACAAAGCGCAGAATACAATGCACTCTACAACGAGCTTGAGAAAGAGAAAGAGCGTTTCAGAAATTTTGAGAAAGATTTTAACGACAAGTTTGAAAATCTCGCCACCAAAATACTGATCACGAAAACTGAAGCTTTTACCAATTCAAATCAAAAAAACATTGAAGGTATTTTAAAACCCTTAAACGAAAAGATTAAAAGTTTTGAGGAAAAAGTAGGGAGGAACAATGTTGATTTTACAAGAACCCACGCCGAATTAAGCAAACAACTTCAATATCTAAACGAACAAAACATTAAGATAAGTCAGGAAGCAGACAATCTCACCAAAGCATTAAAAGGAGATTCCAAAATTCAAGGAAATTGGGGTGAAATGATTTTATCGCGAGTTCTGGAAGAATCCGGTTTGGAAAAAGGACGGGAATACACCATTCAGGATACCCACGATAATCCTGATGGCGGCAGATTGCAAACAGATGTAATCATCCATCTTCCTGATGGTAAAAAGATGATTATAGACAGTAAGGTTTCGCTTACCGATTTTGAAAGATTTGTTTCTGAAGATGATGAAGACCTTAAAAAGAAATACTTAAAAGACCATATCGACTCCATTAAAAGGCACATTGTTAGCCTAAGTGAAAAGAAGTATTACCACGCAATCAACGAAAGCCCCGACACCATATTTATGTTTGTGCCTATTGAACCCGCTTTTGCCATAGCAGTTGCCAATCAAAAGAATCTATACCAAGAAGCCTTTAAACGAAAAGTGATGATTGTAACCCCTTCTACTCTTTTGGCAGCATTGCGATTGGTAGAAAATCTTTGGGAAAACGACAATCAGAAAAAAAACACTCTCGAAATTGCTACTGAAGCAGGCAAATTATATGATGCTTTTGTTGGGCTTTTGGAAGAGTTAAATAAAATCAGACGACAATTAGGAACGGTACAGGGTTCCTTTGACAGCGCTTTGATTAAATTGGAAGGAAAGGGAAATCTTGTAAGAAGAGTTGAAAAGTTACGAAAGCTCGGCGCCATTACCAGTAAAAACATAGACCAGAAATTATTAAATAATAATAATGAAAATCAACGCGATGAAAGCTAAGTTTAGACTTAATTATTCCCTATTTTGCTTTTTCTATATTCTCTAATAGTAGTGATGCGTTAACTTTTTTATTTTCACAATAAACCTATTGTTCATAGGGTTTTGCAAGCGTTCTTTGATTTTTTGATTTGAAATGTATTTTAGCTTAGCAGTCTAAAACTAGATTGCT
>Ga0079223_10001237_pt1 | contig 14955 bp, 13 predicted proteins | sample Stecom2011_FD_75072 | JGI IMG/M metagenome (GOLD analysis project Ga0079223, IMG submission 75072) | Agricultural soil microbial communities from Utah to study Nitrogen management - Steer compost 2011 | ecosystem: Environmental > Terrestrial > Soil > Agricultural land | place: USA: Utah... | reverse complement strand
CTATCAGATGCACCAGCCCCAGCCCACTCACGCCCCAAAGAGCGCCCTGTAAATGGCGGCAATCCTTGCGGCGCAGGCGCTGTACCACTTGGCGCAACCACCACAAGGCGGCCGACAAAACTACGCCGATCAGTCCCAGCGGCAGCCAGTGCAGCGGCGGTTGTACGGGCAGTTGCCAGGCCGGGGCCACCGTCCACAAATAAAACCAGCCAAACAGCAAGGCCAGATACAGCGAGCCATTGGACAGCAGAGTGACAGCCATGCCCCACAGACCCGGCCCGTCGTGGGTGCGCGAATGCAGCGGCGGATCATTCGGCATCTTATGGATGTCGGGTGCAGCGCGAGGGTGAGCGCCGTTTTCCCACGACCAGCGCAGCAGTAGAGCGAGGCTGACAAGACTTGCCCCCAGGGCGATCCAGTAGCTTTTGAGAATCAGGCAGATGCACACGACGGCCAGAGCGCTGGCGGCCAACACCGGCAGCCAGGTATTGCCGGGCAGATGAACGATTTCCCGTATCTTGCCGCTCACCGGATCGCTGCCCCAGGTTTCCCGGCGGCCGTGATGGATGGAAGTCAGTTGGTGTTCTCCGGCGGCAACGCTGGCGGGCAAGTCGGGCGTTTCCCACAGTGGATGGCGGCTGGCCACTTGCGGCAGGCTGGCAAAATTATAGGTGCTGGGCGGCAAGCTGGTAGCCCACTCGAGTGTGTCCGCGCCCCAGGGGTTGGGCTTGGCCGGAGTTCCGTAGCGGTAGTGCAAACACAAATCCAGTAAACAGGTGGCGAAACCGGCAGCCATAATAAAACTGCCCACCGATGAAATCATATTGGGCAGATCCCAGCCGAGCCCGGCGTCGTAGGTAAAAATACGCCGCGGCATACCTTGCAGGCCGGTGTAGTGCATGATGAGAAAGGTGAGGTTAAAACCGATAAACACCAGCCAGAAACCCCAGCGTGACAGACGCTGCGAGGGCATGCGTCCGGAGAAGTGCGGCAGCCAGTAGTACAGCCCGGCGATGAGTGGAAACAACATGCCGCCCACCAGCACATAGTGAAAATGTGCCACCACGAAGTGGGTGTCGTGAACCTGCCAGTCAAAAGGCACCAGTGCCAGCATCACCCCGGTGAGCCCGCCGGCGACAAAAATAATCAGAAAACCCAGCACCCACAGCATGGGTGTTTGGTAAGTGGGCCGTCCGTACCAGAGAGTAGCCAGCCAGCAGAACACCTGAATAGCTGTGGGTACGGCCACCAGCATACTGGCGGCGGAAAAAAACGCCTGCGCCAAATGTGGGATACCCACGGTAAACATATGGTGGACCCAGAGGCCAAAGCTGATAAAGCCGGTGGTGATAATCGACAGCACAATCCAGCGATAGCCAATCATGGGGCGACCGGAGAATACCGGCAATACGGTGGAGACGATTCCAGCGGCGGGTAAAAACAGAATGTAGACTTCCGGGTGGCCGAACAACCAGAACAAATGCTGCCAGAGTACCGGGTCGCCGCCACTGGCAACATCAAAAAACGGCAGCCCCAAAGCGCGCTCCAGCTCCAGCAAGATGCTGCCGAGAATCAGCGGCGGAAAGCCGAACACGATCATCAGCGACATGGCCAAAATGTACCAAACAAACAGCGGCATATGTTGCAGGTTCATGCCCTGCGCGCGGGTGCGCATAATGGACACCACCAATTCCACCCCGGCCGACACCGCCGAGATTTCCACAAAGGTAATGCCCAGCAGCCAAAAATCTGAACCCGGCCCCGGCGAGTAAACGGCGCTGCTTAAAGGCGTATACATAAACCAGCCGCTGGCGGGGGCCAGTTCAAAGATCAGGCTGGAGGTGAGAATGATGCCGCCGAACAGATAACACCAATAGCCAAAAGCGCTGAGGCGGGGAAAGGCCAAGTCGCGCGCGCCGATCATTTTCGGAATCAGGTAAATCGCTAAACCTTCAAGCACCGGCACGGCAAATAAAAACATCATAATGGTGCCGTGCATGGTGAACACCTGATTGTAAATCTCAGGCGTCAGCAGGTCGTGGCCGGGCAGTGCCAGCTGAGTGCGCAGCAGCATGGCCAGCAACCCGCCAATCACAAAGAAGACGCCGCCGGTGATAATAAAACGCAGGCCGATGGTGGTGTGATTGACCACGGTCATGGCCCGCAGGCCCTTGGGGTTCCCCCAAACTTTGTCGAGCTGGTGATGCAGCTCGGCGGGGCTGAGCTCGGATTCGGCCATCAGTTGAGAGTCTCCAGCCAGTGGGCGATAGCGGTCTGTTGATCGGGCGCTATCTGAGTGTGATCGGGGGTGTGCTCTGCGCGTGCGGGATGGGTTTGCAGCCACTCGAGAATGCTCAGCGTCTGCCCCCGCTGTCGGCCTGTGCCCAGCAATCGCCGATCGCCCAGGTTGCTCAAATCGGGCGCTCTGCCGCCTTCACTAATACCGCTCACTGCATGACAGTCGCCACAGTGCTGGACAAAATCCTGGGCCGCCGGCTGATGCTCGGCAGCGACGCTAACAGGTTGTTGTTGCCGGGTGAGCCACTGTTGAAAATCATCCGTGCTCAAGACCTGCACCGGAAAAATCATATAGGCATGGCCGGTGCCGCAAAACTCGGCGCACTGGCCGCGCAAAGTGCCAGGGGCATCGGCCTGCAGCAAAATGCGATTGGTGCGACCGGGAATCACATCGATCTTGCCGCCCAGCCCCGGTATCCAAAAAGAGTGGATGACATTGTCGCTGTCCACATAAAATTCCACCGCCGCCCCGGCAGGCATGTAGAGCTGATTGGCGGTGGTGACACCGGCCTCCGGGTAGTGAAATTCCCACCACCAGCGATGAGCCCGCACATTGACCCGCAGCGCGGGGGCGTCCGCCTCGGGCAGGGTGAGTATGTACTGGCCAGAGGGAATGCCGACGATTAACAGCACGGTGATGCTAGCCAGCGGCAAGATAAGTCCGCCGCCCAAAATCCAGCGTTTGGCTCCCGCGCTCTGGACGGCTTGGGAACTGGTGTCACCCTGACGGCCCATGGCGTAAGCCCACAGGACAACCACGACCACCAACACCAGAGTAAAAAAGCTAAACATGCCCCACCAAAGCAAGGCAATTCTCTGCGCCGCCGGGCCAGCGGTGTCGAGCGCAGATTGTGGACCACTGCAAGCTGTGCACATCAACAGGGCGATTATGATTAAACTTGTTGTTACCATGCAGCGGCCGGTCCACCACTTTCGGGAGACACCCCTATGGCGCGTTCCACTATCCCCAGCCGCATGGCCATCGCCCATCATCCGCTGCACCCTATGTTGATTCACTTTCCCGTGGCCGCCCTGTTGGGATTGGTGGCCACCGATCTGACTTTTATCTTCACCGGTGATGCCTTTTGGGCGCGTGCCAGTTTTTGGCTGGTGGGCATAGGCGCTCTGGGCGGCTGGGTGTCGGGTACCATCGGGCTGCTGGATTTGCTGACAGTGGGAGCCATTCGCCGACTGGTCACTGCCTGGAGTCACGCCTTGCTGGCCGTTCTGTCCCTGTCGCTGGCATCCTTTAACTGGCTGCTGCGCCTCGGCGGCGATATGCAAAGCTGGATTCAGCCCTGGGGCCTGAGCCTCTCGCTGCTGACGGCGCTGATACTCTCGCTGACAGCCATGCTGGGAGGCCAATTGGTATATGAACATGGCGTGGGGGTGGAGCCGGAGCCGCCGAAAGGCTAGAAAAACATCCATTTCAGCCCCCCTGCATGGGCTTGGCCAGCACCAGCCAAAAAATCGCGGTGATCAACAGCGCGGTGCCGATAAGCGCGAAGCGACACCCACCAATAAAATACCGGCCCGGTTGCTGCTCGGCGCGCAACACCAGCCAGCCGCAGAATAAATGCATCACTGTCAGCAGCGAAACCAATCCCAGCTTGGCCAGTAACCAGAGATCAGTCACGCCATAGACAAGAAAAACCAGCGTGCCGGAAATAATGGCCGCCAGCGCCATGGGGGTGACTATCAGCGTGTAGCAAAAACGTGGCATGGACAGCATCAGCGGATCGGTGGCGGGCGGGGCGAGCAGACCTTGGCCGCGCTGTCGTGTCAGCATCAATCCCGGCAGATACAAGAGCGCACCGCACCAGCACAGCAAAGTGGCGATGTGCAATAACAGTAGCCAGGGCATAAGTGATCCTGTTTCTGTCGGTGAACGAACGAAGAGGCGTCGCCAGCGCACCAGTGTAAAGAACGCCGAAAGGTCGTGACAAGCGCAGGTGTACAGGCTGTGTCGCAGTTCTCTCTGTGGGCTTGCTTGCAATGCTTTACCCTTCATTACAGCTTGGCGCGTGTTGGCATTTGCCAAAAGGTCGAAGGCTGCCCAATAATAGCCGCCAGACCTTATACGATAACGACTATAGGCTTCCCATGAACAGAAGACAGATTCTCCGATACACTGCCTGGATTACCGGCAGTGCCGTATCCGCTTCCCTGGCCGGGGCGGTATTAGGCGGATGCTCAGAAGCTCCCCGAGGCACCGCAGCCGTCTCCAGCAGCTCACTCGCTGCCAGCACCACAGACACACCTTTACTGCATTATTTTTCCCCCGATCAATTTCAACAGCTCGGGCAACTCGTCGACGCAATTTTGCCGCGCACCGATACGCCCTCAGCCACGGATGTGAATGTGCATGTCACCATGGATTCCATGCTCGGTCAGGTGATGGACGCGAACTATCAGCGTCAATTCAAAGACAACTGGCTGGCGTTGTGGAAATACCTTGGGCAGCAGAACTTTGCCGGGCGCGACGCCGACCAGCAAGCCGCTCTGCTCAGCGAGCTGGAGCTGAATACAGACGCTGCACTGGCCAAAGCCCAGCGCGGCCTGGTGGAGGTCAAACAACAGACCATCGTTTATTACCTGGTCAGTGAAACCATCGCCGAAGAGCATTTGAATTATCTTCCCGTTCCCGGCAAATACGAACCCTGTATTAGCGTGGAAAGTGTCAACAACAAAGCCTGGGCCATCTGATTATGAGTACAACCACTGCAACTGACTTTGATGCGATTGTCATCGGTTCTGGCATCAGCGGAGGCTATGCCGCGATGGAATTGTGTACCAAGGGTTACAAAACCCTGGTACTGGAGCGCGGACGCATGGTGGAGCACGGGGAATACCCCACCGCTCACGATGACGTTTGGGATCTGCCTTTTAACGATCGCGTACCGCAAAAAGAAATCGCCAAGCATTATGAAAAACAAAACCGTTTGTCCTGGTGGGTAAACCAGGCCAACAAGCACTGGATTAACAAAGACGACGAATATCCCTACGAGGAAGACGAGCGCTTTGACTGGATTCGCGGTCACCATGTGGGCGGCCGTTCGCTGATGTGGGGGCGTCACTGCTACCGCTGGAGTGATCTGGATTTTGCTGCCAACAAAGAAGAAGGCGTCGCCATCGACTGGCCCATTCGCTACGCTGACCTCGCTTCCTGGTACGATCAGGTGGAGACTTTTGTCGGCATTTCCGGTCAGGCCGAAGGCTTGTCCCATGTGCCCGATGGCAAGTTTCTCAAACCCTTTCCGCTTAACTGCGCCGAGCAACATCTGCGCGAAGCGGTAGCGAAAAAATTTCCCGGCCGAGTGGTCACCCCCGGTCGGGTAGCCAACCTGTCGGAATACGACCCGGCGATTCATAAAGGCAAGCGCGGCCAGTGTATGTCGCGCGATCGCTGCTGGCGCGGCTGTCCTTACGGCGCTTATTTTAGTAGCCAGGCGGCGACTTTGCCGGTGGCTGAAGAGACGGGTAATTTGACCATTCGTCCCAACAGTATTGTCAGCGAAATTGTCTACGATCCGGCCACTAAAAAAGCCACAGGTGTGCGCATCATCGATGCCGAAACTCGCGAGCATCTGGAAATTAGCGCGCGGTTGATTTTCTGTAATGCCAGCACCGTAGGCACCACTGCCATTTTGCTCAACAGCCGCAGCGAAGCTTTCCCCAACGGCCTTGGCAACGGCAGCGGCGAGCTGGGCCACAATATGATGGACCACCACTATGGTATGGGCGCTTCAGGTGTTCTGCCCGGTTTTGAAGACGAGTATTACTCCGGCCGCAAGCCCGCCGGTTTTTATATTCCGCGCTTCTCCAACCTGGACGAGAGCACTCGTCGCGACGATTACCTGCGCGGCTTTAGCTATCAGGGCAGCGCCCAGCGTATTGCCAATGCGCCCAGCGGCGTTGTCGGCAAGGCGCTAAAAGATCAGGTATTGCAGCCGGGTGCCTGGGCCATCAGCATGACCTGCTTTGGCGAGCTGTTGCCCTATCACGACAACCGCATGTACCTGAACTTTGATAAGAAAGACCAGTACGGTATACCGCTGATTCGGTTTGATGCCAAGCTGCGTGAGAATGAACACACCTTGCGCGAGCACGGCGTACAGAGCGCAGTGGAAATGTTGGAAGCGGCCGGTTGCGTCAATATCAGCTCTTACAATGCCGCCACGGCGCCGGGTGCTTGTATTCATGAAATGGGCACAGCGCGTATGGGCCACGATCCAGCTACCAGCGTGCTCAACCAATGGAACCAGATGCACGAAGTACCCAACGTGTTTGTTACCGATGGCGCTTGCATGACCAGCTCGGGCACACAAAACCCCAGCATCACCTATATGGCGCTGACGGCGCGGGCAGTAAGCTACGCCCATCAGCAAATACAGGACGGTAATTTGTAAGACTCAACATAGCGGGCCGTTCATGCCGGACGGCTCGCTATGGGTAATGAAAATTGAGGTAATAAAGGTTATTCGGCAAACTCAGCGTTGTGATATACCCGCTGCACATCGTCCGCATCGTTGAGCAGCTCCAGCAGCTTTTCAAACACCACTATATCTTCGCCAGCCAACACCGTAGTGGTCTGCGGTACAAACTGGATTTCATCCACTTCCAGCTCCACCTCTGGGTCGGCATCAGTAATGGCATTGCGCGCCTTGGCGTATTCCGTATGCGGCGTAAAAACTGTAATCATCCCGTCTTCGCATTCGATATCACTGACATCCACATCGGCTGTCATCAGCTGTTCCAACACCGCTTCTTCGTCTTCACCGGCAAAACGAAAAATCGCACTGTGATCAAACATATGACTGACAGTGCCCGAGGTGCCCAATTTGCATTTGGCTTTGTTAAAACAGGTGCGCACATCGCCGATAGTGCGATTGGGGTTGTCGGTTAAACAATCGACAATCAGCAGACAGTTGCCGGGGCCAAAACCTTCGTAACGGGCCGGAGAGAAATCTTCACCCGCCCCGCCGCTGGCCTTGTCGAGCGCTTTGTCAATGACATGGCTGGGCACCTGATCTTTTTTCGCCCGCTCAATCAAACCGCGCAGCGTCAGGTTGCCAGCCGGGTCTGTGCCCCCGGCTTTGGCGCAAACATAAATCTCGCGACCATACTTGCTGTAGACTTTGGTTTTGGCGGCGGCCGTTTTGGCCATGGACTCTTTGCGGTTCTGAAAGGCTCTGCCCATCGGTATTAAATCCTGTTAATGAAAAATGGAATTCTAGCGGGAATCTTTTAGCCCGGCCACCACTGAAGAGGTATTTCTCCGCGGCGCGCCAGGCCGGCTAAATCCATACTCAGAGCCACGGCCACATGCACCATCACCCCGCCCCAAATAGAGCGCGACATAAGCGCCAGCACACCGAGAAACAAACCGAATAAAATTGACCCGGTGGCCTCCAGCGGCAACTTGGGTAAATGAATCATCATATAGGGCACACACATTACCCACACGGCATTGGCGCCAATAGCCGGGCGCAGTGCCTGCAACATAAAGCCGCGAAAGAAAAACTCCAGCACAATAAACTGGCCGATATACAGTGCTTCCCACGCTAGCAAATCCGCCCAACTGCGTCCGGCGTGTATATAAAATGGATAGTGATTAACAAAATCTTCGCCAAGGCTCACCAGATACACAAACAGCAAAATAGGACTGAGCAGCAACAGATAGTAGTGCCAGTGTCGATGCGTATCGCCCCAGCGCCAGCCAAAATCTCTCACCCTCTGGCGCAACACCAGGCGAATAAAAAGTGCCAGCACCAGCGCAAAAAACACCAGATGCATCGCGCTCCACCAACAGTATTGCAGCAGTAGCAAAACGCCGTCGTCATATCGTTGTTGCAACCAGGCATGGGTATCGAGGCCGGTGAGCTGACCAAACCAGGCGAGTATTAAGCTCAGCGTGCTGGAGTACTTGCCGTAATGCAGCGCCAGTAAACACACCGCCACACAGGCCAGCGTCCAGAAAACCCGGCGCAGAGCCTGCGCTCGGTCGAGACGATAAGACGGTGGCTCGCGATCAATCTGATCCAGAATCTCGAACAGGCGTCGAGGGTGAAGCTTCTTCAGCATGGGGAAATCCTGTAAGGTAAATGCGCACGGCACTGCTCGGCATAATCCTCTACCGCCTCGGCCTCGCGAGTCACAAAATCGCTCACCGCGGCGGCCAAGCGCTCATCGGTCAACCAGTGGTGCGAGTAAGTCAGCACCGGCTCAAAACCGCGAGCAATTTTATGCTCGCCCTGCGCGCCGCCATCAAAACGTTGTAATTGTTGGGCAATCACATAGTCAATACCTTGGTAATAACAGGCCTCAAAATGCAGCCCGTCAAACTCTGCCGCGCAGCCCCAATAGCGACCATAGAGCGTTTTGTCATCGCGAAAAAATAACGCCGCCGCCAGCGTTTGCTCTCCTCGATGAGCTTTAACCAGCACACAGTTTTCTGATAACTGTTGCCCGATGCGCAGAAAGAACTCGAGATTAAGATAGCCCGTATGGCCGCTGCGCTTTAAATAAGTGAGGCGATAAAAATCAAAAAACAATTGCCAGTCTGCAGTCGTAATCTGCTCGCCGGTCAAGTGCGTAAAAGTAAAGCCCTGCTCAGCAATACGCCGTCTTTCTTTAATAATATTTTTACGCTTGCGCGAGTTTAACTCGGCAAGAAAATCTTCAAAGCTATCATAGCCGCGGTTAAACCAATGGAACTGACAATCCACCCGCTGCGCCGTCCCCAACTTCTGCAGAAGCTGCGCTGCGGCGGGTTGCTCGAACAAACAGTGCCACCCCGACCAGCGGTGCTCGACACAGGCCGCCTGCAAAAAATCCAACACCGAACGCCAAGCCGACTCAGGTTCTATTTGCGCGCTCAAACGTAAGCGCGGCCCGGTGCAGGGCGTAAAAGGAATGGCACTCAGTAGCTTGGGATAATACCTCAACCCCAAGCGCTCATAGGCATCGGCCCAGCTCCAATCAAACACATACTCGCCGTAAGAGTGAAACTTGAGATACAGCGGCAGCGCCAGCACCAGCTTCCCATCGCGCTCGCCAAGCAAATGCCGCGGCTGCCAGCCCGTTTCCAGACACACCGCCCCACTGGCCTCCAGCGCCTGCAAAAAAGCGTGCCGCACAAACGGATAATCGCCACCGCCCAGAGCATCCCAATCCTCGGCAGCCACCGCATCAATACTGTCAACAAATCGCAACTGCATGGTGGTATCTACAATAAAAACAAAGCGTTAAGGTCACTCAATATTCTGCACCTGCTCGCGCATTTGCTCTATCAGTACCTTGAGGTTGACGGCGGCCTGGGTAGTTTCGGCGACGATGGCTTTGGAGGAAAGGGTGTTGGCTTCGCGGTTGAGTTCTTGCATTAAAAAGTCCAGCCGCCGGCCGATGGCTTGTGATTGTTTCAGGGTGTGTCGCACTTCGGCAATATGGGCGCCCAAGCGGTCCAGCTCTTCGTCCACATCGGCTTTGTGTACGATAAGAGCGACTTCTTGCTCCAGGCGTTCGGGATCGAGTTCCACTTGCAGGTTGGCGATTTTTTCCTGCAGCTTTTGCCGCTGAGCGGTAAGTATGTCGGGCAGGCGCTGGCGTACTTGTTGCACCTCGGCGGCAATGGTCACCAGTCGCTGTTCGATAAAACCGCTCAACTCTTTGCCTTCGCGCTGGCGGTGGGCGGTCAGTTGTGTCAGTGCTTTGTCGAGGTCGGTGAGCGCGGCGCTGTGCAGTGTCTCGGGCGGCAGGGTGTTGACTTGTTGTACGCCAGGCCAGCGCAAAATTTCCAGCGGGTCGGCGGCGGCAGCATCGGGCATATGTTGGCGGATGCGGGCGCAGGCGGCGGCGATTTGTCCCAGTCGTTGTTCGTCCAGGCCGATGGACTCTTCGCTCTGTTCGGGTTGGTAGTGCAGGGTGATTTCCAGCTTGCCGCGCTGCAGGCGTTGACGGCTGCGTTCGCGCACGGCGGTTTCCAAATCGCGCAGTGATTCGGGTAGGCGGATGTGCATTTCCAGATAACGGTGGTTGACGCTACGCAACTCCCAAATGAGGGTGCCCCAGGGATATTGATGTTCGCTGCGGGCAAAACCGGTCATACTGCTGGGCATGGAAACTCCTTCGGCATGCTTTGTCGGACGGGGTTTAAACGTTAACATTGGTGATTGTAGCTTAACAGCCAAGTGTCTCAACAGAAGGTTTTTCTATGCAGCGTCCCAGTAGTAGGCAAGCGGATCAATTGCGCCCTGTGCGCATTACTCGACAATACACTAAACACGCCGAAGGCTCGGTGCTGGTGGAGTTTGGCGATACCAAGATTATTTGTACCGCCAGTGTGGTTGCGGGTGTGCCGCCGTTTTTGCGCGGTCAGGGTCAGGGTTGGCTGACAGCTGAGTATGGTATGTTGCCGCGCTCGACGGGTACGCGGATGGGCCGCGAAGCGGCTCGTGGTAAGCAGGGCGGGCGCACGGTGGAGATTCAGCGCTTGATCGGTCGCTCTTTGCGCGCGGCGGTGGATCTGTCTTTGCTGGGTGAGTACACGCTGCAGATTGACTGCGATGTGATTCAGGCCGATGGCGGCACTCGCACCGCTGCTATTACCGGTGCCTGGGTGGCGCTGGCCGATGCGCTGGCGAGCATGAAGCGTGAGGATCTGCTGACGGCTGAGCCCATGATGCGTGCTGTTGCTTCTGTATCGGTGGGTATCTATCAGGGCGTGCCGGTGCTGGATCTGGATTATCCCGAGGATTCGGCGGCGGATACGGATATGAATGTGGTGATGGCCGACGATGGCGGTATTATTGAAATTCAGGGCACCGCTGAGGCCGAGCCTTTTACCGAGGTGCAATTTGCCCAGATGTTGGCGCTGGCGAAAAAGGGAATTGCGGATCTGCACGCTCTACAGCGGCAAGCGTTGGCAGACTAGAGCTTTTATGCAGCAGTAATAAAAAAGGCCGAGGGTATTGCCCTCGGCCTTTTCATTATAGCTCGATATCGTAATCGACAATCACCGGCAGGTGGCTGGAGAACTGGCTGTTTTTATAGATAGCCGCGTACTCGACCTTGGGGCCGATATTGTTGGAAACAATTTGCATGTCAGTGCGCCAGCCCATGCCGGTGCCTATTTTGCTGCTCGGCCACCAACTGTATTCATCCGGGTCGCGAATGGCGCGGCGAAAGGCGTCCACGTAGCCAATCTGGTTAAAGATCTGGTTAAACCACTGGCGCTCGTGGGGCAAAAAGCCCGATTCATTCTGCAGCATATCGGCATCACTCACATCGCGTGGCGTATGCGCCATTTGCCAGTTGCCGCAGAAAATATAATCCCGGCGCTTGCGCGTGATTTTGTTCATATGGGTTTGCAGGTCATCAAAAAAACCAATTTTGACTTCCTGTGACTCCAGCTCGGAGCTGGCGCTAGGGGCCAAGAGCGAACCGATGCTGAGGTTCTCGTAATCCATTTGCAGGTAGCGACCTTCCATATCCACGCCGGAAGTAAAGCCGAGACCAAAGATCAGCGCCTTGGGTTGCTTGCGGGTATAGACGGCCACACCGTTGTAATGTGGTGTGCCTGAATCGAAGAAGTAAGCGAAGTATCCTTCGGGATGAAATACCGGATCGTCGAGCTCGTATTCGAGCGCACGCAAATCCTGCAAACAAATCACGTCCGCATCTTGATTGTCTAGCCAGTCATAAAGGCCACGTTGCGCCGCTTGAAATATGCCGTCGACGCTAAGACTGATAACTCTCATGTTAGCCCCTTAATTGCGGACTGTGTATCATACCCGAGCTGTGTGGGGTTGTGTAAATCAGCGACTGAAAGATCGGTCGGCCTTTTATAGTTATAAGTATCGGCTGCTATTTCGTCAGTCGGGAAAGCGCGTAGTATAACGCAAACGTTCTCTTATAATAGCGCCTTTTTGATGTTCTACCAATATGGATAATGTATGAAAGATTACCAGCACGAATTTATTGCCCTGGCCATTGCCAAAGAGGCGTTGCTGTTTGGCGATTTTACCCTCAAGTCGGGGCGTCAGAGTCCGTATTTCTTTAACGCCGGGCGCTTTTTCCAAACCGGGGCCGGTCTGGCGGCTCTGGGGCGTTTTTACGCGGCGGCCATTGTCGATGCCGGGGTTGAGTTTGATCTGATCTTTGGCCCGGCCTATAAAGGTATCCCGCTGGCCAGCGCTACCGCCATTGCCCTGGCCGAGCACCACGGACGCGATTTGCCCTATTGCTTTAACCGCAAGGAGGCCAAGGCTCACGGCGAAGGCGGCACCCTGGTGGGCGCGCCTCTGAGCGGGCGGGTATTGATTGTCGACGATGTGATCACCGCTGGTACGGCCATTGGCGAGGTGATGAACCTGTTGGCCGAGTCTGAGGCGGTGCCGGCGGGGGTGCTGGTGGGGCTGGATCGGCAAGAGCGCGGCCAGGGTGAGCTCTCGGCCATTCAGGAGGTGGAGGCTCGCTACCAGATTCCGGTGGTCAGCCTGGTTAACCTTGGACACATTATGCGCTATCTTGAACACACGGGCGGCCTCGACAAGCTGGATGCCATACGGGTCTATCGCGAAACATTTGGTGTGCAGGAGTAAACCTTCTTATGGTACAGCGTAAAGGTGTGATGCTACTGGCTTTGATTCTCTGGCTGGCGCCGTTGGCGTTGGCCGAGGATGAGGGCGCCGACGCGGCCGGTGTGCTGTACCGTTTTGTCGGCGATCAAGGCCAGCAGTTTATCCAGCAAAGTATTCCGCCCGAGGTGGCCCCGCGCGGCTATGAAATTATTTCCAAAAGCGGCCAGTTGCTGAAGGTGGTACCCCCGGCTCCCAAGGGCGCGGATATTGAAAAGATGATGACGCAGATGCGCCTGGAGGCCGAGCTGGCCGAGTGGGACAACCGCCTGCGTCGGCGCTACAGTACAGTGGCCGATATTCGCTCGGCCAAGCGGCGCAGTCTCAGTGAGCTGCAGGGCAATCTCAGCTTGTTACGCTCCAACTTGCAGGGCGTGCAGACACAAATTGAAGATCAGCAGGCACGAGCGGCTATGCAGGAGCGCAGTGGGCGTGAGGTCGGCGAGGCGGTGCTGAAAAACATACATACGCTGGAGGCTGAATTGACCGGCCTGCAGCATCAGATTGCCGTGCGTACCATTGAGCTGCGGGCCGAGGCCGAGCGCTTTGATCGCGATATGGAGCGCTTTGCCGAAATCACTCAGCCGCGCCGTTAGCGCGCCAGCATTTACAGGTTGCCCAGTGAGCGGTAATGGAGCGCCTCGGCCAGTTGTTCCCGTCCAATGTTGACCTGTTCGGCCATATCCGCCAGCGTGCGCGCCACCTTTAATACCCGGTGATAAGCGCGGATCGATAGTCCCAGCTTCTCCACGGCAGCTTCCAGAAATTCCTGTTCATCCTTGGGTAGTGCGCATATCTGCTCAATGTCAGCGGCGTTGAGCAGATGATTGTGTTTGCCCTGCCGCGCCAACTGCAGGGCGCGAGTGCGTACCACCCGCTGACGCACGCTGTGCGAAGATTCGCCGCGCTCGGCGGCGCGCAACTGTGCCGGGCTCATAGTCTGCACCGGTACATGCAGGTCGATGCGATCCAGCAGCGGCCCGGAAATTTTGCCGGTATAGCGGTCAATTTGTTCAGCGGTGCAGCGACAGCGACTGTCGTGGCTGCCGTAGTAACCGCAGGGGCAGGGATTCATGGCGGCCAGCAGCTGAAAGCGAGCCGGGTAGCAAGCTTGCGCTCGGGCGCGGGAAATTCGAATCTCACCACTTTCCAGCGGCTCGCGCAGCACTTCCAGTACCTGACGTTGAAACTCCGGCAGCTCATCTAAAAATAACACTCCAGCATGGGCCAGAGAAATCTCTCCCGGCCGCGGCTGGGTGCCGCCGCCCACCAAAGCGGCCGCCGAAGCCGTATGGTGCGGTGCGCGAAAGGGGCGGTGATGCCATACGGCCTCGGTGCGGTGGCCGGAGACCGAATATACCGAGGCCACCGCCAGCCGCTCAGAGATTTCCAGCGGCGGCAAGATGCCCGGCATACGGCTGGCGAGCATGGTCTTGCCCGTGCCCGGCGGGCCGTAGAACAGCAGGTTATGACCGCCACTGGCGGCCACTTCCAGTGCGCGTTTGGCCTGTTGTTGGCCGCGCACCTCGGATAAATCCGGCACTGGCAGCGGGGCTGACAGACGGGCGGGCGTCGCCGCTGCAAGTGTTTCTCGGCCGTGAAAATGCGCACAGACTTGCAGCAAATTGGCCGCTCCCAGAACAGGCTGACCGCTGAGGGCGGCCTCGGCGGCATTGGCGGTGCTGACAATCAGGGTGCGACCATCTTGCCCGGTAGCTAGAGCCGTGGGCAGGGATGCATTGACGGGGCGCAACTCTCCCGACAGCGCCAGTTCGCCCAGCAGTTCGTGTTCCGCCAGTGTCTGAGTGGGCAGCTGTCCGCTGGCGGCGAGAATACCGATGGCAATGGCCAGGTCAAAGCGCCCGCCTTCCTTGGGTAAGTCGGCCGGTGCCAGATTGACGGTAATACGACGGGCGGGAAATTCCAGATGACTGTTGAGGATGGCGCTGCGCACCCGGTCCTTGGCTTCTTTTACGGCGGTTTCGGGCAGGCCGACAATGGCAAAACCGGGCAGACCATT
>Ga0079223_10001234_pt1 | contig 14962 bp, 14 predicted proteins | sample Stecom2011_FD_75072 | JGI IMG/M metagenome (GOLD analysis project Ga0079223, IMG submission 75072) | Agricultural soil microbial communities from Utah to study Nitrogen management - Steer compost 2011 | ecosystem: Environmental > Terrestrial > Soil > Agricultural land | place: USA: Utah... | reverse complement strand
TTAATCTGAACCACTTTGGGGTTCAGTCAAACGCGTGAATCCGGTCTACATCAAATAGATAGAGCAGATTCACGCACCAAACAGGATCACTTCGTGAACCTTATTTGGCGCGATCTGCTCTAGTACCCATCCGATCTTCATGCTGGCGGATGCAGCCTGGTATCCAATGCGAAGGGCTCCTGCAGGAGGGTGCGGTAATACCGCCGGGCGGCGCGGGCGAGGAACACCAGGTTCCAGCTGTGCCGGGAGACGGCGCTGGGGATGAGGATGATCGGATGCTCGCGAAGCAGTCGATCGCCGAAGTCCTGCTGGCCGCGACCGGGGATGCCGGGTACCAGCCAGTTCTGATTGGGGACATTCTCGGGATGAACGACCTGGACCCGGTCGGCAGAGAGAACCTCCATGGCGGTGAGCACATGAGGTACGGTGTCCAGGGTGCGAAATCCCTTGTGAACCGCGACCTCCAGGATGGCGGTAGCAGGGTCCAGCGAGCAGTAGACGGCGCGCACGCCTTTCCCGTTCCAGCGGCCGCCAAAGCGGAACGCGCCTTCACCGCTGTCCCACGTCTCGGCGTGCTGCTTCTGATCCAGCCGCCAGGCCACCAGCCTGGCTGGTCCAAGCGGGTCGGGAAGGAGTGTCACGTGTAGACGCCGTACTCCAGGCGGTCTAGGAAGTCCTCGACCAGTTCGGCGCCCTCGGAGGTTGCCAGCAGGTCCAGCGGCCGCCACTGGTCGAGCCCCATGGCCGGGGACTCCAACCAGCGCTCTGCCTCTTCCTGCGAGCCGAAGACGGCCGTCGCCCGGCTGAGGATCTTGGCGAAGACCCAGGTCCGGATGCTCTGGTTGGTGTCCAGGGGCTTGGCCTGCGCCTGCCGCCGCCTTTGCAGGGTTCGGCCGCTCATCCCGATGGCCCGCTCCAGTGCTTCGGAAGGTTTCAGGACCAGCAGGTTGTCGAGGAGGTGTTCGAGAGCCTGCGGTGGAAGCCCTCGCGCCAGCATCTCATGGGCATCGAGGGGCGAAACAGGCAGCTTGCGGAGGGTCTTGGGTCCGCCCAACAGCGCCGCGGCTTCCCGAATTTCCGGGATCTCTACCTGTTCTCGTTCGATAGCTGCGCTCACGGCCGGTCACTTCCCATCGGTCGCCAATGCGACACCTGTCTTGGTAGATTAGGACGCTTGTCGCCAAGCGCAATACCTTCCGCGGCGCCTATGTCGCCCTTCTGCAACAAACCTCATATTTTGGTGGAATGGTGCCGGCTGCAGGATTTGAACCCGCGACCTACCGCTTACAAGGCGGTTGCTCTACCAGCTGAGCTAAGCCGGCGCCGGAAGCAGCTATAGGCGATCAGGAGGCCATTTTCCAGTGATTGTCCGACGTTGGTTGCGACAAGTCGCTGCTTACCATCCAGACAACCTTGAAGACGGCGTAGCGGCTGTAGATCCATTGGCGCGCGGGGTGCTGTTATTCAGCGGCCGCCATCTGCGGATGGCCTTCCACAAAGGCCGGATTGCCCTGGAGCGCTTGGGGCAGGGGGCCGCCGGTAGCCCAGTCGAGCAGGCCAACGGTATGGACCACGGGCAGGCCGGCATCGTTGGCGAGCTGGGTGATGCAGCCGATGTTGCCACTGGCGACCGCCGCTGCATCCAGCTCCAGCAGCGTGCCCAGCTTGCGCTCGCGCAGGCGATTGGCCAACTCCGGCTGCAGCAGGTTGTAGGTGCCGGCGGAGCCGCAGCAAAGGTGCGCGTCGCGCGGCTCCTGCACCCGGAAGCCGGCGGCTTCCAGCAGAACCTTTGGCTGTGCCGTGACCTTCTGCCCGTGCTGGAGCGAACAGGCAGAGTGGTAGGCCAGCTTCTGACCGGTGGGTCGCTGGATCTCGAGGCCTCCGAGATCGGTCAGGAATTCGCTGATGTCCTTCGCCAAGGTCGAGATCCGGGCGGCTGCCTCGGCCCATTGCGGCTCGTTGCGCAGCATGAAGCCGTAGTCCTTTACGGTGGTGCCGCAGCCTGAAGCGTTGATCACCACGGCGTCGAGGCCGTCGCCTTCCAGTTCATGGCTCCAGGCGGCAACATTGGCGCGGGCCGAGGCGAGAGCGGGATCTTCCTTGCCCAGGTGATGTACCAGCGCACCGCAGCAGCCGGCGCCGCGCGCAACCACCACCTCGACGCCATGCCGGCAAAGGAGGCGAATGGTGGCTTCGTTGATCTCCGGCGAGAGCACCTGCTGGGCGCAGCCGCTGAGCAGCGCTACCCGTGCCCGCCGCTCTCCAGCGGCCGGGAAGACCTGGGGGCGATCAACGGGAGAGGGGGAGGCCAGGCGGTTCGGCGCCATCTCCAGCAGGCGCCCCAGGCGGCCTGGAAGTGCGCGACGCAGCGGGCGGCCCACCTTGGCTCCCAACAGGGCCAGCCGAAAGCGGTGTGGATGTGGCAGCACCTCTGCCAGCAGGCGGCGCAGCGCGCGTTCCGGCCAGGGGCGGACGTAGGTCTCCTCCACCCGCTTCCGGCCGTGATCGACAAGATGCATGTAGTGCACGCCGGAAGGGCAGGTTGTCATGCAGGACAGGCAGGAGAGGCAGCGATCCAGGTGCAGGGCGGTCTCCGCACTCGCCGGCCGGTCGTTCTCCAGCATCTCCTTGATCAGGTAGATGCGCCCGCGCGGGCTGTCGAGCTCGTCGCCCAGCAGCACATAGGTCGGGCAGGTGGCGGTGCAGAAGCCACAGTGAACGCAGGTCCGGATAATCTTCTCGGACTCGGCGACATCCGGATCGGCCAGCTGAGCCAGGCTGAAGTTGGTCTGCATCGCCTAGAACTCCGGATACATGCGGCGGGGGGTGAGCACGCCGTGGGGATCGAAGGCCTCCTTCACCCGTCGGCTGAGCGCCGCCAGGGGCGCAGGCTGCGGCTGAAAGACCGGGATCTCCTGGCGGACCTCCTGCGGGGCGCGCACGAGAGTCGCGTGTCCGCCGGTTCCCGCCAGAGCGCCGCGGACCACCGCTTCCCCAGCATCGCCGCCGGGAGAGAGGCCGAACCAGAGCAGGCCGCCGCCCCAGTCGTAGAAGTGCAGGCCCGGGCGCTGCTCCAGGATCTTTGAAGCAAGTCTCGCTCCCTCTGTCGGCGCCACCGACATCCGCCAAAGAGCGAGCTCCGGCTGCTTCACGAAAGGCGTAAGATCTGCAAGCTCCCGCCAGAGCAGGGCGGAGTTCCTGGAGTGAAGCTCCTCCGTTTCGCCAAAGGCCGCCAGCTCTTGCCGCAAGCTGGCGCAGCGGGCCGCGACGGAGGGGGCGGGGCCTTCCAGGCGCACGGCGGTGACGGGGTCGCCCGCCGCACGGACGTAGGAGACTTCGGAGGCCTCGGCGACCTGCGCCGGAAGGTGGGCGGCGCCGGAGACCTCGTGGGGTGAGCCCAGCGCGGCCGACAGTGCTTTGGTTGCGCTTGCGTCATCCAGGCCGAGGACCAAAACGGTGCGCGACTTCTCCGCCTTCGGCAGAACCTTGATCGTCACCTCGCTCATGGCCGCGAAGATGCCGAAGGAGCCGCAGAGTAGCTTGGAGAGATCGTAGCCTGTGACGTTCTTCACCACCCGGCCGCCGGACTTGACGGTTTCGCCCCTCCCGGTGGCGGCGCTGAAGCCGAGGAAGTGATCGCGCGCCGCACCCTGGCGGATCCGCCGCGGGCCGGCCATGTTGCAGCCGAGCATGCCGCCGATGGTGCCGGCGCCGGCAGCGCCACCCCAAAGCGGCGCCCAGTCTCCCGGCTCGAAGGCCAGTTCCTGGTTTTTCTCCGCAAGCGCCGCCTGAATCTCGGCCAGCGGCGTCCCGGCGCGCGCGGAAAGTACCAATTCCTCTGGCTCGTAGAGAGTGATGCCGCGCAGGCCGCTCATATCGAGGGTGGCTGCCGCCTGCACCGGCCGCCCCCAGCCGTGCTTGCTGCCCTGGCCCAGGATCTCGAGCGGCTGCTTCTCCGCGACGGCCCAGGCCACCGCTTCCTCCAGTTGTTCTGGTGTATCGGGCTTCAGATTTTCTGTCATCCGAGATCCGCTCTAACAGGAGGCTTGGGAAGTGCAGGCTGGAAGCCAGCGCTCCCTGGCGTACGTGACCTGGGTAGGGCGCGCGCCATCAAGCGGCGGCTCTTGGGAGCGCAGGCATCCCCGCTTGCCTCTTTCTTGCGCCACTGCATCGCTCAAAACCGCGGAATGTCGGGGAAGGGAACCTGGCCGCGGTGGATGTGCATCCGTCCCAGCTCGGCGCAGCGATGAAGCTGTGGAAAGACCTTGCCGGGATTCAGCAGGTGATCGGGATCGAAGGCGCACTTCACCCGCTGTTGCTGCTTCAGGTCGGTTTCGCTGAACATGGACGGCATGAGGTCGCGCTTTTCCACGCCGACGCCGTGCTCGCCGGTCAGCACGCCGCCGACTTCGACGCAAAGCTTCAGGATCTCCGAGCCGAATTCCTCCGCCCTCTGCAGCTCGCCCGGTCGATTTGCGTCATAGAGAATCAGTGGATGCAGGTTGCCGTCACCCGCATGGAAGACGTTGGCGACCCGCAGGCCATAACGCTCCGACATCTCCCGCATGCGGCGCAGGACTTCCGGCAGGCGATGGCGCGGAATGGTGCCGTCCATGCAGTAGTAGTCCGGGGAGATTCGGCCCACCGCCGGAAAGGCGGCCTTCCGTCCGGCCCAGAAAACTGCGCGCTCCTCTTCGCTCTGGGAAAGGCGCTCATAAACCGCCCCCTTGCTGCGCGCGATGTCGGAGCAGCGCTCGATGAGGTGGTTGACCTCCGCCTCCGGCCCATCGAGCTCGACGATCAGTAGCGCTTCCACATCGCGGGGGTAGCCGGCGTTCACGAAGTCCTCGGCCGCGTGGATGGCGGGGCGGTCCATCATCTCCATGCCGCCGGGGATGATGCCGGCCGCGATCACTGCCGCCACGCAGTCGCCCGCTGCCTCGCTGCTGTCGAAGCCGAGCAGCAGGGCGCGCGCCGTCGCCGGCTGGCGCAGGATGCGAACTGTAACCTCGGTCACCACCGCCAGCAGCCCTTCTGAGCCGGTCAACAGTCCCAGGAGGTCATAGCCTTCAGCTTCCAGATGCTTGCCGCCGACGCGGAGCACAGTGCCGTCGATCAGCACCAGTTCGAGGCCCAGGACGTTGTTGGTGGTGAGCCCGTACTTGAGGCAATGCACCCCGCCTGAATTTTCGGCGATGTTGCCGCCGATGGAGCAGGCAATCTGGCTGGAGGGGTCAGGCGCATAGTAGAAGCCGCGGTGTTCGACTGCCTTCGTAATGCCGAGGTTGGTGACTCCCGGCTGCGCCACCACACAGCGATTTTCGTAGTCGATCTCGAGGATGCGGTTGAACTTGCCCAGGCCGAGGAGGATGCCGTCGGCCAGCGGCAGCGCACCGCCGGACAGCGAGGTGCCGGCCCCGCGGGGCACGACCTTGATCTTCTGCTCGTGGCAGTAGCGCAGCACGCCCGAAACCTGCTCCACCGTTTCCGGGAGGACGGTGATCAGCGGCGGTTGGCGGTAGGCGGTCAGGCCGTCGCTTTCGTAGGCCGCCAGCTCTTTCGGATCAAAAATGACCCCTTCGCCGGGCACGATCTCCTGAAGCGCCTTCACGATCTCGCCCTTGCGCGCGACGACCTCCGCGTCGGGCTCCGGCATCCGCATCACGATCTCTCCCGGCAACTGGTATTACCACTTACCGAAAGTATGGCGACTTGCCGGGAGAGGGTCAACGCAACCCGCGCCCGCTTTTTCTCAAGTCCGGAGGCTTGTCAGCAGCGGTTCGACGGCCCGAAGGCTGAGGGCGGCGATGGTCAGCGTCGGGTTGGCCGTGGCCGATGTCGGGAAGACGGAGGAGCCCAGGACGAAGAGGTTGGGGTGGTCGTGGGCGCGTAGGTTTCGGTCGACCACGGAAGTCTTGAGGTCGTCGCCCATCCGTGCGGTTCCGATGATATGGCCCGCGCCGAAGAAGTTGGGCGCGTGCTGGACATGAGTGGTGCCGAGCTTCTCAAAGATCTCGTCGTGGGCCTGCCTGGCAGCCGCCAAGCCGCTGCGGGTGTAGGCATCTGCGTCATAGTGCAGCCGTGGGAGGGGAACGCCGTAGATATCCTTCGCCTCGGGATCGAGGCTGAGCCGATTCTCCGGATCGGGTAGCTGCTCAACCAGGGAGGCCAGGCGGATGTGCCGCGCTGCCTGATGAGCGAGCGCAGCATCCAGCTCCTTGCCGCGCAGCCCCTGCTGAACCATAGCTGCGGATTCCGCAACCGGACCGCCCGTAGGCCAGATCCAGCCGTCGTTGCCGACCTCAATCCGAAAGGCGCCTCGCTCGCTGCGGAAGGCGCCGTCACGCAGGTTCTCAATCCCGGACGTCGATATCGGCCCACGATAGGGCCAGACCGGCTCTTTCGTCAGCGCCCAGGACAGTTGTGCGGGGTGGTCCATCAGGTGCCGGCCCACTTGATCGGAGGTATTGGCAATGCCCCGTGGCCGCGACTCGCTCCTCGACGCCAAAAGCAGACGGGGCGACTCTATGGCATTGGCCGCGAGCACGAAGAGCTTGCCCCTGGCAACCCCCTCGCTACCATCCCAGCGGCGGAAGTGAACCGCCGTTATCTTGCCATCGGCCGAGGCCTCCAGGAAGGTGGCAGTGGTCCGGTCACGGAGTTGGGCCCCGGCCGCGACTGCCTTTTCCACATGGACCGTTGCGTCATACTTTGCCTGGATCGGGCAGATGGGGATGCAGCTGGCGCTGCCGCAGCAGGGCGGCCGCCCGTCCCGCTCCACCACGTTGCGTGCCTGAGGTGTAGACCGTAATCGAAAGGCAGAGCCCTCCAGCGCTCGTGCGAGCTGTCGGTCCAGGTAGGTTTGGCTCACGGGCGGCATCGGAAAGCCGCCGCTGCGTGGCGATCCCTGATCGTCGGAATCATCGCCAGCGACGCCGAGTTCGGCTTCGGCCTGGGCATAGAAGGGCTCCAGTTCCTCGTAGGCGATCGGCCAGTCGACGCCGCGGCCGTAGTGTGTCTTGAGCTGAAAATCGCTCGGAAGGTAGCGCAAGGCCGTGCCCAGCCAGTGCCAGGTTGTGCCACCCACGACCTTCAGATAGGTGCTGCCGAAGGTCTCCGGCCCAGCTTGCCGATACCAGCCACCCAGATCGTTGGTGACCGGATGCATGGCCTGCGGCACTGGCGGGTAGGGAGCTTCAGGGACCTTGATCGCTGCCTGCCAGAAGCGCTCCACCCCTTGCTGGCGATCAACCTTGGCGCCAGCTTCCAGGATGGCGACCCTTACTCCCTTGGCCGCCAGCTGTGCGGCAGCCAGCGCGCCGGCCACACCGGAGCCAATCACCACTACATCGGCGAGAATGTCGCTCACGAGGCTGTTTCCGACATCTCTGACTCCGGCGGCTGCGACCAGTAGTTCGTTTGCCCGCCGCAGAAGCCTGCCGGCTTGGTGAAGGTGAGTGCATTCCAAAAGAGGGCGCCGGTATAGTCGAGCGCAACCGGCCCGTCGGGACCGGTGAAGAGGCCGGAATACCAGGCGACGATCATGGCTTCCGCCACCTCGCCGGTCGGGTCGGGAGCGGGCATCTGATCGACCAGGGCGGCGAGGTCCTCGCCCTTACCCAGGGCCAAAAGGCCAGCCAGCAGCTTGTCCGCAATCTCTGAGTCGAGGCGCGTGGCTCCGGTCAGGGCCCGTGACAGTTCGAGAAACTGCGCCTGAGTGATTGGGGTTTGGGCGTAAAGCCTGGCGGGGAATCCGCTCGCGCCAGCGGCCGTAATAACAGTGGCCAGTGCAGAAAACAGCGCTGAGCGTCGGGTCATTCTCGCGATCATTAGGCTGTCTTAGCGCAGATCGCGGTTAAGTGGTATCTCAGGAATGAGCCCAGCGGAAAATAAGCATGCGAAAGGCCGCGCTCTCGCGAGCACGGCCCTTTGAGTATCGCCTAAGGCGAAGGAGTGCCTACAGACTCACCCACCGAATCAGGCCCTTTGTGAAACCTGATTGGCATGATCTGCTATAGCGACGCTCCGCAGTCAGCCCTGACGCGCCTTGAAGCGCGGCTGCTTCTTGTTGATCACATAGACGCGGCCGCGGCGGCGCACGATCTGGCAGCCCTTCTCGCGGAGCTTCGCGGTCTTGAGCGAGTTGATGACCTTCATCGAATTCATCCCTGGCGCGGAACCGTCCGGCCCGGGTGGGCCAAGCGGAGGTGTTACAAGCGAGGGCGGTTTATAGGAGGTAGGTCGGGTACTGTCAACGCCACGCTTAGTAGGCCTCCTGCCCGTCGCAGAGGTGACAGACCCGCCTTGAAACTGGGCGTCCCAAGCCTATTAACCTTGTCTTCCTGAGCGTCAGCGAAGGATCTCGCAAATTTGGGGCAGGGACAGGCGGGTAAGCTACGCCTTCGGAGCGAATTTCGGAGCGAATATTCCTGCGCCCTAACCGCTTGTGCACAGTCCCTCGAGATCCTTCGCTGGCGCTCAGGAAGACGATAAAGCAACAATGCTTTGGCCTGATCGGCCAACCTCACGGGCGCAGCAGCCAGAAGGTGAAGAGGGGCGTTTCGCCGCTGCGCATGGCGTGGTGGATCATCGACTGATTGTGGACCGTCTCACCTGGACCCCGGGCGAACCAGGGCCCGTCGCCCTGCTGCCACTCGCCGCAGGTCATGGCCAGGTAGAGCTCTTCAGGTGGATGCTGGTGGCGCATGTAGTTGACCTGAGGCGCCATCAAAGTGAGGCCGAGCCAAACGTCATCCCGTACTTCAAGACCTCCTGGTCCGATCAGCATCGCGTTGGCGTGACCCTCGTAAAATGTTCTACCAGCCGACAGGCTGCCTGAACGGCGATGCCAATGCAGCCGCGGCTCCAGCGCGCGGAAGATGTTGAGGAGATGGCGACGTGGTGCCGAGCCATTGCCGCCCAATTCCAGCGCCGGTTCCAGCCAGTCGTTGCAGATGGGTAAGCGCCGCGCCGGCTTCTCGCCGGCCTCTCCCAAGCTCTGGCCTAGCAGGTCAAAGGCGCTGTTCACCAATTGCGCAGGCGTCTTCTCCAATTGCTGCTTCACGAGAATTGCGTGGAGCTGTTCAAGGAAGGCCCGCAGGCGGTCAGGACGATCAAGCATGACGGAGCACTACTCGACGAAGACTATTCAGTCTCCACGATTGCCCGGACCCGTTCGATGCCGCCGACCCGGGGCGCGAACTGTTCCCAGAAGGGCTCGATCGCAGCTTGCCAGGCGTCGCGATCGACGGCGACGCGGGTTGCGCCTTCGGCTTCGGCCTGCGCCATCGAGCGGGCGTGATCCTGGGCCATCAAGGCGTTGAAATGAGCTGCCGCTTCGGCGCCGATCTCCAGGAAGACCTCTTGCTGCTCTGGGGTCAGGCTTTGATAGAAGTCTTCCGCCAGAAACAGGATCCCCAGCGCCCAGATGTGGCCGGTCTCGACAAAGTAGGGAACCACCTCATGCAGGCGGAAGCCCACGGCGGCCGACTGAGTCAGGTCCATCATGTCGACCAGCCCTACCTGGAGTGCATTATAGACTTCCGGGATGGGGATCGGCGTGGGCTGGGCGCCCAGGCTCTCCCAAAGTTGAGTGTGAAGCGGGCTCTGGATGACGCGGATGCTCCGACCGGCAACCTCTTCCGGCCGCTCGAGGGCTTCCTTGGCCAGGAGATGACGCGCGCCGTAGTTGACGTAGCCGAGAACCCGGAACCCCTGCTCCTGATAGAGGTCGCGGAACTCCTCGCCGATCGGCCCCTGCATCACCCGCTCGATGTGCTCGGCATCGCGGAAGATGAAGGGCATGTCGAAAACCTGGCCCTCCGGCACCCAGGCGCTCATGTTCGCGAGCGTCGAGAGGCTGCCCTGGATCGAGCCGAGGCGAGCCCCTTCCGCCACCTCTCGCTCGCCTCCCAGGGAGGCGTCCGTAGCGATCCGCAGGTCGAACTGGCCGGGCAGTCGCTCCTCCAGCTTCTCCTTGATGAAGACCCAAACCAAGGTCTCGGGCTTGTCCGGACCCAGGAGGGACGCGATCGTGACCGGTCGTTGAGCCTCCGCGGCAGGCGGAAGGAAAGCAAGGAAACTGCAGGCGACAATGGCGAGGCGCAGGTGCTTGAACATTTGAGGTTCCCTTTGATCGTGGCTCGCGGTCTAGCCGATCAGCCGGGCTAAACCAACCGAGACCGCGGGCACGTAGGTGATGATCAGGAGGCCAAAGAGCAGGACGCCCAGCAAGGGGAGAAGCGCTCGGAAGATCTGGTGAGTCGGAACGCCGGTGACGCTCGCGGTCACGAAAGCCAGCATGCCGACAGGGGGGGTGAGCCCGCCCAGCATCAGGTTGACCACGATCACGAGCCCAAAGTGAAGGGGATCAATCCCTGCTGCGGCGGCCAGGGGCATCAACAGCGGCGCCAGGATCAGGATGCCGGCGCCAATATCCAGGAAGAGGCCGGCGGCCAGCAGGAAAAGGTTGACCAACAGCAGGATGAGCCAGCGCTGCCCGGACAGCTCTGTGAGGAATCCCACGAGGGCCTGGGGCACCTGATCCGCCACCAGAATGAAGGCAAAGGGAGCCGAGGCCCCGATCAGGAAGCCGATCAGAGCGGATTCCACGGCGGCGCTTTCGAGCGACCACCAAAGCTCGGAGGGGCCGTAGGCGCGATAGGCGAAGAGGCCGAGAAACAGGGCATAGGCCACCGCCATGACCCCTGCTTCGGTGGGGGTCACCACCCCGAACCTTATCCCTCCGACGATAATGAGGGCCAGCAGAAGTACCGGCGCTGCCCGAGCGGCGCTGCAGCCAAGGCTTCGCCAGGGTGCGCGCGGGCGCGGGGCGTCGAAGCCGCCCTTTCTGGCCAGCAGCCAGACCGCCAGCATGAGGCAGAGGGCCAGAAGAATGCCGGGCCCGATCCCGGCCAGCCAGAGAGCGCCGACCGAGAGGTTGGCGGCGGCTGCGAGGATCAGGAGGGCTACCGAGGGCGGCACGATGTTCGGCAGGACGGCGGAGGCGGCGGTGATGGCGCCGGCGACGGGCGGTGGATAGCCCTGGCGCATCATCTGGGGCGCGAGAAGCTTGCCGCCCAGGGTAGCCTCCGAATAGGAGGAGCCGGAAACGCCGCCGTAGAGCAGACTGGCGAAGACGCTGACCTGCCCATTCCCGCCGCGCAGGTGGCCGACAAGCGTGAAGGCGAAGTCCGTGAGCCTTCGAGTAAGTCCACCACTGTTCATCAAGGTGCCGGCGGCAAGGAAGAGCGGCACCGCCAGCAGCAGAAACTTGCTAGCCCCATTGACGATGTTCTGAGCTAGCGCTGGTGGCGGCAGCAAGGGAAGGGCGAGGCCCGAAAGTGCGACGCCGAACAACAGCGCAAAGGCGACTGGAACGCCGAGCAGCAAGGCTCCCAGGAATGCGAGCACCATGAGCAGGCTGGCGGATCCCCCTGCCAGCGTGAGGAGCGCCAGCTCGTTGAGAAGAAGATACGCCAGGCCAGCCAGCAGGAGACCCAGGGGGCCATGCCAGGGCGATCCCTTTTGCTCGAAGCCTTGCAGGGCAATGAACAGTAGGCTCGCGGCACAGCCCAGGGGAATGAAGACAAACTTGAGCCAAACCGGGAGCAGCAGGGTCGGGCTGGTGCCTCCAATGCGCTGCATCAGCTCGAGGGAAGCCACCAACAGAACCAAGGTCACATAGCCGATGACCGCATCGATCAGGATCCCAGCGAGGCTGTGGAGCCGCGGCGGCAGGTGGTCCAGCAGCATCGTCAGCGCGACGTGACTCTGGCGGCGCTGGGCCAAGGGGATGCCCAGAAAGATCAGATAGACGAACAGCCAGATCGCCGCCTCCTGGGCCCAGATCAGCGAACTGCCGAAGAGATAGCGTCCCGTGACGTTGACCAGCAGCACCAGGATCAGGCCGCTAAGGGCCAGGGTCGCGAGTATGCCAATGGTGCGATCCACGCCGGCCAGCAGCAGGGCGATCTTTCCGTTTCCGGCCGAGGCAGTGGCGTCGGCGGCACGCTCCGATGGCAAAGATGACTTCAAGTGGATGATCCCCCTCTCGCCCGAGCGCTTGCGGCCCTGGAACCCGGAGCGACGGGGGCGTAGCTTCCGTCAGGCGATCGAGCGTGACAAGGCGCAGATGCCGGAGCAGGAGTTTGCCCATGGTCTACGCACCTCTCTTCCAACTGGGGCCCGACACCACCGACTACGAGTTCCTCGGTAGCGAGGGGGTGGGGCGGGAGACGTGGCGCGGCGCGCAGTGGCTGCTGGTGCAGCAGGAAAGCCTGGCGAGCCTGGCGGAGTTAGCCTTTGCACGCATCTCGCACCTCTTGCGGCCAAGCCATCTGGCGCAGCTGCGGGGGATACTCGATGATCCGGATGCGAGCGATAACGATCGCAGCGTTGCCCGGGCCCTGTTGCACAACGCGGTCATCGCGGCGGCGGGAGAGTTGCCGATGTGCCAGGATACCGGCACCGCGATCGTCATCGGCAGCAAGGGTGAAAGGATCCTTACAGAAGGTGCCGATGCGGCGGCCTTTTCCGCCGGCATTGCTCGTACCTACGCAAGCCGCAACCTCCGCTTCAGCCAGCTTGCCCCCCTATCGCTGTATGAGGAGGAGAACACCGGCAGCAACTTGCCCGCGCAGATCGAGATATCGGCTGCTGCTGGCGCCGACTACCGCCTGCTCTTCGTGGCCAAGGGCGGGGGGAGCGCCAACAAGACCTTCCTCTTCCAGCAGACCACAGCGCTTCTGCGTCCGGAGAAGATGAGAGCCTTCCTGGCGGAAAAGATCGCGACCCTTGGAGCCGCGGCCTGTCCTCCCTATCATCTTGCCATCGTCATCGGGGGCCTTTCCGCCGAGCAGACCCTGAAGACGGTCAAGCTGGCCAGTTGCCGAGCCCTTGATGGGCTGCCAGAGCAGGGCGACAAGACTGGACGCGCTTTTCGCGACCGCGCGCTGGAGCAGGAGGTGCTCGCCATCACTCGGGAGCTGGGTGTGGGCGCCCAGTTCGGCGGGAAGTACTTCTGCCATGACGTCCGGGTCATCCGCTTGCCACGTCACGCAGGCTCCCTGCCGGTCGGTCTCGGCGTCTCCTGCTCCGCCGACCGCCAGGCAAAGGCGCTCATTACGGCGGAAGGCATCTTTCTCGAACGACTCGAAGAGCATCCGGAGGCCTATCTGCCGGAACTGGACAGCACCTCGATTCCGCCCGTTGCCGTCGATCTCAATCAGCCGCTGGACGTGCTCCGCCGCCAGCTCTCGACGCTACCGGTCGGCACTCGCCTCAGTCTCAGCGGGCCGCTGGTGGTTGCACGGGACAAGGCCCATGCGGTGCTTGCGCAAAGGATCGCGGCGGGGGAATCCCTGCCGGCCTATATGCGCGAACACCCCGTCTACTACGCAGGGCCCGCGAAAACGCCGAGCGGCATGGCAAGTGGCGCTTTCGGGCCGACCACGGCTGCACGGATGGACGGCTATATGGAGGCTTTCCTGGCGGCGGGCGCCTGGTCGATCAGCCTTGGGAAGGGCAACCGCAGCCCGGAGGTCGCCGAAGCCTGCCGCCGCCACGGCGGCTTCTATCTCGGAACCATTGGCGGCGCCGCGGCTGCCATCGCCCGTGACCATATCCGTGCGGTTGAGACCTTGGATATGGAGGAATTGGGCATGGAGGCTGTGCGTCTTATCCAGGTGGTTGACCTCCCCGCCTTCATGGTGATCGACGACAAGGGCCAGGACTTTTACCAGACCGTCAGGTAACTTGTTTTATACAATGGATATCCGAGTAGGGCGTTCGCGCTGGCTTTCTCAGGCGCTGTAGTAGACGCCGACCACCAGGTGCAGGTCGCGTATCCGCTCACGCGGAATCTCAAGATCCTGCGCCGGGTTGAGCTGGCGCAGACGCAGGCGCTCGCTGTCCAGGCTCACCAGTTCCTTGACCCAGGCGCGCTGCTCCCCGTCTTCCGCCGCAAAAACCACTAGTACATCCCGACCTGGGCGCACGGGGCGTTGCGGATGAATGAGCAGCAGGTCGCCCTGGCGATAGCGCGGTTCCATGGAGTCGTTGACGACGTACATGGCGAAGGCGTCGCGCACGGTGGCAAGGGGGGCAGGCCGTTCGATCCACTCGATGGGATCATAGGTCAGGACCATTCCTTCTGGTCCGGCCTGGGCGCTGGCGAAGACCGGCAGATCGCGCCGTCCCAGAATTGGAGGCGTCTCGGCCGGCGCAGGCGCCTCAGCGCTCGCAGGTTGGTAGCGCCCTTCGGCCAGGGCGCGGGCATCCGCCCCCATGACCTCGGCGAGGCGCAGCAGGTAGCGCGGGCTGCGGATCGCGCCCGTCTCGAGCTGTTGCACCGCCTGCTGTGACACGCCCAGTCGAGCCGCCAACTGCGGCTGGGTGAGTCCCGCCGAGCGGCGCCAGCGGCGAACTGTCTGACCGAGAGTCTCCATAGCGTGAGAATGCGGTCTCTCCCAGCACAAGTCAACAAGAAACCAGGGAAATAAACAAGAAAACTGGTGGACAAGAGAACAAAAACAGAACATGGTGAGGCTGTATCGCCTATCGAAGAGGGGAACAGGGATGAAGCCAGGGACCAGCAGGAGACAGCCAAAGGTCGCAGAAGTACTCGATGAAGCAGCGGAGGAGGGCGAGCGACCGCACGCCCCATCGCTGCATGAGACGGCGCAGCGCCTCCACCCGAACGTGAATTGGGATCGGATGAGTGAGGAAGCGGTGCGCGATCACCTCGGCCTAAGGCCCTCGCACTGCTCCCAGCGCGCGGAGTACGAGGCCGGTCGCCGCGCGCGGTCGCAGGGGGAGGTCCCGGGCGCGGAGGCATCCATGGCTTTGCGCACCGGCTGGACGCACGGGAATCCGCCTCGTCCTCGACGACGGCGCTGGAAAACGCGACCGCACTCCTCCGGCCGTCAGGAAGGGGGCGAGGCTTGAGCCGTCAGTCGAAGCG
>Ga0079223_10001233_pt1 | contig 14968 bp, 11 predicted proteins | sample Stecom2011_FD_75072 | JGI IMG/M metagenome (GOLD analysis project Ga0079223, IMG submission 75072) | Agricultural soil microbial communities from Utah to study Nitrogen management - Steer compost 2011 | ecosystem: Environmental > Terrestrial > Soil > Agricultural land | place: USA: Utah... | reverse complement strand
CGGGCTACATATTCTGGCAAGCAGGAGCTTGCCAGCCCTGTTTACACTCCAGTCAGTCTGCCAGGCATAATCGTTTATCGGTATCCGACAGGTTTATACCTGTGTGAATTGTAGCGAGTAGGTAATCACAGAAACGTCCTGTTTCCTCTCCAGTCGAGCAGACAGCCATACAAGTGTTTCTGTGTCTAACAGGCTTAGTATTGTGTTGACTAACAGATCAGAGAGGAATCAAGAGTGGTGGAGGGCCGAAAAAGCTTGACAAGATATTTGGTCATTTCGCCAAATACACTTAGCTTATTTATAGAGGATTCTATATGCAAGATGTTAAGAGTAGGGCTATGATTTACAAGGCGTTGGGCCATCCGACCCGACTATTTATCATCGAGTATCTCAACAGTCATGGGGAGTGTTGCGTCTGCGAACTGACAGAGCTACTCGGTTACGACGTATCTACAATATCGAAGCATCTCGATGTTCTAAGGAAAGCCGGTCTGGTTACCAATCGCAAAGAGGGTCAGATGGTATTCTATACCTCTCGGATACCTTGTTTAAACGAGATACTCGGTTGTATAGAATGTGCAACCCGTCCAGAATGTACTCGAGATTCACAAAGCGGAAGAAAAAAGGAATAAGGGAAGGAAGTTAATGATGGATTGGAAACAGGAATGGAAAACTTTACTGATAATGGTGGCTATCTTTTTAGGAGCCTACTACATGCCAGTCGGGACGGTTCGCTTCGATCTGGCTTTTCGGGAAGGATTGTTTTTACTGCAGGATTACGCACGGGAGCATGTTCTGCTCTGTTTGATTCCTGCGTTCTTCATAGCCGGGGCGATCTCAGTTTTTATCGGCCAGGGTGCTGTAATGAAGTATCTTGGGAGCAAGGCCGGAAAGGTTATAGCCTATTCTGTGGCTTCTGTATCCGGTAGCATACTGGCAGTATGTTCCTGCACTGTTCTTCCTTTGTTTAGTGGGATTTACAAGCGGGGAGCTGGATTAGGCCCGGCAGTGACCTTTCTCTACTCAGGCCCGGCGATAAACATCATGGCGATTATCCTGACTGCACGGGTGCTTGGTATTCAACTCGGAGTAGCCAGGGCAGTGGGTGCCATTATTTTCAGTATAGTTATTGGTTTGATTATGCATTTCATTTTCCGGACCGAGAAAAGAGAAGATGGAGAGTTGGTAATACCCGATAATGAAAGGCCTGTCAGTCAGAGTATAATCTTAATGGCTCTTCTGGTATTGATTCTGGTATTTGTCAATTGGGGCAGGCCGGTAGAAGGCGTAGGGCTATGGAATCTAATCTATCAGTTAAAATGGATAATAACCTCAATACTGGGATTGTTACTCGGCTTCGTGCTGATGAAATACTTCTCGATGAAGCTCTGGCAGTTAACTGTTATTGTGGTTACGACACTGATCTTTGCTTTACTTTTTCCGGCTATTCCGGTCCTTGCCTTCTCAGCTGCTATAATCGGACTCTCTTTCTTCATCAGCAGGAAAGAAGATGAGCTTGGTGACTGGTTTACTGCGACCTGGGATTTTGCTGAGCAGATACTACCTCTGCTCTTCTTTGGGGTAATAATAGCTGGAATACTACTCGGCAGGCCGGAAGAGGAGGGCCTGATCCCGTCGCATTGGGTTTACTGGGCTGTCGGAGGTAATTCTATAGCTTCAAATTTCTTCGCTTCGATAGCTGGTGCTTTCATGTATTTTGCTACTCTGACCGAAGTCCCGATTTTACAGGGTCTTATCGGCAACGGTATGGGGAAGGGACCTGCTTTAGCTCTGCTGCTCGCCGGCCCGGCACTATCATTGCCGAATATGCTGGTCATCAGATCGGTTATTGGAACGAAGAAGACGGTTGTTTTTGTCTCGCTCGTGGTAGTGATGTCAACTATTGCAGGCCTGATATATGGGACTTTCTTCTAACATGTGGATTTTCCTGCTTTGATTGAGACAGACAGGGGGTAACTACGATTTAATCTAAGACTGACCTGGTAAAAAGAATGATCATCAAATCAGGGAAAGACTGGCGGTAAGTGATAAACATCTCTAATCGATAAACTCTGGAGGTAATTATGAAAATCAAGATACTTGGATCAGGATGTCCGAAGTGTAAGAAGCTGGAAGGTAATGTCCGGAAAGCGCTTGAGACTACAGGGATAACGGCAGAAGTTGAGAAAGTAACCGAAATCAATGATATTATGAATTATGGAGTAATGATTACACCGGCTCTGGTGATCAATGAAAAAGTTGTTTCATCGGGTCAGGTTCTTGTCCCCGGGAAGATAGTTCCTTTATTGAAAGCTGTGAAAGAATGAAAAGGAGAAGTGGAGAGGGAACAATACCAGTTTTAATTTTCAGTTAAGGATTTCATCCGGATTGAAGGTTTTCAGTTAGGCTATAGAAGAAGACTCTTTTCGCCTACCGCTCATTTACTGCTCATAACTCCCGGAGATAAGAGATTTTGACTTACGATAGTGAGTCAGAAACTACATATTTGCTGTGTGAAAAATATTAATAGTTGACTTACTTGTATTCTATCGAATAATTTGAATCCTGAAAAACTTTTAATGATGAGGAGTTACCGTGATGATAAACAGGATTCAGAGCAGGATTAGCAATAAATGCAGAAAACTCGATCATTGTGTAATCACAACAGCAGGGGATTATTATGAAGATCTCTGTTAGAAATCTGGTAGAATTTGTTTATCGGACTGGTGATATCTCCTATGAGTTTACCGGCAGTTCCCGTAATGTAGCCGGCATCAAAGGCCATCAGAAGATACAGAAGAGCCGGGGTGCAGGTTATCAGGCAGAAGTAACTCTCGAGCATAATGTAGAAATGAATGGCCTGTCGCTCTCTATAGGCGGCAGGATAGACGGAGTCTGGGAGACAGAAGATGGGACAGTTCTGGAAGAGATCAAGACTACCACGCTACCTCTGAATGAGATTCTGGAAGAGAGTTATTTCCTGCACTGGGCTCAGGTCAGGACCTATGCCTATATCTATATGATAACACAGGGCTTACCATCGGTCAAGATACAGCTTACCTATTATAATATCGATAACGATGAGATGAAAGAGTATCGTAAGACCCTGACGTTGCAGGAGGCAGAGGAGCAGTTCAAAGAACTGGTCAGACGCTATCTCGATTTTGCCCGGCTTGTTGAGGATCGCAAGCGAGTCCGTGATATCTCTGCTGCGACGATGACCTTTCCCTTTCAGGAGTATCGTCTCGGCCAGAGAGAACTTGCTATTGAGGTCTATAAGAGCATCGAGCGGCACAAGCGGTTTTTCTTCCAGGCAGCTACCGGTATCGGTAAAACAGTAGCGGTTATCTTCCCGGCCATGAAAGCGCTGGGCAATAACTTCTGCGATAAGATTTTCTATCTGACAGCCAAAACGATTGGCAAGAATATAGCCGAGGGTTGCGTGAATCTGCTTACCGAGCAGGGCTTGAACTCCGTTTCGGTCACTCTGACAGCGAAGGATAAGGTCTGTTTCAAACCGGATGCCGCCTGTCACCCCGATGAGTGTGAATATGCTAAAGGTTATTATGATAGAGTCTCTGAGGCAATCAAAGATGGTTTGCAGGAGAATATCCTTACCAGGCAGAGGATTATCGGGTTGGCGAGTAAACACAGGATCTGTCCCTTTGAATTCTCGCTCGATATGGCACTCTGGGCAGATATAGTGATCTGTGATTACAACTATGCTTTCGATCCCCGTGTCTATCTTCGCCGGTTCTTCCAGGAGCATCAGGAGAGCTACACCTTTCTGGTCGATGAGGCCCATAACCTGGTAGATCGGTCCCGGAGTATGTATTCGGCCGAACTATTCAAGAAGAATTATCTCCTGCTCAGAAGAGGAATGAAAATTCAATTTCCTTATCTGGCCAGACATCTGACGAAGCTCAACAGTTATTTCCTCTCATTGAAAAAAGAACTGACCGAGAGCAATGAGGATTCGATCGTGCTCCACAAGATCCCGGAAGAGCTGATGAGACTACTCCGCAGCTTCTGCAATATAGCAGAGTCATTATTAGAGAAGGATTCAGCAGGGGAGTATAAAGAGGAATTACTCGATCTCTATTTCGAGACTGTAGCCTTTCTCCGAATCTCCGAATATTTCGATGAGCGGTTTGTCTTTTATTACGAAAAGCGAGGGAAAGATGATATCAGGGTGAAGATATTCTGCCTCGATCCCTCACAGGTAATGAAGGAGAACATCAAAAGAGCCCGTTCTTCGATCTTCTTTTCTGCCACGATGACCCCTCTCAGATATTTTTGTGAGCTATTAGGCGGCGAGGAGAAAGATAGCAAGAAGATTATCAATTCCCCCTTCCCGATGGAGAACCGGGCTGTCATCCTCTGTCCTCAGGTCGTAACCCTGTATAAGCGGCGCAGGGAATCGCTCAATAAGCTCATTGCCTATATCAGGGCTGTTATATCCGCCAGGGAGGGGAATTTCATCGTCTATTTCTCTTCTTATGAATATATGAATCAGGTTTTACAGCATTTTCCCGAAGCTGAGGAGGGGGAAACCCTTCCCTTACAGATCGTGCAGAAACAGGATATGACAGAAGAGGAGAGAGAGAACTATCTCGATCAGTTCCGGAACGGTGGAGAGACCCATCAGCTCGGCTTCGCTGTCCTGGGTGGCGTTTTCGGAGAGGGTATCGATCTGCTGGGTGATAATCTTATCGGTGCCATAATCGTCGGGGTCGGATTGCCTCAGATCTCGCTGGAACAGGAGTTGATCCGGGAGTTTTTTGAACGGAGAAACGGCAAAGGATTCGAATACGCCTATCAGTATCCCGGTATGAACCGTGTTCTTCAGGCAGCAGGCCGGGTAATCAGGTCGGAGAGGGATTACGGAGCTGTCATCCTTATGGACCAGCGGTTTGCTTATCGAGACTACAAAGCACTTTTCCCTTATGAATGGCGGCACGCTGTTGCGGTCAAATCACCGGAGATATTGAAGAACGTTCTGCTTGGCTTCTGGGGCAAGCAGGAGAGATAATAACCACGAAGCTCCGGGATAGTGGGTAAGAAGAATCAATTCCCGGATAGAGGATGACTCTGTCTCCAGGTTACCCGCTCTCTGCTCAGTAACCAACAATAACCGGATAACTGGATAAAGTTCTTGACCTGCTGTGAGAATAAGAGTTTTTTGCCTTAAAAAAATCATCTGGAGGTAGAGTGAATATTAGCAAATTGGATGACATGTTCGAGCACTTAAAATCCCGTCCTAAAAAACGTCTGGTCGTTGCTTATGGCCAGGATCCCAACACGATTGGAGCCGTCCATCTGGCAGTTACCATGGGGCTTATCGACGCCACGATCGTCGGAGACGAAACCAGGATCAAAGAACTCTGTGAGAAAAAAAATCTGGATCCCTCGGTTTTTCATATCGTTGACGAGAAGAACGAAGTCCGGTCCGGACAGCTTTCAGTCAGTCTGATCAACGAAGGGAAAGGGGATTTCCTGATGAAAGGGCTGATCAGTACTGACAAGTACATGCGGGCTATCCTCGATAAAGAGAAGGGATTACTTCCTCCCGGCGGAGTTTTGAGCCATATAGCCGTCTTCGAGGTTCCACAATATCATAAACTGATCATTGCCAGTGATGTAGCTGTTATCCCGGCTCCTGACCTGAAGCAGAAGATAGCTATTGCCAATTATCTGGTTGCTGCTGCCAAGTCGCTCGGAATCGAGAAGCCTAAGATTGCCGTGATCAGTGCTACAGAGAAGGTTAACTATAAAATGGAGTCCTGTGTTGACGGAGCAATATTATCGAAAATGGCTCAGCGTGGTCAGATCAGGGGTGCTCTTATCGATGGGCCGTTTGCTCTCGATGTTGCAGTTGACAGAGAGAGTGTCGAGATCAAGGGTATAGACAGCCCGGTTGCCGGTGATGCAGATTGTCTCCTCTTCCCGTCTATCGAAGCGGGAAATATTTTTTACAAAGCGATGACCAAGCTTGCCGGTGGAGAGGTCGGGGCTTATGTAGTCGGTGCCAGGGCTCCGGCAATTCTTCCTTCCCGGGGTGATTGTGAAAAGAGTAAACTCTATTCTATTGCCCTATCGGCACTTTACGTCTGATAAGAGAAGTAATCTAATTGCCAGGTCGGGAAATTCGTTCCGGAAAGAATAATAATCTCCCGGCCTGGTAATATTATATACAGGAGGAATAATGAAGATAGCATTAGCTGCAGATCATGCAGGTTTTGAGATGAAAGAATTTTTAAAGAAATGCTTGCAGGATGATCATGAGATTATCGATTTCGGGACTAACAGCAACGAGCCGGCAGATTATGCACCCCTCTCGATCAGGGCAGCCGAAGCGGTAGCCTTAGGAAGATGCGAAAGAGGGATAATCATCTGCGGAACAGGGATTGGGAGTTCTATCGCTGCCAATAAGGTCAGAGGCATAAGAGCAGCACTCTGCCATTCGACCGATTTTGCCAGATTGAGCCGCCTTCACAATAACGCCAACGTCCTCGTCCTGCCCGGGAGATTCATCGCTGGCCATCTTGCTGCCGATATCGCCGGAATCTGGCTCAAAACTGAGTTTACCGGAGAAGAACGACATAACAGAAGAATAAAACAAATTAAAGAATATGAAGAGAGGTAGTTATTATGAGACATATCAAAAATCGTGACCCGGAGATTTTCGAGGCTATTCTCAACGAGATTAACAGACAGACAGAAAATCTTGAACTGATCGCTTCGGAGAATTTTGTCTCCCGGGCTGTGCTGGAAGCTGCCGGTTCGGTTTTAACCAATAAATACGCCGAAGGATATCCCTACCGCTGGAGCAAGAAGACCGGCAGGATAAACTATAAACTCTACGGAAGATACTACGGTGGTTGTGAGCATGTCGATGTCGTGGAAAAGATCGCCATTGAGAGAGCGAAAGAGCTCTTCGGAGCTGAACACGCTAATGTCCAGCCCCATTCAGGCTCTCAGGCTAATATGGCCGCCTATTTCTCACTCGTCAAACCGGGTGATACCGTGCTCTCGCTGGAACTTGCTCACGGTGGCCACCTTACCCATGGACATCCCCTCAGCTTTTCAGGTAATCTCTATAAGATCGTCCATTACGGAGTTAATCAGGAGACTGAGGTCTTCGATTATGACCACCTGAAGAAGCTGGCTGAGGAAGTGAAACCGAAAATGATCCTCGCTGGAGCCAGTGCCTATCCTCGTGCTATGGATTTTGCTAAATTCCGCGAGATCGCCGATAGTGTCGGAGCGTCTCTGATCGTAGATATGGCTCATATCGCCGGACTGGTAGCTGCTGGCCTGCACCAGAGCCCGATACCATACGCTGATGTCGTTACGACTACCACTCACAAAACCCTTCGCGGACCTCGTTCCGGGCTCATTCTCTGCAAAGAGAACATCGCCAGAGAGATAGATCGACAGGTATTCCCCGGCATTCAGGGTGGCCCATTGATGCACGTCATAGCTGCCAAGGCGGTAGCTTTCAAGGAAGCTCTCTCCCCTGAATTCAAAGAATATCAGAAACAGGTAGTTAATAATGCAGTAACTCTTGCCAGATCGTTGGAAGAAGAGGGATTCAATCTCGTCTCCGGCGGGACCGATACCCATCTCATGCTGATCAATCTCGGAACAGAAGAAGAGGGTGGTCCTTCCGGTAAAGCAATGGAAGGTGCTCTCGATAAAGCCTCGATAACAGCTAACAAGAATACGGTTCCCTTCGATACCAGAACACCATTCGTCGCCTCCGGGATCAGGCTCGGAACCCCTGCCGTTACAACCCGGAAGATGAAAGAACCGGAGATGAAAAAGATTGCCGGCCTGATCAGAAGAGTTTTCGAGAATTACACCGATGAAGAGGCCTTACAAAAGATCAAAAAAGAGGTTAATGAGTTCTGTCATCAATTCCCCCTCTATAATGATATCCTCAAAGAATTGAGTTAATAAAGAGGATAACTGACTGAAATAATTCATTGACTGACTGAAATATGTCACTATAATATCGATGTCATCAGAAAAAACTATAAATAGAGACTGATGACCCTGAAACGAGTGGGTTTATATGAAACTTGACAGAAAGGTGAGCCAGGCTTGTCTTATGTCAGGTATCAGTAACATGTTATGACTGAAATAGTAACATTTTAGCGAACAAAGGAGAGAGCTATGAAGAAACTAATTTTTACTCTGATCGGAATCGGATTGATTCCCTTCTTATTTGCCTCTACCGCAGTTATCGAGTCACAGGTATCATCTGTGGATAATCTGCGTGAACAGTATTTAGTCGATTTCGAAGGAGAAGGAGAGACCAAGGCGAGTTACGCATCCGGTAATGTTAATCTCAGCGGAAAAGACTGGAACCTCGACAATGTTCTGATCGGGACCGCAGATAATGACCGTAAATTCGGTGAACGTTCTGCCAGAATGCGTCATGAAGAAGATCTGGTAGCCACGATGACAATGCTGGAAGACAAGGCAAACGGACTCGGAACGTTGTCCTTCTATTATGCCAGATCAGGATTCTCAAATGATAATCAACCTGTTGCTCCGATTTTCGTGGTCGAATACAGCCTTGATCAGGGAAGCAGCTGGACTCAGATCGGGAATGAGATCAATCTCGATGGTGTGGATCAGCTTACCCTGTTTTCTCAGACCGTCAATATCCAGGGTAATGTCAGAATCAGATTCCGCTCAATCTCAGGATCGGACGGAAGAAGATTCAATATCGACGATATCCTTCTGACCGATTTCGGAGATGAAGAGTCTGTCGCTCCACCGGCCTTCAATCCTCCCGGTGGTTCCTACTACGGTGCCGTTACGGTTGATATAACAACCGCTACGGAAGGTGCAACAATCCATTATACACTGAATGGGGAAGACCCTGATCAGAGTTCCCCTCTCTTTACCGACCCGATCGAGATCGCTGAGACTACCACCGTGAAAGCTCGCGGATATCATCCTGATTATAACCCGAGCATCATCTCCACGGCTAACTATACGATCAGTACACCGATAGATGTCAATACCGTTGCAGATCTCAGGGCTGGAACCGATGGAGAAATATACAGGCTCACGAACGAAGTTATCCTTACCTTCCAGCAGAGTTTCCGGCACCAGAAGTATATCCAGGACGACACTGCCGGTATCCTCATCGACGATGACAGCGGGATCATAACCACAGATTATGAGAGATATGATGGTATTACAGGTATTGTCGGGACCCTTGGTGAATACGGCAACATGAAGCAGTTTGTCCCGGTTCAGAATCCTCCTGCGGCAACTTCACACAATAATACCGTTGAGCCGCTTGTGATAACCATGCAGGACTATCTCGACAACTTCATGGACTATCAGTCCCGGCTGGTCAAAATTGAAGACGTTTCCTTCTCGGAAGCTGATGGATCTCTTACCTTCGCTAATGGAGGAGTTTACGAGCTGACCGACGGAACATATACCATCGATTTTAGGTCAACCTTCTACGATGTCGATTATATCGGAGAGATTATTCCGACCGATACCATCGACCTGACCGGACTCCCCAACTCCCGTTCTGAAGGGCACTTCATTACCTCCAGGGATGAGAATGACCTCTATTCTATCACTTCGGTCGATCTGCCGGAGTTTAACAATCCGCTTACTCTGAAAGGTAACTATCCCAACCCGTTCAACCCCTCGACGACCATCCATTTCTCGCTTCCTGCCGAGATGGAGGTAAGTCTCTCAGTATATAACATCAGAGGCCAGCTCGTCAGAGAACTGGTGAACGGATCTATGCCCGCTGGTGAACATCATATTGAGTGGGACGGTCGAGACGATAACAATAGGCAGCAAGCTTCCGGAGTCTATTTCTACAGGCTTCAGAATGACGAACAGATGATCGTCCGTAAAGCTCTGATGCTGAAATAACAGGCATATGTAAATAAATCCCCCTCAGGGGGCTGTTAATAATACAACTGTTAAGGGGGCAGGCCGCATACCTGCCCCCTTTTATCAACTGATAATTAAGAGCAACAGCCAGGAGGTTTGATGATTTGTCAAAATGAACTCAGCAATGAAGTCTGGCAACTGTTTCAGACTACACAGACTATATACCTTGCCAGTGTTGAAGGAGATAAACCAAGAGTCAGGCCGGTAACGATGCTCTGCCTGGAAGACCGATTCTGGGTCCTGACAGGGACGGATGATAACAAGATTGCTCAACTCCGGCAGAATCCCTGCATCGAACTCTGCTTACCTCTACAAAATGATGAGAATAACGGTTATGTTCGTATCTCGGGCAGGGCGGTTATCGTCCGGGAAGAGGGGTTGCGACGGAAAATAGCCGATAACTGTGACTATTTCCATAACCACTGGCATGATACCAACGACCCGGGATATACCCTCCTCGAACTCGAATTCACAGAGGTCGAATACATGAAACCCGGCGACTACGAAGGGAAGAAGTTCAAAATTTAATCCCTGCTCTCCTTCAGTTAACTTTTTTAACCCTCAAACTTCTGGCCACCCTGGGAGTCGGCTTCCGCCGACTACGCTCCTCCCAATAGCTTTGCTTCACTCCCTTTGTTTTTTTCAGGGCTGGGAAGCACCCGCTTCCTAGAACCCCCTGCTTTACTCCCCATGGACTTGCTTTACTCCCTGTGGTTTTCTACAGGGCTGGGAAGCTCCCGCTTGCCAGAACCCCCTGCTTTACTCCCCATGGACTAGCTTTATTTCCCATCGACTTGTTATTCCTACCAATGGACTAGCTTTGCTCTCTCTGGTCTTTCTCAAGTCAATTCACTCCCTTTGGTTTATCAACCATTAACTTGCTAAGCCTTCTTGTTCAGCTTCAAAATATCCTTTGACAAATTCCGCCTTAAATTTCGATTATCCCTCAAATCCTTAAGAAGCTAAAATAGCTCAGTCGGTAGAGCAACTGATTCGTAATCAGTAGGTCGGGGGTTCGAATCCCCCTTTTAGCTCCAGGTTTTCAAGACTGATCTAGATCATCCAATTCCCTTTCGTAAAAGACTAAAACGGAACTCAAAAGTGTACAATTTTTTAGTTTCGCTGACAATGATCTGTTAGTTCTCGAGGAATCAGGTTATCTACCGGTAAACACAGAAGCTAAACAACAACATTCAACACTTTTCTTTCAAACCGAACTTTCTATTGACACATGTAATACTAATCTGTCTTATAAGATTTGTAAGGAGAAGAGGATTATTGTGGATAGGAACGAAAACAAAGAGATCATCATCAAAAAAAAATCGGGTCAGACAGAACCCTTTGACGTTTCCAAGCTGAAAGCATCGCTGAAAAATGCCGGAGCTGATCATGATACTATAGAAAAGATTGCTGATGATATTGAAAACTGGGTATACGATGGTGCTACTACCAGTAAGATTTATGCCCGCGCCTACAAAATGTTTCGCAGGCAAAGCAGCAGTAAAGCTTCGCGTTATAAGTTAAAAAAGGCTCTATTCAGTATGGGACCTACCGGCTATCCGTTTGAGAATCTGATCGGGGAACTTTTTAAACGGCAGGGATTTGAAGTTGAGGTGGGGCAGGTTGTGGATGGAATGACCATTACACATGAAATAGATGTTATTGCCACCAAAAATAGAGATCAGCATTTGATTGAATGCAAATTTTCCCACGACCAGGGAAACCGGTTAAGTGTGCAGGTACCCCTCTATGTGCATTCACGGGTTAATGATATTGTAGAAAACAGGCAGCAGCAGTCCAGATACAAGGATTTCTCCTTCACCCCATGGGTGGTTACCAATGCCCGCTTTTCTTCTGATTCTATAGAATACAGCCGATGCAAAGGTATTAAACTCCTCGGATGGGATTATCCTGAGGGAAACGCTTTGAAGGACATGATAGAAAGAGAAAAGATATTTCCTGTTACTATTCTGAAATATCTCAATAAAAAAGAGAAACAACAGCTTATGGAGGAAGGTATTGTTACCTGTGCCCAACTGATGAATGAACCCGATAGATTGAGCCAGTTGAGCTTGAGTAACAAGAAGAAAAATGCTGTTTTAAGAGAACTTGAGGAACTGACCGGGTCAAAATGATTCAAAAATAACTGCTTCTTATAATTACTCCTTTATTTCAGCTTTGACATCGATACTGGCAGTCTATAGCACCAGGGCATCCTTTACCGGTGTAAGAGAAATCATTAACAATCCGCATCGAGCAAAATACTGCGCGACTTATTGTTTGTTGATATCTGTTTCTCTATGTGGATTCAGTCAAGATATTCACTCTCGTTGTATGTCAGTCTTCCGAATATACCATCGGCCAGATACAGCACAGGCTGAACAGTCTCTGAACTATGATTCTTTACTATTAGGCCAACACTGAATTGTGGTTCAAATAGAGATTCTACCGGTCAGCATCGATAAATTCTTGACGACAAGATGCTGGCCGGGCAAAGAAAACTACTATGAAAATCGCGAAAAATAAAGAGAAGTACTTATCGTTGTTTGAGGGGTATACTCATAGCATACCGGTAATATTTTCCTCTCTGGAAGGTCAATATGACGGTCAGTTATATGTTGACTCGGAGAAAGACCCCGGTATAGCAATTCTGTTCACCCCTTTCAATTTTCACTATCTTGCGGGCAGTCCGGAGGTTGAAGATGTTGTTAATATACTGGATGAGATGATATTTAAAAAGTATCTCAAGGAAACCAGGGGTAAAGAGGTGGTTGTCTTCTGCCCTGACAAACGGTGGGAAAAAGTGCTTGATGAGGTCTTTACCAGACATAATGGGATCAAAGATGTAAGAAAGATGTATCAATTAAATAAAATGAGGTTCAGAAAGATAGTGCAAGGCCGAGAGTCACTCGAGGGAATCGAACAGCGATTGGTTTACGAGCAGTCTTATGGAGCACTGCAAGAATATCCTGTATACCGGATATATAAAAGTGACAGATGCATCAGCTATTGTGCAGGATTTATGACAGGCAAAGATCAGGTAGAGATAGATGTTTCAACAGTCGAAGAGTATCGCGGTCAGGGATATGCATTTGAAGCTTCAGTTGACCTGATAGATTTTTTACTGGAAAACGGATTCGAGCCTGTTTGGGCAGCATGGCCTTATAGAGCTGGATCCCAGAACCTTGCCATCTCTCTCGGTTTTGAGTTGAAGGATGAGGTCTCTGCGTATATATGGGTTGAAGCAGAATGCGGCAAAATCTGAAAGTTTGGTGCTTTTCAGTGCAGGCCAGAGATGTAAAAAGAAGCAAAGTGCATTTCAGAAGCAGGTTTTTTACGAGAAGACAGAAGATCAGAGTATTCTTAAAATGGAAAATCTTGTCGTGATAGTGTTCTTTCCAGATTATTTTCCCGGGATCAGCTGTGGTGATGGGATACTGTCCCTGTCCAGAACTTTTATCACTTCTTATCTTTCAAGTTAGAAACTCCATCAAAAGGGGGCCGGCAAAATATATCTTGACAGAATTCGATTTTGAATGTTTTGTTTTTATAAGAAAACAACTTGAGATATTCCGTAACAAAGATGAATGAAATGGATCAGTTAACGGGGTAAGAGTTTACGATGTTTACCTATTGACAGGTTCTTTACTTCGTTGGTAAATATAAAAACGTATTTTAACTTATGGTAGTGTAAACAGATTTACACTACAGAGAGGGTGATTTAGAAGTTGGCTATCCTGGAGCGGTTATCTTCCTGACTCGTAGCATGAAAGGCGCTTACACAGAGAGAAGGAGTTTCGCTCAAAATCAGGATAAAAAGCAAAGCTATCGATAACCAGAACCTGTATAATCTTTTCTGATACAGAATATTATTCAACCAGCTAATTATTCATGGAGGATAATTATGAAGTATTTATTAATCTTGTTTATAGTAGCGATGTTTTTTATTAACCTGTCGGCTCAGACATCAATACCACCTTCAGCAGGAAACGGATCAGAGAACTATCCCTATCAGATTGCGAACCTGAACAATCTTTACTGGATATCAGCAAGCAATACTCGCTGGGGTTTTCATTATATTCAGACATCTGACATAGACGCTTCTGAGACAGTCAACTGGTTCGGAGGTTCAGGCTGGAACAGAATTGGCACTGCTACAGACTATTTTACAGGGACCTATGACGGTCAGGGTCATATTATCAGCGGATTGCGTATCAATCGAGCCGGCACTGATGACACCGGACTTTTCGGTATCATTGAAGAGGCTGTTATAGAGAATTTAGGGTTGGCCTTTGTAAATATTACCGGTCGTGATTATGTCGGTGCTATAGCAGGAACTGCAGAAACAGGAAGTGTAGTCAATAACTGTTTTAGTACAGGAATGGTAAATGGTCGTAACCTTGTGGGAGGCCTGGTGGGTCGGAATTTTGGTTCTACTTTCAATAGTTACAGTCTGGCTGATGTAATTGGAAGTGGTGATCGGGTCGGTGGCCTGGTAGGTGCCAACTGGGGTGAATCCCAGGTAAGATACTCGTATAGTGCCGGCAGTGTTAATGGCTATACATATGTAGGCGGACTGATAGGGATAAACTCAGTAGGCAACCTGGTCAGCAATTCTTACAGTCATGCAGCCGTTCAGGGGTATAATTATGTGGGTGGTTTGGCCGGGTCTGTAAATCGGTCCCGAATCGAGTATTCATATTCTACCGGACCGGTAACCGGTAGTAACGCCGGAGGTCTGACAGGAACTATCTATGATGCAGGTGAAGGTTTTGCCGATGTTCTCAATTACTGGAACATAACCAGTTCAGGGCAGGCAAACAGTCCTCTGGGTGAGGGGAGAACAACAGATCATATGACCTATCCCTATGCTGCACATACTTATTTCGATTGGGACTTTGATGAGATCTGGGCTGCGGATCTGAACTACAATATGAATTATGGATATCCATATCTCCGTGATGGTATTTCTGTATCGGTAGATGAGGATTTACTGGCTGTAATCGAGCCTTTTATCATCTCTAACTAT
>Ga0079223_10001232_pt1 | contig 14972 bp, 15 predicted proteins | sample Stecom2011_FD_75072 | JGI IMG/M metagenome (GOLD analysis project Ga0079223, IMG submission 75072) | Agricultural soil microbial communities from Utah to study Nitrogen management - Steer compost 2011 | ecosystem: Environmental > Terrestrial > Soil > Agricultural land | place: USA: Utah... | reverse complement strand
AGTAGAAAGACCAGCTTGGCGTCACGACTGTTGTTTTAGGGCAAACCCCAATATTTTCCTCGAAAAGTGTTGTGTGAGGAATTAAAATATACGCTTTGCGTATACTTTTTGGGCACTGCCATGTCGATTCCTCAACAGGTTTTTCTTCGTGACGCCATGCGGCGTCTCAATCTGACGCGCGACGTCTTTGCCAGCCGCATCGGCGTAAAACGCCGCGCGCTCGATACATGGCTGCTGCCCGAAGGGTCGCAGGAATACCGCCCCATGCCCGAGGTGGTGCAGCGCTTCGTGGGCGAAATCGTGCAGAACGACGCGCTGCTGCAGAAGTATGCCCAGAGCGGGCAGGGCGGGCCGCTGCGCGACCGCATCGCACACGAAGGGCGCCATCACCTGCTTTCGGTCGATCAGTTCACCAGCCGCGAATCGGTGGAAGAATTGTTCCGCATTGCCGACATGATGCAGCCCATTGCGCGCCGCCAGAAGATTTCGCGTGTGCTTGAAGGCGCGGTACTGGGCAATCTGTTTTTCGAAGCTAGCACCCGTACCCGCGTCAGCTTCGGCGCTGCGTTCTGCCGCCTGGGGGGCTCGGTGTGTGACACCACCGGTTTCACCTTTTCATCCATGGCGAAGGGCGAATCCATTTACGATACCAGCCGGGTCATGAGCGGCTATGTCGACGCCATGGTGATCCGTCACCCCGAAATGGGCTCGGTGGCCGAGTTCGCGCGCGCCACCAATATTCCCGTAGTGAACGGCGGCGACGGGCCGGGCGAACACCCCAGCCAGGCGCTGCTCGACCTGTACACGATCCTGACCGAGTTCTCGCGGCTGGGCAAGCTGCTCGACGGCTCACACATCGCGCTGGCGGGCGACCTCAAGTACGGGCGTACCGTGCACTCGCTCATGAAGCTGCTGGCGCTTTACCGCGGCCTCAAGTTCACGCTGATTTCGCCCAAGGGGCTCGAGATGCCCGAGTCGATTCTCGAGCAGGTGGGGCGCAACGGGCACGTCATCGAACAGACGTATTCGCTGGAAGAAGGACTGCGCGGTGCCGACGTCATTTACGCCACGCGCGTGCAGAAGGAACGCTTCGCTGAAGAAGAGCTTGGCGGCTACAGCGCCGAGTTTCAGGTGAACAAAGCCATTGTCGACAAATGCTGCGGGCCCGACGTCATCGTGATGCACCCGCTGCCACGCGATAGCCGTGAAGGCGCCAATGACCTGAGCACCGACCTGAACCACGACCCGCGTCTGGCCATCTTCCGTCAGACCGACAATGGCATTCCCGTGCGCATGGCGATTTTTGCGGTGCTGCTGGGGGTGGAAACGCTGGTGCCGCATTCGCTGCGCGACGTCACCTGGAGCCCGCCGTCGCATATCGGGCCCGACGACAGCGTCTTCCACGGCATGTACTAGTTGCGCTGCTAGCATTCGCCGCACGGCGGCCGCTTCGCTGATCACGGCCGCCTGCGTGGCGGGGGGCGGCAAGCCCGCCGGCCCACATTGCGTTGCGTCAGGCCTTCTTCTCGCCGCCCAGCGCAGCCAGAAGGTCATCCAGCAGGCGTGACAGTTCGCCGCACATCAGCATGAAGTCGGAATCGAACTGTTCCGCTTCGTTTTCCGACGGAATACGGCCTTCCTGAAGCACGTCGAGCGGCGCGACGCGCTTCACGTCCAGGCCGTCGGTCAGTACGAACGAGACGCGGTCGGCCCATGTCAGAGCCAGGCGGGTGCATTGTTTGCCGGCCTGCACGTGCTTGTGGACTTCGTCGCGTTCCACCGCCTGGCGCACGTAGCGCACGGCAGCGCGTGTTTCGTTGGTGGAGCGCAGCTCGGTGTCCTGATCGATGGTGAAGTTCGGGGGCGGCTCGTCGCTGATCAGCCAGTTGGTCATGGCCGAGGCCGGAGACAGTTCCGTGTACAGTGGGATGACGGGGAAGGGATCGAGGACCTTGGCGAGCGCTCCCATGACCTCATCGCTTTTCGCTGCCGCGGCAGCGTCGATCACCAGCCAGCGGTTTCGCGTGTCGAGCCAGACGCGCGTGTCGCGATAGATGCTGAATGCCTTGGGCAGCAGCTCGTCGGTCACCTGTTCCTTGATTTCCTTCATCTGTTTGCGGCCCGGCCGGAAGCCCTGCTGTTCTTCGATCTCCTGTGCGCGGGCCCGTGCAAACTGATTCACCACCGTTGCCGGCAGCAGCTTCTTTTCAACGCGCAGGTTCAGCAGATACTGGCCGTCGATCGCATGCACCAGACCGGATTCAGCCCGCGGCGGCACCCAACCGAAGGCGGTCATGTCGGTCGCGCCACCCGGGCGGAAGGCCAGCCGCTCCAGGGCGTCTTCCAGGGTGTTTGCGTCAACCTGCCAGTTGGGTGCGAGGCGAAAGAGGCGAAGATTCTTGAACCACATGAAACTGTTTCGCTTATAAGAAGTGAGGGAAAGGAAGGGAGTGCGGGGGGCGAAAGCCTGCGCGCGGCGAAAGGCCCTGATTGTATGCCGAAGCGCGCGGCGCCAGGCTGCAGGTGCACAGACGAAAAAAAGGCCCGAAGCCACGACGGCTGCAGGCCGGAAAGGACAGCGGCTGCCGTGACAAACTTGCTCGCGGGGCGCACGGCAGTGCTGATGGAAGCGCGCGTACCCGGTGCACCGGCACATGCCCGTGCGCAGGGGGCTTCCATACGCCCGATTCTAGGCTGCAATGCCTGACGATGGCCTGAATGAAACGTGCATTGCGGTGGCCGGGAGAAATCGGCCCATGCGAACTGCTGTCATCTGTTTATATATACAGTATAATTTGATGCAATAATTGCCGCATAAGCCTGCGTTTCATCATGCGCCAGGCGGTTGCCCAACAGTCACAAGGATCCTCAATGGAAGATACCACCAGCAAAGCCGCCAAGTCCGAACGCGCCAAGGCCCTTGCCGCCGCACTGTCTCAAATCGAAAAGCAGTTTGGCAAGGGTTCGGTCATGCGCTACGGCGACGACAAGGTCGAACACGACATCCAGGTCGTCTCCACGGGTTCGCTGGGGCTCGATATCGCGCTGGGCGTCGGTGGCCTGCCGCGTGGCCGGGTCATCGAAATCTACGGCCCCGAATCGTCGGGCAAAACCACGCTCACCCTGCAGGTCATCGCCGAAATGCAGAAGCTGGGTGGCACCTGCGCCTTCATCGACGCCGAACACGCACTCGACGTCCAGTATGCATCCAAGCTGGGGGTCAACCTCGAAGACCTGCTCATTTCTCAGCCCGACACGGGCGAACAGGCCCTCGAAATCACCGACGCCCTGGTGCGTTCCGGCTCCATCGACCTCATCGTCATCGACTCGGTCGCGGCGCTCACGCCCAAAGCCGAAATCGAAGGCGACATGGGCGATTCGCTGCCCGGCCTGCAGGCCCGCCTCATGAGTCAGGCACTGCGCAAGCTTACGGCCACCATCAAGCGCGCCAACTGCATGGTCATCTTCATCAACCAAATCCGCATGAAGATCGGTGTCATGTTCGGCAACCCCGAAACCACCACGGGCGGCAACGCGCTCAAGTTCTATTCCTCGGTACGTCTCGACATCCGCCGTATCGGCGCCATCAAGAAGGGCGACGAGGTCATCGGCAACGAAACCCGCGTCAAGGTCGTCAAGAACAAGGTGGCGCCTCCGTTCAAGCAGGCAGAATTCGACATCATGTACGGTGCCGGCATTTCCCGCGAAGGCGAAATCATCGATCTGGGCGTGCAAGCCGGCATCGTCGACAAGGCGGGCGCGTGGTTCAGCTACGACGGCACGCGCATCGGTCAGGGCAAAGACAACGTGCGTGAATACCTGCGCGAACACCCCGAAATGGCGCGCGAAATCGAAAACCGTGTGCGCGAAAAGTTGGGCATCGCACCCCTGCAGGGTGCACCCGCCCCGGCAGTCAAGGCGCCTGAAGGCGAATAAGGGGCATGGCGCGCCAGCCCCTGTCACTCAAGGCCAGGGCCGTCGGCCTGCTGTCGCGGCGCGAACATTCGCGGGCCGAGCTCCAGCGCAAGCTGGCGCCTCACGCTGAAGACCCCGCATCCCTCGAAACCCTGATCAACGAACTCGAGCAGGGCGGCTGGCTGTCGCAGCAGCGCTTCATCGAAAGCCTCGTTCACCGCCGTGCGCCGCAGTTGGGTACGCGCCGCGTGCTGCACGAACTGCGCCAGCACGGCTTGCCCGAAGACGCACTCACCGACGTCGCCCGGAACTTGCACCGCACCGAATTGGAACGGGCCCGCGAAGTCTGGGCAAAGCGCTTCGGGGCGCCGCCGGCCGACACCAAGGAATACGCGCGGCAGTATCGTTACATGGCATCGCGCGGTTTCGCGCCCGGCACCCTGCGCCAGATTCTGGCGGGGCAAGGTGCCATTCCCCAGGAAGATGACGCCCCGTTTGATGACAGCCCCTGAGCCTGCGCTATACTTAGACGGTTTTTTTCGAGCAGACTCTTTTATTCATGCCTTTGCCCGCAGCGGAAGTCGAGCGCGAAGCGCTGCATACCCGTACTGTGCGTGTCGATGCTTATGCCCGCGCCGACGGTCAGTGGGATCTCGAAGCCGAGCTCATTGATTTCAAGCATTACGATTTTCCCGTCAAGAATGGCCCGGATGGTGTGCGTCGTGCCGGTGAGCCCGTGCATCACATGCATCTTCGCATTACGTTCGACGAAAGCTTCACCATCACGGCCGCCCAGGCAGCATACGATGCCGCGCCATACGAGCAGCACTGCATGGCGATCGAGGCCGAATATCAGGGGCTGGTCGGAATGAGCCTGCTCAAAGGCTTTCGCGACACTGTCAAGCGGCGCTTTGGCCGCACGGCAGGCTGTACGCACATGACCGAGCTTTCGTACGTGCTGCCCACCGTCGCCATTCAGTCGATGTCGAACCGGCGGCGTGAACAGCGCGAGAAGGGCGACAGCACCACACGCCCGTTCCAGCTCGAAGGGTGTCATGCGCTGCGTCTCGACGGCCCGGTAGTCAAAGAGTTTTATCCCAGGTGGTATGTCACGCCGTCGACCGAGAATTGAAGCTGTGGCTGACATGCACGCTGCATGTCGCCTCGGTGCAGGCGCCGCATTATTTCCATTTCTACGTCCGACAGGTAATCAATGAAAATTCACGAGTATCAAGGCAAGGAACTGCTGAAGAAATTTGGCGTGACTGTGCCCCGCGGCATCCCCGCCTTTTCCGTCGATGAGGCCGTGGCGGCCGCCGAGCAGCTGGGCGGGCCGGTATGGGTGGTCAAGGCACAGATCCACGCAGGGGGCCGTGGCAAGGGTGGCGGCGTCAAGCTCGCCCGCTCGCTCGATGAAGTGCGCCAGCTTGCATCCGAGATTCTGGGCATGCAGCTCATCACGCACCAGACCGGGCCCGAAGGGCAGAAGGTGCGCCGTCTCTATATTGAAGAAGGCGCCGACATCCAGAAGGAATACTACGTGTCGGTCGTAACTGACCGCGCCACGCAGAAGGTGGCGTTCATTGCTTCCAGCGAAGGCGGCATGGACATCGAGGAAGTGGCCGCCACCTCGCCCGAGAAAATCATTACCGAATACATTGACCCGCTCGTCGGCTTCACGAAGGAACAGGCCACCAAGGTCGCCAAGGCCATCGAAATGCCCGAGGCATCGCTCGAGCAGGCTGTCGATACCTTCCAGAAACTTTACCAGTGCTACATGGAAACCGACGCCTCGCTGGTCGAGATCAACCCGCTGAACCGTGACAGCAACAACAACATCATTGCGCTGGACGCGAAGTTCAACTTCGACTCCAACGCGCTGTACCGCCAGCCCGAGATCGTGGCCTATCGCGACCTCGATGAAGAAGACCCTGCCGAGGTCGAGGCCAGCAAGTTCGACCTGGCCTACATTCAGCTCGACGGCAATATCGGCTGCCTGGTGAACGGCGCCGGTCTGGCCATGGCCACCATGGACACCATCAAGCTGTTCGGCGGCGAGCCGGCCAACTTCCTTGACGTCGGTGGCGGTGCCACGGCCGAAAAGGTTACCGAAGCATTCAAGATCATGCTGCGCAACGAAGGCGTGGAGGCCATTCTGGTCAACATCTTCGGCGGCATCATGCGTTGCGACATCATCGCAGAAGGCGTCATCGCGGCATGCAAGGCCGTGAACCTCAGCGTGCCGCTGGTCGTGCGCATGAAGGGCACTAACGAAGAACTGGGCAAAAAGCTGCTGGCCGACTCCGGCCTGCCCATCATCAGCGCCGACACCATGGCCGAAGCTGCGAAGAAGGTCGTGGCCGCTGCTGCCAAGTAAGAATTTGCCGAGGATTTTCACATGTCGATCTTGATCAACAAAGACACCAAAGTCATCACCCAGGGAATGACCGGCAAGACTGGCCAGTTCCATACCCACTACTGCCGCGAGTACGCGAACGGCAAGGCAGCGTTCGTTGCCGGCGTGCACCCGAAGAAAGCCGGTCAGGATTTCGAAGGCGTGCCCATCTATGCCAGCGTGAAGGAAGCCAAGGCCGAAACGGGCGCCACCGTTTCCGTGATCTATGTGCCGCCTGCCGGCGCCGCTGATGCCATCTGGGAAGCCGTCGACGCCGACCTCGATCTGGTCATCTGCATTACCGAAGGCATTCCGGTGCGCGACATGCTGATGGTTCGCAACCGCATGCGTGCCGAGAACAAGAAAACGCTGCTGCTGGGCCCCAACTGCCCGGGCCTCATCACGCCCGACGAGCTCAAGATCGGCATCATGCCCGGCCACATCTCGCGCAAGGGTCGCATCGGCGTCGTCAGCCGCTCCGGCACGCTTACGTACGAAGCCGTGGCGCAGCTCACCGAGCTGGGCCTGGGCCAGTCCACGGCCGTGGGTATCGGCGGTGACCCCATCAACGGTCTCAAGCACGTCGACGTGCTCAAGATGTTCAACGAAGATCCCGACACCGATGCGGTCGTCATGATCGGTGAAATTGGCGGCCCCGATGAGGTGAATGCGGCTCAGTGGGCCAAAGACAACATGAAGAAGCCGGTGGTGGGCTTCATCGCCGGCGTCACCGCCCCTCCCGGAAAGCGGATGGGACACGCCGGCGCACTGATCTCGGGTGGCGCCGATACGGCTGACGCCAAGCTCGAGGCCATGGAAGCCTGCGGTATCCGCACTACCCGCGATCCATCCGAGATGGGCAAACTGCTCAAATCGGTGTTGTAAGTATTGTGGGGCCTGCCCTGAGCAGGCCCTTACATGCTGCGTAGCCGTGTTCTCCTCACAAGGGAGCCCCGGCGCGCTCGCAGGGCCTTGCGGCGATCCTTACAAGAAGCTGAATTATAATGGCCCGCTTTTTGCACCCAGCGTACCCGTTGTGCGTGGGGCCTTTATCCATCTTCTAAATGCCACGAGGCAAACGGAACTAGCATGCTAGAGTTTTTTCAGACGCTCCATTGGGGGGCGATTTTCCAGATCATCATGATCGACATCCTGCTCGGTGGTGACAATGCCGTCATCATCGCGCTGGCATGTCGCAACCTTGCGCCGAAGCAGCGCATGCAGGGCATTCTGTGGGGTACGGCCGGTGCGATCGCCCTGCGGGTGGCGCTCATCGCGTTCGCCCTGGTGTTGCTCGACATTCCCTTCCTCAAGGTCGTGGGTGGCCTGCTGCTGCTGTGGATCGGGATCAAGCTGCTTCTGCCCGACGAAGACGAGCACGGCAACGTCACCAGCGCGCCGTCTATCTGGGGCGCGGTCAAGACCATCCTCATCGCCGACTTCGTCATGAGTCTGGATAACGTCATTGCCATTGCCGGGGCCGCGCAGAACACGCACGCCGATCATCAGCTGTACTATGTGATCTTCGGTCTGATCGTCAGCGTGCCCATCATCATCTGGGGCAGTACACTGGTGCTGAAACTGATCGACCGCTTCCCCCTGGTCGTCACGTTCGGTGCCGCTTTGCTGGGCTGGATCGCGGGCGGCATGCTGATTACCGACGTCTTCGTAATCGACCAGATCGGCGAAGTCGACACCTCGGTCAAGATTGCGGCCGAAGTCATCGGTGCAATATTTGTGGTGGGCCTGGGCAAGTGGATCGCTTCCCGGCGCGCATCCAAACAGGGCGAACTGAATGAGTCTGTTTAAGTCATCCGACCCCGACAAGCCTGATTCCGGGCTGTCGCTGCTGCAAGGGCTGGGCATACTTGCCGTCATAGGCATACTGCTTACACTGCTGTTCAGGTATCTGGCAGGGTAGGCATGTCTGAACCTTCCAAGCTGGTGATCGCAACCCGCGCAAGCCGGCTCGCCCTCTGGCAGGCCGAGCACGTGCAGGCGCGGCTGCAGGCCCTGTATCCCTCGTGCGAGGTGAGCCTGCTCAAGATGACGACCCGAGGCGATCAGATCCTTGACCGCACGCTTTCCAAAGTGGGCGGCAAGGGGCTGTTCGTCAAGGAACTCGAAACGGCCCTGCTCGACGGCAGGGCCGATCTCGCGGTGCATTCCCTTAAAGATGTGCCGGTCGACCTGCAAAGTCCGTTCAGTCTGCCGGTCATTATGCAGCGCGACGACCCGCGCGACGCCTTCGTGTCGCCGGGGTATGCCTCGCTGGCCGAATTGCCCGACGGTGCGATCGTCGGCACTTCAAGCCTGCGGCGCGAGTCGCAGATACGCGCCCAGTACCCGCAGCTGCGGGTCAAGCCGTTGCGTGGCAATCTCGACACCCGCCTGGGCAAGCTCGACCGGGGCGAATACGACGCCATCATTCTGGCGGCGGCAGGTTTGCGCCGCCTGGGGTTGGGCGAACGTATCCGCAGTCTGCTCGGTCTCGACATCAGTTTGCCTGCTGCTGGGCAGGGGGCGCTGGGCATAGAAATTCTCGAATCGCGTACCGAACTGGCACAGTGGCTCAAGCCGCTCGAATGCGCCGACACGGCATCGTGTGCGCGAGCCGAGCGCGCGGTCTCACGTGTGCTGGGCGGTTCGTGCCAGGTGCCGCTGGCCGCTTACGCGCAGGTCGAGGGCGATTCGCTGCGAGTCGATGCTCTGGTGGCGGAACCCGATGGCTCGCGCATCATCCGCAGCCATCGCACCGGCTCGGTGGCTCAGGCGCGTGAACTCGGCGAAGACGCCGCACGCGAGCTTCTGGCAAACGGTGCGCGCGACATACTGGCGCGCCTGCTGCCGCCCACTACCTGACCGGCCGGGTTGGCCGTACATCAACGGCATGCCTGTCACTCACGTATTCCTCACACGCCCGGTCGGGCGTAATGGCGAAGTGCCGGGGCGCCTGCAGCAGGTCGGCATGGTCGTGCACGAACTGCCTGCGCTCGAGCTGCGGCCGTTGCCGCGGCCCGCGTCGGTGCCCCAGCCGGCCGGATACGACCTCGTGGTGTTCGTCAGCCGCTACGCGGCGCAGCGTTATCTCGCATGGCTGCGCGAGCAGAACGCGCGCTTCACCTGGCCGCCCCACACCCTGGCGGCGACAGTGGGGGCCACGAGCGCGCAGGTGCTGCACGACGCGGGCATCATTCCCCATTCTTCAATAGTTCACCCGCCACACGACGCCCAGGAGCAGGACTCCGAAGCGCTGCTTGCCGTGCTGCAGGCGCGCGCCATGGTGCCGCGCCGGGTGCTGATCGTTCGCGGCACGCAGGGGCGCAACTGGCTGTCGCAAACGCTGGCCGCAAAGGGTGCGCAAGTAGATCTGCTGCCGGTGTACGAACGCGTGGCGACACGCTGGACGCCCAAGCAGGACAAGGCAATCGCTTTTGCGTTGCAGACGCCGCAGCACTGCGTGTTTCTGCTTACCAGCAGCGAGGGTGTACAGGCACTTGCTGCCGGCGTGCGTCGACTCGGGCTCATGGCGGCCTGGTCGCAGGCACGATTCGTGGTGCTGCACGAACGCATCGGGGCAACGCTACAATCGGTGCTGGCACCCGGGTCGGGCGAAGACGCCCGGCAGCCCAGCCTGTGCAGGCCCGACGACGATTCCATCGTCCAGGTGATTCAAGCCGTGGCGAAACCAGCTGCGAAACCATAGGTTTACAATCCGGCCATGACTGACAAGAAAACAGAAACGTCTCAAGAAGAGCGCACCCGTTCCCAGGCTCCCGTACTGACCACACCGGCCAGCAAGCGTGTGCCGCCCGAGACGAACCAGAAGGCAGGTAGTGCCCGCTCCGTGCTGGCGCCGGCGGCACTGGTCGTTGCCCTGGGTGCGCTGGGCCTGTCGGCCAGCCTGTACATGCGCAATCAGCAGCTTGTCGAGTCGCATGCCGAGCTGACCGCGCGCCTGACCGCCAGCCAGAACGACACGCAGCGCGTCGGCTCGCAGATCAGCGGGGCAGTCAGCCGGCTCGAGACGCACGAGCAGCGGCTCGACGCCCTGCAGACCCAACTTGCCGACGCATCCGCGATCATCAACGATCTCGACGAAGCGTTGCGCAGCATGACCGATCGCGGCTCCGAACTGGTGCTGCTGAATGACATCGATCACCTGGCCACCATCGCCCAGCAGCAGTTACAGCTGGGTGGCAACGTGCGCAACGCCATCGTGGCACTCGAATCCGCGCAGGCACAACTGGCCCGCGCGAATCGGCCGGCGCTCGCGTCGCTGCTGCAAACGGTAAATGGTGATCTCGATCGCCTGCGTGCGGCTTCCACCATCGATATTGCGGCGTTTTCCAGTCAGCTCGAAGAACTGGCCATGCTGTTGACGGAAGCGCCGCTCATCATGCCCGACGAATCGGGGCGCATGGGCGCGCGCCCCGAAGATACCGCGCAGCGCGAACAGCCGGCGCCCACGGTACCGCCCGCCACGCAGGGAGCCGAGGCCGCCTGGTGGGAACGCGCGATCGACACCACGCGCGAGTGGTCGCGCCAGGCGTGGGATTCGGTGCGTACCGATCTGGGGCAGTTCATTGACGTCAGGCGTGTCGACGACGCCAGCGCATTGCTGATGTCGCCCGACCAGGCCACGCGGTTCCGCGAAAGCCTGCGCACGCGCATCATGACCGCGCAGCTGGCACTCATGATGCGTCAACCCCAGGTCTGGAAGACCGAAACCGAAGCCATCGTCAAGGCGATCGAGACCCGCTACGACGAAAGTTCGCCGCTCACGCGCAAGGCACTGCGCATGGCGCGCGGCATGGCCGATGCCACCATCGACGCCCGGCTGCCTACTGTCGACAACACCTTGCAGGCGCTCAATGCGCTGCGCGAAGAACAGGCGCAGCGTTTTCATGGCGGCGAGCCGGCCGATGCCGATGCGCTCCCCCCCGATGCCCCGCACACCCACGAACCCGAGGCCGACGCGCCAGATACGCCGGGCGATGCGCCGGCCATGAACGGCACGGAGCCGGCGCACCCGGCCGACCCGCCAAGCTCAAATTCGCCTGCGGCTCAAGATTCACATGCGGGCTCGCAGGGCGAGTCCCCGCAATCGGCGCCGGCGACCGATGCCGGAGCGGCACAGACCCCGGCGGCCGATGCTCCATCCGCCATTGAGGCCGCCGCGCAGTCGGCCGGCACGACGGAGGGCTGATTCATGCGTACCTGGTTCTGGACGCTCGTTGTCTTTGTGGCAGCGGTGGCGCTGGCGCTCGTACTGCGCGATCACAGCGGCAACGTCGTGATCGTTGCGCAACCGTGGCGCATCGAACTTTCGCTCACACTGGCGGTGCTGCTGCTGGTGGCCACCTTCGTCATTCTTCATTTTCTGCTGCGCGTTTTCTATTGGCTGGGCAGTCGCCCCGAACGGTTTCGCAGCTGGCGCAGCCGCCGCTCGGTGCGCCGCGACCAGGAATCCCTGGAAAGCGGCTGGATCAATGTTCTGGAAGGCCGCTACGGGAATGCCGACAAGGATTTCGGTCGCGTGCTGAACCGCACCCGCTCGGAAAAGCGCAAGGTGCTGGCGGCGCTGGCCTCCGCACATGCCAATCACCATCTGGGTGAATTCGGTCAGCGCGACAAGGCACTGGCCCTTGCCAGGCAGGCGGCCGGCGACGATATCCGTCTGCGCGAGGCCTGGGCCATCGTGGCGGCCGAAATGTATCTCGACCAGAATCGTCCGCAAGACGCCCTGGCATTGCTGCAGCCCCTGCAGGACGCCAGTTCCCGTTACCTGCATGCCACCCGGCTGCTGCTGCGCGCGCACAGGCAGCTGAACAATCACGATCGTGTTTACGACCTCACGCGCCTGTTGCTGCGTCGTGGCGTCATCGACAAGGCCGAGGCGTCGCAGCTCATCGAAGTGGCGGGGGCCGCGCGCCTGCACACTGCAGGAGCAAAGGGCTTCAAGGCCATCTGGGGCGACCTCAAGGCCGAAGAGCGCACGATGCCCGAAATTGCCCTGGCCGCTGCCGCCATACAGGCGGGCGAGGGCAATCACGACGAGGCATCGCGCATTCTCGAGGCCGCCATATCCGTCAAACCCGACCCGCGCCTGCTCAGCGCGTATTCGCAATGCCCGCCGCAGCATGTGTCGCGCCGGCTGGCGAAGGCCGAGGAATGGCTCAAGCGCCATCCCGACGACGCCGCGCTGCTCGCTGCCATGGGCAATCTGTGCCTCACGGGCCAGCTGTGGGGGCCGGGCGAACTGTATCTCAAGCGCAGCATGGCGCTGCGCAACGACATGCGGGTTCACGCACTGCTGGGCAATCTGTACGATCGCCTCGGCCGTCGCGACGAGGCCATGCGCCACTGGCGTCTGGCCGCGGGTGTCGTGGGCGTCCTGCCCGTGCTGCCGCGCAATCACTTCCTGCCGGCGGCCGACACGCGTGGCGATCCCACGCTCATCGATGTCGAGATTCCGGCCGAACCGTCCGGGCAGCCGGACACGGGCACGCCGGTGGCCGCCAGTGCCGTCGATTATGTGGTTGAAGAGTCGCATTCCCCCGGTCAACCACAGGGCTCCGCAGGCGCAGAAGCGCGCAAAGAAGTAGAATCTACTGTTTCCGATAATTCAGGCCTCGACGAATTCTTTGACAGCGCGCCGATCCCGGGCGTAGACGTCAGCCAGACTTCCGATGGCCCGAGGCGGGGACACTAAGCCCTACCACCCAACCCTTATTCCTAGCAAGGTTAAAGAGCATGAGCCTAGACCGCGTGCCTGCGGGCACCAAGTTGCCAGACGAGTTCAATGTCATCATCGAGATTCCCATGAACGCCGATCCGGTGAAATACGAAGTCGACAAGCACACGGGTGCCGTGTTCGTCGACCGTTTCATGCTGACGGCCATGCATTACCCCTGCAACTACGGTTATATCCCGCAGACCCTTTCCGATGACGGCGACCCCGTCGACGTTCTTGTCATGACACCGTTCCCGATTCAGGTCGGTGCCGTAGTCAGCTGCCGCGCTTTAGGCCTGCTCAAGATGGAAGACGAGGCCGGCGGAGACGCCAAACTCTTGGCCGTACCCATCGACAAACTCTACCCGGCCTACAGCCGCCTGCGCTCGGTCGATGACGTCTCGCTTGAATTGCGGGGCCAGATTCAGCACTTCTTCGAACACTACAAAGATCTCGAGAAGGGCAAGTGGGTGAAGATCCAGGGCTGGGAAGGCCCGGAAGCCGCCGCACGCGAGATCATGGACAGCGCTGCGCGCTATAGCGCCGGGGCCTGACCGAAATGAAGACCGTGGTTCCCGCGGCACCGCCGGTCACGGTGCCCGTGCACGGCACCGATACGGTGTTTCCGGTACGACGCATTTATTGCGTCGGCCGCAACTATGCCGAGCATGCGCGCGAAATGGGCTTCACCGGGCGTGAAGATCCGTTCTTCTTCTGCAAGCCGGCCGATGCGATTCTGTACGTGCCCGAGGGCGAAACGGGCGAGATGCCGTATCCGCCCGCCACGTCGAACCTGCACCATGAAATCGAACTGGTCGTGGCGCTGGCTGGCGGAGGACGCGATCTCACGGTCGAGCAGGCCGCCAAATGCATTTACGGCTACGCGGTAGGGCTCGACATGACCCGCCGCGACCTGCAGGGAGAGGCCAAGAAGCAGGGCCGGCCCTGGGAAGTCGGCAAGGCGTTCGACAGCTCGGCCCCGATGGGCCCGATCCACCGCGCGCATGACTGCGCCGCGCTTGTCGCCGCAGCCATCACGCTCGACGTGAACGGCGAGCGGCGCCAGTCGGGCGACATTTCGCAGATGATCTGGGGCATTGCCGAATCCATCGCCTTCCTCTCGGGGCTTTTTGAGCTCAAGGCCGGTGATCTGATCTTTACCGGTACCCCGGAAGGCGTGGGTGCAGTGGTTCCCGGCGATCTCATGCATGGTGCAGTGGCCGGCGTCGGTGAACTGCGCGTCCGGGTGACATCTTAATTCTCATCAAGGCGCACTCAACGTATTGGCGGCATAGTGTGTGGCTTGCCGACTCCGGGGCACGGCAGGATGCCCCGGGTGTTTTTCCGCACAGCCCATGCCACTTACCGTACATGCGCCACACACCGGGGCCGGTTCCCGGCCCGCCTCCGACTCACCTTCATTCGAACTGGTCTGCCCGGCGGGCAGCCTGCCTTCGCTCAAGATCGCGGTCGACAATGGGGCCGACTGCGTTTATCTGGGCTTTCGCGATGCCACGAACGCCCGCAATTTTGCCGGGCTGAATTTCGACGCCGCAGCCATCGCGCAGGGCATCCGCTATGCGCACGAGCGCGGCCGCCGGGTGTTTCTTGCGCTGAACACGTACCCGCAGGCCGACGCCTGGCCCATCTGGCGCGAAGCACTCGACCGGGCGGCCGGTTCAGGGGTTGACGCCGTCATCGTCGCCGACCTGGGCCTCATGGAATATGCGGCCTGCACGCATCCCGAGCTGCGTCTGCATTTGTCGGTGCAGGGTTCGGCCACCAACTACGAGGCCATCAACTTCTACCACGAGCGCTTCGGCATCCAGCGTGCGGTGCTGCCGCGCGTGCTGTCCATTGCGCAGGTCGAACAGGTTACTGAAAACACGCCCGTCGAGATCGAGGTCTTCGGTTTTGGCAGCCTGT
>Ga0079223_10001231_pt1 | contig 14985 bp, 4 predicted proteins | sample Stecom2011_FD_75072 | JGI IMG/M metagenome (GOLD analysis project Ga0079223, IMG submission 75072) | Agricultural soil microbial communities from Utah to study Nitrogen management - Steer compost 2011 | ecosystem: Environmental > Terrestrial > Soil > Agricultural land | place: USA: Utah... | reverse complement strand
CTGGTTCTTCAGAGGCGATGGTGCGGAGATCATATCCATGCACTTGGATATTGATGCTTGCTTCAACTCTAAGGCCGAAGAAGCTTTAGTTCATCTGTTTAACAAGAGCATAAACTACCAGCTAGAAAACGAAATAGCTGAACTGCCATACTTCTTACGCTCAGACGTAAACATAGCTGAGGGGTGCTAACGTTTAAGAAAGGCTGCCTCATTTTATTGGGGCAGCTTAGTTTTAAATTAGCCTCTTTAAATAGTTGGTCAAGCTAGCGATGCCATTACAAAGTGAGGCCTAACACCTCTCATTGAAGTGTCTATTTGAATTAGACCAGAACAGTTGGAACCAAAAAATGTAGAAAAAATTTCTTGTTGCAATTACAGGAAACAGCGGATAAAAGAAGTAGCCAAATGCTAAAGCTCTTTTTTATGTTTCTCTTTCAAAATGATTTCGTACTACTAAATCTCCACCGACCACCAACAAAGACTTAGCACGGCTAATGCCTATGTACAAAAGCTCTTTAGCCTTTGCTAGGTCAATATTATCCAATCCCCATAAAAACACTACTGGTGATTCCAATCCTTTAAATCTCTGAATTGTATCTATAAGAACAGTGGACTCAGATCTTTCTCCTTCTTCGAGCCACATGGAACCCCTAGGCAGAGGAAGTGCTTTCAACTCAGCATAATAGCCAGCTTTGTGATAAGCATCGCCAAGTAGTACCACAATATCACCTGGTGAAACCTCTTGTTGTGTAATCAAATCTACAATGCTTGAGTTAATTTTTGCAGCTTGTTGCCTTCTGTTTTGTGCATAAATAAATTGGATTTTTTCACCATCATTTTCGGGTGGTGTTACGGGTGAGCCTTGGTAACCCTTGTAAGCAGCTTCATGAATCGGAATGGTGTTACGACAGTTTGTTGTTAATGGAAAAGCCTCATCATGAATTGGAAACGTACCAGCTCTAGCATAAATATTTTGGTTATCATCAAAAAAGACATAAAGAGGACTATTATCTAAGTCTGCAAGAAGTAGTTCTAGTGGCACCCAAAACTCTTCTCGAAAATCTTGTCCCTCATCACAAACAATTGCGTCATATCGCTCAGGAAGAATCTCTAGCGAATATCCGAGCGCATTGGGCAGCTGAACTTCAAATACATTTGTTCTCGGATATGTAATTTTAGCCTCGGCTAGAAGGTCTCTCCCTGAAACACTGTTAGCTATTTCAACCCGTCGGTAACACAACTGATGAAAACTCATAACATCAAGATTTGGAATACCTTCACAAAGTTTAGAAAGGTGATCAGCTAGTTGCCGGTTATAACAGGTTAAAAGTGTTTTAAATCCGTCTGCTGCTAAGCGACGTGCCTTTTCAAGAGCGAGTACAGTTTTACCTGTGCCAGCCCCACCGCTAATCGCAACTCTACGACGCGAACGTAATAGATCGAGTACTCGCATTTGATCTTTTGTCAAAATAAAACGCTTTTGTTCTTGCTCTGCAAGATGTGTGGACGTTAATGGCAAGGCTTCAAAAGACCGGGCAAATATTTCATGAAAAATATCCAAGCCCCGTTTGCCTAAAGGAGTGATGTTTGAGTTTCTTGCTCCCCAACATGAGAAAACTGTATCAACCCAAGAGGCAATATCATTCAGAGAGTTTGACGTACCAATTAACTCTTGCGGCATATCCGGGCGAGATAAAGCAAAGGCATTACCAACATCAGGGAAAAACACCGCATGCCCAATGAGCACATTAGTTAAAGCGAGATCTTTCCAACGCTTCTGCTCATTTAATTTAGTTTTAATTGAATATTTTGCCTTTAGCCCTTGGTTGATAGGGTTATTAATTGAATGCTTTTGCTTATGCCTGTCAATAGAAAACCAGTTACCTGTTTCTGAATCAAAGCCAACACCACCACCTTTAACTTCAATACAAACATAGCCAAAATCTGGATGGCATATCACAAAATCTGTTTCGCCATCTCTAGCACTTTCTTCTTCACGCTGGAGTATCCACCCAACCTGGAAAAAAACTGTATATTTATCTGAAAGATTATCTCTTAGTGCACGATAAACTTTTGCTTCGGCTCTCGAAGGTAGTTCATTAAGCTGTGACTCAGAGAGAATAGGAATTATCGATGTCATCAGCTTCCTCTTCTAACACACGCATTGAATACAAATTTAAAGGAACATTGGGCGTTGTTTGTGGCTTATCATCAAACTGTATGGTTAATAGCTTTGTAGTGCCACGTGTCTGAATGTTCTGGATCACGCCTTTCCCCATGTTATCGTGCTGAATACGCGCTCCAGGGATAAACTGTAATGATGGATCTGCCTTTTCATCTACGGCAGCATCACGCCAATTGCCGTCAAACATAAATGCTGTAACTTCTGAAGCTGGGCTTTGGATCGTATGCACGCGAATATTTTCTGGCGAAGATACAAACTCAACTACATACAACCAATAATGTTCACCATACCGTTGTGCATTTTCAAACTGCAGGCGAGAAAGTCCGACTCCCGTTTGTCCCCATTCACCATTGACGCCTTTAACCTCTATAAATCGCTCTTCCTTAGTGACAGGATCACGGCTAATAATATCGTAGCCTGGATGTGTTTGGGCCATTTGCTCAGCTATACGTCCACGCTCTTTTTCATATTCACAAACCGCTGTTCGTGCAACTGTTTCAACTGCAAGATTGTGTTCTGTTGTATTTTTTCTTTCTATAGATTCATTGGAGTCTTTAGGCTCTTTTTGAACATATGAAATCAAACGTCGATCCCATTGTTTTTTATACTCTGGCCGCGACTTTTTGATATGAAGATTTTTAGTCCTCGATGTGTTTTCTTTCAGACTGCCATCTAATCGTGTTCTGTCTGAATAACTAGATTGACCGCCACTATGAGATGATAGATTGTTTTTTAAAGACAACGATGGATGTTCATTATTTTTCTTAGCTCCATACTTTTGCTGGTTCTCATCTGCGTCAATTGAAATATCAGAAGCTTGCTTAGTTTCTATAGGCTTTTTAAATTCACCATGACCAAATAATGAGGTTTCAACTACATCTTCTTCATCAATTTCCGTTAACTCATCGTTGCTAATAGCAGAGGCCTCTTCAACAGGATCTCCAAAATCATCTAAACTCAATGAAGCCAGCTCTTCGAGATTAATCCCTAAATCATCATCTTCTAAATTTGGGATACCCGCATCTGTTAACAGCTCATGTGCTTCCTCAACGTCCATCGTCAAGTATTGGTTAAAATTTAGAGTTAATTTAGAGATTTCACTTCCTGATTCCTCGGGCATAAGCTGGTGTAAAATGCTATTAAGCGCTGATATCCAGACACGATTAACAATAGGTCGTGTCAATACCAGTTGAAACTCGTTTTCATTAAAAAATGCACTTTCTTCCACTGGTGAAGCTTCAATCCAGTCTTCTCCTACCTGTGCATGAGCTTGAATCCGAATAGAGTCGTAACTTGTAATTTTTAACTTAGAAAAAGAGCTCTTCACCTTACTTTGAATGTCATTTGGCTTATCATGCAAAAAGCGAATTAGCACACTAACTCTTTCTTTTAATACATTAGCTGACTCAGCTTCTTCATGTGCCGCCCCATTGACTGACTCAAGAATGATTCTTACATTATCGCTTAATCGTTTCAGGCCAATCTTTTCATTGATCTCCCATAATTCAAGAGCAGATTTGCATAACGCTTGGTTCAAATCTTTATTAAAGAATTTAGTATGCCATTCACTATCTTGAAGAAGCAGTTCATCTGGAAAGTTAGGCAACCCTGCCAAGTTTAATATGCTTGGTGATTTCCTTAATCCTTCAACCTCCTCATCGGACAATTCACCGTTACTGTAAGAATCTGCTATACCACGAAGACACGCGTCATATATTGCTCGCTCAGTTCCAACAACCGCTTTTGATTGTTCAATATGTTCTTTGACAATCTCTAATAAAATATTGAGGTACTCACGCCCCTCTGGCTTATCTTTAACTCCAATCACGTTAAATAAAGGCTTAAATATTTCGAGCTTAGTAGGGATGGTAAAAGCATAATGCCCAAGTTGTTGAGGAATCCAATAAAGCCTGTTTGGGTATACAAATGTCTTTTGGCTCTCAACATACACACAGCGAGAATTTGCCAGCACTGCAGCCTTATCTCCAAGTTCCTCAGCTCTCTCATTGAGAATTTGGTATGTCATATAATGAGGTGGCTCTTTGTTTTCTATACAATGCAATAAATGATCAACAACCAAATATGTTTCTGGCTTGGTTGTAACTCCTAACTCCTCCAAAAACTCTGTTTTCAAACGACTTGCATTTTTAAAATTCAAAATACTTGCTTGTGAACGAAATGCTTCGGCACGAAAAGGCGTATATAGCTCACTGGCTGAATACCAGTTTTCTTTATCATCATCAGCGGGGAAGCAATCAGCTTGACTAAGCATATCGATCGCCTCTTGAAAAAAAGGCTCATCCTTCCATTTTTCATAACGGTCACATAAAAAATAGAACGATTCACTACTAGCTTTTTGAGCCTCTTCTGTCGGCAAACTATCTTCAGCAATAGAGATCATACGCTCAACTAAATGTTGTGCTATTGGGCTATAGCGAAGGCCCAGTTTTTCTATAAATGAGCGCACTGACACTTCACTAGGAAGTCGATTTTCATCTAGCCAAAGTTTTTTGTTATCTCCAAGAACCTTTATTAGTTCATCCTTACGCTTATAAACATTATCTGGTCTTGCCCATCCACCATCTTGTGTAGGAACAATTAATAAATTACCAAGCAGTTGGCGAGTTTCTTTTTCGTCTAACAATGATGGATAATTTGCCAATTCTTTAATGAGGCGAGGATATTTGCTTTCATCTTTAGGGCCTGCTTCATCAAAAAAGTTTGGCAATACATTGTGCACGAAAGCCTCAATACTCTGCGTTTTCACACCTAGCCTGTATAATAAAAAATCTCTAGCTGCTATGTTCAATACCGAAGTATCGAGAAGGTTGGCTTGACCAGTAGGATCCGTAAAGTTACCTGGTAAAAGTGCTTGCTCTGCTGAAATTAAATACCCCTTAGAAAGCCAAATTGGTAACTCTACAAGTGCTTGGTATGTTTCACCATCAGAATCACTAGAATGATCAAGCCCTGCAAGCAATGCATATAATTCTCGTAACTTGTCCTTCTCAATACTTATCACGTCTTCAATTTCATCAGTAATAAGTAATTTCTGGATATGCTTTGCTACAGCATCAAGGCTTAGTTGTTGGGTCTGCTCTGCTAATTTAGGGAATTTGGTGAGATGGTGAGTTGCTATTGCTAATCTTGGTAAAAGCTCAGCAACATGCCTTGCACTTAAATTATCTGGCGTTAGATGGGTTTGTGCCATGGTTACAACAAACAAATCCTCTGTAACCATCAAGGGGATGTTTTCTAAACGCACAAATTGATCTTGAGTTAATCTATATCTTACTTTAGGGGCAAGCTCGTTAATAACTTCCCATAAAGGAAGATAAAAACTGCTTAAGTGCTCCTCTTCTATTTGCTCATCCTGAGGCAACAAATACTCTTCAAGCAATCCCATCAAACGCTCAAAGGTTAAAATTGGCAATCCCAACTTAGTTAAAACTGCCCTGAATTTCCGTAACTCTTCAGATATAGTTTTTACGCCAACTTTTACAAGTACGTTAACTTGTTCCTCGGTTAGCTCTCTATCTGAAAAAAATACTTCTCTAGGGCAGAACAAACCATAGCTTCGCGTACGAACTACTGGAGCATTTGACATTGTAATGGCAAGATGTTGCCAAAACTTTTTAAAACAACGTGGGCCGTTTAGATTCCTTGATAATTCATAAGCCTTTGAAGCTATTTGCCAAAAAGATTGCTCCCCAACAATTCGTAAAAGCTCTTCCGGATTTCTAGCTAATTCTTTAGCTGCTATCTCAATAAGCATTTCGTTCCATTTTTGCTCATGTTGGTGTCCAGCAAAAATAATTGCTTTACGATCAGCTTCAGGGAAAAAATCTGCATTGATATGCAAAGGTAAACCAGATGATTGCTCTGTCGGTAAAAAGGCGTAGAGTAATCCTTCATCCTCAGCTAGTGGTTCAGGACTAATTTTTAAACCGATACTTACATCTGTTCCGCGCTCAAGTTTTTTGAGATGAGGATAAGACTTCACTAACTCCTCAGCCAACGCCTTAGCATCGGTGCGCAGTATGTACCATTGTTCAACATCGTTTGATGGGCTAAACGCTATCGTTAAGTTTGAATCATCTTTTCTGTTTAAACCACAACCAAAAATGAGCTTACCGTTTCTTCGTAACTCCGCCGTTTTGATATTCCTTAAAAAAAGCAGGCTCTTGCGTAATACTTTCTTAAAATCCTCGATAAGTTGGTCGATATGCTCAGAACTAACGTGTGAAATGCAAAGTTCTGTACGAGAAACACTCTTAGGGTCATTTGCCCATGGAAGGAAAAAGGTTGTCCCTGATGGTTGATGAAAAGACTCAATATTCCATTCTCCTTTTTCAGGAAGTAGCGTTAGTTTAATTCCCGATGAACGAATTTCTGGGTGATCCGTGATTTGGTATGTTGAAACAAAGCCAATCCCAAACCGCCCAATATTTTCATTCCGCGCAAGTTTTCCACCACTACCTACATCAGTAATCCTATGGTAATCACACTTATAATTGCTTTCAGCAAGGAAAGCACACTCATTATTTAAATCACCACAGTAAGTAAATTGCCCGCTATTAAAAACATAGAGCCCTTCGTCGGTAACATCAAAAATCACTGACTCTGCTCTGGCATCATCAGCATTTTGAATTAACTCCAATGCCATGATGTCATAGCCTTGTAAGCCGGCTAAATGGCTACGAATATTACCTAATAGATTTGCTGTATAAGCACCACTACTCTTTGTTTGATGAGGACTATTCACGAGCATCCCTTTTATTTTTATAATTTCAATTTTTATTAAAGCGAGTGTAACAAAGCTTTAAATAATTTAATGATTGTAGCTAGATAGCTGTTCAATTTACTGCTCTAGCTCAAGTTCTCCAAAGCAAATCTTTGCAAGCGAGTCTGTTTTCTATTAATCACAACTTTAGCTGAGCGCTGCTTGATAATAATGAATCACACTAGCTACTTCAGCAAGTGCCGCTACGACTCTTGTGACCATAACCCGTCGTCATCATGCTCCCTAGCTTCACGCTCGTAAGACTTGGCAAGGTTTTTAATCAACTCAGCAAGATTGGGTTTGGAGTTTTCCCAGTAGGAAGCAAAAAACCTGAATTGCTTAGCAACATCGCGTTCTTGCTGGCCTCCATCATAGGAACCGCGACTAGTCACTCCACGGGCGCTGCGTACCCCTGAGTGAAAGCCACTCTTAATATCTTCGTGGTCATCCTGATCAAGCAACTCGGCAATAATAGGTTCTGGCCAGCATTCTAAATTTTTACCAATTGGCCAGTTAGATAGCCACCTGCCTATTATCGAATCGGCTACAGCCTCTCGATCTTTCTCTTTAGCTATCTGCCTGACACCATTAACCCAAGAAAAAAACTGCTCCCTATTTACGTCTTTTTTATCCAGAACTCCATGCTCTTGATAAAAAAGGGACCAGAGCGTATCAGCCATTCCCTTCGAAATTTCAGGCATTGACTCATGTTCTCCATGACGAGGCTTGTAAACAAAGCAAATAAGTTCCATGAATGATTCAGGCTCACTAAGCAGCTCCACCATTAAGTGGGGCGCGCCATATTCATCATTTTTCAATATCGAATAATAGGTAAACTCTAAACTTACTAGATCAGAAAGAACATGATCCTCTGCCTTGGCAAGCGCCTCAAAAGCACGACCTATATTCCAGCGATCAGGAAAAGGAGTATTGTCTTCAAGGCTAGCTGCCATATCTTTGAGCATTTGTGTTAGCAAAGCTCCTGACAGCTCACCAGCACGATTTCCTAAAGCATGCATGGCTGTCCTTGGCCTGCCTACATTTAATAGGTTTTCGATAAAGAAACACAGATGTTTGCTCTCTACTCTTGTATAGTCTGGCTGAACTCTTTCCCAGAAATCACTCTGAGACTCTTGTGACAAAGCTTGAACAAACTGCCATAAATCCATATTTTGGGGCGCATTAACTAAGAAGCTAGCGATCTTAGGCTCTTGTTTAAACAGTCTCAGGCATGCCCTCAAGAAATCCATAAGCTCGGCCTGAGGCAAAGCATACAATACACCTCTGGTTAGTGCATCAAAGGGCAATGGATCTGGTTTCCCCTCGTACCACTGAGGCAGCCATTGAATTAGTTCATTACGTTTAAATAGCTCTTTTACCAACTCTCGGCCCACAAGCCCTGGATCACCACATCGCTTCGCTAACCGTTCAATTCCTTGCCAGCCCTCCGCCTGATAAATATCTTGTAGAGCAGAAGTACGTGCTTCAGCTCTAGCCTCCTCAGATTTTTCAAAATCATCTTCACGACCATCTGGAAAATCTACCCAACCATTAGCAAAGATCCAAGCATGGCGAATAACTAGATCATCAGCTGCCAGTTTGTCAAAAAGGGGCCGTAGCGCATCGGCTGTAGTGCGATCGTGCTGCTCTTCATTTTTATTGTAGGAGTTTTCCCAACTCAAAAACTTCCTGATGGCGCTTCGAACTACTTCTTTTTCCTCATCTGGCGAAGTGGCCGTACTGATAACCAGGCTTATTAGCCTGTCCCGACGATCTGTATCGAACTCATTAATCCTAGGTATCAACTCAACTATACGCAGTGAATTTCCTGACGCTTTTTCTATCAAAAGCTCCGCTGTAGGAATCACAATATCCCAGACATCCCCATAGGTAACTTGACCTACTCCCGCGTCATCATCACGCCATAGTGGTTTGGCATTGGCTGTTACGAAGCTAGTACGATCAGGAAGCAACGCTATTAAAAGCGTCCAACTTACATCTGAATTTTGAGCAGCAACTATTTTCAACGCATTAAGGCGCTGTTCAACCGATGCAGTAGTTTGTGGAGCCCAAGGGCGAAACAAAGACACAAGAGAATTGAACGGTGTATTTGCCCAATTTCCCTTTACCTCTACATTAGATAATTCAGCAAGAATATTCGCGACCCGCCTTAACCGTGTGGGATACCACGCCAGCAATTCCAAAGCCCAAAGCAAGTTGGCATGCCAACAGCGTCCCATAACGCCCGATGTTTGTGTTTCTGTAATTAAGCGAGTAACGGGTTTATCTGATTTCTGTAAACTGCTTTGCACAGCATTTAGAAACTCATTGGGGGCTGCCTCAGCAAATGACCGAAGAAAAGATGAAACGGAAAGCTAACGCTCACCATCAGCATTTTCTAGAAGCTCCTTAACAAAACACCGCACATAATTACCGATTACGGCAGAGTCGAAGCTATCAGAGAAATAGCCTAGCTTGGCAATAGACTCTGCCATAGCATCCAGCACCACGCCAGACTGTTCACGAACCTTGCCGTAAATAGAAGCCATCCAGCGCTGGTCTTCTTCTAACTCCAATATAGGGTCAGCTTTTTCAAAGACAGCATGCGCAACTTGAAAAAACCTTTTCAAGATAGCATCCGTCAGCCTAGGTGCCATTAACTGCAACAACTCCAATGGAGCCTTGGCTTTCCAGGTGGTGCCAATTTTTATTACAGGGGCATCGTCAAGAGTTATCAAGCGAAACAACTCATTTTCAATATCTTCGTAAGTGCGATCAGCAATTGCCTCAACACAAGCCCTGTCTCCCTCAGACGCACCACTCCAAGAGCCAACCAAGGTTAATATTAGCAAGCTAGTAGCATCGGCACTCTCAGTCCAATATGGTTTCTTGAACGCTGGATTTCGTGCATACATTCGACGAAAGGCTGTCCATGACCTTCCTAAGGTACGAGCGTATCGCGCAGCATCCGAAGCAGCGATACCCAATTCACAAATAGACTTTTCAAACTCATCTGGTTTAGGACGGCGTAGTTCCACTGTTTCTTTGTGAATTGCTTGCCCTCCAATTCCCATCAAGTTGAACTCTTGGTCACCAATAGCCATGGGAACAATCAGACACACTCCCTCTCGTGGTGCAGGCTGACTTCCAATCCGATTATCCGTAATGACCAATAGCTGAAGACCTGGGTTAGCATTAACAAATTGCCAGCCCTCGTCTGAGGTTATACAGGCAGCATGAGAGAAATAACCTTCTTCAATCAGCAGAGCACACACAAAAGCCACAGCCTCAGACTGGCTATCGGCGAGAACTGTAATGATTGACTTACGCTTCTGGATGTTTTCTTTGAGCTTTGTTTGGGCATTTTCTCGGCCTGAAAACAAGGCTGCTGCCGTTATGACAGGATCAGACTGACAACTCCAATTCTCCCAATATTTTTCTACAGCTTCTATGCCGTGACCTGCAATATTCAGCTGCATTCCCATCCATAAGCTAGTTGAAGGCGAAGTCTCTAGCCAAGCTTCTAAATCGTCTGCATCCCAAACCAGCACATCCGCCCATATACTTTGGCTTCTAGCTTTTGCCTGCCATGCCTGCTTTCCAGCCCAACGTCGGGGAGTGACAAAAACAAAAACTGCTTGTGCAGCTTCTGATGCAGATATTTGATCCACACGCTTATCAAAGTCACTGTTGGCTTTACTTGCTGGGTCTTTAGATGTGCCTATTTCCCAATAGCTTTTTCCTACAGGAACCCATGGGCAGCCCTCAACAACCTCTACCACACCGTCCCAGCCAGGACGACTAACCGAATCTCCACCAGGAATAGCAAGCGCTGTGGTGTGGCTCGTTGCCGAGATCAGCCTTCTCACCAACACAGGAAGCATACCCTGAGCTTCGCGTTGATCTGACCATTGAACTAGGTGAGTACCTGTTATATACATAGTGAAAAGCTCCTTTAAAAATCCCCACTGCTTCTTACGTCAAAGCTGCATCGAGGTCTTCTAATGCTGACACAATACTACTCACTGTGTGCCTGTCGAATTCAGAGCGATCACTTTCTTCATGTGTGCCCTTATTTAGGTAACGCCATTCACGTGAATCCCCATTTATCCCCAATAAAGTATTAATAGGATTAAGGATAGTATCTTTGTTTGGTGCTAAGAAGTTGCCTTTACTGATTTTACTCTTCAATTGTTCAGTAAGATTCCTAAGCTCAATTGGAGCTGATGCTCCACGTAGCTTTATGCTTAAATTCCCATCCCCAAATTTACCTAAATATTTCCACACTTTATCTTTTGTTAGCGCTTCTAAAGCTTGGCGTGACTTAGCCAACGCATCTCTTACTTCACTCTTATCAATATGTTCACGTGCAGAAAGAATATAATTACGCGGAGCACAATTAAAATCTATACGTATATGCTGTTCGCCAAGACTGGGAAGAAAGCTAAAAGATTTGACCAGCTTAGCTGTATTAGATGGTAGTAAGTTCTGTATATCCTTGAAAAACTCTTCTCCATGGCACGTCAGAATTATTTGTTTGTTAGCAAAATACTGATCTTCAAACAAAGTCAGACGAATTGATTCTCTATGTTCATCATCAATAGCATTCACAGGATCATCAAAAATTAATACAGGGGCGTTTTCTTTGAGATTCTTAGCTAGCAAAATTGCCAAACCCAAGCAGCGAACATGGCCCTCACTAAGAATATGTAATGCATCATGAAGTTGGCCAGGATTATTACGGAATGCCACTTTCAGGCGCTGGTTTTGGGTCAATGGTAGCGCAACACTTGCTAATAACTCCGCGTCAGAGTCATTACGATTAAACGCGTTATAAAGTTTAATTACTATTCCACCGAGGTCTGCCACTAACTGTGCAGGCAGACTTTTATTGTATCTATCTAACTTCTGAACAAATGCAGCGTAAGCAGAAACTATCTCTTTGTTTCTTCCCACTATGTTTTTTTCAGTTTCAACCTCTGAAATTAGCTGAGCATTTTCAACTTGAAAGTTATCAATTAGTTTCTGGGCATCCGCAATAGCTTTATCTGCAATTTCTCGACGTGTTTGTAGTGCAGATATTTGGCGCCCATATTCTCGTAGTCTGTTTAGCTCAGCCTGCTTATCATTTTTTTGCTGCATCTCTTGATCAATTTTCACATCATTTTCTTGAATTTTCTGAACCTGTGAAATTAGGTGTTGCCAAGGTGTAAATCCGTCAGGCAACTGACTAAACAGAGACTCCCACCATTGTATTTCAGGCTGCATATTGTTAAGCACTTGATATTGTTGAAGAGAATTATTCAGTGAAAAGTGGTTCAAGCAAATATTTACGATTTGGGAGAGCTGAAACAAATGCTGCTTTGCGCTTTGTTCAAAGCTACTTGAAGCTTGCTGAATAGCCGCCAATTGTTGAAGTTTTTGTAGCTCTTGGCTTGCACGTGTATATGGATTTACTGTGACTTCATTTAGCGGAGTTAGGCAGGCAGGGCAATTATCCGAGCTGCTTTGTTGAACTTGCGATACCGCTTCGTATAGCTGTTTAAAAGACACCTGTTGACTGGCTAAAGTTAACTCTTGCTGTTTACCGCGCAGCTCCTGAATTGCTGCAACAATGCTATTTTTTAATGCTTCTAATGCAGCACTGGTTAAATTTCTTTTAACTGCAATGGGCTTCTGTATCTCGGCTTCAAGACGTTCAGTTGCTCCAGGTGTTGCATCATCGCCATTTACTTCAAGCGCCATCTGGCTAAAAGTAATATTTTCCTTGTATTGCCTCGCTAAAGCCGATTCCTCTATGGCAATTGCTTCAAGATTTTCTTTGTTGCTCTGAATTTGCTGATGTGCTCCTGTTAACCCCTGTTGTTTATCAATGAGTAGCGTTGCTTTTTTTCCTACAACATCAATATACTTTTCATCAATTTCAGCACTAAAATTGCGTACAAAATCGGTAAACGAATCCAGCCCAAATAATGTAGAAATTAATTCCGTTTGTTTTGCAGGTGCTTGAGCAGCAATACGCGAAAAGCTATCGATGCGGTTCTTTTCAACAAAACAAAAGCGATATGCAGCCTCATTTGAAGTAATCTCTACGTCATTGCCATCACTATCAATTCTGTAAACCTTTGGTGGTAGAAACCGATTTACACAAGCATTTTTTAAATAGTCACTTTGATCACGAAAGCGATTACTTTCTGCTTCTAGAACCTTGCCTAACAACCCGTATTCCAAGGCTTCACAAAAACTAGTTTTGCCTGTTCCATTGGGGCCGTAAACCAACACTAGACGGCTATTAAGATCAAACTCTTCTTGTTTACTAAAACCACGAAAAGGGCCAACTACTAAACGATTTAACTGAGAAAAATTTATTGCTTCATCTTTTTGTGCAGTCGAGATAACTTGAGTATTTGGCTTAATAGTTGCCCAGCTTTCTTGCGCTAGTTCAACAAGCTTCCTAACGCGCTGCCCTTGATGCGTGCTTAATGGATATAAAGTATCAAAGTCAGCCGCTACTATCTTTGCTATTTTTCGTACTGGTTCAGATGTGTTTGAGTTTTCGAGCGTTTTCAAAAAATGGAAATATTCAGACCTAGCCATAAGTTATATCCTTTATTTTATAGTTATTTGTCCATTCATAAGCATTAGTAGGAGCCAGTCACGGAGTTTTAACAGCTCGGTACGCTCATTGTCGTTCAACATGGCGTCATTAGCCTGCTCTTCTTGCTGCTGCTTCCAGTTATAAATTTGGTTAGGATTTGCCCCCAACTGCTTCAGCAACGCTATAGCCTTGATCAGTCACCAAGGAAACAGCCTCTTCTTTGAACTCTTTAGAGTAGGTTTTATATTTACGCATCTGATTAATATTTCACCTCATACTAGACTGGGTCTATTGTCTCTAATTGAAGTGTCCATTTGAATTAGACCAGAGCAATACTTCCTAGTTATCAAGTATCATGCCAACAAGCTTTATTATTACAACCTCGTCATTAACAACAATAATTAGATGTGTAGGTTCTAAGCAAGGGGATTTACTCACACTTATAGGTGCTTTATTTTACCTTTAGTGGGGTGTAGCTTAAGAGTTTATAAGAGAGGGGAGCATATTAGGGAGTGCAGCGCTTGCAACCGTCACTGTCACCACAATTTGTTGGACTTTTCTATGGAGATGAGCAGCGCTACCCTAACGGTATTTATGCAGTGAAAGGATGACGAAAAACAAGCAGAAAAGGAACCTTGTCAGAGCACCTTCACTGTCCTTTTGATCGCACTATCATTACAGTTTTTTCCTGCTGAAGCTTGCTACGAGCTAAGAAAAGTACAGCTCTTAGCTGCTTAACTACTAACATGTCCAACAAATAGGGGGGGCAGCTCACTATAGCTGCTCTCTTTATTTAGCACGTTATGAAATAGAGCTGTGGCGCCAACATTACAACACTGTTAGGCCGCATAGCTCGTTAAATTATTTATCGCTTTCCGAGTTTATGAAGAAGGCGGCATAATACGAAATCTCATCCTAGTAGTGGTACAAGCTGGGGAGAAACTCGGATCAACACTGACAGCTGCATCGACTCTAACTCACACGTCACCTAAGAGAGTTAAAAACTGTCTAGAGTAGTGACACTGTGAATCTAGGCACCTGTCAAAAAATTTTACACATATATATTTGCTTGTCGTAATCACTCCGCCTCTGTAGTAAATTCAATCCCAGATTTCTTCTGAACTAATTCTCTACTACTAATCAGGTTAAGCAGTAATAATGACAGGCTCTAACGTTCGAATAGACAGCTATTAATGCTTAGCATCTTGAGTAGAGACCTAAAAAGTCTAAACGGGTAAGTCATTGAAAACTCATATGGTTAGAATTACCGACCTCTCTACTAACTACGGCAGCACTTTTTAGAATGGTATAGAATAAGCCCCAAACTTTAGGGCTGTAAACGAAGTTCACTTCAAAATACGATTAGCTCTGGTCTTGAGGTTTCCGAAGCATAGGAATGTGCAATGGGTAATCGCAACT
>Ga0079223_10001229_pt1 | contig 14989 bp, 10 predicted proteins | sample Stecom2011_FD_75072 | JGI IMG/M metagenome (GOLD analysis project Ga0079223, IMG submission 75072) | Agricultural soil microbial communities from Utah to study Nitrogen management - Steer compost 2011 | ecosystem: Environmental > Terrestrial > Soil > Agricultural land | place: USA: Utah... | reverse complement strand
GCCGAAGAAATTCCATGCAACAATAATCCCGTTGAGCCCGGCGATATTATTACTCCTGCGGCAGGTTTTCCCAGCTTTCATGTCATCGGTTGCCCTGGGCACACACTCGGCCATGTCGCCTTTTATGCCAAACCTTGGCTATTTAGTGGTGACACCTTATTTGCCAGTGGCTGCGGCCGAATGTTTGAGGGTACACCCACACAATTCGTGCACTCTTTAGAAGTATTAAGCCGTTTACCTGGCGACACCCAAGTATACTGTGCCCATGAGTATACTGCGGCTAACCTAGCCTTTGCGGCTGCGGTTGAGCCTAATAATGCAGACATTCAACAGCGTATTCAGCAAGTTAGCGCTATGCGAGCTAAAGGAATTGCCACGGTACCAACATTGTTAAGCAGTGAGCATAAAACGAATCCATTTTTAAGAACCGACACCTTTGATGTGCGCCACGCAGCACAATTACGAGCTGGATCGAAAATAACTCGAAAGGAAGACGTGTTTGCGGTCATCAGAGAGTGGAAAGACAACTTCTGATTCCCTACAATGTGACGAATTAATATTCACTTCACTATTAAACTCATTATTTTAACGTGCTCTATGTTACAAACGAGAGGTCACGTACTGACGTTCGATGCCAATTTGGGGTTGAATAAAGGGAGACTAGGTCGCATGACGCAACCGGTTATAAAGTTAGGCGCCCTACTCGGGTTCAGCCTGTTACTTAGTGGCTGTCAACTTACCAGCTTTTTTAAAGACGAAACGACTACCCCTGTAACGGCCGAGCAACTGCCTCGCGAAGCAGGCATTGAGCGTTACTCAATAACATTACCAGCCCAACAGCCACCAGTGACAAAACGTGACGACTTGTCACCTTTGCAACAAGCAGATCTTTGGGATCGAGTACGATTACAGCTAGCCATTGATATACCTGAGCATGCATTAATTGAAACTCATCGTGACTGGTACTTACGGAATCCGAATTACCTTGAACGGGTTACACAACGTGCAGGCCCTCTACTTTATTTTATTGTGGAGGAAATTGAAAAGCGCGGCCTTCCACTAGAATTAGTTATGGTGCCAATTGTTGAAAGTGCCTACGACACCTTTGCTTATTCCCACGGCCGTGCAAGTGGTATTTGGCAGTTCATTCCTAGTACTGCGTTACATTACGGCCTAGATATAAACTGGTGGTATGACGGCCGCCGCGATATTATTGCGGCCACTCATACTGCTTTAGATTATTTAGATCGACTTCATGCTACCTTCGATGGTGACTGGTTATTAGCCATTGCCGCCTACAATGGTGGCCAAGGCCGCGTAGCCGCAGCAGTACGTAAAAACAAAGCGCAAGGGAAACCCACCGACTTTTGGTCACTACAGCTACCAAGAGAAACGCGGAATTATGTGCCCAAAATATTAGCACTTAGTAGTTTGTTAGCTGAGCGCCATGCCAATACCCTAACCTGGCGCTATGTACCAAACCAACCTGTACTTGAAGTTATCGACGTTGGTCAGCAAATGGACCTGGCACTAGCAGCTAATATGGCTGGAATTCAGCTAGAAGAGTTACACCGGTATAATGCAGGCTACAACCGCTGGGCCACCACACCCGATGGCCCTTATCATTTGTTACTCCCTCGCCATGCGGCAGAAAACTTTAAAGCAGAATTACAAAATAGCGACCCTTCAACTTGGGTAAGTTGGGAAAGGCACTGTATACGCCAAGGGGAAAGTCTTATTACTATTGCTCGCCAATATAACACTACGCCTGGAGCCCTGCAGCGTGCGAATAATATTTCTGGCAGCATGATCCGCAGCGGCGACTACTTACTTATTCCTGTAGCGAGCCAAGAGTTAAGTGAATATTCCTTGTCGGCAGAACAACGGCTTGCCAGTGTGCAAAGTAGTAATAATGAAGGCCGCCGCATTAATCACAAAGTAGTTAATGGCGACACCTTATGGGATTTAAGCCGGAAATATAATGTTGGCGTAAACAGTATTGCCCGTTGGAATAATATGGCACCAGGTGATATGTTGCGACTAGGTCAAGAGCTAGCAATTTGGGTCGCCGAAGAGCAGAGTAGCCCACAGCGCAGTTCCAGCGTTACCCGGACCGTACAATACCAAGTTCGTTCGGGTGACTCGCTAGCCCGTATTGCCAATCGTTTTCAAGTTAGTATTACCGACATTGAGCGTTGGAACCAAATTAGCCGTGAACGTTATTTACAGCCAGGACAACGATTAACATTACACGTGAATGTTACTCAAGGAGGATAGTGCTAATGACAAGCTTTCGGTTATTGATAGCAGCTGCCAGCATAACTGCTTTAATTAGTTATATACCGGTAACCAATGCTGAAGAGCCCATTGCTGGCTTTCAAGAGCTCATTGCTGGTACGGCCGTACTGGGCGATGGCACTGAAGTTGAAGTGAACTTTCCCATAGCATTTGAAAAACACAATAACGCTTGGTATTTCCGCGCCGGCAATCAGCGGGTAGCTATGTTCATGCCCCCCGCTCAATACAACATGCAACTGGCTGTACAAGAACAAGATGCTATGGTTTATTTAGCCGAGTTTAGTAACAGATATATGCGTAGTTTTAAAGTGAAAATCGGAGAGCATGAACTCGAGCTTATACCAAGCGAAGGTGTAAAATATGGCATACGTTTGCGTATTGACGATCGTATTATGATGTTCGACAAACGTACGCCCACGGTTAGTGTCCAACTCGACGCCACCGGTGTTACAGGATTTCGCTCCGAAGGTTTTGTGCGCGACTTATCAACGCGCCGCGTAGAGTAAGCTTAATTACTTAGCTTCTAATAACTGTATAAGCTCTTCTTCCGTATGAACAGGTATACCTAACTGCTCGGCTCGAGTTAACTTCGAGCCAGCATTTTCCCCAGCGAACACCCCTGTTGTTTTCCCCGACACACTTCCTGCAACTTTAGCACCACGGGCTTGTAGCTTTTCTTTCGCCTGATCACGGGTCATTTGTTGTAGCGTACCGGTTAATACATAAGTATGCCCAGCTAAATCGAGTGCTTCTGGGCTCGTAACTGCTACGTCTTCCCAATAAACTGCACGCTCACCTTCCGTTAGTTTAGTAATGACGTTGAGATTATGGGGTTCACGTAGAAAGTTATACACATGAGCAGCAACAATAACGCCAACATCGTCTACGTTTTGCAATTGCTCTTCGTTAGCAGCCATAAGAGCGTCTAAACTACCAAAATAGTTCGCTAAGCTCTGCGCAGTAGCTTCCCCGACTTCTCGGATCCCTAAACTATATAAAAAGCGCGCCAAAGTGGTTTTACGACTTCTCGCGATAGCATTGACCAAGTTTTCAGCTGACTTTTGCCCCATGCGAGGCAAGCTAGCAAGCTGATGAGCACTCAATTTAAATAGGTCGGCTGGGTGTTTCACCCATTCACGATCAACTAGCATTTCAACCAGTTTATCGCCAAGCCCATCAATATCTAGCGCTTTTCGAGACGAAAAGTGTTTAATGGCTTCTTTGCGTTGCGCGCCACAAAAGAGCCCCCCCGTACAACGGGCAACAGCTTCGCCTGCTACTCGCTCCACTGCTGAATCACAAATGGGGCAACGGCTTGGGAACTCTACCAAGCTAGCATCAGCTGGCCGCTCAGCAAGTACAACAGCTACAATTTGCGGAATAACATCACCGGCACGGCGTATGGTAACGCGATCACCAATGCGAACACCTAAGCGCTCAATTTCATCGGCATTATGTAAAGTTGCGTTCGATACGACAACGCCACCCACTTCAACGGGCTCTAGCCTAGCAACAGGAGTTATGGCACCAGTTCGCCCTACCTGAAAATCAACCCCACGCAGCCAAGTTAACTCTTCTTGGGCGGGAAATTTATGAGCTATGGCCCAACGCGGGGCCCGGGAAACAAAGCCAAGTTGTTCTTGTAATGCTATTGTATCAAGCTTAAAAACCACTCCATCAATTTCATATGGCAAGTCGGCTCGACGCTCTAAAATATCTTGGTAATATGCTTCGCAGGCTTGGTTTGTTTTAAGCAACTTGGTTTCTCGGCAAACGGGAAAGCCCCACGTTCTTAATTGTTCAAGTCGCGCATAGTGACTATCGTTATCGAGCTGTCGTGCTGGTGTTACTTCACCCATAGCATAGGCATAAAAGTTTAGCGCTCGCTCTGCAGTAACTCGTGAATCGAGCTGGCGTAAACTCCCTGCTGCAGCATTACGAGGGTTAGCGAATAGCTTAGACCCTGCTGCTAGAGCTTTTTCATTCATGCGCTCAAAGCTCGCCAAGGTCATAAACACTTCACCACGCACTTCTAGCCGCTCTGGAAAGTCTCCATCTGGCCCTGCACGAAGGCTTAAGGGTATTGCACGAATTGTTTTTACGTTTGCGGTAATATCTTCACCACGGTAACCATCACCGCGAGTAGCGCCACGCACCAATTGCCCATGCTCATATAACAAGCTTACAGCAAGACCGTCTAGCTTAGGCTCAGCACACCACTGTAGGTCTCCTGAGGTACCCAGCCGCTCTTGTACGCGCTCCTGAAATGCCTTTAGCTCGGTGTCATCGAAGGCATTGTCGAGTGACAACATAGGCACTTCATGAGCCACTTCTGGTAAGTGTCCTCGTGCCAAAGCACCAACCCGTTGGCTAGGTGATTGGTCCGACTGCCAAGCCGGATTTTGTTGCTCTATTTCTTGCAAACGCCGAAACATTCGGTCGTATTCGGCATCTGGAATACTCGGATTATCGAGTACATAATAATTGTAATTATGGGTTTCGAGTGCTTCACGCAAACGAATAAGCTCTTGATAAAGAGGGTCAGTACTCATTTTTCAATCCGACTTCTGAACGTATAAAACTAGTGGCGAGCTGCATCGGCTACATGCTGCCGGCGCTCAAACTCACGTATTTTCTGATAGGTATGTTGTACCGACTGCTTGGTAATTGGGTTGCGGTTGCCGTCGAGTACGGCGGCTCTGGGCATTGCCTCAGCAATTTTATTGGCTGCGTTATACATCATAGTGAATGCCTTGTGTCCATCGGAAGGCACTGGTAACTCCATAAATAATGCAACCCCGCGCGTGGTAAAGGTTTCTATTTCATCGAGATTAAACACACCTGGGTTGTACATATTGGCCAAGCTAAATAAGCTTGGGCCTTTGCCGCTGGTGTCTTCATGGCGGTGGAAAATATCCATTTCGCCAAATTTAAATCCTAGCTCTGTTACTGTCTGTAATAAAATGGCGCCTTGAATATCGCCCGATACATACAAAGTAATCACTTCTGGCACATGCTTTGTGATTTGTTCAGGGTTTTCTTCTGCCACAGTATCGGCAGCAGTTGGCTCACTGCTAGGCATCGGTATTTGTTCAGTAACAGCTTTATTTTCCGTAGCCTGTTCAGGCTCTATTGCACCAATTTCAGGAGCTTTCTTCTCATCTATACCCGCAATATCTGTACTGCTTATATTGGGTTCGCCTTTAGCTTCACGAGCGTCAAAGGGCATGGGTAATTGTTCACCCCCCATTGAAGGCTCTTTGCGTACTGCTCCCTTGCTTACACGTCCAACCGCCGCCGTCTCGTCGTCCTCAAATAAGGTCGGTTGTTGTACCTTAGGATTTGTCACAACTTTAGCAGGCTCTGCTTTAACAACCTGCTTGGCAACGTGCTCTTTTACCGTTGCTGTTACTTCTTTGTTTTTTGTAGCTGCAGCCCCAGTCTTAATGGTTCGCACTGCTCCAATGCCATATTCGTCAAAGCCCGACTGATCAAGATTGCTTTGTGTTTGCTCAGCACTAAGCCCGGCTCGAGCCAGCTTACTACTCGCTTGCCTACTACTAATTTTATTGTTTCTGCTGTTCTTGCTATTTTTGCGGATTGTCCACAGGCCATGCCCTAGCGCTGCTAGAATCACCAAAAAACCCACAATAATTAATAAAGTTCGCATACCATCCATTACTTATACCCTGTCATTCAACTCGTCAGGAGGCTTCGGCTATTGCCAAGGCTTCGTCCACATCAACCGCAACTAAACGCGACACACCAGGCTCTTGCATGGTTACTCCAACCAAATGCGTGGCCATCTCCATCGCTATTTTATTATGGCTAATATATATGAATTGCACTGATTCTGACATTTCTTCTACCAAACGGCAAAAGCGCCCCACGTTAATATCGTCCAATGGTGCATCAACTTCGTCGAGTAAACAGAATGGTGCCGGATTCAGTCTAAATATAGCAAACACAAGTGCTAATGCGGTAAGTGCTTTTTCACCCCCGGAAAGCAAATGAATTGTACTGTTTTTCTTTCCCGGAGGACGCGCCATAATGGTTACTCCGGTTTCTAACAAATCATCGTCGGTTAATTCTAAATAGGCAGTACCGCCTGAAAACACCTTCGGAAATAATGTTTGTAAATCATTATTAACTTGATCAAAGGTATGCTTGAAACGTGTTCTGGTTTCACGATCGATTTTCTTTATGGCTTCTTCTAACGTATCTAATGATGCTTGTAAGTCATCGTATTGAGCGTCTAAATACTCTTTTCGCTCCGCGTGAGCTTCAACTTCTTCAATAGCGGCTAAATTAATAGCGCCTAATTGAGCCACTTTCCGCAAACAACTATCGAGCTCCTGCTGCCAACGCTTTTCTTCTGCGTCTTCAGGCATGCTTGAGAGTACTTCTTTTAACGACACATTCAGGTCATTAAAGGTATCTAACAAGGCGTTTCCACGCTCCCGTGAAGCTGCTAACTCTAACCTACTTGCTTCTACTCGCTCCCGCTGCCTTGCTATTTGCTCTAAAACCGCCGATTGGCCTTGGTTAATAATAGCTAATTGCTCTTGTACGCCACTCAGTTGTTCTTTAGCAGTTCGGAGCTCCTGCTCAACTTGCTCTCGAGTTAATAAGGCTTCGGCTAATTGTTCCTCAAGGAGCAGTATTTCTTCTTCTTCATTACTGTGTTGCTCTTGAAGTTCAAGCTGCTCAAGTGTTTCTATTTTCTCTTGTTCTAAACGCTTAACATGTTGCGCAAGGTGCTCTAGTTTACTAGTAACTTGTTGAACCTCAAGCTGCACTCGGTGAACGTTCTGTTGGCTGTCTTGCATACTTTGCTGCGCCACTCGTACTTGCTCACGCAAGTCATGCCCCCGTTGTTCAGCCATCTCTCGTTGAGGGCTAGCTTCGGCTTCTGCAGTGGTGATGCTAAGGAGCTCTTTAGCGTGATTTTCGCCTGCAAGTTCATTCTCAAGCCATCTAGTTTCAAGTTGCTCTAATTCGTCATTCAACGCCGCTAACCGCGATTGTTGCGACTTTAATTCTCGCTCTGCACTAATTAAGCGCTCTTGAGTACGAACCAAGCTTTGTTCATTTTGCTGATTTCGCTGCCTGGCTTGCTCCAATGCTGAGTTTATTGCTGCTCGTTGGTTCTGGCTGCGCTCTAACTCAAGCTCCAGGGCGGCAAGCTGTTTTTGCATTTGCGCCAGCTGTTGCGTTAGTTGATTCACTTGCTGCTGCCAACTCAGTTGGCTATCTGCGTCTTCAGGGCGCCCTAGCAACCAGGCGTCGCCAAGTACTCGGCCGTCAGGTAATGCAACCGCAAGCCACCGCTCAGTTAGCAATAATTCGCGCGCTTGAGCTTCACTGTTGGCTACAGCAACGCCATGAAACAAACTAACCGAGTTCCCCTGCCCGCTTAGCTGAGCTGCTAAGCTTTCCTTCGGCCATTGCACATTTTGCCGCAGAGCCAATACAGCTCTATCGGCTCCTTCAGGCCATTGTTCAGGGGTATGAGCAAGTACAGGTGCACTAAGCCAGTCGCGGAGTAAGGTTTCTGTTGCGGCTAGCCACAGTTCTGGCACCTCCAACAATTCACTTAAGCAACCCAAATGGGGCTGAGTACTTAACCAATCGGTGAATTCAGCACTGCTGCTCGGAGTTTGAGCCGCTAACAAATGCTGCACTGAGCTTAACTGGCCTGCTAATTTATGTAGTTGAGCTTGAAGCTCATTGCGAGCAGTGTCAGTGGTGTCTATTTCAAGCTGTAAATCGTTGCGCTGCTGAGTTAATTCAATAACTTGATTATTACTCTCAGTTAATTGCTGTTGAATGCTGCTTAACTCTGCTTGATACAACTCAACTTGCTCACTATTAGTTTCCTGCAGCTCACTTAATTCTTTGTGTACTTGCTGGCGACGCTGCTGCAGCTGTTCTTTAGTTTGCAAAGTGGCGCGTTGCTCTGCTTGTAATACAGAGCGTCGTTCGGTTATTTGAGCAACTTGGTCACGCAAGCTTTGCCATTCTTCTTGCCACTGCTGCAAATTGACTTCAGCCTCTTCACGTTGCTCAGCAATAAGCGCAGCTTGTTCACCAACTTCTATACGCACTTCGTTTAATTCTGCAGCCAACGCGTTATTTTCGTTAATTAACATTTGCTCAGTCGACAGCTCTTCGTCTATGCGAGTTAACCTCTGCACTAAACCAGCTTGCTGTTGCTGTCGCTGTTGGCCCAATTGGCGTTGATGGCGTATTTGCTGCTCGAGGCTAGTTACCTGAGTGGAATGCTGGTAAAAATCGGCTTGGGTTTTTTCTACTAAATCTTGGCTGCTGTGCTCTTGCTCGCGCAACTCAGTTTGCCCGCGCTCGCTACCACGCTGTTCAGCGAGCCACTTCTCCAATTCATTTTCTTGGCTGCGAAGTTCTTGCTCCACCCGATCACATTGTTGTTGGTAATGCAGCCAGCGTAATGCTTGTAACTCACTTCTTAAACGGCGTTCATCGGCCTTCAAGCTTTGGTAACGCTTTGCCGCTGCAGCTTGGCGTTGAAGCTTAGCTAACTGCTGCCCTAGCTCTTCACGCACGTCGGTTAAGCGTTCAAGGTTTTCGCGAGTGCGCCCCATACGGCTAGCTGTTTCTTTACGGCGCTCTTTATATTTAGATATGCCCGCAGCTTCTTCTATAAACACCCTCAGTTCCTGCGGCCGCGACTCTATAAGCCTTGAAATCATACCTTGTTCAATAATGGCATAACTACGTGGCCCTAAACCGGTCCCTAAAAATAAGTCGGTTATGTCTCGGCGGCGGCACTTTGCACCATTTAAAAAATAAATTGATTGCCCTTCTCGAGTAACCAAGCGCTTTACAGAAACTTCATTATAGTCTGCAAACTCGCCATGCAAGCGCCGTTCTTCATTATCAAAAACCAATTCAACACTGGCTTGAGAAACGGGCTTACGCGCCGAAGAGCCATTGAAAATAACGTCTGTCATGGCATCGCCACGCAAGTTTTTCGCGCTACTTTCACCAAGCACCCAACGTACCGCATCGATCACATTCGACTTGCCACAGCCATTTGGCCCGACAATGCAGGTCATCTGCTCAGGGAAAGCTACTTTCGTGGTATCAACGAAAGATTTAAAGCCGGCAAGTCGAATATACTTTAATCGCATAGAGTGCGGGAAATCTCGCTTTTATACGCATTATTGCGTGTTTATAATTGTTTTAAGCTGTTTGTTTAGTGTAAAACCATTTCCACTAAAATAATAGCTTGAAACAAGCTATTAGCAGTAACTGAGTACATGCTTATCTTGCATAGGCTAATGGCTGAATTGCGGCTTAAATATTTGGCTTTTCCTACCCTCACTCCATACTTAATTGTTCATTGCTATACCAAAGATTAGGAGTGAACACTATGGAAAGTCCAAACTATACAGCTCTGTTAAGTCGCCTTGCTAGCGTTAACGTTGCTGCGCTTATCATGGACCATACGGGCCGAGTGTACCAATGGAATGCGCTTAGCGTTCCCTTTAGGCAATCGGGGGCCAACTCTCACTGGCAAGACTTTTGTTTTAACCACGACACCCAGCTGCCTTTGTCGGGTGCACCGGTTGTTTATTGGAATGCTGAGCGTAAAGCAACGGCCGCTCGCCTCATTACTACTGCACTACATGAATCTGGGTTTACCCTTGCTTTATTTCTCGACCAAGACGAATGCTCAAGCCAACAGGGTAAATTGGGCTTTGTTATATACGAACCGTATTTAAAACAATGCTTCTGGTCTGAATACGCTGCGGCATTACATGATGAGTATGCGCCTTACTTTAACTGCCAAAAACTAAAGCAGTTTCTCCAATGGTATGCGCCCCATCAACGCGATCGTTTGCTCTATGCCATACTTGAATGTGAACAAACGCACCTACCACAGCAAGTAACCTTACGTGTAGCTCACTCAAATAAGCGCCTACGCTATTTATGGTTAACCTTACCTATAAACGGCAAGCCATTAACCTGTGCATTTATACGCAGCGTGGTACAGGTAAGAGCACCTGCAGCTAGTCACTCTCGTCGTCCAGTAACTGTGAGTTGATTTTTTTACTTGGTTGCACGCCTAATTCACGAAACTTCTCTACCCGCGCGACTAAATTGCCGCGCCCGGTGGAGAGTTTATTCATTGCAGCGTCAAAATGCCGGTTGGTAACCGCCATGCTTTGTTCTATTTTTGCTAGATCTTCTAAAAAGCCAACGAACTTATCGTAAAGTTTAGCGGCGTCACTGGCAATACGCTGAGCGTTTTGGCTTTGATGTTCATACTGCCAAATATTATTAACTGTTCGCAACGCAACTAATAAATTGGTTGGGCTAACCAACATAATATTATGATCAAGCGCCAGCCGAATTAGCTCAGGATCTTTATCTACTGCTAATAAGAATGCCGGTTCAATAGGAACGAATAACAACACATAATCGAGAGTGGTAACCCCTTCAAGTTGTTGGTAGTTTTTCTTTCCGAGAGACCGCACATGGTTCTTTAAAGAAATAACATGTTCATTCAAGGCTTGTTGCCGAAGTTCGTCGCTTTCAGCATTAAAGTACCGTTCATAAGCTGTTAACGACACTTTACTATCAATAATAACCTGCCTTTTTTCAGGCAAATGAATAATCACGTCAGGCCGGTAACTTTTTCCTTCTTCAGCTTTACGCTGGCCTTGAACTTCGTATTCATGCCCTTCGCGTAAGCCAGATTGTTCTAGAATTCGTTCTAGTACAACTTCGCCCCATACTCCTTGCTGGCGGCTATCACCTTTTAAAGCACGGGTCAGCGACTCTGCTTCTGCAGTCATTTGTTTATTCAACTCACGAAGGGTAAAGAGTTCTTTTTGCAGCGACATACGCTGTCGCCCTTCCTCTGCGTGCTGATTCCCAACTTGTTGACGAAAAGCTTCCAGCTGTTGTTTTAAGGGGTCTAGCGTTGAGGCTAAATGTTTTTGATTAGAGGCTTCAATTTGTTGCGACTTTTGCTCAAATATTCGTTGGGCAAGCCGCTCAAATTCATGTTGTAACCGCACTTCACTTTGGCCTAGTGCGGTTAGCTTATCTTCTAAATGCTTTTGTTGCGCATCGCTAAGGGCCTTCTGCTTATCAAGCTCTGCATGCAATTGTAAAACTTGGTCGCGATACCCTCGGCTTCGGCGTGAGCTACGCCAAAGTAGAATGCCGAGCAGTAAGATTACAAAAGCAGCTACTGCAACTCCTGTAAGCTCAAAAAAATATGTGCTTACCCACTCAGCATTCACCTTAGCTATCGTCCTTTTTATTTACTTGTTTCCAGTTCAGCTATTTTTACCGACCAAATAGCAGGGCCGGCTTCATGGGCATTATTACCTAAGGTATCAACCGCAACAGTAACGGGCATATCTTCCACGTCAAATTCATAAATTGCTTCCATACCTAAGTCTTCAAAGGCAACCACTTTCGCTTTCTTAATGGCTTTTGAAACTAAATAGGCAGCACCGCCTACGGCCATTAAATACACTGCTTTGTGCTTGGCAATACTAGCAACTGTTTCAGCACCACGCTCTGCTTTACCAATCATGCCTAGAATGCCGGTTTCCTCTAGCATCTGGTCAGTAAATTTATCCATCCGGGTTGCGGTGGTAGGTCCTGCCGGACCAACTACTTCATCGCCCACTGGATCAACAGGGCCTACGTAGTAAATAAATTTATTACGGAAATCGACTGGTAAATCTTCACCTTTATCAAGCATTTCTTTAATACGTTTATGCGCGGCGTCACGGCCCGTTAAAAGTTTGCCTGACAACAGAATAGTTTCACCCATTTTCCAGTCTGCAATGTCGGCTGGAGTTAGCGTATTCAAGTCTACTCGGCGCGCATTGTCACCTACTTCAAAGGTAATATCAGGCTAGTCGTCGAGGCGAGGTGGCGTTAGTTCTGCAGGGCCACTGCCGTCTAGTTCAAAGTGAACATGGCGCGTTGCCGCACAGTTCGGAATTAGTGTTACCGGTTTAGAAGCGGCATGGGTTGGCATAGAGTTAATTTTCACATCAACAATAGTAGTTAAGCCACCAAGCCCTTGCGCTCCAACACCTAACTTGTTTACCCGCTCATAAATTTCTAAACGTAGCTCTTCTTCTTTTGTCTCGGCGCCACGCTCTATTAATTCTTGAATGTTAACCGGATCCATTAGCGACTCTTTTGCTAATACCGCAGACTTTTCTGCTGTACCGCCAATACCTATGCCAAGCATGCCTGGCGGGCACCAACCAGCACCTAGCTTTGAAAGTGTGTCTACAACCCAATCAGCAACTGAATCACTTGGGTTCAGCATTGCCATTTTAGTTTTATTTTCTGAACCACCACCTTTAGCAGCAATCATCACTTCAACTTTGTTACCTGCAATCATATCGATATGCACAACTGCTGGTGTGTTGTCTTTAGTGTTAATTCGCGCACCAGCTGGGTCTGCAACAATAGACGCCCGTAATGGGTTGTCTTTATTACTGTAGGCACGTCGGGTACCTTCGTTCACCATTTCTTGTACCGTCAGGTTGGTTTTATCCCACTTTACGTCCATACCCACTTTTACAAAGCAGGTTACTATACCGGTGTCTTGGCATAGTGGGCGATGGCCTTCAGCCGACATCCGTGAGTTCACCAGCATTTGTGCAATAGCGTTTTTAGCCGCTTCGCTTTGCTCTCGCTCGTAGGCCTCGGCTAAAGCATTAACAAAGTCGAGTGGGTGATAATAGGAAATAAACTGCAATGCATCTTCAATACTATCGATAAAATCTTGCTGGCGAATGACAGACATCTTAACTCCTTTTTACTGTTCGGAATTACACTCTTCATACACATAAAATGCACATAATCGGTGTCGAAAACTCATAGGTATGATACCCTCTTAAACTCATTATCGCTAGTCACGGACCTCGGAGCTAATGCCACAAACTATCAATGTACACCACGTAGAATATGACCTTTGGCACGACACTTTAACCTTATTTGAACCTTTTGCCAGCGAACCTTGGGCCATGCTATTAGACTCAGCAAATGCCCAACACCCAGACAGTCGCTACGACATATTAGTGAGGCAACCGGTACAAACCATTCGCTTAATAAACAATAAGGTAATTTGCCAGCCCCCCCTGAGTAGTAACCAACCCAATAACCTCGACTTATTTAGTATCATTCAAGCAGCACTTGAGCCATTAAAAAACTCACATTCAGAATTACCATTTAGTGGCGGCGCCTTGGGTTACCTAGGTTACGACGTAGCGCGGGCTTTAACTCCAGAGCTATTTCAGCAAGCCCCTGAACAAGCTGAAAACGATATCCCTTTACCCGATGCAGCTATCGGTATTTACACCCACGCCTTAGTTGTCGATCATCAAGCAAAGAAAAGCTTCCTAGTAGCGCCTGCAAGCATGACCAAAGCCCAGGCGGAACAATTTTGGCGGGCTCCGGTTTCGCCATACTCACCATTCAAACTCACCAGTAGCTGGGTAAGTAATTTAACCGAAGAGCAATACTATGAACGCCTTGAGCGTTTTCATGGCTACCTTCATGCGGGTGAATGTGAGCAGATAAACTTAGCGCAACGTTTTACTGCTAGCTGTACCGGCAGTAACTGGCATGCTTATACCAAATTACGCAGCGTGAATGGAGCTCCTTTTTCAGGCTTTGTACAGCTCGAAGAAGGCGCAGTATTAAGCCTTTCTCCGGAACGCTTTGTACAAGTAAACGACCATGGCCAAGTACAAACCAAACCCATTAAAGGCACCCGCCCACGCCATTCAGATCCTAGCAAAGACGCAGCTAGCGCGGCCGAACTTTTAGCCTCTGAAAAAGAGCGAAACGAAAACTTAATGATCGTTGAGTTATTAAGTAACGATATTCGTCAGGTTTGTAAAAAAGGTAGCGTGCAAGCGCCACAGTTACTTGCGCTAGAAAGTTTTCCCGCTGTGCACCACTTAGTTAGTACTGTGGTTGGAGAGCTTGAAGACCATTACACTGCACTCGATCTAATGCGAGCGATTTTTCCAGGTGGCTCTATTGCCGGAAACCCGAAACAACGCGCTGTGGAAATTATTAATGAGCTAGAGCCCCATCGGCGCTCTGTTTATTGTGGGAGCTTGGTTTACTTTAGTGCCAATGGCCAAACCGACAGCAGTGTAACTATTCGTACTTTATGCCAAACAGGCAAGCAGCTGCACTGTTGGGCTGGAGGTGGTATTGTGGCAGACTCGAAGGCAAGCGAAGAATACCAAGAAACCTTCGATAAAGTTGCTCGTATTTTGCCTTTGCTTTAAATAGCAAAGCGAATTCAGCGTAAAATATGAAGTGATGTGGAGCTAACAGTGCAGTACCAACTCGAACATTTTCTAACCCAGTTCAGCTTGCATCCTCCTACGCCTAGAGTTTGGCCAGATTACCCTTGGTGTCAGTCGGCTGTACTTATCCCACTGCGCCAAGGTACAAATGAACTTGAAATAATTCTTACTCGCCGAACAGCACACTTACGCCATCATGCGGATCAAATATGCTTTCCTGGTGGCCGCATGGAGGCCGCTGATGGCTCATTATTAACCACAGCACTACGAGAAACTCACGAAGAACTTGGCTTGCACCCCAGCCACATTCATGTGTTAGGTCAATTACCTGAACAGCCTGTTTT
>Ga0079223_10001227_pt1 | contig 14992 bp, 14 predicted proteins | sample Stecom2011_FD_75072 | JGI IMG/M metagenome (GOLD analysis project Ga0079223, IMG submission 75072) | Agricultural soil microbial communities from Utah to study Nitrogen management - Steer compost 2011 | ecosystem: Environmental > Terrestrial > Soil > Agricultural land | place: USA: Utah... | reverse complement strand
CTTTGTACGCACACATGAGCAAACTGGCAAAAGGGATCAAACAGGGCAGCCGGGTTAAGCAGGGGCAGACCATCGGGTATGTGGGCTCCACTGGTATGGCAACCGGCCCGCACCTGCACTATGAATTCCGCGTTAATGGCGCGCCGCGGAACTCGCGCACCGTAAAACTTCCGGAAGCCAAACCCATACCCGCTTCCGAAGTTGCCCGCTTCAAACGCTTTACAGAGCAGCGAATTGCGCAGTTTGACGCCTTCCACCAAAACCAGGAGCAACTTGTTATCGCGCGAGGGAACTAAACGCCATGGAAACCTGGATAGGGCTTATGTCTGGTACCAGTATGGATGGTATCGACGCGGTGCTGGCTTCTTTCAAGGATAGATCCATTCAGGTTCATGCCGCGGAGACCGTAAGCTACCCCCACACGTTAAGGCACAGACTTCTTGAGGCGATTCAGAACAAGGGCACCCCTGATGACATCGGTGAACTGGACACGCTAATCGGTGTCCTTTTTGCTCAGGCTGCCAATCAGGTTATAGAGAAGTCGGGCACCCCGCTATCGTCTGTACGCGCGATTGGCAGCCATGGCCAGACTATTCGCCACCAACCCTCGGGGGCAGCGCCTTTCACACTGCAGCTCGGAAATCCCGCGATTATAGCTGAGCAGACCGGCGTACTTACGATTGCTGATTTTCGCAAACGGGATATGGCTGCAGGCGGCCAAGGTGCACCACTGGTACCAGCGTTTCATAACGCATTTTTCAGCTCCACACTAGAGGATCGCTGCATTCTCAACCTTGGCGGCATAGCCAACATTACATGGATTCCTGCTGATCGTCATGCACCAGTAACCGGGTTTGATACTGGCCCGGCAAACGCTCTGATGGACGCCTGGTGTCAGAACCAGACAGGAATACCCTTTGACAAAGATGGCCAGTGGGCGAATGAGGGAATTGTTAATCAATCATTATTAGGGGGTATGCTGTCAGATGCCTATTTTCTGAAGCCAGCACCGAAAAGTACAGGCAAGGAAAAATTTAACCTCGGTTGGATAAAACATCATACTCAGCGTCACCCGGACCTATGCGCCGAAGATGTTCAGAGGACATTACTGCAGTTGACCGTCATCAGCATTGCGCGTCAGTTGCCTCAGGCAAAAGCAATGAAGGTATACGCTTGTGGTGGCGGCACTCAGAACCCGATATTAATGAGGGAGCTGGAGCAGGCTATACGCCCTGCACGGCTGACTGTCACATCGGAGCTTGGCCTTGCCCCACAGTGGGTTGAACCGGTGGCGTTCGCCTGGCTGGCAAATCAAACCCTCAACCACCGCCCGGGCAATCTTCCAGAAGTAACCGGTGCTCGCGGCCCAAGAATACTTGGCGCCATCTACCCGGCATAACTCCAGATATCTGCCCGTGCGAAATCAGACTGTAAACGAGCTGCCACATCCACAAGTTGAACTGGCATTCGGGTTCTGAACTACGAACTGAGAGCCCTGAAGCCCTTCCTGATACTCAATGGCAGCGCCAACGAGATACTGATAACTCATAGGGTCGACCAATAGCTTGGCCCCATCCCGCTCAATAACGGTGTCTTCCTCATCCTGGGTCTCATCGAATGAGAAACCGTACTGAAACCCGGAGCAACCGCCCCCGGTTACAAAGACACGCAGCTTAAGGCCGGGATTACCCTCTTCCTCAATAAGTTCGCGCACCTTGGCAACAGCACTGTCGTTAAAAAACAGTGGCGTAGCTATCTGTTGTTGAACTGCACTCAAGTTCGCCTCCGAATGACTTAACGATAACTCAACGAGTATGGTATTCCTGAGTAAAACAATCAACTATTTACGATATTCCATTATTTTCAGCGGCACTATCGTCAACATTTTCTGATGGCTTGCTGTTCAGTCGGAGTTCAGACGTTATCGCCGCACCCTCCGCCGCTGCCAACCCTGCCGCCTCACGCTGATGAACCAGGTTGCCGTTTACAGACGCACCTATCGCCATTTCAATCAGGTTGTAATACACACTGCCGTTAATGGCGGCTTTTCCAGCCAGTTCAAGATGGGCCGATGCATAAACATCACCATTGACGATACCGTTGATAATAACGTGAGGGGCAATAATATCACCGGTAACCTCTCCAACTTCTGAGATGCGGAGAACAGTATTATCATTCCCTTCTTCTGCGGAAACCTTTCCGCGTACGCGCCCATCTATATGCAGCCCGCCCGAAAAATGCACGTCTCCCTCTATGAACGTCTTAGAAGATATTAATGTATCGAAGTGGCCAATAGACCGGCGGGATTTCTGCTTTCTCTTTCCAAGCATATTATTTCTCCGTTAAGTCATCCCAGCTGAATGTACGTTCTGCCTGTGAGGACTTCTTTCCTTGAGCCTGAGCCACTACCTGAACCTCAAGTGGCTTGAAGCCTTCAGGAAGCACCAGCGTTCCTTCTACATCCTGAAAATAACGGAAACGAAATTTCACCCCAAGGGTGTCAATATCTTCCGACAGGTCTCGTAGAGCGATAATTTCTTTTTCGCCGTCACGCAGGCCGATGACGTTAACCGCTACCTGGCCTGAAATATAACTTTTGTTATTACCAACCTGAGTTAACACCAGTTTGAAGCTGTATGTGGCAGCTTTGTGGTCTCGGGCCAGAGTAAAGTTATCGACCTGAAGCCCCTTACTTGTTTCTGACGGCGCTATGATATTTTTGTAGAATGCCAGGTCTGACTTCAGGGCGGCAATTCGGGTGTCGAGCTCAACTATCGTTGTCCGGGCCCGCTTAAGTGCCTGTGCATCAATAGCACGCCCCCGCTCCAGATTTATAACCTGCTGACGCGCTTGCGTATAATTATTTCGTAGTGTTTCTACTTCATCACCTAACACTTCATTTGAAGCTTCCGCATTGCTGAAGCGAAAGCCTCCCTGCGCAAGCCCCACAGCATAACCGGCGATAGCTGCGCCGACGGTAAAAACCAGCAAAATAGCTGTTCGCCGAAGCCGGTAACCGGGCCGATGGCGAATGACCACATACTCTTCCGCCGGTTGTCGATTTTCGCTCACAGATTTTCCTTATGGCAGAAGAGCAGGTGCCTGCAAGCCGAGCGTTTCTTCTATATTAAACATGATGTTCATATTCTGAACTGCCTGCCCGGCAGCACCTTTCATCAAGTTATCGATAACCGAAGATACGATCACAACATTACTGCCTTCCTGGTGATGCAGAGCCATCCGGCACTGATTGGCCCCCCGCACACTGCGCGTTTCCGGATGACTGCCAAATGGCATAACGTCGACAAATGGTTCGTTCTTATAGCGCTCTTCATAGACAGCCTGGATGCGACTCATATCGGACGGATTTTTCAGTTCCGCATACAAAGTCGCCTCAATGCCACGGACAATGGGTATCAGGTGTGGCACAAAAGTAATACCTATCTGGCTGTCAGACGCAGCCGATAGCCCTTGGCGAATTTCTGGCAGGTGCCTGTGCCCGGAAGCGCCATACGCTTTAAAGCTCTCGCCAACCTCTCCGTGCAGCATGCCAATTTTAGCCTGACGCCCGGCGCCGCTGGTTCCGGACTTGGCATCGGCAATCAGCCGCGCAGGGTCGACTAACCCTTGTTCCAGCAAGGGCAAGAATCCCAGCTGAACTGACGTAGGATAACAGCCCGGATTGGCGACCAATTGCGCCTTGCGGATACTGTCTCGGGCTACTTCCGGAAGACCGTAAACAGCCTTTTCTACCCACTCTGGACTCAGGTGAGGTACGCCATACCACTTCGACCAGACATCCAGGTTCTTCAGCCGAAAATCGGCTGACAAATCAACTACCCGGGTGCCTTTGGCCATCAGTTCCGGAATTGTACGCATAGCCACGCCATGAGGTGTGGCAAAAAACACCAGATCGCAATTTGCCAGTGCATCGGTATCCGGCGTGGAAAATTCAAGGTCAAAATGACCTCGCAGATTCGGGAACAGATCGGTTACTGGCTTGCCGGCTTCCGAACGGGATGTAATACAGGTAACACTGACTTCAGGGTGAACTGCGAGAATTCTCAGCAATTCCACACCGGTATAACCAGTTCCACCAACGATACCTACTTTAATCACCTAACCTCTCCAGCGATGTCGTATCATGAATTTTAAATTTGCACTCCAGTCTATCATGATAAACCAAGGACCCATTGCAGCCTGCGGAGCGACCATTACAATGTTGTCAGAATTCTTTCAGCACGTCATCGCTCCAGGCTGGAAATGCCATATTTACGCCCGGAACCAGACAACAACGTATCCGGGATTTTCGCGACCAACACTATCGGGGTTAATTAATGCTTTGGGTTAAAGCGCTTCATATAATTTCCATGGTGTGCTGGTTCGCCGGCATTTTTTATTTGCCAAGGCTATTTGTTTATCATGCAGCCTGCGAAGACTCGCCTGGCCGGGAGCGGTTCAAGATTATGGAGCGCAAACTCTACCGTGGCATAACCACACCATCCATGGTGGCAACAGTCGTATTTGGTGTCTGGTTGATTAGCTATGATTTTTCGGGCTATTTCAGTCAAGGCTGGATGCACGCAAAACTTACACTGGTTGGCCTGCTGCTTATTTATCATTTTTACTGTGGTCATTTGGTGAAAGTATTCCGTGACGATCTCAATACCCGTGATCATGTTTTTTATCGCTGGCTCAATGAACTGCCAGTTTTAATCCTGACTGCTGTCGTTATTCTGGTTGTTGTAAAACCGTTTTAAGGAGCTTGATTATCAAACGCTATACCCGCCCCCACGTTTTGATTCTGTCTGGCCTGGACCCATCCGGCGGCGCTGGAGTACAGGCCGACATACAGGCAATTACTGCCCTTGGCTGCCATCCCATGCCGATCATTACCTGCCTGACGGTACAAGATACCACCAATGTATACGGAGCCGATGCCGTCGATGCCAGCCTGGTAAGAAAGCAATTGGAGTGCATTGCTGGCGACGCCTCCATTCACGCTATTAAAACCGGTGCTTTGGGAAATGCTGGCATCGTAGAGGTACTGGTGGATTTTCTGAAATCAAGACCCGATATACCTCTGATTACCGATCCGGTTATCAAGGCCGCCGGTGGCGGAGATCTGGCAGACGATGAGTTGATTGGCGCGATGAGGGAGCGCCTCTTTCCACTGGCTGAAATAATAACCCCGAATGGCATCGAACTGGCCATGCTGGGCAACGATGCAGACGCCGCACAGGCAGCCAGCAATCTTCTTGAGACTGGCTGCAGATCAGTACTTGCAACAGGTGGACACGGTACCGGCCATCGTATCGTCAATACACTGTACAGCCGCTCATCGGAGCCCCTGCAGTGGGAAATTGAGCGCGTGGGCGGTGAGTATCACGGCACAGGGTGCACACTGGCTGCTGCTATATCTGCAGGCAGAGCCCTGGGTTTATCCCAGCGGGTAGCTATATCGCAAGCACAGAACTACGTGCACCATGCGATCAGGCACGCATTAGAGGTGGGTAAGGGGCAACCTGTACCAGACCGGGGTATTCAGTGGCAGCCATAACCAAAACTCTGAGCCCGGGCCTCTATGCGATTACCGACAGCTTACTGACCCCCCCAGACAATTTAATTGCCTCCGTAGAAGCCGCACTGCGTGGTGGTGCAGTTTTGGTACAATACCGGGAGAAGAGAGCAGCTCTGGCTGAACGCATTAAGCAGGCCAGAGATCTGCAGGCGGTATGCCGAAATGCTGGAGTGCCACTGCTTATCAATGACGATATTGAACTGGCCCAGCGTGTGGGCGCATCGGGGGTTCATATTGGCCAAACCGACAGTTCGCTGGCCGCTGCCCGACGCTTGCTGGGCGACGAGGCGATTATTGGCGTCACGTGTCATGGCGATCTGGCGCTGGCTGCCAGCGCACACAAATCCGGTGCAGACTACCTTGCCTTCGGGCGCTTTTTTGGTTCAGCCACCAAACCGGAAGCCCCGGTAGCTGATCCCGCCGTACTGACGGAAGCCATGCACTTTAACTTGCCAGTGACCGCTATTGGCGGCATTACGCTCGATAATGGCGGATCACTGATCAGGGCCGGTGCGGACATGCTCGCAGTGATTGGAGGGCTATTCACTGGCACTCCGGATGTCATTGAGAAACAAGCGAAGCGTTTTACATTGTTGTTTGAGCAACATCACCCTCTTTTTTCACTATCCAGATAACAGGAATCCAGACTCATGACACACTCCGAAACCCTGTTCGAAGAAGCCCAGAAATACATTCCCGGCGGTGTAAACTCACCAGTACGGGCTTTCCGGGGCGTGGGTGGAACCCCACTATTCTTTAAACGCGCCGAAGGTGCCTATCTCTACGATGAGGATGACCGTCGTTATATTGACTATATCGGCTCATGGGGCCCAATGATTCTTGGCCACTCAGATCCGCGTATAAAAGCAGCATTACACGCCCAAATCGACCTTGGCGTTGGTTACGGAGCACCCACTGCAATTGAAACGGAGATGGCCAAAAAGGTATGCGGGCTTGTGCCGTCCATTGATCTGGTGCGCATGGTTAACTCCGGAACCGAAGCAACCATGAGCGCCATCCGCCTGGCCCGTGGCTACACTGGCCGGGATAAAATAGTGAAGTTCGAAGGCTGTTACCACGGCCACGCAGACTCTCTGCTGGTGAAAGCGGGATCTGGTGCGCTGACACTGGGTGTTCCGAACTCCCCTGGCGTGCCCGCCAGCCTGGCCGAGCACACTCTGACGCTTACCTTTAACGATATGGACAACGTGCGCGAAACATTCCAGAAGATGGGAGACCAGATTGCTGCGATTATTGTTGAGCCAGTGGCCGGTAATATGAACTGCATTCCACCGGTGCCCGGATTTCTTGAGTGTTTGCGGGAAGTTTGTGACGAACACGGCACGGTATTAATTTTTGACGAAGTCATGACGGGTTTCAGGGTGGCACTTGGTGGCGCCCAGGGCTTTTATGGCGTCACACCTGATTTGACAGCGCTGGGCAAGGTTATTGGCGGCGGCCTGCCGGTTGGTGCTTTTGGCGGAAAGCGCGAGATTATGGAGCAGATTTCTCCCCTTGGCCCGGTTTACCAGGCCGGCACACTCAGCGGCAATCCGCTCGCGATGTGTGCGGGACTCGCTACATTAAATGCCATTTCAGAGCCGGGATTTCATGACCGCTTGACGGAAAAAACCAACGCTGTTCGGAACGGATTTTTGGAGGCGGCAAAGGCGACCGGTATTCCTTTAGCCGTTCAGGGCGCCGGTGCCATGTTTGGTTTTTTCTTTACATCTGAACCCTCGGTTACCCGTTTTGATCAGGTAATGAAATGCGATATTGAACGTTTCAAGAAATTCTTTCAGGGTATGCTTAAAGAAGGTATCTACCTTGCCCCCTCTGCTTTTGAAGCCGGTTTTACAAGCGCAGCGCTCACTGAACAGGATATCGAGCATACGGTAAGTGCCGCGCGAAAAGTTATGTCCACGCTCTGATTTCACTCGAGTGTATTATTCGAGCTGACCGGAGCAGAAAATGCGCTCCCGTCAGCTCAGATAATTGACAAACCTCACACTTTGACAATGCATTTTAGGCCGCAACTGGTTTGTCATTGACTTACCAGGCGCTTTGATCAAATGTTGGTCGTGTCTCGAGAAGAGATGCTCTGACGGCAACAATCTAACAATAATGAATTGGCAGTCAGTATACAGAACCGCTCACGCTGCCCGTGGCGCAGGTTCGGTAGGGCCGTAGTTTCTGGTGCAACTCGTTAGGTTGAGCCTCAGTTTGAACAATAAACACAACATCAAACTGTAGGAACGAATAATGAAACTTTGGACAAAAGTGATGGCACTGGCCTGCGCACTCGTGTTGGCAGCACCCTCTATAGCCTTGGCAAAATCTACGTACACCAAAACCAAATACCCGGTTGTACTGGTACACGGCATGTTTGGATTTGATTCCATCGCCGGCGTCAATTACTGGTATGGCATCGCCGAGAATCTGCGTAAAGATGGTGCTACGGTTTACACCACTCAGGTGCCGGCGCTGAACAGCACTATTGCTCGTGGTGAAGCTTTACTACCGCAGATCGCGGCAATTGCCAGAGTTCACGGTAAAGTTAATCTGGTTGGTCACAGCCACGGTGGCCCAACTGCCCGCTATATTGCCAAGGTGCGCCCTGATCTGGTTGCCTCAGTAACCACCGTAGGTGCACCTCACAAAGGGTCGCCGGTTGCTGATCTTATCGTAGGCTCGCCGGCCGAAGGCGCCGCAGCGGCTCTCGGCAATGCACTGGGTGGCCTGATCGACCTGCTGTCCGGCGGCGGTTACAGCCAGAATATGCAGGCCAGCCTTGTATCCCTCACCAGCAATGGAAGCGCGACCTTTAACCGGTTTGCGCCCGCAGGCATCCCGACATCTTCCTGTGGGGAAGGCGCTTATTCTTCCAATGGCATGAAGTTCTACTCCTGGGGCGGCACCGGTGTTCTCACCAATGTTCTTGATCTGTCCGATGCTTTGCTTGGCACGACCAGTCTAACGTTTGGATTCAGCGCTAATGATGGCCTTGTCGGACGTTGCAGCAGTCATTTTGGCAAGGTGATTCGTGATAACTACTTCATGAATCATCTGGATGAAGTCAACCAGTTGTTCGGCCTGCACAGCCTGTTTGAAACCAGCCCAAAGGCCGTGTTCAGACAACACGCCAACCGACTCAAAAATGCTGGTTTGTAATCCGGCCCCGCTCTGAAATCGAAGCCTCTGCCCTGGCAGGGGCTTTTTATCATCAGGCTGATGCCATTGCCGCACGTATCAGAATACCACTGCCCGCTAAGACAGCCCTTCGGCAGACATTCGACAGGGCTCACACTTTAGCAGTGCAAACCAGGCCAGGACGACTTCCCGCATTGACTTACCATACGCATTGATCAAATGTTGATCGTATCTCGAGATGAGATGCTCTGACGGCGACAATCTAACTACAATGAAATAGCAGTGACCACTCTGCCCGTAAGGCAGGCTCTAACGAGCCATGGTTTCTGGCGCAATCCGTTAGGTTGAGCCTCAGTTTGAATAATAAACACAACATCAAACTGTAGGAATGAACAATGAAACTCTGGATAAAAGTAATGGCTCTGACCTGCACAATCGCATGGTCAGCCCCGTCTGCGGCCTGGTGGTGGAACTCCACTCCTTCAAACTACACTAAAACCCAGTATCCTATTGTGTTGGTACACGGCATGTTTGGATTTGACTCCATTATAGGCGTCGATTACTGGTATGGAGTGGCTGAAGATCTTCGCAAAGACGGCGCCAAGGTTTACACCACTCAGGTGCCGGCACTGAATAGCACAATTACTCGTGGTGAAGCGCTGTTACCACAGATTGCTGCGATTGCAGCGGTTCATGGGAAAGTTAACCTGGTTGGTCACAGCCACGGTGGCCCAACTGCCCGCTATATTGCCAGGGTACGCCCTGATCTGGTTGCCTCAGTGACCACTGTAGGCGCGCCTCACAAAGGGTCACCGGTTGCCGATCTTATCGTAGGCTCGCCGGCAGAAGGTATCGCAGCCACTCTCGGTAATGCACTGGGTGGGCTGATTGACCTGCTTGCCGGCGGTGGTTACAACCAGGACATGCAAGCCAGTCTTGTGTCCCTGACAAGCGGCGGAAGCGCAACGTTTAACCAGTTTGCGCCCGCTGGCATCCCGACATCTTCCTGTGGCGAAGGTGCGTACTCTTCCAATGGCATCAAGTTCTACTCCTGGGGCGGCACTGGTGTTCTCACCAACGTCTTTGATTTGTCTGATGCCTTGCTGGCAGCAACCAGTGTTACCTTTGGATTCAGCGCAAACGATGGCCTTGTCGGACGTTGCAGCAGCCATTTCGGTAAGGTTATTCGTGATAACTACTTCATGAATCATCTGGATGAAGTCAACCAGTTGTTCGGCCTGCACAGCCTGTTTGAAACCAGCCCAAAGGCCGTGTTCAGACAGCACGCCAACCGGCTCAAGAATGCCGGCCTGTAATCAGGTTTAGCACTGAAATCAAAGCCTCTGCAACTGCAGGGGCTTTATTTGTTACAGCGCGGATGCCCGGCGTTCGGCCTGATCAGCACCTGCCACATTTCCTCTCGCTCTGCGAATATCTGCAAGCAATAACCAACCAGCACGCTGCAATCGCGAGTTATTACCAGCAAGGGACAGGCCTTTCAAAGTGAACTGCTCTGCCGTACCCAACTGCTTGCTGATTACATAAGCCTCAGAGAGCTTGAAATATATTTCGGCAGAGCGAGGTGCAATACGCTGGGCTCGCTCAAGCCGGGCAATGGCCGCCGGGGCGTTACCCTGCTGCAGCAAACTATCAGCTTCCCGAATCAGACTTAATGCTGCAGGAGACAAGTTTTCGCCAGACTCCTGGTAGCTTGGCGAAACGCCGCGCGAACCCTTATCTTCTGGCTTTGCCGCATCCGGAACCTCACTTTTTCGCCACACAGGTGGTTCACTTTGGCCCGTACCTGCCCTGGGAGGTTTTGGCGCTTCTGACGCACTACCTCCCACTGGCACATAGATGGCTCCCCCTGGCCCTACAGCACAACCGGCCAGCATCAGCAACGCGGCTGCGACACTGGCATTCATCAAAATACGCCTGCTCATTGAAACAATCCTTCAAACCAGCCCTTGATTCGCCGCTGAAATGATCCGGAACAGGATACTTCCTGTTTGGGTTCACTCCCGGTAATAAACGGCACAAAGCGTGCATTATCGCAGTACTCGTCGGTCAATGCCTGCCTGGCTTCATCCACTTAATAGTAACTGACGCCATCGGGCATCACTGGCGAGAAACCGTGCTGGGGAACCTGAGCCATAAATCGCGACCAAACCGGCAATGCACCGCTGGCCCCGGTGAGAGACGTCGAGCCATTATCGTCACGGCCAACCCAGACAACAGCCAGAAGATCTCCGCTAAAACCGGCAAACCAGGCATCCCGGCCATCATCGGTCGTGCCGGTTTTTCCCGCCAATGATAACTCATTAGGAACGGTATAATATGCAGACTTGCCAGTGCCTTCCCGCATGGTCTCTTGCATCGCGTACTGAACCAGATGCACCGCTGCCGGATCAGCCACCTGATCCACTTTAAGGCTGTAACGGGTAAGCGCCTCGCCGCTGGCGTCCGTGACTTCACGTATTGTTCGTAAAGGTGTATTGAAGCCTGAGGTTGCTAATCCCTGATACATCTGAGCCACCATAACCGGATTCATGGCAACCGCACCCAGCAGCATGGACGGATATTGGGAAATGGCGGAGGTAACACCAAACGCCTGTAATGTTTGCCGAACCTTATCAACACCAATATCCAAACCAACCCGCACAGCCGGCAAATTATAGGACTGGGCCAGCGCCGTATGCAGCAGCACTTCTCCGCGTTCCTTTTTATCGTAATTTTTTGGTTCCCATCGCCGGCCGTCGTCAAACTCCAGAACAAATGACTTATCCAGAACCGGTGTGATCAGGGTGTAACGCTCGGGTTGCTCCAGTGCCGCCAAGTAAATAAATGGCTTTATGAGTGAGCCAATTGGTCGGCTGGCATCCAGAGCACGGTTGAACCCGGCAAATTGTGGCTCACGCCCGCCAACCAGCGCGAGCACTTCGCCGCTGTCTTTGGAAGTAACGACCAGGGCCGCCTCAAGAGCCTTGCGAGTTTCCCCGTGCCCCAGTCTGGGCAGTGTATCGGTTATCGCAAACTCCGCCGCATACTGAATAGCCGGGTTGAGGGTGGTGAAGATTCTCAGGCCCTCACTTCGCAGATCTTCCTCCTTATAATCCCGTGCCAAGTGACGACGTACCAGATCAATATAAGCTGGATAGCGATTTTCCGAGTAAGAGGGCTTTGCGCTGACCTCCAGAGGCATGCCTCTGGCCCGTGCTGCAGTAACAGAGTCTATAAGCCCGGCGCTCTCCATTTCAGAAATCACCAGGTTTCGTCGCTCTCTGGCCCGTTCCGGGTGCCTTCGCGGGTTGTAATAGCTTGGCCCCTTTACCATACCAACCAGAAGCGCCAGCTGATTTACGTCGAGGTCTTTCAATGATTCCCCGAAATAGAACTGACTGGCCAGCCCAAATCCGTTGATGCTTCGAGTGCCCGCCTGGCCCAGATACACCTCATTCAGATAGGTTTCCAGGATATCGTCCTTGCTGTGATGTAATTCCAGCAATATGGACATCAAGGCCTCATTTCCTTTGCGCAGTAACGTTTGATCCTGGGTAAGAAAGAAATTTTTCACCAACTGTTGAGTGAGGGTACTGCCGCCCTGAACAACCCGGCCTGCGCGGATATTCACCAGCATTGCCCGGCCGATTGAAAGCGGTGCAATTCCGATATGATCGTAGAAGTTCCGATCTTCGACGGCCATAAGAGCAGCCGGCAGCAGCGCTGGCACTTCCTCAAGCTGAATTAGAATCCGGTCTTCTTTGTGTGACGGGTAGATACCACCAATCTGCGCGGGTTCTAATTGCACAATGGGTGAGCTTGTACCACTCAGGACTGAAAAATCCTGAACCCGGTCAGAATAAATATTTAAAGCAATTCTGCGTTTTGGCTCACTTCCACCAGGGAAGTCAAATCCACGGGTACTGATGATGAAATGGCCGCCGTTACGCCGATAGGTTCCGGGCCTTTTGCCATCACCTTTAGAGAAGCCTGACAGCATCAACTCCCGCTCCAAAGCCCCGGAACCGATACTCGCACCGTCGTACAGCTCCAGTGGGCGGGCATATACCCTGGACGGAACCTCAAACCGACGGCCTTCAAACCTTGAAGTGACAACTGCATCGAGGTAAACCATCCAGCCAGTCAGAAGCACCAGCCCGATGGTTGCGGCACGAAAGAAAAACCGCCAGAACCAGGGCCGACGCTGGCCTTTGGACGGTTTTCGGGGTGTCTTTTTGTTAGTTCTGGGAGCTGGTGTCGTTTTTTTCATGGCAGGATTATAACGAAGGCCCGTGTCACAAAGGCAGGCCCACTGTGTGTTATTTATGTAATCTGCCCGCTATGATACCTCAATAAAAAATCAACAGATTCAGGGAACGCAAGGAGAACACAGTGAGTGACACGGCCCCAGGTACGCTGATTAAGGCTCTGCAAAATCCGGATCTGTATAGCCACCCGGTCGGCAATTTTCAAATTATTGAAACTCACATCTCTCAGGTAATTCTGACCGGTGACTACGTGTATAAAATCAAGAAACCTGTAAATTTCGGTTTTCTCGACTTTTCGTCACTGGAGCGCCGCAAACACTTTTGTGAAGAAGAGCTGCGGCTAAACAGCCGCCTTGCCGAGAAGCTTTACCTGAGTGTTGTGCCCATCACCGGCACCCCGGAAAATCCGGTTATCAACGGTGAAGGCAAAGCGTTCGAATACGCTATCAAGATGCGGCAGTTCGATCAGGAGCAATTATTCAATCACCGGCAGGAACAAGGCACGCTGGAACCTGAGCTGGTGGCCAGCCTGGCCAGACAAGTAGCCAGTTTTCACAATAGCCTGCCCTCGATTGCAGAAGACAAGCCGCTGGGCACACCAGAAGCCGTGTTTGCAGCCATGCAGGAGAACTTTGACCAGATCCGGCCACTACTTGACGATAAGTCTTTGCTTGCCCAACTGGACAATCTGGAGGTCTGGACTCAGACCACCTTCGAGCGACACCGTGAACTGATTGCATTGCGCCGCGCCAATGGTTTTGTCCGCGAGTGCCATGGTGACCTTCATCTGGCGAACATCACGCAGTTTGAAGGCGAAGTGACTGTTTTCGACTGCATTGAATTCAATGAGCCGTTTCGCTGGATTGATGTCATCAACGACCTGGCATTCCTGTTGATGGATCTGGAGTCACGCCGGGAACATGCTCTGGCCAACCTGGTTCTGAATACCTATCTGGAATACCGCGATGAGTTTGATGGACTGTCTCTGCTGCCGCTTTACAAGGCTTATCGTGCCTTGGTACGAGGCAAGATCGCACTGTTCACTCTGGGTAATCCATCCCTGAGCGATCAACAAAAAACAGGGCTGATGCAGCAATACCGCGATTACGCGCAGCTTGCTGAAGATTACAGCAGTATTCCGAATCGTTACCTGCTGGCCACTGTGGGCCTGTCCGCCAGCGGTAAAACCTGTGTCAGCGCAGCAATGGCAGAGGAGCTGGGGCTGATACGGCTTCGCTCGGATATTGAACGCAAAAGAATGCATGGGTTAGCACCACTGGATAACAGCAAGTCACCAACAGGTGGCAAGCTGTATACAGAAAAAGCAACGGAAAAAACCTATCAGCGCCTCGCAGAACTGGCCAATAAGCTGCTAACAGCAGGACTGCCCGTTATTATCGATGCTGCCAATCTTAAAGAAAAAGAACGGAATCTGTTTGCAACCCTGGCTGAAACTCAAGGAGTACCCTTTGCCCTGCTCCACTGTGAGGCGCCTGACGATCTGCGCCGGGAGTGGGTCCGCAACCGGAAGGGAGACGCATCAGAGGCCACTGTAGAGCTGCTGGACGCCCAACGGGGCTGGTTTGAGGCACTAACTGCAGAAGAAAGAGCCCACACGATTCATTTACAGGCTGATCAAAAGCAGACTGATCAGAAACAAGCCGCAAAGGCGGTTGCTGACCGAATTCGTCAGTACTTTAGCTAAATCACAAGCGAATAATAACCTGAGGGTGGGCGGCAGTTTGCAAACAAGCGAAGAATTACATGGCCACTGGCAAACTGTTTGCTCACACTCCGAGTTAATTCCGGGAAAATTTATCGAGTTTCAGATTGAACAGGCCAGCACCGCTGACGGAAGCCTGCCACTGACCGGTTTTTTGTTCGCCGATGGCCACCAACCCAAGGCGTATATCAACAAATGCCCGCATATGGGCATTGAGCTGAACTGGATGCCTGGCCGTTTTATGGATACCGACAAATTATTCATTCAGTG
>Ga0079223_10001222_pt1 | contig 15003 bp, 10 predicted proteins | sample Stecom2011_FD_75072 | JGI IMG/M metagenome (GOLD analysis project Ga0079223, IMG submission 75072) | Agricultural soil microbial communities from Utah to study Nitrogen management - Steer compost 2011 | ecosystem: Environmental > Terrestrial > Soil > Agricultural land | place: USA: Utah... | reverse complement strand
CGCACGGTTCATATTCATACGAGATGGTGAGAGGGACAATATTCAAATCCTTCAATCTGGCACAAACATCTTTGTGCCCCAACGAGAACATTTTTAAAAGTCCTACCTGCGTTTTGTCGTTTCCATCTTTGGTTCGCCCATCGCGTTGTGCAATCCAGATGGATTCATTTTTATTGCAGATAGAATCATGTATATAGGCAGAGTGCAACAGTGCATTATTGTATTGCTCAATGCGAGTTCCACCTCTGTAAAGTGTAAACATCTTATTTACTTTCCCCAAATCGATGACAAATTGGCTTGACATCAAATTACTTCCAAAAGTAATTTCAGAAGTTTTATGACCATTGGAGACCAAAACCAACTGCATAATGGCCGAATCCAAAACAATATCCCTGTGGTTTGCTACAAAAAGATAACTCACATTGGGATCTAACCTATCCAATCCTCCATAACTGAACCCAGAAGAAGTTTTATCAATGATTCGCTGAACAGCACGTCCAGAAAATTTAATTTGAAACTCATCTATGGTTTCAATACGCTTAAACAATGAAATTAATTCATCCAGATTAGACCCATCATATAAATAAGTGAGAATCTCGCCAAAACGCGGATCTTCAGTCAAACGGCCTATGGCTTCTTTTACTTCCGAATCTTTGTAAGGTCTGATGATCTCGAACTTTTCTTTAATGTTTTCCATTGCCATTTCGATAGTCAATATAGGTTATAGGTTTTCTACTGTTTTCATTATTTCTAATCTTCTCTAATTCAGCAGCTTTCATTATTTTAATAGAAGGAGCTACTCTCAGTTTAGCGCGAAAATGATCTTTTATACTTTTTTCAAACTTTTCAGAATTGTCATCACTCCCAATTTTTACGCAAATATCATCGGTATCAATACTATTTGTAGAAACTTCGATGAGATAATTTTTTACACCCGCAATGTCGTTTAAAATATCGTATAATGATTGGGGGAAAAGCGTGGTTCCTTTGTATTTAATCATCTGGTTTTTACGACCAATGATGGGTCCCACACGTAAAGAACTTCTGCCGCACGAACATTTTTCGGTGTAATGGTAGCACATGTCCCCCGTTTTAAAACGGATTAGTGGCATAGCTTCTACGCCTAAGTTGGTAATAGTAACCTCGCCCAACTCACCTTCTTTTACGGGTTGATCATTGTCGTCTAAAAATTCAACCACCAACATTTCAGGAATAAGGTGTCCACCTTGCCCCGCTTCACACTCAGTGAACGCTGCTCCCATCTCGGTGGATGCGTAGGTTGAATATAATTTGATGTCCCATTTGTCGGTAATCTTTCGTCCCAGTTTATTCAAATTCAAATCTTTGTCACGAATGGGCTCGCCAATACAAACAGCCGATTTAATGGTGGTGTTTCTATAATCAATGCCATTTTGTTCTGCATACTCAATAAGTTTAAGTAAAAATGAGGGGATGGTGACCAAAACCGTGGGCGAAACCCGTTGGATAGTGTCGAACTGCAAACCAGGATTGCCAGGCCCCACACGAACAATCCCAGCACCCAGCTTACGCAAGCCCAAGAAATAAGCCAAGCCAGCCATAAATCGACGATCCAATGTAACCATCAGATGATAGATATCTTTACTGGATCCGTTGGCACAAATAAATGACAAAAACTCATTTAATGCCAACCGATTAAGATCATTGTCAGTAGCCACAAAGGTTACAGGGTCACCTAAAGTACCTGAAGTGGTAATGTAATCGATGATCTGATCTTCAGACACACATATAAAATCTGAATTTCGGCATTGCAAGTCCTCTTTGGTAGTTACGGGTAAATTCACCAAGTCATCCACAGTTTTTATTCTTGAAAGATCAAATCCATGAAACCTCTCTTTGTAAAACGGAGAGTGCTTCATCACATAATCTACTGTTTCAATAACTCTTAAATTCTGATAAGCCCGAATTTCCTCTTCAGACTTTCGTGATATTTCACTCTGCATGATTTAAAAATTTTTCAAACTTTACAATTTCATTGTCGATCTCCTCATCCATTAAAATGCTGGATTCTCCAAGCAAATAGGAGTTGAAAAACTCCAGAATATAATTGTTAATCAACTGTACGGTTTCATTCCCCTCGATGTTTCCAATCATTTTCTTTTTATCCTCTGCGGAAATCAAATCTAAAAACGAAGCGTCGCTAAAAACAAAATGACGGGCATTTTTAATGGTCGTTCTATAAAAATCGGACTGATGATTTCTATAAACAACAGAATTACCCAATATCCACAAAGGATAGTGCTCACTCTGCATGAGCATAAAAGGAGTTTGCAAAGGCTCATCAATCATATCTCCAAATTGAAAACAATCTAAGTTTATCCCTGCCTTGATGCGTTCGCTATTTTGCAAGCAAAGCTGTCCTGATACAGAACCTCCCACAGACTGCCCCAATACGCCCATCCGATCAAGATTCATACCTGCAAAAAGAGAGGGCGAAGTTGGACTGTTGCTCACCTTCTCTAAATAAGAGATAAAAAAATCATTGTCTGCCGTCCATCGGCGCAATATCTTGTCAAATCGCTTCAGTTTTTTTAGATATAGTCTTGTGGTTGCTTCAATTTCCTCATCTGTATCGATCTTGAAATTTCGAAATTTCTCCATTAAGAAGAGTGGAAGGTATGCCAGTTGTGCTTTTTTCTTCTTCATATAAGCATCTTTTCCAGAAGATTCTACAAATGGCTGCTCATAAGGATGGTTGATGCAACAAACAATATATCCGTGGCTTGCAAGATTCTCTATTATTGCCGTATAGAAATCAGACATACCAAAATAGAATCCTGGATTGAACAAGATTACAGGAAACTTTTGCCCAGAAGGCAACTCAAAATCTTCAGAGAGTGAATGCGTTTGGGTCTGTTTAATGATATCTACTAAATCTCGATCTAACCCCACACTTTTAAAGATATCGGCCACCACTTTAGTCGGGTAGTCATTCAAAAAATATTCATACTCATATTCTCCTTCAGCACGCACAGGATACCATATTTTCACATAAATTTCTCGATATTTTCGTCTGCTCGTAAATTTCTCCTTACGAAGAGTGTCGGTTAAAAACAGTTTTTGAGTAGCGATTTGATATTCTCCAGTAGGTTTCGGCAGCAGGGTTTTTGGCAATTCTTCACTTGCACAGAGGGTAAATACCGAAACCGCAAATAGGGTACAGGCTAAAGCAATTTTCTTAATCATCCTTTCTTAAATCCTTTTTTAAATTTACAATTCGTTTTTCTATTATCTCTTTTTCCGAACTACGGGAAACTTCATATTGCAAAGCACGCTCATAATATTTCAACGCTTCAGTTTTCTCCTTTTTGGCATCAAAACATTCGCCCAACATATAATAGGTGTAGAAGTAATTGGGGTTAAGTGTTTCATATCTTGCCAATTCTTCATCCAGAATGGCGTCGTACTTTTCATCCCACAACAACTTTTTAAATTTTGAAGTAAGCGTTTTATACTCTTTGAAATTTTTGAAGTCTTCAGAAAAGAGGAAGTCATCTTCTGCAATGGTGTTGGAAAAAATAGATATCTCCTTTCTAAAATCCAAAGAATCACTAAAAACCGCATTCAAATCATAACAAATATAGCTGCCCAATTGATAAGGGTTGGCTGCTACCCACATCTGCAACTCTTTGGGCTTGAAAATAACAGAATGATGAGCTATCAATTGATTGACAGCTTTTTCATTCCCCATCCCAATGTTTGTATTGTTGAGTCCTTTTTGATCACGAAGGATGTGGACAAAAGTTTCGGGTGTGTGTTTTACTACTTCATCCAACAACTCTGCAACTCGCTGCATTCTGTAAGGAGAAGAGCCATCTTCAAGACTTTCAAGGTTGAGCTTAGAATTAACCAACTCATCACTTTGATAGTGATTGGTTAAAATAAGCGTATCTGAATGTGTATCATACAGAGCAGTCTCATCAATGGATTTTTCGATAACCACCGTTTTGTCGTCTTTTGCAGATCCGATTAAAAAAGATTCGGCCACAAACACTTCTGCCTTCTGAATAATTGCCAAAGCTTCTGAGATGTTAGAAGCGTGCTGCAAAACTTTGCGGGCTAAAATAGAAACAGGTGTCTTTGCAGAAAACGGAATGCTGGATTTGGCTGCATTGAGCGTTACGACCAAACCCTGATCGTTCATGCCTGATACTACACCAATCATTCCTGCCCAGGTGATAAAAGCAAAGTTGTAACCCTCTTCTGGACGATAAAAAGCCACTATTTTATTCTCAGCAAACCCCTCTCCCACCGAGAAATCCATATTTCGACCAATCATCATACCTCCATCGCTGGATCTTTCTCCTTTTACCATAAATGCTGTGCAAGCCACTAAATTCATATTTTGCAATGCGTGGCCAATATCATGTGCAGCATGGTAGTTGAGCATTCGAGGATAGCTTTCACCAATAAAGTTGAAATCATCCGAAGCAAATAGAGAGACTCCATAAATTTCTTTGCGATACTCCAAAGGCACATAACGATTCAAACTTCGATTGTACCAAGCCAAAAAATATTTCAATGAGTTGAGATAGGACTCTGAAGGGATGATTTCTTTTATACTGTTGACAAATTGCAACTCTTGATAAGCATTTAAACTATCGGTGAGTATGCCATTTTTATACCCCATTTCAAAAGGGTTTCCAGCAATAAACATCTCCCACAGCCCATATTCGTTCTTTTTAAGCCAACTGTCTTGAAAAGTATAAACCTCGTGAGATACTTCCACTTTTTTCTCATTCAGATCGAAGCTGTTTACGACTTCTGGGGCATCAAGAGTTGTCAGTCGGTTAAATGCCCATACAAACAAAAGACTTATTGCAACTAAAATAAGAACCGTTTTTACCAATATTTTTATAAATCGATGCATGGCATTTATCTGTAATTAATCATCTTTAAAACTTATTCAACCTCTTTAATCTCTTTCACCAATTTATTGATATCCACTTGAGTGGCACTGGCTAAAATAGCATTCATGGAAACTCCCATCACCCCATGAATACCAATACTTTGACCCGTCAAATAAAAGTTAGAAACACGGGTGCTAAGCGGTAAATATGTACCCATTTTATTTTTATAATCTTTGGCTATACCGTACATAGATCCTTCTGGAATTCCTGTATAGTCAATATAAGTAAGTGGAGTAGAACTGAAATAAGATTCAATATTTTCCCTAAAATTAGGGAATTTGGTTTCTATTTTCCCAATTAACTTCTGAGCTTTCTCGTCTTTAAACTGCTTATAGTTGGAATTTAATTTTCGAGAAGCGGGATCTTTCCACTGCTCCACTTCAGAATAATCCATGAAGGTAATTATTGTAGCACTTTCTGCAAAATCGGGGTTTTCCTCATCCCGAGTGGTATATAATATAGATGACTTTGGCCACTCTTCAGGAGTGTAAACTGCACCCCAAACATCATCACTTTTAGAGTAATAGACATTGGCATTTAAGTGTGGAAAGGTTTTCTCTTTTAGTGAAACATAGAGAACAAAAGAGCCAATGGTGTTGGCCAACTTGTTGATTCTATTCACAAAAGGCTTTCTGAATACTCCTTTTTCAAACCAAGAGATGCTCACTTTCGGGTGAACAGATGAGAAGAAGCTATCGCCAAAAATCTTGCTGCCATCTTCGGTTACCACATATTTGGTCTGCAGTTCTTCTGTGTGAATTTTAACAACTTCCTTTTTGGTTAAAACCACCCCGTTTTGTTCTTGAATGATTTCAACCAATGCCTCAGCCAACAGATGACTTCCACCACGGATGGTAAATGCGCTCTGAATAAAAAGAGAGTTGATGAGTGCATGCACATAAAAGGGTGTACGCGCTGGATCTCCTGCATACAAGCCATTGTTTGCAAGCAGTAAGGCTTTTAGCTCTTCGTTTGTGAACAAACTGTTCATCACATCCATGAGACCTTCATTTTCGAAAGCCTGAACAATCCTCTCTCCTTTTTCTATTGTTTTAAAATTTAGAAAAGGATTGCTTTTCCAAACTTCTTGAATTTTTTCAACGTATTTTTTAATAGAATCTGCTTCGGCAGGAAAATAGGCTAATAAATTCTTTTCATAATTCTCAAAACCTGAAGCATGGCAATACTCTTTATCACCAATAAACACTCTGTCAAAGCAGTTCGGATTAAGCTGATCTAAAGTTATCCGATCCAATAGACCTAAATATTTAAATATTTTATAAAGCGTTTGTCCTTTTTTTAATGCACCCAAATAGTGCAACCCTGTATTAAAAACTTTACCATGACGTTTAAAGGTTTGCAAATTTCCACCTGGAGTCGACTGTTTTTCGAGCACACAAACAGAATAACCATGCTTACTTAAGATAGCACCACACATCAAACCACTAAATCCGCTTCCAATAATTACAATATCGTATTTGTAGTTCATAATGGGTTAGTTTCTCTTTATAACGTAAGTAATGTTAGAAGTATTAAGGTACGACTGATCAACCACCTCACAGTTAAAATCATTTTGAGCCGCTAAATTTTTAATCATTTTTCCTGAAACAAAAGTCAAAGGATGATCGGCACGATTAAACTTAAACAGCTTTGTGGATTGAAATTCAGTGAACTTGGTAAACCAAGTCCTTTTTTTCATGTCTGCATCGGCATCACGCACAATGATAATTCCATCTGCGGGAAGTTGAGCCATACAATCGTTCAAAACCTCCATCTGCCTATTTTCGGGCAAATAATGAAGCACATCGTTAAAAACAAACACATTGCCATCGGGTAAAGTTTCATTCATTAAATCAAGGACCTGAAAAGAAATTCCTTCATCTTTTATAGGAAGATGGTTTGCCATGGCAATTTTCTCTTCATCGTAATCAACGCCAATGACTTTTCGATCTGAAGAAACCAAACGCAGCATATGCGCTAAAAATCCATACCCACAGCCTACATCAACTACATTTGCCTTTAGTGGAATAATATCGTTGTAGAAGCGATAATTCTTCTCTAATTTTAATTTCACTTTCATATACCACTCCAAAACTGGTCCTTTGTATAGGTATTGATGAATCAGCAGATTTTTGAAATAATCTGGAGTTTCCAATTCTTGACGCAATAATCCATACTCTTTTCGATAAAATGCGGTAATTTCTTTTGCTTGCAGACGGAAAGTAAGACCATGCGAGGTTTCTTGAGGTTCTGGCGTAATCCGATCAAAAAACTTGAGTGTGATTCTACCAGACTTTAAGAAAAACTCTGTTTTTGGCAAACAATCATAAGCACCATGAATCATAATAGGCAGAACATCTAATCCCAATTCATGTGCTACGGAAAAAGCACCTTGATGAAATCTATTGATAGCACCATCTAAAGTCCTTTTTCCTTCTGGAAATATAAGGATGGAATAGCCATCGGCCACCTTCTGCTTAATTTTATCAAAACCTGCTTCCACCCCTCGGTATGCAGGATAATAATCAGCAAATCGAATAATCAGACCATAAAACGGATTGTTGTACACCCACTTGTTGGTAAAAACAATAATTTTAGGGTGCAGCATGAGTAGAAGAACCAGATCCAAATGAGACTGATGGTTGGAAATGATCACAGAAGGGTTTGAAAAATCGGCTTTGTACTTATCTATCCATCTTTTTCGAATGGGAAAAATCATAGATACTATTCCTTTGGAGAAATTACAGATGATAAAAGAAATCGTATTTTTTTTCCGTTTTTTGGGGATGGGTAATATCCATAAAATCGGTAGCATAGATGACATAACCAAAGTACCCATCAGAAACACAAAAAAAGTGACCACTGATAAAAGGGTGTTGGAAAGCGAAATGGGTTGCAGCCGTTTGCCTTTTCTATTCTTAATCAGAAAGTTAAAAAGCATGGGTGTGAAAACAAACGTAATAATCAAAACCGAGCCTATTCCAATGATGGCAACTGAGGCAATGGATTTGATGGCAGGATGTTTTGCGAAAACCAACACGCCAAATCCTCCAAGGGTGGTTAGCGCCGACATAAAAACTGAGGTCTTAAAATGTACCAGCGGCGTGTTCCCATGCTTATAATCATCAATCATTCCATTGACAATAAAAATGCTGAAGTCAAGACCCAAACCAAAAACAAAACTGGAAATAATGATGTTGAAGATGTTGAACTCAATTCCAAAAAGGCCCATAATCCCTAAGGTCCAAACCCACCCTACAGCAATGGGCAAAAAGGTAACCGTAGCCAACTCAATACGCCCAAAGAAAAGAAGTAAAATGCCAAAAACTACAAACATGGATAAAGTGGAAAGGCGATTGAAGTCCTCTTTTAATACTTCCAACAGTTTGTTGATAAAAAGCTGCTGATCGAATACCACCCAATCTGGGTTGGTCAACAACTGATCGATCAACTGAGGTTTGGTTCCGACTTCTGATTTTAAAATGGTGGCAACATAATACTCCTCTCCTGCCCGATGGATATAATTACTCAAAAAAACATCCATTACAACTTGAAATTCAACTGGAGCTTCTACTTCAAAATCTTTGTCCAGCAATCCGAAGAACTGATCAAAAGCAACTTCTTTGATTTTAAAACTTTTGCCTGCCGAGCGGACAGTTTCTTTCACTTCTTGCTTTTTAGCATCACTCCAGAAGCTGTTCCATCGAGCAATTTTAGTTTCTTGCGCAGTTTTTGAAGGAAGAACATCCACCACCGAAATCGAAGATTTTACAAATCCATCCTGCTCCAAGTTCTTGATAAATTGCGTGCTGTTTTCTTCTTTCTCCAAAGCATCATTGAGGCTTTTACCATGCGTAAATGCAAATATACTGCTGTTGGCTTCAGAACTTATCTCTCTTAAATTTCGTTCAGCTTGTGATACTTCCTTCGACTGAAAATTAAGAGTGGAAATGTCACCATTAAAATTAATTCGAGGGATGAAAAAAGCAAAAAAGAGAGAAAGAGCAATCACAGAAAAAGCCAAAACCTTACTCTTATGAAAATCAGGGGCAATTAAGGATGTCAACCACTTTGAAGTTCGACTCTCTTGTTTCAGCTTGACTTTTCTCGCAATTAACGGCAGAACTATCAATGCAGAAAGTGCTGAAAAGAAGATCGCAAAAGCAGCAAAAAGACTCAACTGCTCCAAAGCTTCCGATTTAATAACATAAATACAAAGCAAAGCTGACGCTGTTGTAAGACTACTCATTATTAGTGGAGTGGAAACTTTTTTTAGAGTTTCCTTGACAGATTGTGTCTCTTTGATATGTGTAAAAACATGAATGGAGTAATCTATAGCCACGCAGAGTAGAATCGCACCAATCCCCAATGAGATCATTGAAATTTCACCTTCAATGAGTGACAGCAACAAAAGTGAAATGATGGTTCCAATGGCTACTGGAATGAGAAGAAAGAAAATAATTCTGATTCGTCGAAAGTAGAACCAAAACAGCAGAAACAAGAAAAGTAAGGAGATGGAGACGGTCACCATAATATCCTTTTTTACCTGAACCGAGTTTTCTATTGCCACTATGGTTCCGCCGTAGCTCTCTATTTTTACTTGTGGCAGGTTTTTCTCCACCGTCCGCACTGTTCTTTTTACCAACCGAACCAATGCTTCATTCTCTTTGGTGTTGGAAGCAGGATGATATGGATCGATAAAAAGCATCAACTTTTTCTGGTCTTTGGTAAAGATGTGCCCATCCAATACCAGAAAATTATCGTCGATGTTAAACCCTGCCAATCGCTGTAAAGCCACCGAAGCAATGTTCAAAGGATCTTTAAAAAAGAACTTCCCTGTGGCAAACCCCGCTGGAGAGATCAATGACCTGTACCCCGATTCAATACTTTTGTAAATAGCTGAATCGTTGAGGATAGAATCCATGCGCTGATAATCTTTCTCTTCTAAATAGAGCGGCAGGTGGCTGTGTATAAAGTCATACACCTCCATAATCTTAGATTGATCGACAGCATAATCAATCTTTGCAATAAGCGCTGTATCGGACTGAATGGAGTCGTAGAATTGCTGACCTGCTACTAAGAGTAGAGTGCGATCAACAAGAGAAGTGTCAGAAAGAGATATTGTAACAATTATTCGATCGGCCAATTCACTGTTGCTAAAAACTTCACTTATGGCATCTATTCGTTCGTCTCGCGGAATAATAGAGTTAACATCCTCTTTAAAATCGAGTTTAAGAATATAATAGAGTGCAAAAAACAGAAAGAGGATTAAAAGCACAGAAAAGACCTTCACTCTTCGAGATAAAAACTCATATATTTTAATGAAAAGAGTTGCCATTTATCTTCGCTTTAATAGAACCAACACCAAATAAGAAAAAGCACCAAATAAAATTCCAGCCACAACTGAAAGTGCCATAGCACCAACGATGTATTGCCAAAGATTGCTTTTTACTGATGCAATAGAGAGATCAAAATCCACACTCCACGAACCCGCTCCCATCAAAAAGCTGCCCATCACATAACTCAAATAGAGGATAAAGGGAATCATAGGTGGCAAGCTGATATTGGCAGCAATAAAGAAAATACCTTTATGAAGCGATAAGAAATGTGCCAGAATGAATCCCACCAAAAGTTGATAACCCCAGATGGGGAAAATACCCATAAAAACACCAAAAGCAATAGAAAAAGCGATAGTGTGATTGGGAATGGCTGCTGCCGACTCTTTAACTTCTCTGAATATCTGCTTTAAAGATTTTTTCCTGTATTCATTAAATACACGACGAGGGTGATGATACAAGAAAGCCAAAAGTACCAGAACAGTGTTCAATACACTGATTCTAAAGAAATCCTTGAAAGGGCGAAAATGAGTTACACGTTCTTCTTTTTCAGGATAAAAGACATCAATGGGTGCAGGAATCACATCTATACCACGCCAAGCCGCACGGACGATCACCTCAATTTCAAACTCGTATTTTCGTGTAAAAAAACGCATTTTATGAAGCGCATGCAGAGGATATAAGCGAAATCCCGATTGCGTATCCGGAATTACCAATCCCGTCTCTACCTTAAACCAGAAATTAGAAAAACGATTGGCAAAATTGCTTTTACCATCCATATTCTCCTGATTCAAATCACGAGCGCCAATGATAATAGCATTGGGGTTTTCATCAATCATATCCAGAAAAGACACCAAATCTTTGGCGTAGTGCTGCCCATCAGAATCTAGGGTGATACCATATTGAAACCCTTTATTATAGGCGTGTTTGAAACCAGTACGCATGGCGTACCCTTTTCCTCTATTCTTAGAGTAAGTGACCAAATCAACTTGCGGGAATTTCTTAATAATATCCAAAGTAGAGTCAGTGCTGCCATCGTTCACCACAATCAGATCAGAACAATATAGAAGCACATCGGAAATTACCTTTTCCAATGAACCCGCATTATTATAAGTAGGAATAATAACACAACATTTCTTCTCTTGAAACAGCTGTGGGTATTGACTATATTGATTTGAACTCTCCATTGAATTTCAATATTTTCCGATCCTTATCTACAATCTCAGCACGAACCAATAAATTGGAGTTTTCATTGACTTGATAACCAATGGTTATTTGCAGCTCCGCACAAACTAAAGGATTGTGCATAGATAAAAATTTAATATCTCGTGACTTAATCATCTGCAAATTCTGATCGAGCACTTGTTCTAACAACTCTTTGATTAACAAGACTTGCACAACTCCAGGTGTAATGGGCGTCTGAGGAAAATGACCTTCATACACTGGGTGATTTTTATTGAACGAAACTGCAGCTGAAATCTCGCCATCTTCTGCACTGTGAATAGTGAAGTCGTATAAATTATCTACAACCATTACTCTTTTAAATTTAACAATTCCATGTTGACCACCAGACTGACGCCTCGATGGGTAAAGTTCATAGTTTGGGGTTGACCAGCAGCATTTCTTTCAAACTGAACTTTCACCACACGCAACATGTTTTTTCTCCACTTGGCCTGTTTTACTAAAAAATCGGATTGGTAAAGATAGATAAAAGTATCAGAGAAGTGACGGAATTTCAGCTTGTTCGTCTTCTCCTTACAGGTGGTAGAGAACCGAACTTTTTCAATTTTATTCAAATCTTGAAGCAAAATTCTAAAATCGTCAAAAATAACCTGCAACAGTTTGGGGTGACTAAAAAACTCTTTGGCTGAAACCACCTCAAACTGATCGTTTTTATATTTTATATCCAGCATGGTCATTCCAAACTCAGACATAAAAACGATATGCGTGGAAGAGTCCATCTCCTGTTTTTTGAAAAGAACCAATCCCGAAAAGGCATATTCCCGAAATGAAATAGAAGTTTTATACAACATAGAGTTGTAAGCCACCCCTAAAACAGTTTTCATTTCTACTTTCTCATCTAGCCGAGCGGGATTCGTTGCAAAAGTATCGGAGAAAAAAAAACTACTTAATATCAAACACAGTGTCAGAAATCGCATCGTTCAAATGACGGTTTACAAATGAAATTATAGTGTAATCGGTATCAGACTCTCGCATAATTACTTTGGTAGCTACGCCATCTTGTTTGGATATGTATAGATCGGTTTGTTGTATAAACTTCTTCATATTGGCATCTTTGGGCGTGAGTTTAAGAAAATAGGTGGTCTTATCTTCAAAAGCTTCCATGGCAAAACGATTGTCTTGAATCAGATTTCCTTTGGCAATGCTCAAAATCAAATCGTTCAGTTCTTTAAAAGCTGGATTGGAAGAAACATCAAACACACGAACTTTTCCTTGGTCTTTGATGGAAAACTGTCCGTTTTTTATGCCAATAACATATTCAAATGGCTCATTGTATTGCCATCTAAGATTGTTGTCGCGTTTGTACCAAAATTTTCCTTTACTCACGATAACCTCATCCAGATAAGCCATGGTTTTCTCTTGGATAAAATCACTGGTGATGGAAATTAGTTTGGCAGAATGCGCTTCTATTTCTTTCTCCAGCGCAGCACTATTCTCTACCTTTGTGAAACCTGTAGGTTGAGAAAAAGCCAACCAGTTAAAGGCAAGAAAAAACATTGTGAATACTATTTTCATATGATTATAATTTGTTTTTCAATTGCCATATGGAACTCGCCAAGATAATCATCCTTTTTTGTGAGAAGCTTTCTCATGGCTCGTTTCATGTGTCTATATTTTGTTTTTTTAATGGCCACATGGAACTCGCAGCAATAGTCATTCCCCTTTGTGAGAAGTATTCTCATGCTCGTTTCATAGGTGTATAATTTGTTTTTCAACTGCCATATGGAACTCGCCACAATAATCATCCTTCTTTGTAAGAAGATTTCTCATGGCTCGTTTCATACGATTTTTTATTTATAATTCAGGGTTTCGACAAGCTCAACCACCGTTTTTATTTAGCATGAATTAAAATAAAGCAAATGACTTCGACAAGCTCAGTGGCCAAATCCTCAACCACTTTTTATTATGATTTATTTTTCATTTTGCATCAACTCCTCCACTGTAACCAACTCGTAGTTCAACGACTTTAGCCAAGGCAAAAGTTCCTTCAATATAGGAATAATGTTCTTGGAAGTGTCGTGCAACAAAATTATGTCTCCCCCTTTTATTTTAGACTGTATGCGTTTAAATACCACTTCTGTAGGTTCATTTTTTGTATCCAACGATCGCACTGACCATCCAACAACTTTAAAGCTAAGTCCTTTTAGCGCTTTTGCAATGATCGGATTGGTCACTCCAAAAGGAGGGCGAAAAAGGTTGTTGGGAACTCCCGTCACCTGCGCAATTGCTCTACGTGTTTCAACAAGCGAAGAGCGAATACTCTTACTCCCCTGCAAAGGAAAGAGTGATGAGTGCATCCATGAATGATTTCCTATGCCATGTCCTTCTTGCACCATTCGCTTCACCACTTCTTTATGGGAGGCTATTTTCATCCCTATCAAAAAGAAAGTGGCTTTAACCTCCCATAATTTCAACAAGTCGAGAACTTCTTTTGTTTGTAGATATGGTCCATCGTCAAAAGTAAGAGCAATCTTATTAAGTTGATTGGGAGCACGATTAAAAGTTCTCACATAGACACCAGAACGTATATTGGCAGAAGCCCAAAACAGGAAAAGCGTATAGGAGAAGATGATACCGACAGCAACAACCAACTTAACTTCTGCGGAGATAGGCGCAAAATAGACAATCCCGAAACCCAGCAGAAAAGCAACAAAAGCACCAACGGATTTAATCCTTGGTGAGCAGCACAAAAGATAAGTCTTCATTGTTGGTATAATTAAAAATCAACGCATGCTTGTATTTTTTTTGGATCTCTTTTTCAGATGCCAATAAATTGGGTAAATAGTTGTTCTTCAAAATAACATTGGCCAAATGAAGAGCAAAAGAAGAGACAGTGGGATGTGTTCCCACCCATCTCTTGTAATTAACCGCACAACTATTGCTGAGTAAATCAGCCACCTCTTGATAGTAGTGATTTTGCGTTTTATTATTATCCGCTCCAGAAATCAATAGATCTACATCGTCCATCGAAAGTTGATTTCGTTGAAGAAACTCGTCCAACTTCTGCTCCAACTCAATCTTCTCTTTTAGTTGATGAACCAACTGCATATCAACAATCTGAACAAGCCCCTCCTCTTTCTGATTTGTTAACGTAAAAAAAGAAGCTCCTTCAGAAAAAAAGTTATACTCTTCGGCAGAAATACAACCTGAAGCTTCTACCAACTCCATTAAATCATCGTTAAACTCATCTGCACCACCCAAAAGAACACTGTTTGCTTCGCCTAAATTCATTAGGGTGAAAGCATCCATAAGTGCTGTTTCAAACGAAAGAGACTTTTGAGTAAATGTGAGATTGTATCCTTTGCACTTCAGCAAAAGAGCAATTTGACCTGCGATGGTATTGTGGGTGGATTGTATAAATGGCGTAGGATTGAGCATAGACTCATTGTTTTCAATGAGAACATTCAAAAATTTTGTAGTATCATCCAAACAACCCAATCCTGTTCCTACAATAATTGCGTCGGGTTGTTGAATTT
>Ga0079223_10001221_pt1 | contig 15005 bp, 10 predicted proteins | sample Stecom2011_FD_75072 | JGI IMG/M metagenome (GOLD analysis project Ga0079223, IMG submission 75072) | Agricultural soil microbial communities from Utah to study Nitrogen management - Steer compost 2011 | ecosystem: Environmental > Terrestrial > Soil > Agricultural land | place: USA: Utah... | reverse complement strand
CTTCCTTGTGGTAAAGTATTCTTCTTACAGATAATGTTAACGACCTGACCGTTATCTCAACAGGGCTGGCAAGTCGATAGGAGCAGAGCAAGGGGAGAAAGAGGGAGAGATGGGGTGACGAAGTAACGAGGTAACGGGGTGACGAGGTGAATTCTCAACAGGGCAGAGCAAGCTACCGGGGGTAGAACGAGTGGCTGTGGGAAGCAGGAGCTTCCCACCCCTGTTGAATTCGAAAGAAAGCAGGAATTACAGCAATTGGTTCAATTACTGACAAGGTCAGATACTGAATGTTATAATCCCGAATAGTTATATGATTAGTGTCAATGCTGACAGCCTGACCGATAGAGAGAGAGGGAGTGAGGGAGAGACTGAGGGATGTTGTGACGAAGTAATGAAGTAACGGGGTGACGAGGTGAATTTTCAACAGGGCTGAGCAAGCTACCGGGGGTAGAACAAGAGGCTGTGGGAAGCAGGAGCTTCCCACCCCTGTTGAATTCGAAAGAGAGTTAGAATTCTGGCAGTTGATTCGAAAATGAGATAAACAGGTCAGTTTCTGGATACTTCCTTGTGGTAAAGTATTCTTCTTACAGATAATGTTAACAACCTGACTGTTATCTAAACAGGGCTGGCAAGCTCCTGCTTGCCAGAACCCTATACTTTGCCCCCATAAGCTTGCTTCTCCTCCCTCTGGTTTTTTCATTCTACATCCTACATTGTACATTCTACATCTTTTTTTCTCCGTCAGCTTGCTTCTCCTTCCTCTGGTTTTTCTCATAACTCACAACTCACTCCCTCTCTCACTCTCTCCCTGCTTTTCTCCCTCTGGTTTCTCTCGTAACCCGTAACTCGTAACTGGTCACTAATAGCTACGAAGCTATTCTCCTTCTGGTTTTTTCATCCTACATCCTACATTGTAAATCCTACATCCTCTTTTCCCCCCGGTAGCTTGCTCTGCTTCCTCTGGTACCCTTAAATTTCGGTGTTTTCGGTGGCTAATACTTTTCTTGCTATTCCTTCCAATGGACTTGCTTCTCCTTCCTCTGGTTTTTCTCATAACTCACAACTCACTCTCACCGTCTCTTAGTCTCTCCCTCTCTCAGTCTCTTTTCCTCTTGCTCTACTCCCGTAAGCCTGCTCTGCTCCCTCTGGTTTTTCCCGTAACTCGTAACTGGTAACTAATAGTAAGTAAACAGGGGTAGAGCAAGCAGGGGCTTATAAACTCTTCTTGTTAACTTTCTAACAAACTTGCTCTCTTTACCTTGCAGTAAAATCTTGACACAAGTTTCTCCGGTGAAAGTTATTCAGGTGATAAAGATTCGAGAAGGTAATCAGAAGCAGAAGATGATACAGTACAATTACGATGTCATAGTGGTCGGTGGCGGCCATGCGGGGGTGAAGGCGGCATTTGCATCAGCCCGGATGGGAGCACGCACCCTCCTCTTTGTCATCAAGTATGAGAGTATAGGAAGAATGTCCTGCAACCCTTCGATCGGCGGCCCTGCCAAGGGGCATATGGCTCGTGAGATCGATGCTCTGGGTGGCGAGATGGCGAAGATAGCCGACCTGACCGGTATCCAGTTCCGGATGCTCAACAAGAAGAAGGGCCCGGCAGTCTGGGCACCTCGCTGTCAGAACGACCGGTTGCTCTATTCGATCGAGATGTTACAGGCGGTAGAGGCTCAGGAGGGTCTGGAGATCAAAGAATCTATCGTTGATGAGATCCTGACCAGGTCCGACGAGGTTATCGGAGTGAAGACGAACATCGGCGAGAGTTATCACGCGCCGAAGGTAATAGTCTCCTGCGGCACCTTTCTGAAAGGAGAGATACATATAGGGAGAAGTTCGTATTCCGGTGGCAGGTCGGGAGAACCGGCAGCCCTCAACCTCTCCGGCTCACTTCAGCGGCTCGGCCTGGATCTCGGCCGGTTCAAAACCGGAACACCCCCCCGTATCGACCTCAGGACGATGGACTATTCCCGGCTCATCGAGCAGCCGGGTGACGAACCACCTCAAGGTTTCTCTTTCTACCGTGATATAGAGCTGAGAAACCAGGTAAGCTGCTATATGACCTATACGACCGAAGAGACGCACCGCCTGATCAGGGATAATCTTGAACGTTCCGCCCTCTATGGCGGCAGGATAGAGGGGAGAGGCCCTCGTTACTGTCCTTCGATCGAGGACAAGATCGTTCGTTTCACTGAACGGGATAAACATCATATCTTCGTGGAGCCGGAAGGGTTACGGACTCATGAAGGCTACGTGAACGGGATATCGACCAGTTTACCCCCGGATGTGCAGAAGCAGATAGTCGCTTCGATACCAGGCCTGGAGCAGGCAAAGGTTATCCGATACGGCTATGCCATAGAATACGATTATGTCCTGCCCGGCCAGATCGATGCAGCTATGCAATCACACAAAATCAGAGGACTCTACCTGGCTGGCCAGATCAACGGCACTTCCGGATATGAAGAAGCAGCTGCCCAGGGGATGGTAGCCGGTATCAATGCCGTTCTCGCGCTCGACTATCAGCCGGTTCTGACCTTTCCCCGCAGCAGGAGTTATATCGGCGTCCTGATCGATGATCTGGTCACGAAAGAGAGTGAAGAGCCTTACCGGATGTTCACCTCCCGTGCTGAGTACCGTCTTTCTCTCCGCCAGGATAATGCAGACGAGCGAATGATGCCGACCGGCCACAGACTCGGCCTGGTCTCGGAAAGACGCTGGCAGCGTTTTCTCAGGATGCAGGAGATCAAAGAGCGTGAACTGGAAAGGCTGAAAACCCGCAACACGGCCCGGAGCAGCGAATTGAGCGAACCGACTCGCCTGATCAACATCCTGCGTCGACCCAATATCGAGTATTGTGATCTGGCAAGATTCGGCTATAGAATCCCCTCCGATGTTACTCCTGCCCTGCAGGAGCGGATAACCCTAGAGGTAAAGTATGAAGGCTATCTGAAGCGACAGGAAGAGGATATAAGAAAATTCGAATATTTTGAGAACTACCCTATCCCCTCCGAGCTCGATTTTATGAGTATCCAGTCGATAGCTTACGAAGCGAGAGAGAAGCTGAAGAGAATGAAACCAGCCTCGATTGGCCAGGCAGCCCGGATCTCCGGCGTTAACTACACCGACATCACTGCCCTGATGGTTTTTCTGAAAAAACGGGAGAGAAAAGAGTGACACCGGCCCGGGATCGTGCTCAGATTTAATGGTTCGCTACCACCGGTCAAAAAATAGCTTGTAACAATAACCGGAAATAATTTTACATATTCGGAAGAACAGTAACCGAAAAGCTAAATGAGGAAGATATGAAAAACACGGAATATCAACCGCATAAGCGGGAAACCTATATCAGGGTCGGGCTGCTCACGATCGTGGGACTTCTTATCCTCTTTTTCGGCTACGGCTGGATGAGTGGATTATTGAGCAGGGCGAGATATACCAGGATGCAGGTCAGTTTCGAGAATGCGGGCAACATCGAGCCCGGCAGTGCCGTAACACTTTATGGAGTGAGAAAGGGACGGGTTGACACGATCACGATCAAAGAATGGGGTGTAATAATCGATATGCTTGTAGAACTCGATTTCCCGCTTCCGGTGGATACGGAATTCCTGATCAGAGATGCTGACCTGATGGGTAACCGTCAGATAGACATCATTCCGGGCAGTTCTTCCGAGATGCTCGGGCCGGACGATATTCCGAGCGGCAGCAACCTAACCAGCCTCGCAGGGCTTGTGCCTAAACTCTCCGATATAGTAGCAGATATCGACAGGATAATCAAAAGCCTCTCCTCCCGTGACGATCTGATGGAAGACCTCATTGAAACAATAAGCTCCTCCCGCCAGCTGATGGAATCGCTGGAGAGCTTCTTCTCAGCTAATTATAACGAACTGGGTGAGATAGTGGCCAATCTGCACCAGACCTCCCGTGAGATCAATACAATCCTCTCGGAAGAACGGGATACGATCCGGTCAACTGTGCATACCGTATCCGGATCGGTTGCCGAACTGGAAGAGGTCCTGGTGAAGATCAACAATATGCTCGATGAGGTGGAACCGGTAATGGAGAAAATCAGCCGGGAAGAGGGAACTCTTCACTATCTTCTCACCGAGAAGGATCTATATGAAAACCTGCTCAAGACCTCGGCCGAGATCGATTCGCTGATCTATGATATCAGAGAAAACCCGAAAAGATATTTTCAGTTCAGGCTGTTTTAGGATTGCGGAGCAGAGCAAGTGGAAAGGACTGAGAGACGAAGAGACCGAGAGAGGGAATGAAGGAGTTAATGATCAGGAGATTCGCTGGCAGCAGGAGAGAAGAAAAAAGATAGTATCAGGTGATATTTTCGTTATACTGAGTAACAGGAAAGATATATGGAATATAGAATGACAAGAAAGATAATACTGACATTACTGCTGCTGACAGTGACACTTCTTCCTCTGTTCAGTTATCAGTTCGGCAAGAACAAGGTTCAGGTCGAGAAGATCGAATGGTCGATGATGAAGACTCTCCATTTTGATATCTATTTCCCGAAAGGTTCAGACGAATTTGGCCAGACAGCAGCCCTTATGGCGGAAGAAGCTTACTATTATCTGCAGGATGCCTTCCAGACTCCGCTCTACTCGAGGGTACCGATAATCTTCTACGAATCACACCGAGAGTTTCAGGTCACGAATATCATCTATCAACTCCTCTCAGAAGGGGTTGGAGGTTTTACCGAATCACTCCATAACCGGGTGGTAGTGCCCTACGACGGTAGTTACAAGAAGCTGGAAGAGGTCCTGATCCACGAGCTGACACACGCTTATATCAATGCGATGGACAGTGAGTTCAGCGCAGCCCGCTTCTTCAACTTCCCGCGGCTGTCGTTCCCCTTCTGGTTTGCCGAAGGGTTACCAGAATATCTCTCTATCGGCGGAGAGGATAATTACAACAATATGTTCGTCATGGACATGGTCTTCAATTCCTATCTACAGCCGCTGGAAACGGTCGGGGGTTATTACGCCTACCGGCTCGGTGAATCTTTTCTCACCTACATAGACGAGACCTATGGCCGTGATACAGTGATGCGCTATTTCTACGCCTTCCGGACTTCCGGGACAGCCGATGCCGCCACGAACAGGGTATTCGGCATGGACTTCGAAGAGCTGCAGAACAGATGGCATAATCAACTCAAGCGTGATTATACCCCCTATCTGCAGACTCACGATATCCCTTATGAATCCTTTGAACGGAGAACAGACCAGCAGAAGGACGGCTCTTATCTCAACTATGCACCCCGCTTCTCACCCGACGGCAGAATCTATCTCTATTTCTCCAACCGTAACGAAAGGATGGGTATCTGGCGCGGGCATACCCTCGATATCTTCGAAGATGAACGGCTCATCAGAGGTGAAGCTACCGGCCGGTTCGAGCAGTTCCACTTTCTCCGCACCAATATAAGCTGGTTTCCCGACAGCCAGAGATTCGCCTTCGTCTCCAAGACGAAAGCAGGTGATGTGATCTATATCGCCGATTCAACAGACGGTAAGGTCCTTGAATCGATCGAGATGTATGATTTCGATGCCATCTACGAGATCGATATCGACAGCAGGGGTGAGCGGATCGTCTTCTCCGGCCAGCAGAATATGAAGAACAATATATACTACCTGGAGATCACTACCGGAGAAACAGTCCAGATAACCTTTGACAGTTATTATGATCATCAGCCCCGCTGGTCGCCCGACGGGACGAAGATCGTCTTCTCCTCCGAGCGGACAGAGACAGAAGAGCATCGATACGAACATCTCTTTAACAGGTTGACCGACCAGATCTACTATTACGATCTGGAGCAGGATAGATTCTTTCAGGTAACGAGTGACAGCTTCAGTAACCACTCTCCTTTCTGGAATGCGGCCGGCACCAGCATCCTCTTCATCTCGGAAGAGGATAGGGTATCTAATTTCCATATCATCGATATCGGTAACGGGCAGAGGTCCCGGATCACAAAAACCCTGAACGGCGTTTTCCACGGCGATATTAATCAGAGCGAGAATCAACTCGTCTTTTCGGCTTTTTATAATAATGGCTGGGATATTTATCTCGCCAACCACCCTCTCGATGATCTCGTTTTCTATGAATACTCCCTTCCACAAGAATACGTTCCGGAAGACGACTTCCCGGAACGCTTCCAGCTCTATCGCTACCGGTATTACGGCCAGCAGGAGAGAGAGGTAAGCCGGACAAGACGCCCCTATGAGATCGAGCGGACCGATACGGATTTCTTCAGGATAAGGACGGAGACAACACTTGAACAGCGTCCTGAAGAGCCCAAACCACCCGAAATAGAACCCTACAGGGTCAGGTTTCATCTCGATCGGCTCTGGGGTGGAATGGCTTATTCATCGACTTACGGGACGATCGGCAGCCTGCTGATCGGATTGAGTGATGTAATGGGAGACCATACGATCAGTGCCCAGCTCGGTATTCAGGGGAAGCTGAAAGAATCGGACTTCATATTCACCTATCTCTATCTGCCGCACCGGATAGATTACGGCTTCGGTATTTATCAGCTTACCGATGATATTCTCTATTATTACCCTTACCAGAATATCTATGTCAGTGTCAGAGAGAAAGATACAGGTGCCTATGGACTGATACGCTACCCTTTCAACCGTTTCTGGCGGCTCGATTTCGAGAACCTGATCTATCGGCGAAGCGAGCTCTACGAGCAGTGGAACCCCTACTCAGCCAGCTGGTTCCGTATCGGTAAGGAGACCGACTTTGTCTATTCACCCCAGCTCAGGCTGGTGCACGATAATATACTCTGGGGTCCTACCGGCCCGATGAGTGGCTGGCGCGGCTATGTAGCAGTCAACAAGAGCTTTGCCAGAGAGCGGCATAACTATCTTACCGCCCATACAGATCTGAGGAGCTATTCACTCTTTTCACGCCGTTATTCCTTTATGACCCGCTTCTTTGCCGGAGCGAGTACGGGTGAAAGCCCGCAGAGCTTCCGGCTCGACGGCTACAACAATATTCGCGGCCTGACCGAAGAGACGAGAGGTTATAAGAAAGTAATGGGGAGCCTGGAGTTGAGGTTTCCGTTCATCGACCAGCTCAGGATGTCATTCCCGCTTCCGCTGACTCTCTATCAGCTCCGGGGCAGTATCTACACCGATATAGGAGCAGCCTGGAATAATAACAGCGATTTCAACGCCTTCAGGGATAGACGGCTTGACGATATAGTTCTCGGATTCGGTTTCGGCCCGCGGGTCAATCTCGGAATCTTTGTCCTCAAATTCGACGTTGCTTGGAGTACCGATCTCGATAGAACCGGTAAACCAACCTACTATCTCAGCATAGACCCGGAACTCTAACAGCTCTGTTCCGGTCAATTCAGCATACATAGAGGAGCCAATTTATGAGTAGATTAATGATCAGCCTCTCGGGGATACGTGGTATCTTCGGTGATTCACTGACACCGGAAATAGCACTCGATTACGCCGCCCATTACGGGATGTTCTGCAACAGAGGCACGATAATTGTCGGCCGTGATTCACGGACGAGTGGAGAGACGATCCGTAACGCTGTCGTTTCAGGACTCTTGAGTGTCGGCTGCTCGGTTATCGATCTCGGTATTGTGGCAACCCCTACTCTGCTGCTGGCAGTAGAGGAGGGTAATGCAGACGGTGGTATCTGTATCACTGCCTCCCATAATCCGGCAGAATGGAATGCCCTCAAGCTCTGCGGTAAATCGGGTATGTTTCTCTTCCCGGAGGAGGCACAACTCTTTCTCGATTCTCTTGATAAGCCTGTCAGTTACGCTCACTGGCAGGAGTTGAAAGGTGTTCAATACGATTATGAAGCGACTATCAGACACGTCAGAAAGATACTTGCCATTCCCTATCTCTCTATTACTGAAATTCGTTCCCAGAATTTCCGGGTAGTCATAGATTCGGTCAATGGAGCTGGTGGCCAGATCTCTGCCGCCCTGCTCCGGGAACTCGGCTGTCAGGTTTTCGAGATCAACAGCGAGCCTACCGGCCGCTTTGCTCACGAACCGGAACCGCTTGCCAGAAACCTCCACCAGCTTAGAGAAGCAGTTCTGGAGAATGAGGCCGATATCGGCTTCGCTACCGATCCCGATGTGGATCGCCTCTCTATCGTCTCCGAAAAGGGTGAGGCGATAGGAGAAGAGTATTCACTCCTGCTCGCAGCTGATTTCATTCTCGGCCGAAAGAGAGGTGATATAGTAACCAACCTCTCCACCTCGATGGCGATCGATGATATAGCTGCCCGGCATGGGGTAGAAGTCCACCGCACGAAGGTAGGCGAGATCAACGTCGGAAAGAAAATGCTCGAACAGAAGAGCCCTGTCGGAGGCGAGGGGAACGGCGGAATAATCTGCCCTGAAGTTCACTATACCCGCGATGCACCAGCCGGAATTGCAATAATACTCGCTCTCCTGGCTGAACGACATCTACCAATCTCACAGATAGTCGATAAAATACCCCGCTACTATATCTGTAAAGACCGGATAGAGGTGGAAGCAAAAAGACTCGATGCCATAATGGCAAAGGCAGAAACTCTCTATGATAACAGAGAGATAGACCGAACTGACGGTCTGAAGTTTCTGGGGCCGAATTACTGGATACACATCCGAAAATCTGGAACCGAGCCGATAATCAGGATCTACGTCGAGAGCAGCAACCCCGAAGAGGCCGAAGAACTCTGCAGAACGACAGTCGATAAACTTCTGGCAGAATAAAAGCAGGAGAGTCTCCGGGTGAGCAGACAAGCGAATACGATCAGCTACCTCTACTGCTTCCTGGCAGTTCTCTTCTTCTCTACTAACGAACTGGTCGGGAAATTCATCGGTGACGGTATCTCACCGACCATGATCACGATCGTTCGCTTTCTTATCGGTTTCCTCGTCCTCTTCCCTGTTCTCATACTCGAGCAGAAGAGAAAGAAACGGAAGTTATCCCTCTCAGATCTCTATCAAATAAGTCTTCCCGGGGTAATCAATGTCGTCGGGGCTATGCTCTTTCTCCAGTTAGCTGTCTATTACGGAAAAGCATCCACGAGCGCTATCCTCATCAGCAGTAATCCCATTTTCGTCTTCTTCCTCGCTCCTCTCATACTGAAAGAGAAACTCTCAACCGGCAGGCTGGCCGGTATGCTGCTCGGACTGGCAGGTATTATTCTCGTCATCAGAGGAGATATTCCCAACCTCGTCTCAGGCTCCGACCCGACACTCGGTTTCGTTTACAGCTTGCTTGCCTCCTTCACCTTCGCACTCTTCACCGTGCTCGCCAAGAAACAGGTCATCCGATACGGTAACGTTCGCTTCAATACGATATCATTCCTCATCGGCTCCCTGATTCTTCTCCTCGTCTCGCTCATCCTGAGACTCGATCTTACCTTTCAGATCACCGGCCCCAATCTAATATATATCGCCTATCTTGGCCTCTTTGTAACAGTTGCTGCCTACCTCTTCTACTTCGCCGGTCTAAAAAATGTCTCCACTACCAACGGCTCGATGATCTTCTTCCTCAAGCCATTCCTCGCCTCACTCCTCTCCTGGCTCCTGCTCGATGAGCAGATTACAGCAATCCAGTTCCTCGGGATCATCCTCATTATCGGAGGTATCTATCTCGGCCAGAAATGGTCACCTGCTGTAAAACAGGGCGTGTCATTCAGATAACCGTCAGACCCGGAAAGGGGTAAATTATAACTGCAGTCTGAGCAATAACATAGCATTCCTGCCTCAGCGAACCATTAACTATTTCTTGACAGATACAATAGGTTAATGTGATGAATACTCATATAAGTAAATAAGTTAACGGGATAACGTAAGATAGGAAAGTGAATATGTCCGTAAAGTGCGGTATTCTACAGGGTGAAAAGAGAGGGGAAGATATATGAAATATTTTAAGTTTGTTTTGATCATAGCCTTATTCTGCCTGATTCCGGCAACACAACTTATCGGCCAGGCCAGTCATATTTTAACCGATTTATATCACCGCGACTATGACCTGATCAACCGGACAGTTATCGTCCTGAGCAACAAACCGGATTACACGCTCGAGCAGAGGGTAGCCAATCGTCAGATCGTTGTCACTATGGAAGCTACAGCACCCCGTGATAATCTACCTCTCTACCGCAGGCTCGTCAGCCCTGTTCTGGAATCTTTCAGCCTGGCAGCGGGAGATGATGGTGCCCTGATCCTGACCATCAACACCCGGGAACGTTATCATCTTGATTATTTTGAACTTACGGGAGCAGAATACCGACTCGTTCTCGACATCTACAACCGGGAAGTGCCGGTAACCGATCAGGAAAAGTTCGCTTTTGCAAAATTTTACTACATGGTCGGTAATACTGCCCACGCTGAAGAATTACTGCGAGAGATTCTCCTGTCCAGTCCCCGTCTCTCCGGTGCAAACTATTATTTAGGTATGATTCTCATCAACCGGGGCGAAGAGGAGGAGGGAGCTCGTCGGCTCGGGAGTGTTAACTATAACGATTCAGAATACTTACAGGCTCAGATGGAACTTGCCCGCCTTGGAAGGATCGAACTCGAACCTTCACACGAGATGGAACAGCTCTTTCTCGAACTGCGTGATAACTTCCTGCAGGCCGGCGATATAAACCGTCAGATCTTTATGCTCGCTCTTGCCTCTGCTGCTGAAGGGGACAGTCGTAAAACCGAAGCGATCTTATCACGACTCGATCCTGACGAGCCGGCAGTAGAACAGGCAGCTAAAAATGCCCGCCAGGTTTACGAAGAACTTACATCTGATAACTCAGCTCCACTTGTCTCCAATCTTTCCGGCCCGACTCGAATCGGGAGAATAGATCCGATCGATATTATCATCTTTGTTGCCATACTGATAGTGGTAACTGCTGTCATAGTATATCTCATCACGATGCTCAGTTGGAAGAGCAGGCTGAATAATGCCCTGCTTTCACTCGAAGCTTCGGGAGCGAAGCGGCCGGCCAGAACGGCTAAAGAGCGGCTTGCCGAGAAGATAGCCTCCCGGGAGGAGAGTACCAGGGTTGTTACACCCGGAACAGGGTCTAAGAAACCGGTTGCGAAGGTAGAGAAGCCGACTGAACCTCCGGCGAAAGAGAACAACGTGAAAAAGCCGAAGCCCGCAGCAAAGAAACCTCCTGCAACTAAAGCAAAGAGTTCAGTAACAGGACAGAAGGATAGAGTTGAGACTATAGAGAAGAAGCCGGTCAAGCGGGTCCGTTCGGTAACAAAGAAATCTCAGGCTTCGACTAAACCGGTCAAACGCACTTCTGCTGCAAGCCGTAAGAAACCGGTAAAGCAAGAGACAAAGCCGGTTATAAGAAAATCAGAAGAAGAGAAAGCGGCTGATGTTCTGACCGGGCCGGTAGATGATCTGCAGAGGCAGCTCGTGATCAAACTGCATCAGGACGGCTGGGACCACGAAGCCATAGCTAACGAATTACAGATTGACATTATTCACGTTACCCTGATCATTGATACTTATGAAGAAGAACTGTCAAAATCAAAGAGGAATGATTGATAATACCTATACGTAACTGAAAGATAGCCTATGAAATATATACCTCTCATATTGCTGGGACTGTTGATCCTGACACCACTCTCTGCCCGGGAGCAGATCAGAGTGGAGTACGATAACGGGTTCAGCACTGATTACATCAATATTACCACGATCGACGATATCCCCTATTTCAATATTCTGGAACTGAACAAGACCCTCAGTGCTCTTGTCAGTATCGATATTCTGGATAGACGCCTCTTCGTCGAGCTCTATAAGAAACGGCTCATCTTCCTGCTCGATTCCCCCTATCTGATCGATCAGAACGAACTCTATAACTTTATCTACTCGATAGTTAACCTGGACGGGAAATACTATATCCCGCAAGTCTTTCTGGAAAGAGTTCTTCCTGCTATCCTTCCGGGTGAAGTAAGCTTCGACCCCTTTACCAGTACCATCTCTGCTGCCTCACCGGTTGACAGGTCGTTCCGGACTATCGTTATCGATCCCGGACATGGGGGTAAAGATGCTGGTGCTATCGGTTATTCCGGAGAACATGTTAAAGAGAAGGATATCGTCCTCGATATCGCCTTCAAGATCAGAAAGCTCGTCGAAGATAACCTCGATGTCGAAGTCCTCCTGACTCGAGAGGACGACAGACCGGTTCCTCTCCATGCTCGCTCTTCATTCTCTAACCGAAACAACGCTAATCTCTTCATCTCACTCCACTGCAATGCTGCTGAAAATAGAAGCGCTCACGGGATAGAGGTTTTCTTCCTCTCCGTTGCCAAGACGAGCGATGCCCGGGCTGTCGAGATGATGGAAAACGCCGTGGTCGAGAAGTACGAAACCGAAGAAGATGCTCAGATGTATTATGACGACCTGACCCAGATCCTGATCGATATGGAACAGGCGGAACACCTGAAAGAGAGCAGCTACCTCGCCCTTAAACTCCAGGCTAATCTGGTCAATGTTACCGGGGCCCGTGACCGGGGTGTCAAACAGGCCGGCTTCCGGGTTCTCGAAGGTGTCTTCGCCCCGGCAGTCCTCGTTGAGTTCGGCTTCATCTCCAACCGTGAGGAAGAACGGAAACTCTTGAACGAATCATACCAGAATATCCTCGCTCAGGCTGTATTCGAAGGGATTAAGAGCTATATTCACAGTTACGACCTGTTCCGCTGATCTCCACGTTTTCCGCCCATTACCCGGCAGATGAATCCCTGCCAGATTTTTCTTCCCTGAAAGTTTTGTTATACCACACTGGTTGTTCCGATGCTTTCTATCCACAAAAAAAATGGAGCGGGCAACGGGACTTGAACCCGCGACATTCAGCTTGGGAAGCTGATGCTCTACCAACTGAGCCATACCCGCTCTTGAAGAGATAGTTCCCGAAAGTGATTCTGAATGTCAATAAAAAAGGTTGTTAAGTCCCGGGGTTTGGAGTTAAAAAAAACTAAAGGTGGATTAGCAGGGAGAGAGAAAGAGAGACTGAGAGACGGAGGGAGTGAGTTGTGAGAAAAAACCAGAGGAAGGAGAAGCAAGCTTATGGGGGCAGAGTATAGGGTTCTGGCAAGCAGGAGCTTGCCAGCCCTGTTTAGATAACGGTCAGGCTGTCAGCATTGACACTAATCATATAACTATTCGGGATTGTAAGATTCAGAATCTGAACCAGTTTATCAAATTTTCGAATCAACTGCCAGATTTCTAACTCTCTTTCGAACTCAACAGGGGTGGGAAGCTCCTGCTTCCCACAACCTCTTGCTCTACTCCCGGTAGCTTGCTGATCCTCCCCATGGACTTGCTTCTCCTCCCGGTAGCTTGCTTTGCCCTGTTCAAATTTACCTCGTCACCCCGTTACCCCGTTACTTCGTCACTTCTTCACACCGTCTCTCCCTCTCTCCGTCTCTTAGTCTCTCACTCTCCCCCTTGCTTTACCCCCGGCAGCTTGCTCTGCCCTGTTCAAAATTTACCTCGTCACCCCGTCACTTCGTCACACCGTCTCTCACTCCCTCCCTCTCTCCCTCTCTTTTCCTCTTGCTTCACTTTATTCTGCATACTTTCCTGTATTCTTCGTATTCCGCGCCTATACGCAACCGAATGATATATATCCCGGAACGGCATATTTTGTGAGCCGAATCGAGGCCGTCCCAGTGGATGAAATGTTCGCCGGGTGGGTAATATCGATGATAGGCAAGACAGCAAACGTGTTCACCTCGGAGATTAAAGAGGTCGAGGGTTACGAATTCTTCTTCCAGGAGAATGAATTTGACCGTCGTTCCTGAATTGAAGGGGTTGGGATAGGTGGCAACGAGGCCGCTAACCGGTTCGGGCTGAGGAACATCACCCTCGATTTCCGGTTGCTTCACCAGGATAGATACCGGACCGTGAAAACTGCTGAACAGTGAGATATCGAGTGACTCCAGCCAGTAAAAGTAGCAGGTCCCTGTAGTTACATAACAGTCGTTAAAGCTGTAAAAACACCGGCCGGAACTGTTATGTCCGAGAATGAGGGAAGGATTGAGCCTGATACTCTCTTCGATATATTCTGTTTCAGCCCGTAAGATATTATAACCGAGGATGTTAGTCTCCGCTTCCACAACCCACTCCAGCAGAACCGTCTCTTCCGGAGTGAGCAGGGGAAGAAAAGAGCTTAGAGCGAGAGGGAGAGGCTCGTCCGCCCTGGCGGGAAAGATTATTTCCAGAGCATCTGTTGATTCATTCTCCGGCAGGGAGAATGTAACCTCTGAGGATGTCCAGTCTCCAGGGTTATCGATGATATGATACTGATCGCTATCACCAGGCCTGAAGGCTATAGAATGAGGAATGAACCCGAGATCGGGGTCGATCGAAAGCTCAGCACCGGAAAGGTCATTACCGGAGAGGGTGAGAGTAAGCCCAGGATCGGGAAGAGCTGGAATTCCGCTTCCCCAGCTGGAATTGATAGAGATAAAGGAAGAGAACTCGATATCGGCAATTGTGAGTGTCGGCTTGATCTCCCGGCCGTTGAGAGGATCGAGCAGAGTTTCGATCAGGGAGAAAGCGACTTCACTGGAAAAGGGAGAGCCAGCGAAACCGTTATCTACTGCCTGAGCGGCAGCAAAGTAATAACCCGGCTGGAGGATAAGATGCCAGGACCGTCGTAAATTCGAGGTGCAGGGCACTTTACGGTACCCGCATTCTGTTGCCATAGGCGATGAGATCTCTATCCCTCCGGGGGTATAACCAAGCCGGATATTATAGCGAAGAGCCTCTTCCGTGGTAGTATCGTCCTGACTGCCGCTGAACAGGAAATCTACTCTCCGGCCATTTGTCTGCACATTCAGTATCGGCGAGAGTGGCGGCTCATTTGCTATCGCGGTGTTGTTCCGGTAGAGAGAGGTTGCTCTCCCACCGCTTATCCTGCCGGAAATCAGAAGATCGAGTCTGCCGTCACTATCGTAATCACCCCAGGAAACATCACCACCATACCTTCCATCGGCATCGAAAGAT